>Ga0153956_1001193_pt1 | contig 24096 bp, 23 predicted proteins | sample TSFL040MetaG_FD_104704 | JGI IMG/M metagenome (GOLD analysis project Ga0153956, IMG submission 104704) | Attine ant fungus gardens microbial communities from Florida, USA - TSFL040 MetaG | ecosystem: Host-associated > Fungi > Mycelium > Unclassified | place: USA: Florida, Wekiwa Springs... | reverse complement strand
TCTGCGCGGCGGTCGCCTTCGGCTTGAGGGCGTTGTTGGCGGCGAGCACGGTCTGGGTCGCCTGGTTGGGATGGTTGACCGCTTGGCGGGTGCCGCGAGCGAGGGCGGAGAGGAAGAGCCGGATCGGGGCCGGGTCGTCTTCGACGCGGCTGCCCTTGGCGACCAGGACCATCTCGTCATAGGTCGGGACCCCGAGCTTGTCGACCGGGTTGATGGTCGGCTTCTGGCCTTCCAGCTTCAGCTCGACCCCCTCGATGTTCCAGAACGGCCCCAGGGTCGCCTGGGCCCGGCCGCTGATGATCGAGGGCAGAAGCCCCTGGCCGACCCCGACCTTCTTCACGTCGTTCTCGGAGAGTCCGGCCCGGTCGAGGATCGTCTTCAGGTAGGCGTCCTGGTACGAGATGCCCGCGGTCGACACCGTCTTGCCCTTGAGGTCCTTGACGCTCTTGATCTTCGAATCTTTAAGCCAGATCATCGAGGTCAGCGGCTGGTTGACCACGCTGGCCACGGAGACGACGTCGAGCCCCTGCTCGCGGGCCAGCAGGACTTCCGGCTCGTATGAGAGCGCCAAGTCGGCCTTGCCGGCGGCCACCAGCTTGATCGGCAGCGAAGGATCGGTAGGGGAATCGAGGGAGACATCGAGCCCGGCATCCTCGAAATAGCCCTTGTCCTTGGCGACGAGGAACCCCGCATGGTCCGGGTTCGGGTACCAGTCCATCGCCACGCTCAGCGGGTCCCGGACGGGAGCCACATCCTCGGACTTGGTGCCGCAGGCGGAGACCGCCAGGGCGACTGCGAGGGCGAGGGGGAGCAGCGTGAGACGTTTCAAGTGATCTCCGGGGCCGTGAGCAAGTTCCCGCGGAGCCTAGTGGTTTGATCTGCCTACCGCCAACGCACGACCGCTCGTTCGAGCAGGCCGATCAGGGCGTAGATCGCGATTGCGATCAGCGACAGAACCAAGACCGAGGCGAACATGCGGGCGGTCATCAGCTGGGCGTTGTCCTGAAGGATCAGATGGCCGAGCCCCTTGTCGGAACCGGCCCACTCCCCGAAGACGGCGCCGATCACGGCCACGGCGGCGGCGATCCGGGCGCCGGTGAAGGTGGCCGGCAGAGCCGTCGGCACCTCGACCCGGCGGAATATCCCGATCCGCGAGGCGTCCAGAGAACGCATCATGCGGACCGTTTCCTGGTCGGTCGACCTGAGCCCGTCGAGCGTGTTCACGGCGATCGGGAAGAAGCAGACCAGGGCGATGATCAGCAGCTTCGGCCAGATCCCGTAACCGAACCAGACCACCAGGATCGGGGCGATCACGATGACCGGGATCGTCTGCGAGGCGACGACCAGCGGATAGCCGGCCCGTCTGACCAGGTCGGAGCCGCGGAAGGCCACGGCCACCGCCAGCCCGCAGACCAGTGCAAGCGCGAACCCGGCCAGGATCTCGACCAGCGTCGTACCGGCGTTGTCGAGGATCAGGCCCCGGTCCTGCCAGAGCACGTCGGCGATCTCGGACGGCGCAGGGACGAGGAAATCCTCCAGGTTGAGCACATCGGCGAGGAAGCCGCTGGCGGCCGCCAGCTGCCAGGTCCCGATCAGGGCGACGACGAGCAGCAGGGGCGGCAGCCAGATCCTGAACTTCACCGGGCTTCACCTCCGCTGCGGAGCAGCCCGAGCAGCTCCTCGCGCCGCTGGTTGAAACTGGCTGAGCTGACGATTTCGGTCCGTTCTCCGAGCGTGCCCCGCGCACCCTCGATCGTCGCCACGATCCGACCGGGGCGGGGGGAGAGGACGGCCACTCGATCGGCCAGGAAGATCGCCTCTTCGACGTCGTGGGTGACCAGCAACACCGTCGCGCCGGACTCGGCCAGGATCGGTTTCAGCCACTCCTGGAGCTCGGCCCGGGTGATCGCATCGAGGGCCGCCAGAGGCTCGTCCAGCAGCATGACCGGCTTGCCGGAGACCAGGGTGCGGATGAAGGCGACCCGCTGGCGCATCCCTCCGGAGAGCTTGTCGGGCAGGGCCTCTTCGAATCCACCCAGCCCGAAATGCTCGAAACGCTCGGCCGCCGCCGCGCGGGCATCGTTCTTCGACCGGCCCTGATTGAGCAAGGCCAGAGCGGCGTTGTCGAGCGCCGAGTACCAGGGCAGAAGGCAGTCGCGCTGGGGCATCCAGGCGCAGCCCGCCAGCCGGTCGGCGGCGTCGGAGCGGCCGGCCACCTCGATCCGGCCGGCGCCCGGCCGCTCCAGGCCGCCGACCAGCTGAAGCAAGGTCGATTTGCCGCAGCCGGAAGGTCCGGCCACGGCCAGCACCTGGCCTGCTTCCACTTCGATATCGACCTTTTCGAGCACGTCCAGCGAGCCATAAGCATGGGTCAGCCCTCGGGCAGAAACTGTCGCCGTCATCGCGCGGATTGTAGGTCGCGGAGTCGAACGGCTAGGATTCCGACATTCCTGAACTCCTTACTAAACAAGTAAGGAGACTCAGGAGCGCTGCTAGCCCGGCGCGACGAGTACCAGCCCTGCTGCGAGACCTCACTTGGACTTCTCAATCGCAATCCTCTTTTTCGGCTTCGGCATCGGAGTCCTGGTCGGCATGACCGGGATGGGCGGCGGCGCCCTGATGACCCCGCTGCTGATCCTCCTTTTCGGGATCCAACCGACCACCGCGATCGGCACCGACATCCTCTACGCGGCTATCACCAAGACGGTCGGGGGCTGGCGCCACTTCAAGATGAAGACGGTCAACCTGGGGCTGGTCCTGTGGCTGTCGATCGGTTCGGTGCCGGCCGCGGTCTTCGGGGTCCAGCTGGTCGCGTGGCTCCAGGGCAAGCTGGGTGAGGACAAGCTCGACTCCCTGGTTTACGCGGTGCTCGGCGGGACGCTCCTGATGGTCGGTGTCATCACCCTGACCCGGGCCTTGATCCTCGCCCGCACGCTGAACGAACGGGACGACTTCAAGATCGAGCTGCGACACAAGGTGGCCGCGGTGACGATCGGAGCCACGACCGGCTTCGTGATCGGCGTGACCTCGGCCGGGTCGGGCACCGTGATCGCCGTCCTCCTGATCGCGGTCTTCCGGCTCACCCCGAAGCACGTGGTCGGCACCGACGTGTTCCACGCCGCGATCGTCCTCTGGGCGGCGGGCATCGCCCACTTCGGCCACGGCAACGTCGATCTCGGACTGGTCGGGAACATCCTGCTCGGCTCGGTCCCCGGCGTGATCGTCGGCACCGCCCTCATGGGCCGGGTCAACCAGGACTCGATACGGATCGCCCTCGGCATCGTCCTGATCCTGTCGGGTTTCTTCACGGTCCAGAAGGGCGATCCGCTGGTCTGGCCGATCGCCGCCGTGGTCGCCGGCCTCGGATTCGCGCTGATCTTGATGGCGCCGCGCTGGTACAGCCGTTTCCGTCCACCGGAGATCGCCGCGCGCGACGCGATCAAGCCGGAATCGGCGGAAAGCTGACATTCATGATTTTTCCTGCCGAAATGATCACGAAATACCCGGACCGGCTGTCCGGGCGCACGGCTTTGGCCCGAACGGGCTGATTTACTAGAACCATGCGCGTCTCAGCCAAGGCCGACTACGCCGTCAGGGCGGTTGCCGAACTCGCCGCGTCTCCGGACGGGCCGGTCAAGGGTGAACGCCTGGCCGATTCTCAGGACATCCCGCTCCAGTTCCTGGAGCACATCCTGCTCGACCTGAAGCATTCCGGGATCGTTCGCGCCCGTCGCGGGGCCAAGGGCGGCTACTGGCTGGCCAAGCCCTCCGACGAAGTGTCGATCGCCGACGTGATCCGGGCCGTCGAAGGGCCGATCGCCCACGTCCAGTCGGCCCCGCCGGAATCGATCACCTATCAGGGCAGTGCCAAGGAGCTCCAGAACGTCTGGATCGCCGTCCGCGCCAGCCTCCGTGAGGTGCTCGAATCCACCAGCCTCGCCGACCTCGTCTCTGGCAACCTTCCCGAGCACGTCCGGGAGCTCGCCGACGACAAGGATTCCTGGGCTCCCCGGTAAGCAAGCCGGTTCACCATTTGGTGACTTCGGTCGCCTGAGCCGCATATAGGCTCCCCCGCAGGGAGCAACTCAATTACCTGTGGGGAACTGGAATGTCTGACGAGATCACAGAAGAATCGGGTCTGACCCGGAGGGACGCGCTGCGGGTAGGCGCCGGAGCGGCCGGCGGAGTGGCCTTCGCCGGCGGATTGCTCGGACGGGCCATCAGCGCCATGGGCGCGCCGGCAGTGATCGGAGCGGGACCGTACGGGCCGCTCGGAGCGCCGGACGCGAACGGCTTGAGCCTGCCGGCCGGGTTCAGCTCGCGGGCGATCGCACGGTCGGGCACGAATATCGGGCCGCGGCCTTACAGGTTCCACATCCTGCCTGACGGGATGGGTTCGTTCGAGACCGAAGACGGCGGATTCATCCTCACCTCCAACAGCGAGGCACCGTTCATCGAAGGGTTCCAGGACGGGGCCTACGAAATCGGGGCGGGGGCCATCCGCTTCGACAAGGACTTCAAGATCACCGACGCCTACCCGATCCTCGAGCACACTCAGGTCAACTGCGCCGGTGGCGTCACGCCCTGGGGCACCTGGCTTTCCTGCGAGGAAGTCGAGAACGGCATGGTCTACGAGTGCGATCCGTGGGGCAAGAAGGAACAGGTCGCGCATCCCGCGATGGGCGTGTTCAAACATGAAGCCTGCTGCGTCGATCCGAAGGGCAAGCAGGTCTACATGTCGGAGGATCTCGGCAACGGCTGCTTCTACCGCTTCACCCCCGACGACTACCCGGATCTGTCGTCTGGCCTGCTCGAGGTCGCGTCGGTCGGCGAGGACGGCAAGGTCAGGTGGCTGACTGTGCCCGACCCGCAGGTCGCCAACTCGGTTCCGACCCGGAGCCAGGTCGCGGACGCCACCGAGTTCCGTCGCGGTGAGGGAATGTGGTTCGACGAGGGCACGGTCTACTTCGCGACGACCCAGGACGACCGTATCTACGCGTACGACTGTGAATCGACGTTCATCGAGGTGCTCTACGACGGCGTCGCGCTCGGTGCCGAGGCTCCGCTCAACGATTCCGACAACGTCACGGTGTCGCCGATGTCCGGGGACCTGTTCGTCTGCGAGGACCCCGGAGACCTCCAGATGTGCATCATCTCGACCGAGGGTGAAGCGGCCGCTTTCTGCCAGCTCTCGATGGATGGTCATTCCCAGTCGGAGCTGACCGGTCCGGTGTTCGATCCGACCGGCAGCCGACTCTACTTCTCGTCCCAGCGTGCCAGGTTCCCTGGCGAAAGTGCCGCAGCGGGGATCATCTACGAGATCAGCGGTCCGTTCCGCAAGCCCCGCAAGGGCCCGGAGACGGTTGATCGCAAGAAGCCGAAGCTCAAGGTCCGCACCCTCGGCAAGCCCACCCTCCACGGGTTGCTCAAGCACGGTCAGCCGTTCATGCTCGAGGTCAGGGATGACAGCTTCCCCCTCGATGTCGAGGTGAAGCTGGTCGCTTCGCTGCGCCGAGCGCACGGCCGCGGTTCACGCCAGGTCACGATCGGCCGGAAGCATCTGAAGATCGGCAAGGCCGGTCGCAAGCAGATTCGGATGAAGGTGAATCAGGGCTATCGCAAGCGTCTTCGCCGGCGCCAGGTCGCCCAGGCCCGCCTCGTCGTCGTCGCGAAGGACGCGGCCGGCAACCGTAGCCGGGCGGTCAAGCCGGTCAGCTTCAGGTAAGGATCAGGGCCTTGTTGGCCTTGCCGTCGACTGGTGGAGCCGTGACCCGGGCCAGAAGCACCCGCTCGCCGGACTCCGGGTCTTCCTTCCAGCCGGTGAGCTCGCTCTTCGAGGCGTTCGGCTGAAGTCGGACGCGGATTCGCCGGGTGCTCATCGCCTCGGGCTCAGTAGCGGTGTCCCGAGGTGTACTTGCGGGCGGTCGACTGGCTGGTCTCGACCTTCCCGGAAGCGACCACGTCGACGAACTGCTCGAGGTGCTCGGTCTTCCAGCACTCGAAGGCGCCGTCGCAGAACGGGGTGTAGGCGCTCATGACGGAGTCGCCGTAGTTCCAGTAGAGCTCCGGTTCCGGGTTGAGCCAGAAGGTCCGGTTGGCCCGATCGGCGACACGGGCGAACACATCCTCGGCGGGCGGGCGGCCATTGGTCCGGGCGTCACCGAGCACGATCACCGTGGAGCGCGGCCCGAGATCAGCCGAGACATCGGTCAGGAACTCGGTCCAGACCCGGCCGTAATCGGTGTAGCCGGAGATGTCGGCGACCCCGCCGGTCGAGGTGATCTTCTCGGCGATGGCCGAGAAGTCGCGCTCCTCCTCGAAGACGTGGGTGACTTCGGAGATCCGCTCGATGAAGACGAAGCTGCGGAGCTTGCGGAAGGAGTCATGCAGGGCGTGCAGGACCGAGAGGAAGAAGGTCGAGGCGGAGCTGACCGAGGTCGAGACGTCGCAGAGCACGTAGATCTCCGGCTTGCGCGGGCGGCGGGGCCGGTACTTCAGGTTGAGCGGCACGCCGCCGGTCTCGAGCGAGGAACGCATGGTCCGTCGCACGTCCACGGTGCGGCCGCGCTTGGCGCCCCGCGGATCGTGGCCAAGGGTGGCGAGACGACGCTTCATCTGCGCGACGGCCTTGTGCACGGCGGCGAGATCCTGAGCGCCACGCATCGGCAGCGAGCGGTTCAGCTCGGAAAGCGGCCGGGCCGGCGGCAGCTGCCCCTGCCGCTGGATCTGCTGCCGCTGCAGCTCGCGACGAAGCTGCCTCTCGAAACGGGCGATCTGATCCCGGTCGAGACGCTCGCCGTCGGATTCCGCGTCACCCCCGGTGTCCCCGGAAGGGGACAGCCCGAGCCCGCGCCGGATCCGCTGCATGTCGACCCCGACCACGCCGGAGCCCTCACCCTGGCGTCCGAACGCCTCGATCGCGAGGCGGGCCAGCTCGTTCATCGCCGACTCGTCGCCTTCGGCGATCGCCTGACGGATCGCCTCGGCCAGGGCCTCCATGCTCAGGTCATCCCGGGCCTGCTCGGATAGCGCTGCCTTGCGCCCTTCCCCAGCCTCGGGCGCGTACTCGAGCGCGGCGTGCTCGGTCGCGCGAAAGAAATGGCGATCGAAGATCAGGTCGAAGATCTCACGATCCTTGGGTGACTTGGCCACCGTCGTCGCCAAGGCCTCCTTGAAGTCGACCGACGAGGTCCAGGGGACGATCTCGAGGGCCCGGAAGGAGTCCTGGATCTCCGAGGTGCCGATCGCCACTCCCTCGGAGCGGAGCTCCTCGCAGAAAGCGAGGATCTGCTCCGCCATCCCTGAGGGTGCGTCAGCCATCAGCTGGAGCCGTTCGCACCACCGAGTCGGGGCACGATCTTCTCGGCGACGAGGTCGAGGTCGGTGCGGTGCTTGATGATGATCGAGAGCGACTCGCGGAAGGTCTTCTCGTCGATGTCGTCGGCGCCCATCAGGATCAGGGTCCGGGCCCAGTCGATCGCCTCGGCGATCGACGGCGGTTTCTTCAGATCCAGCTCGCGGACCATCTCGACCACGTCGACCAGGCGCCCGGCCAGGGCCTCGTCGATCTCCGGCGCGTGCAGCCGGATGATCTCGATCTCCCGTTCACGGACCGGGTAGTCGAGCCAGAGATAGAGGCAGCGGCGCTTCAGGGCCTCGGTCAGCTCTCGGGAGTTGTTCGAGGTGAGCAGCACGATCGGGTGGGTCGTGGCGCTGATCTGGCCCATCTCCGGGATCGTGATCTGGAAGTCGGAGAGCAGCTCGAGCAGCATCGCCTCGAACTCCTGGTCGGTCTTGTCGATCTCGTCGATCAGCAGGACCACCGGGTCGGGGTTGGCGATCGCCTTCATCAGCGGCCGCTCGAGCAGGAAGTCCTCGGTGAAGATCTCGCCCATCCCGACCGGGGACGAGTCTTCGTCCCGGGCCGAGGCGGTGGCCTGAATCTGAAGCAGCTGCTTGCGGTAGTTCCATTCGTAGAGCGCCTTTGCCTCGTCGAGTCCTTCGTAGCACTGGAGCCGCACGAGCTCGCGTCCGGTCGAGCGGGAGAGCGCCTTGGCGAGCTCGGTCTTGCCTACGCCGGCCGGTCCTTCGACCAGAACCGGCTTGCCCAGCCGCTGGGCGAGAAAGGCGATCAACGCGGTGGAATCGTCGGCAAGATAGGCCGCCTGGCGCAGGGCGTCGGCGACTTCGGCGGGACTCTCGGGAACTGACTGAGGGGTGGCTGCCATGCCCTGGACAATACGACGAAGGGTCCTCCGAGGGAGGGATAATCGGCGCTCATGGGACGTCTAGACGAAGTTGATCTCTCGCTCAGGTACTCGAAGGAGGAAGGGGAGGAGCGCCTGGCGGAAGCCCAGGGGCGGTTGGCCGCTCTGCGGCTCACGATCGGCGGTCAGATCGGATCGGGCCGGATCGGGCCACCGGTCTGCGTGATCTTCGAAGGCTGGGACGCCGCCGGCAAGGGCGGTGCGATCAAGCGGCTCGTGTACCCGATGGATCCCCGGCATGTCCGAGTGGCCCAGTTCGCCGGCCCGACCGAGGACGAGATGCGCCATCACTTCCTCTGGCGGTTCTGGCCCGCCCTGCCGGGGTGGGGCGGGATGGCCGTCTTCGACCGGTCCTGGTACGGCCGGGTGCTGGTCGAACGGGTCGAGGGGTTCGCGACCAAATCTGAATGGAAGCGCTCCTACCGGGAGATCCGCAACTTCGAGCAGGGCCTGACCGACGAGGGCACCATCCTGGTCAAGCTCTGGCTGCACCTTTCCGACAAGGAGCAGCTCAAGCGCTTCGAGGCCCGGGCCGAGGATCCGCTGAAGCAGTGGAAGCTGACCGAGGAGGACTGGCGCAACCGTGAGAAGCGCGGGCTCTACGAAGAGGCGGTCGAGGACATGTTCGAGAAGACCTCGACCGAAAACGCGCCCTGGACCGTCATCCCCGCCGAGAACAAGCGCTACGCCCGGGTCGCCGTGATCGAGGCTCTGAACGCGGCGATCGAAGACGGCATGAAGCGCTGGGACATGGCCCTCCCGAAGTAACGCTCAGTCCACGGGGATGTCGGTGACCCTTGGGGTGTCTGGTCCCTCGGGATCCTGGTCAGGTCCGGGCCCGCCGCCCGCCTTCTCCGAGTAGGCATCGAGGAAGGCCTTCAGCATCCCTATCGCCTCGTGCTGGATCGACTCGGCCTGCTGGCGGAGCTCCGGCGAGACGGTGTTCTTGAACAGCTCTGCCGAGCGGCAGATGGGACACCATTCGAGGCAGCCCTCATGACCGCCGGCTCCGCTTGGGTCAGGGTCTGCCCCGGAAGCCTCCTCGGCAGCCGGCCCACCGGTCTTGCTGCGACCCGCCCGGGACTGCGAGAACTGACCCCAGAAGCGGTCGGCGCCCGGCTGTTCGGTTTGCTCAGACTTCGGCGGCATCAGGGTCCTCGAAGGTGATTTCCAGGGTCTCGTTCTCGAAAGAGGCTTTCGACGGACTGCGCCTGGCCAGCCCCGAGGGGAGCATGATAGTGCGCCTCGCCTCACCGACCTGGACGATCAGCTCCTCGCCGGCCTGTTGGAGCTTGACTTCGCCCTTCTCGGTGAACGGCGCTTGGATGCGGATCACCGTGCGGCCGTTCTCGGTGGCGACCTCTCGTGCCATGCCGGTATGGAGCAGAGCCGCCGGATCGATCTCGCCGTAGAGGTCGGCGGCCAGCCGGCCATGCATCTCCTCGCCCAACACCTCCCGGTCGAAGAAGCGGGCGGTCAGCACCGGCACGGGGGAGAAACCCTCCTCGACGGATTCGAGCTGAGTGGTCTGCTGCTCGCGCCAGCCGGCGAAGTAGGAACCCTCGACCTCATCTGGAAACACCCGGTTGACGATCACCGCGTCGGTCAGATAGCCGAAAAGGCAGAGGTGAGTGAAGGTTCGGCGGGCCTCGTTGATCACCATCCGGTCCGGGTTCATGACCAGCCGGATCGAGCAGTGCTCGTGATCGCGCAGGATGGAGTCCATGGCCAGCAGGTTCTCGATCAGGTGCTCGACCTCGTCCATCAGCTCGGGCTCCGGCACCGGGACGTCCAGAGCCCTGGCGACCGGCGCCGCCTTGCTGAGCAGGCTGCGGTTCCAGGGGAAGACCTTGCGCACCCACCAGCTCGCCACCTCCGGATAGCCCAGCAGGCGCAGGGTCTCGCCGCTGGGGGCGCAGTCGACGATCACCACGTCGAACTCGTTCTTGTCCCAGTGCCGCTTGATCTGGAGCAGTGAGAAGAGTTCGTCCAGGCCGGGCGGCACGCTGAGCTCCTCGGCCCGGACCTGATCGACCCCCTTGCTCTGCAACAGGCCGGTCATCCAGGCCGCGACCCGGTCCCAGTTGCGCCGCATCTCCGCCTCGGCGATGACTTCCTGGCCCCAGAGCCCGGGGGAGGTTCCACCGACTTCCCGGGGATCGGGGCCGAGCTCGACTCCGAGAGAGTCGGAGAGGCTGTGGGCCGGGTCGGTCGAGAGGATGACGGTGCGGTTGCCCTCGGCGGCGCAGCGGCGGGCCGTGGCAGCCGCGACGCTCGTCTTGCCGACGCCTCCTTTGCCGGTGTAGAGGATCGTGCGGGGTGGCATGCAGGGCGAGCGTATAGCCTGCCCCGACTTGGAACGCCTGCGGATTCCTCTCGCTTTGACCGTCTTGCTGGCCCTGCTGGTGGCTTTCGCTGGTTGCGGGGAGGAGCATCCCGATCCGGAAACCGTGCTCGACCGGGCGCTCGCGCTGGGGAACCTGGCCGAGTTCGGGCCCGGTCCCGGCGGTGGCGTGGTCGCTGTCCAGGCTCTCGGCTACGAGGATCGAGTGCTGCAGGAACAGCAACTCAAGGCCGATCCCCCGGTGATGACCCAGATCCGTGACGCACTCGGGGCGGACTCGGGACTGCGTGGACTGGTCGGCGACCTGGAATACGACGGAAGGGCCGATGTCTCCGGAGTCTCTACCGACCACATTTCGGGTGAGCTGGACGTGAGTGGCCTGGCCCGGGCGCTGGATGAAGCCGGCGGCGGAGACGTGAACCAACTGGCCGGGGTGGACCGCGGTCTCGACCTAGAAAAGTCGCTGGCTTCCGCCGACTTCGATCTGTATGCCGGCGAGCGGGATGGGGTGATCCGTCGCCTCGACCTGACCCTCGCGATCGACGATCCGAGCAATGCACTTCCGCCGACCCGGATACGGTTCAGCCTGACGCCGGATTCCCCGGGCACCGATTCCGACCAGAGAGCCGCCGACTAGGACCATGGAATACCTGCTTCTCCTCATAAGCTTCGCCGTCATCCTGACCGGTGCCCTGCTCTTCACCAACGCCATCGAGTGGGTAGGCCACAAGTTGAACCTGGGGGAGGGCGCGGTCGGTTCGATCCTCGCCGCGGTCGGCACCGCCATGCCTGAGACCTTGATACCGATCGTCGCGATCGTGGGCGGGGTGAACGGGTCGGACGAGGTCGCGGTCGGAGCGATAGTCGGGGCCCCGTTCCTGCTGGCCACCATCGCCATGGCGCTGATCGGCATCTCGGCGCTCGCCTACGTCAAGCGCCGGCCCCAGGGCAAGCACCTCGACGCTCACGTCGAGACCCTTGACCGGGACCTGCTCTTCTTCATGATCTTCTTCTCGCTGGCGCTCGTCGTCGGGGTGGTCGACCTGCCGAACTGGGTCGAGATCGCCGGCGGCGTCATCTGCCTGCTGGCCTACCTCTACTACGTGGTGATGACGATCCGCAACAGCGGCGACGTGTCCGAGAGCCACGAGATGGATCCGCTGATCATGGATCGCCGGGCCGACAGGGGGGATGGCCCGCCCAATGCGATCATGATCATCCAGCTGCTGCTCGGCCTGGCGGCGATGGTCGGAGGGGCTCATCTCTTCGTCCACGAGCTCCTCAGCGTGGCCGAGCACCTCGGAGTCTCCGCGATCATCCTCTCGCTGATCCTCGCGCCGCTGGCGACCGAGCTGCCGGAAAAGGCGAACTCCTTCTTCTGGGTTCGGGACGGCAAGGACGCCTTGGCCCTTGGCAACGTCACCGGGGCGATGGTGTTCCAGTCGACCATCCCGGTCGCGATCGGGATGATCTTCATCGACTGGTCCCTGGACAAGTTCGCGGTCCTCTCGATGGTTCTGGGCCTGGCCGGCGGATTCGTCGCCTACATGACCCTGAAGCGAAAGGGAGAGTTCGGCCGCCCCTCGATCGCGATCTGGGGCCTGCTCTACCTGATCTTCCTCGGCTTCGTCATCTTCTCGGGCGACACCGGCGTGGCCCACGCGTCCCGCTGAAACTCCGGCGAGAGGCGATCTCCGGTCAGACCGGGCTGCCTTCGAAGAGCAGGTACTTCGCGGTGCAGCGGAAGCTGCCGTCAGCGGCCTCGTTCGCGGCTTCGACGACGGGCAGCGACTCGCGGCGCAGTTCCGCGTAGGCGTCGTCGCCGATCACTTCCTTCATGGTCAGCCAGATCGGGTGGTGATCGAACCAGCGGTCGTTCATGCCGGCTGCGGAGTCCTCCTCGATGACCAGTTCATGAGACTCGACCTGCACCATCAGGCCGTTCTCGGCGAAGAGCTCGCGAACCGCGGCCTCGTCGCCCCAGGCGAACGGCGCGTCGGCGCCCTCCGGCGGAGCCTGGCCAAGGTGGCGTGCCACGGCGGCCTTGGACACTTCCTGCATGTACTGAAGCAATCCTTCGGCCACCCATGAGGTGAAAGCGATCCGGCCCTGGGGGCGCAGCACCCGCTTGATCTCGGTGGCACTGTCCTGGGGTGAGCCAGTGAATATCAGCCCGAAGACCGAAGTCACGATCTCGAAGCTGTCGTCCTGAAACGGCAGGTCGGTCAGATCGCCTTCGACCCAGCTCGCGTCCAGGCCTTCGCCGAGGGCTCGCTGGCGGGCGACTTCGAGCAGTCGCGGGGCGCTGTCGAAGCCGGTCACCTCAGCCCCGCGGCGGGCCAGCTCCAACGTCACGTTGCCGGTGCCGCAGGCCAGGTCGAGGGCGGGCTGGCCGGAGACCGGCTCGGTCGCATCGGCGACCAGCGGGGCGACGGGTGCGAGCTGTGCGGCGGTGACTTCGTATGAGCCCTTGTCCCAGTTCGACATCACGTCTCCTCGTTGATCTCGGCGAGCGCCTTCAGGACCAGTCCGTCGTGCTTCTTCGGCTGGACCTTGGGGAAGACCCGGAGGATCTTCATGCCCCGGATGATGAAGGTGGCTCGCTGGACGCCCATGTACTTGTTGCCATACATCGACTTCTCTACCCAGGTGCCGTACTTTTCCGCGACCTTGTGGTCCTTGTCCGCGACCAGGGTGAACTCGAGATCGTTCTTGGTCGCGAACTTGTCGATGTCCTTGACCTCATCCGGCGAGATGCCGATCACTGTCGCGCCCGCCGCCTCGTAGTCGGCGCGGTTGTCGCGGATCGAGCAGGCCTGAGTCGTGCACCCGCTTGTGTTCGCCTTGGGATAGAAGTAGAGAACGACCAGCTCCTTGCGGTGTTCGGAGAGCTTCACCTTCTCCCCGTGCTGGTCTTCGAGAGTGAAATCCGGTGCCTTGTCGCCTTCTTCGAGCATGGCCTGATCTTACGCGGGGGATCTCAGAGCAGTGTCCCGCGGAGCAGCTCGGCCAGGGCGGTCCCGCACCTCGCGTCAGGGTCTTTCTCGGGGTTGAAGCAGGTGACGTTGACGCCGATCAGTCCGGGGGACGATGCGAGCGGAGCGAAGAGCGACTTGAGCTCCGCCATGCTCAAGCCGTCGGGCATCAGGTAGTCGGTCGCCGGGAAGATCTCGCGGTCGAGAACGTCGACATCGAGGTGCAGCCAGAACTTTCCGCCGCCACCGGCCATCTCGGCCTCGATCGAATGTCCCACGCCGGCCAGATCGGCGTGCCTGAGGCCGTCTCGATACTCGATCCGTCCGATCCCGAGGCCGGCCGGCAAGGGGGCGATCAGGTCGAGTTCTTCTTGGTCGCGGGCCCCGATCAGGGCGATCCGCGCCGGGTCGACGACGGGGGTCGGGCCGATCGCCTCGACCATTTCGTCCGGAGCGATTCCGAGCGTGGCGGCGACCGGGAAGTCAGCTCCTTCGCCGGTCGGTGAGGTCTGGCCGGTGAACAGGTCGAGGTGGCCGTCGAAGTAGGCGAGGCCGACATCGCCGAGCGAGTCACGGGCTCCGGCCAGTGCCGCGGGGAGGAGGGTGCAGCAGCCCCCGAGGATCACGGGGACCTTGCCGGCGGAGGTCAGTTCAGCGACCTTCCTCCGGACCTCGACGGTCATCTTCAGCACTTCGTCGAAGGCCAGCCAGCCGTTCCTGGGGTCGCGCTCGAGACCGCGTATCCGCCGAGTCGTGTCGCCGGCGTCGTCGAAGCCATCGGAGCCCAGCAGCTCACGCAGCGCCCCCGGACCCAGCTCGGTCCCGCCAGCGGTGCCCACGCTGTCGATCGGAACGCCCAGGAGGGTCAGTTGGCCTCCAGCCATCAGTCCTCGCGCCCGATCTCCTGGCCTTCTTCGTCTTCGTCGAGTTCGTCGTCACCCTGTTCGAGTGCGGTGCCCGAAACCGAACCACCGCTTCCCGGGTGGTAATGGGTCTGAAAATGCTCGAGCAGCTCATCCCGCTGCTGCTCGTCCACGGCGACGTCGTCGGCGATCCTCACCCAGTCGGCGCCCTCGAAGGTCTCCATGTTGAAGATCTCCTGATCGATCGAAGCCGAATCGTCAACGATCACCACGACCTCGGTCTGCGGATTGAAATAGGTCCCTGGCTGAACCACCAGCTCTTCGAGCTCATAGCGGGACTTGGAATCGTCCATGGGCAGATACTAACCACGGGCTGGATCCGGTCAAAAGCGGGTGTCGTCCGTCAGCCGAACTCGGCCAACATCCGATCCACCTCGGACTCCACGTCGAGCGGTTCCTGGCCGCGGCGGACCCGGCTTTCGTTCTTGGCGACGACCACCTGCCGGATCTCGGCCCTGATCTGGGCCAGTTCCGGATCGGATGGCTCCACCAGGGCGGACGCCGTCGCGGATTCTGGCTCCGGGGGATCCTCATGGTCACGGTCACCGCGGATCAGCCGGTCGACCTCGGCCTCGACGTCGACCGGCTGCTCGCCGCGCCGCGCCTGCCGGTAGGCCTTGGCCTCGACCAGCTGGCGGACCTCCTCGTGATGCTCGCCTTCCCGGCTTTCGTCGAAGTCCACCGCGAAGCGTCCCTTGCCGATCTCGTCGTAGACCTTGCCCGATCGGGCGAACGCGATCGCGGCGATCGGAAACACGATCACGCAGAGCAGGATCAGCACCAAGGTGAGCTCGGCGGCCATGAGGCAAGGGTAGTGCCGCTTCCTGTCCCGCCCCGGTGCCCTATCCGCTACCCTTCCCTGAGAGTTATTGACTGACTAGTCAATCGGGAGCCTTAAGGGTCCCTCGCCCCGGCCCCGCATCGAGCAAATCGAACGGTTCCAAGCGAACCAAGGAGCTTGAATAAGAGTGGTTGATTTCACGCTTAGCGACGAGCAGAAGGACCTGCGCGAGATGGCGCACAACTTCGCCGAGAAGGAGATGCGCAGCGTCGCCTTCGAGTACGACAAGGACGGCACCTGGCCGCAGGAAGTGATCGAGAAGGCCTGGGAAGTCGGCCTGATGAACACCCACGTCGCCGAACAGTACGGCGGACCTGGCCTCGACTACCTCTCGGGCTGCCTGATCGAAGAGGAGTTCGGCTGGGGCTGCTCCGGCATCGGCACCTCGCTCGCCTGCAACGGCCTCGCCTCGGCGCCGGTCATGCTCGGTGGTTCCGAAGAGACCAAGCAGAAGTACCTAGGCATGCTTGCCGAATCCCCCAAGCTCGCCTCGTTCTGCCTGACCGAGCCGGACGCCGGTTCCGACGTCGCCGGCATGAAGACCCGCGCCGTCAAGAAGGGTGACAAGTACGTCATCAACGGCTCGAAGTGCTTCATCACCAACGGTGCCCACGCCGACTGGTTCACCGTCTACTGCAAGACCGATCCGGATGCCGGCAGCCGCGGCATCTCGGCCTTCGTCGTCGACAAGCAGGACGGCATCATCGTCGACAAGAAGGAAGACAAGATGGGTCAGCGGGCCTCCAACACCGTGACCCTCACCTTCAACGACGTCGAAGTCCCGGCCGAGAACATGCTGGGCGAGGAGAACAAGGGCTTCAAGCTCGCCATGATGACCCTCGACCGCACCCGCCCCGGTGTGGCCGCCATGGCGACGGGCATCGCCCGCTCGGGCTTCGAAGCCGCCGTCCAGTACTCGAAGGAGCGCCAGCAGTTCGGCGTGCCGATCGCCATGCACCAGGCGATCCAGTTCCTGATCGCCGACATGGCGGTCAAGGTCGACGCCGCCCGCCTCCTCACCTGGCAGTCCGCCAGCCAGCTCGACAACGGCGAGCGCAACACCCTCACCTCCTCCGAAGCCAAGCGCTTCGCCGCCGACTCGGCGATGGAAGTCACCACCGACGCCGTCCAGGTCTTCGGCGGCTACGGCTTCATCAAGGAGTACCAGGTCGAGAAGTTCATGCGCGACGCCAAGATCATGCAGCTGTACGAAGGCACGAGCCAGATCCAGCGGATGGTCATCGCCCGCGAGGTACTGCTTCCCCGCAACGTCTAGCCGACCCGGCGACACCTGCTGCGTCGAAAGGCCCGCCCCGCGCAAGCGGGGCGGGCCTTTCTCGTTGTTTGCTGCTGCCGGGGGTGGCCCCCGCGAACCACCCCTGGATGCCATGGACGGCAAAGCCTCGGGCACCAAGTGGCTAGACAAGGGGTGACGCAGGTTCGCGACCGTCACGGTCGCGAACCTGCGTCACCCTGAATCGAGGCCGGATCCCTCTCCCTCGATGCCCGCTGTTTCCCCGCCACCCCAAGCCTCGCCAACAAGGGGGATAACCGAACCTTCGATGGTTTCGGGGCTGTTACGGTGCTCTGCGATGGAATCCACGCTTGCCGCTCCGAGTCAGCCAGAGTCTTCCCAGAGCCCGATCGTCAAGGCCACCGGCCTCGAGCGTGTGTACGGCGAAGGACAGGCCGAGGTGCGCGCCCTCGACGGCGTCGACGTGAGCTTCGAGAAGGCCCGTTTCACCTCGATCATGGGTCCTTCCGGATCGGGCAAGTCGACTCTGATGCACATCCTCGCCGGGCTGGACAAGCCGACTTCCGGCAGCGTCGAGATCGACGGCCAGGAGATCACCGGGCTCGATGACGGCGACCTGACCCAGCTCAGGCGAGACAAGCTCGGATTCGTCTTCCAGTTCTTCAACCTGCTCCCGGTCCTGACCGCGGAGGAGAACATCCTGCTGCCCCTTTCGATCGCGAAGAAGAAGCCCGATCGCGAATGGGTCGATCAGGTCATCGACCGGGTCGGTCTGAGCGACCGGCGTGATCACCGCCCCTCCGAGCTCTCCGGCGGCCAGCAGCAGCGGGTCGCCGTGGCCCGGGCGCTGGTGACCAAGCCCGCCGTGCTCTTCGCGGACGAGCCGACCGGAAACCTCGACTCGAAAGCCTCGGAGGACGTGCTGACCCTGCTCCGTGGCGCCGTGGACGAGGTGGAGCAGACCGTGATCATGGTCACCCACGAGCCCGACGCGGCCGCCCACGGCGATCGTCTGATCGCCCTGCGCGACGGCAAGTTGGTCCACGACGCACCTCCGGTCTCGGCCGACAACGTGATCGAGCTGCTCAAGACCCTCAGCTAGACCGGTCCGAATCGAGCCCGCCTGATGCTCTCCCTGACCTTCAAGAACCTCTGGTCTCGCAAGTGGCGGTCGCTGATGACCGCAGTCGCGGTGATCTTCGGCATCGCCCTGGTCGCCGGCACCTACATCCTCACCGACACCACCAACCAGGCCTTCGACCAGATCTTCAACGAATCCCTGGCCGGCACCGACGTCGTGGTCACCGCGAAGTCGGAGGTTGACCAGCAGGACGGCAGCACCCCCGCATTCTCGGCCAAGATCCTCAAGGCGGTGAAGAAGGTCGACGGGGTGAAGACGGCGGCAGGAGCGATCTTCACCCAGGGTGCCATCCTCGACGAGAAGGGCGACTCGACCGGGGGCGGTTTCGCTCCGCAGTTCATCTCCTCCACCCAGCCGAAGATCTTCGAGGCGATCGACTACCCCGAGGGCCATCCGCCCGTCGGACCGCATGAAGCTTCGCTCGACCAGGCCGCGGCCGACCGGTCCCACCTGAAGATCGGCGACACGATCCAGATCGTCGGCGACGGTCCCGCCGTTCCGTTCCGGCTGGTCGGGCTGACCAAGCTCGGCGGCACCTCGTTCGGCGGCACCTCGATCGCACAGGTGACGCTTCCGGTCGCCCAGAGGATCACCGGCAAGGAGGGCCAGTTCGACCAGATCTCGGTGGCCGCCGACAGCGGCGTGTCCGACGCGGAGCTCCGCGACCGGATCAAGAAAGTCGTGCCTTCGACCCTACGGGTCGAGACCGCGCAGGAGAACGCGGACCGCAACGCCAACGAGATCAAGGACAGCCTCCAATTCCTGACCATCGCCCTGCTGGCCTTCGCCGCGATCGCCCTGTTCGTCGGCTCCTTCGTGATCTTCAACGTGTTCTCGATCACGGTCGCGCAGCGCACCCGTGAGTTCGGGATGCTGCGGACTCTGGGCGCCAGCCGCCGCCAGATCCTGCGTTCCGTGCTGATCGAGAGCTTCATCATCGGTCTGGTCGGCTCGGTGCTCGGCATCCTTGTCGGGTATGGCCTGGCGGCCGGGCTGAGCGCGGTCCTGAAGGCGGTCGGAGCCGACCTGCCGGCCAACTCGCTGGTCGTCGAGTCGCGAACGATCATCGTCTCGCTGGTGATCGGCACCGGAGTGACGATGCTGTCCTCCTTCATCCCGGCGATCCGCTCGACCCGCGTGCCGCCGATCGCCGCCCTCTCGGAGACCCTGGTCCTCGGCGGTAAGAGCCGGGTCGTGGTGCGGACCGTCATCGCGGTGCTGCTCGGAGTCATCGGGCTGGCCCTGATCGCGATCACCCTGATCGGTGGGACGGACGGCGGCAGCGGTGCCGCCCAGATCGGCGGCGGTGCGGTCTGCGTGTTGATCGCGATCTCGATCTTCGCGCCGAAGCTGGTCGTCCCGGCGGCAAGGATCATCGGGGCGCCGATCGAGAAGCTCGGCGGCCTGACCGGGCGCCTGGCCCGTGAGAACGCCCAGCGCAACCCTTCGCGAACCGCGATCACCGCCGCGGCCCTGATGATCGGCCTGTCCCTGATCGCTTTCGTGACGATCTTCGCTTCCGGCCTGAGCAGCTCGGTCAACAAGGTGATCGAGGACCAGCTGCCCGGCGAGATCACGTTGCAGAGCTCGGGCGGGATCCTGCCGTTCCCGGCCGGTGCCGTCGCCGCGGTCCAGCAGGTCAACGGAGTGGAGGCCGCCTCGGGCGTCAGGTACGCCTCGGTCGATCTCAACGGTGAGACGACCTCGATCTCGTCAGTCGAGCCCTCTCAGATAACCAAGGTCTTCACGGTCGACTGGAAGGACGGGTCCGACTCCGACCTGACCGGTCTGACCGATCGCGAGATCGTGATCGGCGACTCGCTGGCCGGCAAGGTAGGCGCCGGAGTCGGTGACACGGTCACCCTGACCTCCCAGAAGGGTCAGAAGTTCAAGTTCAAGGTAAACGCGATCATGAAGACCGACAGCATCGCCCTGGCCGGCGACGGGATCATCACCCAGAAGGCGATGGCCCGAGACTTCGGACAGGAGAAAGACGCGGTCGGCCTGGTCAAGCTCGATCCGGGGGCGAACCTGGACAAGACCCAGACGGCGATCGAGAACACCCTGAAGGCGAAGAAGTTCTTGACCGTCGACGTGCTGAACCAGGGCGAGCTCAAGGATCAGCAGAAGTCACAGATCAACGGCCTGCTGGCGATGATCTACGTGCTGCTGGCGCTGGCCGTGGTGGTCTCGCTGGTCGGCATCGTGGTGACTCTGATCCTCTCGATCTACGAACGCACCCGGGAGCTCGGCATGCTTCGGGCGGTCGGCATGTCACGGCGCCAGGTCAAGCGGATGGTCCGCTACGAGGCAGTGATCACGGCGGTGATCGGCGCGGTCTCCGGACTGATCGTCGGAGTGATATTCGCCTTCCTGATCGGCATCCCGCTGAGCGGCGACGGATTCGCGCTCAGCTATCCGATAGGGACGCTGATCCTGATCCTGGTCCTGACCGCTCTGGCCGGAGTGTTCGCGGCGATCTACCCGGCCCGCAAAGCGGCCAAGCTGGACGTGCTCGAAGCGGTCTCCTACGAGTGACGGTATGAGCGAGATCCATATTTGTGCCGATTCTCTCAGGAGTCGAAGCCGAGCCCGAACCGGTCGAGGGTACGGAGCCAGAGCCCACGCCGACCGTCGTTGCGGTCGGCGGCCGCGAGCCGGTTGCGGGTGAACTGCACCACGCCGTAGCGGACCGGTTCGGGCGGGAAGGGCATCGGCTTCTCGGTCGCGTACCTGAGGCGGGTCGCCTCCGACTCGACGCCGTCGAGGATGTCGAGGGCGAGGCCGGCCGAGAACCGGCTCGCTCCGACCCCGAGGCCGGTGTGGCCGACCGCCCAGCCGACCCGGCCGTCGAGGGTCGTGCCGTAGAAGGCGAAGAAGCGGGAGCAGGTGTCGATCGCCCCGCCCCAGCGATGGGAGAAGCGGATCCCCTCCAACTGCGGGAAGGCGGTGAAGAATCGCTGGGCGAGGCCGCCGAAGCTACGGTCGCGCTGGTAGTCGTCGGGATCGACCCGGCCCCCGAAGTGGTAGATCGCGTCATAGCCGCCCCAGAGGATGCGACCGCCGGGGCGGTCGTCGGTCGCCGCATCGGGTCCGCCGTCGATCGGCCGGTAGTAGTGGAACTGGTTCGAGCTGTCCGACATCCCCTGATGGTTCTCCCAGCCGAGGGAGTCCCACTGCTCGCGTGAGAGCGGCTCGGTGGCCAGGACGTAGTCATAGACCGGGATCACCCGTGAGCGGATCTGCCGGACCGGCACCTTGAAGGCTGATGTCGCGAGCAGGGCGCGACCGGCGCGGATCGATCCGTTCTCGGTTCGCACCTCGACCCCGGCGCCGGACTTCTCGAGGCCCGTCATCGGGGTCGATTCGTGAATACGCACCCCGAGCCGGGTGGCGTACGCGGACAGGCCATCGCAGAGGAGCACCGGATCGACCGTCCACTCGCCGGACTTCTGCCAGAGCCCGCCGCGATAGATCGGCGAGTGGACCTCTGCCTGAAGCTGGTCTGCGTCGAGCAGAACCGCTTCGTGGCCGTACTCGGCCAGCTCCTCGACTCCACCTCGAAGCTCCTCGACCTGGGCGTCCGTCACGGCGATCTCGATCGCCCCGGGCTTCCTCAGGTCGCAGTCGATCCTCTCGGAGTCGATCACCCGTTCGATCTCGTCGAGGTTCTCGAGCCCGAGCCGTTCGAGCAAGGGGACCTCGTCCGGAAACCGGGCCAGCCCGTTGCCGAGCCCGTGGACGAGGGAGGAAGACATGAACCCTCCGTTCCGCCCGCTCGCTCCGATCGCCAGGCTCTCGCGTTCGATCAGGACCACCTCGCGTCCGGGGTCTCGCTGTTTGGCCCTGACCGCGGCCCAGAGGCCGGTCAGCCCGCCGCCGACCACGACCAGGTCGGCCTCGGTGCGACCTTCCAGCCCGAGGTGGGCTTCCGGGCGTGGGGCGGAGAGCCAGAATGGAGAGGGATCGGCGTCCGCGTAGGAACGACGGTCAGATTCACTCGGCGCGGTTTCCGGCCAGACGGCTTTGGTCGACATCTTCGCGATGGCCCGACTGTAGCCGACCCGCTCGACGCCCAGCGACGGGCTACCGGCGGACGTTCAGCTTCCGGCTCGCCGGGCGGAAGCCGGTGTGGCTGACCTTCACGACCAGCTTGCCGCGCTTCCGGGGTTTGACCTTCAGGGTCGCCTTGCCGTTGTAGGCGGTAAGGGCGGAGCGTCCTCCGACCGTCACCTTCGCCGCGTCCACGGGAGCCGTGACGCCGGCGGAGTCGAGGCCCTTGACCGTCACCGTGACGGTGCCCTTCCTGCCCTTGCGCAGCTTGCCACCGACAGCCTTCAGCTTCAGGCCCCGGCAGGGCTTCGCCGGAAGGGTGCGGGTGAAGGGAAGATCGCCGGTGAAGGTGCAGCCGTTGCCGTCGAAGATGGTCAGGTGGCCGGCACCGGTCGCCGTGAGGGTGCGACCGTTGCGGACGAAGGTCGTGACCGCGGTCGGCGCGGGACTGAAGCTGAAGCTGATGTCCCAGGCCTGCCCTTCGGTTGCCGCCGTCCGGTAGGTCCACTTGGAAGGCCGCTCGGGAGAGGGCCGGAAGAGGCCCTTGGCGATCGCCGCCTTCAGATCGGGCCTCCAGAACTCCCAGTCGTGGCTGCCCTTGTGGATCGTGTAGTCGACGTTCGGGTTGCCGGCATCCACGGCGGCTTGCACGGCTTCGTCGTTCTGGGTCTTGAGCACGCTCTCCAGATAAAGGCTGAGGCCGTCGCCGTCGGTGATGAAACCAGGGTCAGAGGGATCGTTCTGATGCCGCACGGCCGGGTCGGCCTCACCGTCGCCGGTGTAGACGTCGAGGTTGGTGTACCGGTAGTTCGGGCCGAGAGCCGTCGGGTCGTGACCCTCGGCGTAGAAGCCGGTCGGAGGCCCGTACACCGAGTTGTACGAGGTGCCGCCCGAGGCAGCGGAAAAGGCGATCGTGGATTCCGGGGTGCGGATCGATGCGAAAGCCGAGAGCGGAACAGCCGTCCCGAAGAAGCCCGGCAGCTGCGAGGCGGTGAGCCAGGTCCCGTAGCCGCCCATCGAGAAGCCGGCCACCGCGTGGTAGCGCCGCTCCGGACGGATGCTGAACTTGCGTCGGACCAGAGGCAGGAGCGATTCGCGGATGTAGTCCTCCCAGGCGGGGTTGGTGCGCTGACCGTCGTTCCACCAGTCGGTGTAGAAGCCCTGCGCGCCCTCCGGCATCACGATCACGGCGTCCAGGCCCTTCGCGGTCTCCTCGATGTCACCGAGCAGCGGGTCCGCCCAGGAATCGAAGCGCTCGCCTGATCCGTGGAAGAGCAGCAGCAGCGGGTATCGCTTCTTCGGCGTGTAGCCGTCGGGCAGCAGCACGTTCGCCATCAGCTTGCCGGGGTGGGCGCCCATGTTCGCGGTGACCGGGCCGGCGAGGTGCTGATTCGAAGGATCGACATATGAGCTCGAAGCGTCGATCGTGACCAGCTTCTGCGCCGAGGCAGGCGATGCCACGGCGAGAACGCCTGCTACGCAGGCCAGGATGGACAGGGCTCTTCCCAGCTTCCTCATTCCCATGTCGGGGATCTTATCCGGGTACGGGCAGATCACCGGCGAGGCGGGCGGCGAGCGACGAGTAGCGGCGACCGCCCTCGTCGCGGCGGACTCCCATCTCGAGTGATGGCCGGTCACCGACCATCACGCACATTTCCCGTGCCCGCGTTATCGCTGTGTAGATGAGGGGACGGGACAGCATTCCCGCGTGGGAACGGTGGCAGACGAAGATCACGACCGGGATCTCGCAGCCCTGAGACTTGTGGACGGAGATCGCGTAGGCCAGCTTCAAGTCGCCGGTCTCCGTGTAGGGAAGCTCGACCGATTGGCCGTCGTCGGTCTCGAGGACGATCATCTCCTCGTCCGGGTCGTCTTCGGCCAGGAAGCAGATCGTGCCGTTCATCAATCCGAACTCGTAGGCGTTCCGGGTCTGGATCAGGCGGTCGCCGAGCCGGAACCGGTTCTCCACTGCCCGCTTGCCGTCCGGATTGAGCCGGGCCTGGAGCTCCTGGTTGAGCACGTCGATCCCAGCCTCGCCCCGGTAGATCGGGGCCAGGACCTGAGCGTCGCGGATCGGGTCGAGCCCGAGCCCGGCCTCGACTCTCTCCCCGACCATCTCGACCACGGCGTTGCGGACCCTTTCCGGGGTGACCCGCTCGACGAAGTGGAAGTCCTGGACCTGATCGGGGCCGGGGGAGAGGTGGGGCGGCCGGCCCTGGTTGATCTCGTGGGCCGCGGTGGTGATCATTGATCGCGCCGCCTGCCGGAAGATGTGGGTGAGCTCGGCGACGGGGACG
>Ga0153956_1001192_pt1 | contig 24115 bp, 23 predicted proteins | sample TSFL040MetaG_FD_104704 | JGI IMG/M metagenome (GOLD analysis project Ga0153956, IMG submission 104704) | Attine ant fungus gardens microbial communities from Florida, USA - TSFL040 MetaG | ecosystem: Host-associated > Fungi > Mycelium > Unclassified | place: USA: Florida, Wekiwa Springs... | reverse complement strand
GCGTCGATCCGGAAAGCGCAATGATCCTTCCTGATGCCGGCGATATCGCGTGGGTCGATCTGGATGATACCCGCGGGACCGAACATGCAGGTCGGCGGCCTGCGCTTGTTCTGACATCCCGAGAGTTTCACGAGACGTCGCGATGCTCGGTAATTTGCCCCATTACATTAAAAGTTCGCAACTGGCCTACGAATGTCGTGTTGCCGCAAGGCTTGCAAATTTCTGGCGAGATTATGATCGATCAAGTTCGCTCTATCGATCGTGCAGAACGCATGTTCGGGATCGTCGAGAAAGCACCCGCCCAAACCGTACGAGACGTGAGAATCAAGCTCGCAATCATGCTCGGGGTGGATTTCGGCGTTTTGGTCAGAAGCACTGGGCAAATTTAGTGCGTTTAATATGCCCCCCATGAAACCTCTCGACATCTTTCTGGCGATCGTCGTCGCCGTGATCTGGGGCGTCGGCTTCGTGCTGACCCGGATGGCGGTCGATGAGATGTCCACGACGCTGCTGACGACGCTGCGCTTCGGCATCACGGCATTGCCGTGCCTGTTTCTGCCGAGGCCGAAGCTGTCATGGCAGCTCATCGCTGCGACGAGTTGGCTGATTGTGGCGCAGTTTCTGGCACAGACCTATGGCATGGCGCACGGTGTGCCGGCCGGGTTGACATCGGTCATCGTGCAGAGCCAGGCGTTGTTCACGGTGGGCTTCGCCGCGCTGTTCCTGCGCGAATTGCCGACACGGCAGCAGGTCGCCGGCATCGTCATCGCCATGGGCGGATTGCTGATGATCTGCTTCACCGTCGGCTATGACTTCAGCGTGTTTCCGTTCGCCGTGCTGATGACCGCGCCGATCAGCTTTGCGTTCTCCAACCTGCTGCTCCGGCGCGCGCAGGGCGTGCCGATGCTCGATCTGTTCGCATGGATCAGTCTTCTCGCCATGATCCCGCTTTTGGTCGTGCTGTTCTCCGTCGATGGCGCCGGCACCACCTGGCGGTCGCTCAGCCATGCGTCGCTGAAGGTGATCGTCTGCGTACTCTTTCTCGCGGTGATCGGCACGTCGCTCGGCTACTGGATCTGGGGCCGGCTGTTGCGGGATTACTCTGCGGCGCAGGTGGTGCCTTTCGCGCTGCTGGTCCCATTCATCGGCGCGGCGGCATCCAGTCTCACTTTCGGTGAAACCTTCGGTTCGCTGCGTCTCGCGGGCATGATCGTGGTCGTGCTCGGCATCGCAGTGATGCTGCTGTCGCGGCGGCCGCCGCCCATGGTCGAGGTGGGGTAGGCGATGTCGGAGCAACTGCTCTGGGCGTTTCTGGTGTTCGCCGTGGTGATGTTTTTCACACCCGGACCGAACAACATCATGCTGCTGGCCTCCGGCCTCAATTTCGGCTTCCGCCGCACCCTCCCGCATATGGCGGGGGTGACTTTCGGCTTTGCGTTCATGGTGGGCGTCACCGGCGTCGGTTTCGGCGCGTTGTTCACGTCAGTCCCCATGCTGCAGACCGTCCTGAAATATGCCGGCGCTGCCTATCTCGTCTATCTGGCGGTCGCTATCGGCATGTCCGGGCCGCCCGACCCCGGCGAGGCCGAGCGGCGGCGGCCGATGACCTTCGTCGGTGCGGCGCTGTTCCAGTGGGTCAATGTGAAGGGCTGGGTGATCGCCATCGGCACCATCACCGCCTATGCGGCCATCGCCGGCTATCCGTGGAACGTACTGGTGCAGGTGACGATCTCCCTGCTGATCGGCGCCGGATCGTCGATCACCTGGGCGTTGTGCGGCAGTTCGCTGCAATCATTGGTAAAATCGGCTCGCGCCGTCCGCATCTTCAACATCGCGATGGCAATATTGTTGCTCGCCTCGCTGTATCCCGTCCTGGCCGAGCTATGAAAACGAATTCGCCAGCAAAATCACCGTCGCGGGCTTGTCTCGCGGCACCCGTCGCCCTAGAAACCGGCGGCATTTCACGGTCATCTGCCATCCGGCAGTGATCTTTCGACCAGGCGCTTGAAACATAGTTGCCGAACAGAGGAACGACCCATGCGTGTTTATTACGATCGCGACGCCGACCTGAACCTGATCAAGGGCAAGAAGGTCTGCATCGTCGGCTACGGCAGCCAGGGCCACGCCCATGCGCTGAACCTGAAGGACAGCGGCGTCAAGGAAGTCGTCATCGCGCTGCGTAAGGGTTCCGCCTCGGCGAAGAAGGCGGAAGCCGCCGGCTTCAAGGTGATGGAAGTCGCCGAAGCCGCCAAGTGGGCCGACCTGATGATGATGCTCACGCCGGACGAGTTGCAGGCCGACATCTATCGCGAGCACATGCACGACAACATGAAGAAGGGCGCCGCGCTCGTCTTCGCGCACGGCCTCAACGTGCACTTCAACCTGCTCGACCCGCGCGAGGACCTCGACGTGTTGATGATCGCGCCGAAGGGCCCCGGCCACACCGTGCGTTCGGAATATCAGCGCGGCGGCGGCGTGCCCTGCCTGATCGCGATCGACAAGGACGTTTCGGGCAATGCCCATGACCTCGGCCTCAGCTACGCCTCGGCGGTCGGCGGCGGTCGCGCCGGCATCATCGAGACTTCGTTCAAGGAAGAATGCGAAACCGACCTGTTCGGCGAACAGGCTGTTCTTTGCGGCGGCACCGTCGAGTTGATCCGCGCCGGCTTCGAGACGCTGGTGGAAGCCGGTTACGCGCCGGAGATGGCTTACTTCGAGTGCCTGCACGAACTGAAGCTGATCGTCGACCTGATCTATGAAGGCGGCATCGCCAACATGAACTACTCGATCTCCAACACGGCGGAATACGGCGAGTACGTCACCGGCCCGCGCATCGTCACCTCGGAGACCAAGGCCGAGATGAAGCGCGTGCTGACCGACATTCAGTCCGGCAAGTTCGCGCGCGACTGGATGCTGGAGAACAAGGTCAACCAGGCGTCGTTCAAGGCGACCCGCGCCCGCAACAACGCGCATCCGATCGAGGACGTCGGCGCCAAGCTCCGCGACATGATGCCGTGGATCAAGGAAAAGGCGCTGGTCGACAAGTCGAAGAACTAAACAAGCGCGACATCGCGCACGACGATCGACGGGACCGCGGCAACGCGGTCCCGTTTTTTATGATCCTGTGTCCCGGACGCGATGCAATGCGAAGCGGCATTGCATGCCGCATCGCGTTGGGGACATGGGTCATCGAATGATCGTCCGGGCCACCGTCAATCCAGAATGCTCTTGTAGTTGTCCGAAAACACGTCGCGGCCGATGATGAGCCGCATGACTTCCGAACTGCCGGCGAGGATGCGGTTGACGCGGGCGTCGGTGAACATGCGGCTGATCGGATATTCGTCCATGAAGCCGGCGCCGCCGTGCAGTTGCACGCCGAGATCGAGCATCTTCCACTGAACCTCGGACGCCGTCATCTTGGCCTTCGCCCCCATATTGCTGGTCAGGCGCCCGGCGTTGTGTTCGGTTACACAATGATCGACATAGACCTGCACCAGATCGATCTCGGCATCCATCTCGGCCATGCGGAACTGGGTGTTCTGCTGCTCGGACAGCGGCTTGCCGAACAGTTTGCGGTCCATCACGTAAGTCCGCGTGATGTCGAAGGCCCGGCGCGCGTCGGCGATGCAGCCGACGGCTGAAATCAGGCGCTCCTCGGCGAGGCCCTGCATCAGATAGTAAAAGCCCTTGCCCGGCTCGCCCAGCACATTGGCCTTGGGCACCTTCACGTTGTTGAAGAACAGTTCCGCGGTGTCCTGCGACGGCATGCCCATCTTCTTGAGATTGCGGCCGCGCTCGAAGCCTTCCATGCCGCGCTCGACGATCAGCAGCACCATGGCGTGTTTCTTTTCCGCGCCGGCGAGCTTGGCGGCGACGATCACGACATCGGAATTGATGCCGTTGGAGATGTAGGTCTTCGAGCCGTTCAGCAGGAAGTGATCGCCCTTGTCCTCGGCCGTGGTCCGCATGCCCGCAAGATCGGAGCCGGCGCCGGGTTCGGTCATGGCGATGGCGAGAATGGTGTCGCCGCTGACGCATTTCGGCAGGAAACGGGCGCGCTGTTCCTCGCTGCCGAAACGCTGGAAGTAAGGGCCGACCAGCCGGCTGTGCAGCGTGTTGAACCAGCCGTGATCGCCGGAGCGTGCGGTTTCCTCGATGATGATCTGCTCATAGCGGAAATCGGTGTCGCCGGTGCCGCCATATTTCTCGTCGGGCCAGATCATCAGGAAGCCGAGATCGCCGGCCTTCTTGAAGGCGCTGCGATCGACGATGCCGGCCTCGCGCCATCCCTCCATGTGAGGGGTGATCTCGCTGGCCAGGAACTTCCTGTAAGCGTCGCGGAAAATGACCTGGTCTTCGGTGAAGTTGCGCATCGATGTCCCCTGATTCGCCATGACGGTGTAAGAACTCTATCGTTTTCCGATCCGCTCCCACAGCCATCCCGCCACGCTCGCAGGTGAGCTCGCTGCGCCGCTCTCCGCCGCGCGCAGATTGGCTTTCCGCATCAAAGGTAGGTCGATTCTGCCGAGCAGCGGTTGCAGGGCGGCACGGAATGCTTCGTCGTGCGCGCGCTTCGGTGCCAGCAGCATGACGGCGTCATAGGGCGGTATCACCTGCTTCGGATCGTCAAGTGTCACGAGATCGTATTTCGCGAACAGCCCGTCGCTGGTGTAGCCGGCGATGACATCGACCTCGCCGGATGCGACGGCAGCATACATGAAGTCCGGCTGCATGACGCGCTGCGCCTTGAAGGACAGGCCGTAGGTCTTCTGCAGGCCGCGCCATTCCGGCCGCGAGAAGAATTCGTAGTCGCCGGCGATGGTCATGCCGCCGGATCGTGCGGCAAGGTCCGCGACGGTCCTGACGCCGAGTGCTTCCGCCCTCGCGCGCGGCATCACCAGCGCATAGGCATTTTCAAATCCCAGTTCTCCGAGCAGCGTGATGTGCGATTGCGCCAGCGTCGTTTTCAGTGCGGCGAGCAGCTGTTCGCGCGGCAGCAGTTCGTCGCGGTGGAATTGGTTGGCCCACAGCGTGCCGGAATAATCGACATAGACGTCGATATCGCCGGAGGCGAGCGCGTCGTAGATGACGCTGGAGCCGAGGCCCTGGCGTGTCGATGTCGCGAGCCCGGCCGCCTGCAGGCGCTGTGAGATCAATGCGGCCAGCACATATTGCTCGGTAAATGTCTTCGCGCCGATCACGACGCGTGCGCCGGAGCGCCCGAAGGAGGGGGCGAGCGTTACGATCACCAAAGCGGCGATGCCCAGCAGGCCGATCCATGTGCGAAACCGGCGGCGCAGTCGCAGTCCGCTCTCGATCAATGACAGCAGCCGATCCACCGTCAGCGCCAGCGCGGCCGCGGCGGCGCAGCCGAACAGGACCAGCACCCAGTTCTGCGTCTGCAGGCCCGCGAAAATGTAGTTGCCGAGTGAGGTCTGGCCGATCGGTGTCGACAGCGTCGCCGTGCCGATCACCCACACCGCGGCCGTCCGGATACCCGCCATGATGACCGGCAACGCCAGCGGCAATTCCACCATCAGGAGCGATTGGCGCGGCGTCATGCCGACGCCCTGCGCGGATTCCTTGAGCGCGGGATCGACGCCGTTGAGGCCGGTGATGGTGTTGCGCAGCACCGGCAGCATCGAATAAAGCGCCAGCGCCGCCACGGCCGGCAGGAAACCGAACGCCGAGAAGCCCGCGTCGAACCAGCGTAGCGACAGCGAGGCGAGCGCGAGCAGCAGGGGATAGAACAGCGCCAGCAGAGCGAGCCCCGGAATGGTCTGCACGACGCCGGCCATGCCGAGCAGGATGCCGCGCAGCATCGGACGGTGCCGTGCCGCGATGGCGAGCGGCAGGCTGACGGCGAGGCCGAGCGCCAGCGCCGCGAGGCTGACGCGGATATGGCTGCCGAGATAGTCGGCGAGGTGGCCGAACGCCTCGCTCCAGCGGGGATCGCCGAGGCTCATGCGCGGCTTCCCGCCATCAGATGCTGCAGCCGTTCCGCCTGGCGGCGCGGGCTGCTCAGCAATCGGTCGATGAAGGCATCGCCGCTTGCGGTCAGTTCCGTCGGCGTCCCCTGTGCGATCAATCGGCCGGATGTCATCACGGCGATGCGGTCGGCGAGCAGGATCGCTTCGGTCATGTCATGGGTGATCATGACGGTGGTGAGCTTGAGATCGTCGTGCAGGGCGCGAAAATCGTCGCTGAGCGCATCCCGCGTCAGCGGATCGAGCGCGCCGAACGGCTCGTCCATCAGCATGATGCGCGGCTTCGCCGCGAGCGCGCGGGCCACACCGACGCGCTGGCGCTGGCCGCCGGAGAGTTCGTGCGGATAGCGGTCGCGATAGCTGCGATCGAGCCGCACGAGTTCGAGCAGTTCCTCGACGCGCATGGCGATGTCGCCTGCCGGCGTGCCGATCAGTTTCGGCGTGATGCCGATATTGTCAGCGACGGTCATGTGCGGAAACAGTCCGCCATCCTGCACCACATAGCCGATGCCCCGGCGCAGCGCGATCGGATCGACATCGGCGACGTTTTCGCCGCTCACATGGACCTCGCCGTCATCGGGCGCGATGAGGCGGTTGGCGAGGCGGAGCAGGGTGGTCTTGCCGGAACCGGAACTACCGACGATCGCGAGCAACTCGCCTTCGGTGATAGCGAGCGAGACATCGTCCAGCGCCGTCACACCGCCGTCGAAGCGCTTGGTGACGTGCCTGAAGCTGATCATCGCAGCGGAGCTCATGTCTTCGACTATCACGGTCGCATGTCCCTACCAAGCTGCGCGGAGCGTTGAAAAATGCCGTTTGCGGCGGTACAGCGGAGAAGAAACAATAATTTCGGGGATCGCGCGTGCAGGCAGGGGAAGTCGCGACATCGACGGCGGTGGCGCTCGATGACGCAACGGTGGCATTCGGCGTCGCCGCTGGCCGTGTCTATACGGCGGTGGAGCGCGCCAGCCTGCGCGTCGCGGACGGTGAATTCGTCGCGATCGTCGGCCCCACCGGCTGCGGAAAATCGACCCTGTTGAACGTTGCGGCGGGATTGCTGCAACCCGCTTCCGGTTCCGTCCGCATCTTCGATCAACCGTTGCAGGGTTTGAACAGGCAGGCCGGCTACCTGTTCCAGGCCGATGCGCTGTTTCCATGGAAAACCGCGCGCGACAATGTCGCGATCGGCCTCGAGATCGCCGGTATTGCTCGCTATGAGGCTGCCGAGCGCGCGCAAGGCTGGCTCGATGCCGTCGGTCTCGGGGCCTTTGCCAATCGTTATCCGCATATGCTGTCCGGCGGCCAGCGCAAGCGTGTGGCGCTTGCGCAAGTGCTGATCTGCGATCCGAAGATCCTGCTGATGGACGAGCCGTTCGGGCCGCTGGATGCGCAGACCCGGCAGGTGATGGGCAATCTGCTGCTCGATCTCTGGACGCGGGATCGCAAGGCGGTGTTGTTCGTAACCCACGATCTTGAGGAAGCGATCGCATTGGCGGATCGCGTCGTCATCATGTCGGCGGGGCCGGGGTCGCGCATCATCGGTGACTGGCCCGTATCGCTGCCGCGTCCGCGCGATATTTTCGAGGTTCGGCTCGACAAGGCATTTCATGCCTTGCATCGCGACATCTGGAATGTGCTGAAGGACGAAGTGATGAAAACCTACGCGCAGGCCGGAGGCGCGGCATGAACCGCTGGGGTCTTCTCGCGTGTCAGGTGCTGGTGGCGGTGGTCGCCATCGGTTTGTGGCATCTGCTCAGCACCGTGCCGGTATTCGGCCGTATCCTGCTGCCGCCGTTCTTTTTCTCGACGCCGGTCGATGTGTTCGACCAGGTGGTGGCGTGGTTCTCCAGCGGTATGATCTGGAAACATCTCGGCATCACGCTGCTGGAGTCCCTGCTGGCCTTCGTGATCGGCTCAGGGCTTGGGGTGCTGATCGGCTTCTGGTTCGCGCGTCAGCCGCGGCTGGCTGCGATTTTCGATCCCTATGTGAAGATGGCCAATGCCTTGCCGCGCGTGGTGCTGGCGCCGATCTTCGCACTGTGGCTCGGCCTCGGCATCTGGTCCAAGGTCGCGCTCGGCGTCACGCTGGTATTCTTCATCGTGTTCTTCAACGTCTATCAGGGCGTCAAGGAAGTCTCCCCCGCGGTGCTCGCCAACGGCCGGATGCTCGGCATGAGCGAACGGCAATTGATGCGTCACGTGTTCTGGCCGTCGGCGCTGTCCTGGATGTTCTCGTCGCTGCACACGTCCGTCGGGTTTGCCGTGGTGGGGGCCGTGGTCGGCGAATATCTCGGTGCGGCGGCGGGGCTCGGCTATGTCATCCAGCAGGCCGAGGGGACTTTCGACGTTGCCGGCGTCTTCGCCGGCATGTTCGTGCTGTCGGTCTTCGTGGTCGCCATCGATGTGCTGGTGACGGTGGTGGAGAAGCGCCTTCTGGTGTGGAAGCCGGTGGCCGGCGACGCGCGGGGGTAATTGTAGGGTGGGCAAAGCGAAGCGTGCCCACCTCCAAGTGCCGTGCTAGGAATGGTGGGCACGCTTCGCTTTGCCCACCCTACAAAAAACTTTCGGGAGATCCGCATGCTGCGAGTTGTTCTGGCGCTTTTTCTCACCCTGGGTTTTGCGCAAACGGCTGCCGCCCAAAGCAAGGTCACCATCGCCATCGGTGGCGGTGCATGCCTGTGCTACATGCCCACGGTCCTCGCCAAACAGCTCGGCGAATATGAGAAGGCCGGGCTCGATGTCGAGCTGGTTGATCTCAAGGGCGGCTCCGATGCGCTGAAAGCCGTGCTCGGCGGCAGCGCGGACATCGTGTCCGGCTATTTCGATCATTGCGTCAATCTTGCCGCGAAGAAGCAGGAGCTGCAGTCCTTCGTGGTCTATGACCGCTATCCCGGCCTCGTGCTGGTGGTGTCGCCGAAGCAGACGGGCAAGATCAACTCCGTCAAGGATCTCGCGGGCAAGAAGGTCGGCGTCAGCGCGCCGGGGTCGTCGACGGACTTCTTCCTGAAGTATCAGCTTAAGAAAAACGGTCTCGATCCCACCGGGACCGCGGTGATCGGTATCGGCCTCGGCGCGACGGCCGTGGCCGCGATGGAGCAGGGGCAGATCGATGCGGCTGTCATGCTAGATCCCGCTGTGACCGTGCTTGCCGGCAGCCACAAAGACCTCAAGATTCTCAGCGATACACGCACGCAGCACGATACGCTCGGCGTGTTCGGCGGCGAATATCCCGGCGGCGCGCTCTATACGACGATCGCCTGGATCAAGGGGCATGACAAGGAAGTGCAGGCGCTCACGAGCGCGATGATGAACACCTTGAAATGGATTCACACCCATTCGCCGGAGGAGATCATGGCGAAAATGCCCGAAGGCATCGTGGGCAAGGATAAGGATCTCTATCTCGCAGCGCTCAAGAACACGATCCCGATGTATTCCGAGACCGGCCTGATGGACCCGAAAGGTGCCGCGGCGGTGCTTGCGGTGTTCAGCGAGGGATCGCCTGAGGTTGCGAAGGCGAATATCGATGTCGGGAAGACCTATACGAACCGGTATGTCGAGCAGTTCAAGGCGAATGCGAGATAGAAGGTCTGGCGCATGACCGCGCCGGCCATTCATCGCATCGCGCGGCTCGATCTCGTGCGCGGCCACTGGCGCTGGCCGTTCGCGGAGCAACGGCGCGCCAAGATCGACGCGCATTTTGCCGTCAAACGCATCGAGAAGCCGGCGATGTTCAACGGCCGCGTGCTGCTGGCGCGGAATCCGTTGTTCACGGGCGAGGGGCTGTCGGCCGAATATTTCGAGACGGACTTCGCAAGTTTTCTGGCCTGGCGCGATTGGGGCTTTCCCGATCGCGCGGTGTTCAACGGTTTCGGCATGGGGGCGCTGCGCAGCAGCGACGGTGCTTTCGTGCTCGGCGAGATGGGCGCACACACGGCCAATGCGGGGCGCATCTATTTCGCCGCCGGCACCCCCGACCTGAATGACCTGCGCGGCCACACCGTCGATATTGCCGGCAGCGTCGTGCGCGAGGTCGAGGAAGAACTGGGATTGACGACGCATGATTATCGCATTGCCGAAGACTGGTGCTGCGTCGTCACCGATCATTCCATTGCGATGATGCGCGTGCTGACGTCCGATCTGCCGGGCGATGCGCTGCGCGACAAGATCAAGGCGAACCTTGCCGCACAGGCGGAACCCGAGCTGGGCGATATTCATCTTGTGCGCGGTCCCGCCGATTTCACCTCCACCATGCCGGTTTTCGTCACGGCATTTCTGGCCGCGCAATTCGGGGATGCAGCGCAATAGCGCCGCGGGCTGGCGCATCCGATAGCGCCGCGCTACGCTTGCCGCTTGCTCCCGGAGTGCCAGATGCCCGCCAAATCCGCCAAAGCTGTCCCGTCGTCCCATATCGATCCCTATCGCATCGACGGATCGAAGACCTTCCGTCTCAGGGATCATCACACCAATGCGTGCGGCGGGCTGCACAAGGAGACGGGCAAGCGGATCATCGAAGCCAATCGCCGGCGGTTGCAGGACCTGCAGGAAAAACTCTATGCGCAGGATCGCTGGTCGCTGCTGCTGATCTTTCAGGGCATGGACGCAGCCGGCAAGGACAGCGCCATCGAAGCGGTGTTCGACGGCATCAATCCGCAGGGCTGCGAGGTGACATCGTTCAAGCAGCCGTCATCGAACGAACTCGATCACGATTTCATGTGGCGCAGCACGATCGCGCTGCCGCAGCGCGGCCGCATTGGCATCTTCAACCGCTCCTATTACGAGGAATGTCTTGTGGTGCGCGTGCATCCGGATGTTCTTGCCAAGCAGAAGATTCCGCCGGAGTTGGTCACCAAGCACATTTGGAAGGAGCGTTTCGAGGACATCGCCGCCTTTGAGAAATATCTCGCGCGCAACGGCACTGTGGTGCTGAAGTTCTTTCTCAACGTCTCCAAGGAGGAACAACGCGAACGCTTCCTCGATCGCCTCGAGGAGCCGGCGAAGAACTGGAAATTCTCGATGGCCGACGTGTCAGAGCGCGCGCTGTGGGATCGGTATCAGGACGCCTATCAGGACATGATCGGCCACACCGCGACAAAGCACGCGCCGTGGCACGTGGTGCCGGCGGACCGCAAGTGGTTCGCCCGCGTCGTGATCGGCTCGACCATCGTGCGTGCGCTGGAGAAACTCGATCTGAAATTCCCGACGGTCGATGGCGACGACCTCAAGGAATTCAGGACGGTCCGCAAGGCATTGGAGAAGGAAGGCGAGCCGCGGCGAAAGACAACTGTCGTCAAGAAGGCGGCCAAGAAGAAGGCTGCGAAGAAAAAGCCGACGAAGAAAGCTTAACCGCGCGCTGTCTGTCATCACCCGCGTAAGCGGGTGATCCGGTAAACATGGCGGCCTGTGATTTTCGCAAAAGCCGATGCCTGCTGGATTGCCCGGACGAGGGGCGCCGTCCGTCGGTGAGAGCGGATAACGCACAAAGAATCGTGCAACTTTGCGCGACATCAAAGCAAAAAAGGCAAAACTGTTTTCTTCTGTGCGCGGCATATCAGGAGATGAACATGCGCGCTCACCAGATCATGACACGAAATGATATGCGGCGTATGACCCGAGCGCTCAGCTCAGCTTCAGCGCCTTCAGCACCGCCTCCACCTTGTCCTGCGCGGCGTCCGGCAGCGGCAGCACCGGGCGGGGCGGCTTGGCGTCGCTGATGCTCATGATATTGGCGGCGGCATACATCACGCGCAAGCTGGAATACTGCTTGAACAGATCCCATAGCGGCTGCATCGCGCCGTTCAGGCGGCGGGCTTCGCCGGCATTGCCGGACTGTGCGGCGCGGGTGATGGCGAGGCAGTCGTTCGGAAACAGGCCCGCCGCGACGCAATACCAGGCATCGCCGCCGGCCAGCAGCGTCTCCATGGAATTCCAGTCGCCGGCATAGCCGACCGGGAAACCCGCGGGCACCGCCTTGCGCATCCGCGCGACATGCTCTGCGGCGAGGCCGGCTTCGGGGGCGGTGCCTTTCACGGCGATGACGCCGGGGATGCGCGCGATGCGGCCGGTGAATTCCGGCGTGAATTTGAAATGCGTGGTGGCGAAGTTGTCGTAGATGACGATCGGCAGGCCGCTCTCGCCGGCAACGATCCTGAAATGCTCGAACACCTCGTCCTCGGTGAGCGGCGTGTAGGATACCGGCGCCAGCAGGCCGGCGGCGGCGCCGGCCGCTTTGGCGTCGCGGGCGAGATGAACCACCTCATCGGTGCGCAGGGCGCCGATGCCGACCAGCACGGGGACGCGCCCGTTCACCTCCGCCATCGCGGCATCCGTCGCGCGGCGGCGCTCGTCACGGGTGAGGAAGGGGTAGGAGCCGGTGCTGCCCAGCAGGCCGATGGAATCAACCCCGGCGGCCGCCAGAGGGGCCACCAGCCGCTGCAGCGCGGGTGTATCGACCCGGCCGTTGGCATTCGCCGGCGTGATTGGGAAGGCGGACAGGCCCTTGGTGAAGCGCATGATCGGTATCTCGCAGTTGCAGCAAAATGCTCGGTGAGCCGTTTGACAGCGCAAAGGTGTTAGGTCAGTCTTCCTGACCTTCTTAGCCGTTGCGACGCGGCAGTATTTGCGTTTAGAACAGAGCCGTCGCGTCCGGCAAGGAACCGTCAACGGTTTCCGCCGATACTCGAAGGCGCGGCCTCGAAGGATAGCAATGCTGATTCGGAACGACAGTGCTGGCATGGACACGGGAGCGACGATCGCTGCCCCGCGCGCCATTGCGCCTGCATCCGCAATCAATTCAGAATCTGCCCTCCTTCCCGGCGGTCTGCTTCTCCTTATCGGCCCCTGAGCGCCGGCTGGGCAGTCATGCCTGGGCACTCAGGGGATGCGCACCGAACAAGCAACCCGGATCCCAATAGGCTGCGCCCGCAATGACCGCGGCTTGAACTCTTAAGGAAGATTCCATGACCACGACCACGAAGTCCGAGAAGGACCGCGTCTTCATTTTCGACACCACCCTGCGCGACGGCGAGCAGTGCCCCGGCGCCACCATGACGTTCGAGGAGAAACTGGAAATCGCCGAAATGCTCGACGACATGGGCGTTGACATCATCGAGGCCGGCTTCCCGATTTCGTCGGAAGGCGACTTCGAGGCGGTGCATGAGATTGCCAAACGCTCGAAGAATTCGGTGATCGCCGGTCTGGGCCGCGTCAATCCGAAGGACATCGATCGCTGCGCCGAGGCGGTGAAGCCGGCCGGCGACCGTGCCCGCGTTCACATGGTGATCGCGACCTCGCCGCTGCATATGCGGGTCAAACTGAACATGACCCCGGAGCAGGTGATCGACGCTTCGGTGGCCGGCGTGACCCGCGCCCGCAACATGGTGAGCAATGTCGAATGGTCGGCGGAGGACGCCACCCGCAGCGACATCGATTTCCTGTGCCGCATCACCGAAGCCGTCATCAAGGCCGGCGCCACCACGGTCAATCTGCCCGACACCGTCGGCTACACCACGCCGGAAGAATACACCCGCATGTTCCGCACGATCCGCGAGCGCGTGCCGAACTCCGATCAGGCGATCTTCTCGGTGCATTGCCATAACGATCTCGGCATGGCGGTGGCCAACACGCTGGCCGGAATCGAGGGCGGTGCGCGTCAGGTCGAATGCACCATCAACGGCATCGGCGAGCGCGCCGGCAATGCGGCGCTGGAAGAAGTTGTGATGGCGCTGAACGTGCGCAACGACAAGTTTCCATACTGGAACAGGATCGACCCGACCTGGCTGACGCGGGCGTCGAAGACGGTGTCGGCGGCAACCTCGTTCCCGGTGCAGTACAACAAGGCGATCGTCGGCCGGAATGCTTTCGCCCATGAAAGCGGTATCCATCAGGATGGCGTGCTGAAGGACGCTTCCACCTACGAGATCATGACGCCGGCGTCGGTGGGCTTGAAGCACTCGTCGATCGTGCTGGGCAAGCATTCGGGCCGTCATGCCTTCATCCATCGGCTGGAGGAGCTGGGCTACAAGCTGGGTCCGAACCAGATCGAGGATGCTTTCGTGCGCATGAAGGCGCTGGCCGACCGCAAGAAGGATATCTATGACGAGGATATCGAGGCGTTGGTCGATCAGGAGATCGTGCAGGCGCACGATCGCATCAAGCTGAACTCGCTGACCGTGATCGCCGGCACCCACGGCCCGCAGCGCGCGACCATGAAGCTGAATGTGGACGGCGTGGTGAGGATCGAGGAAGCCGAAGGCAATGGCCCGGTGGATGCGGTGATCAACTGCATCAAGGCACTGGTGCCGCACGATGCCAAGCTGGAACTGTATCAGGTTCATGCCGTGACGGAAGGCACCGACGCGCAGGCGGAAGTGTCGGTACGCCTCGCGCAGGACGGTCGTTCGATGACGTCGCGCGCAGCCGATCCCGATACGCTGGTCGCTTCGGCCAAGGCTTATCTCGGTGCGCTGAACAAGATCGTCATGAAGCGCGAGCGCGACATGCCGGCGCCGGTTGCGGCAGCGAGCTGAGTTCGTTCTTCTCCCCGCTTGCGGGGAGAAGGTGGCTCGCATGCGCGCAGCGCGTGCGAGTCGGATGAGGGGGACTCTCCACAACTACTGTAACTGATGGATAGTCCCCTCACCCGACCTCTCCCCGCAAGCGGGGAGAGGCAAGAAAAACGCGGCGTCGCAGGGCGTCGCGTTTTTTGCATTGCGGCAAAGCTTTTATTGCAACCCCTCCAAAAGGGGCAATGGCCTTTGCGCGGCGATGACGATAAAGCTGGCGAGGTATTCAAGCTTGGCCAATGCTCAGGCGGCCGCGTGATCAAGAGGGAGAGAACCATGCATCAGCTCACCAAGCGTCAATTTCTCGGCGCTGCGACCGGCGCGGCCGGACTGGCCCTGGTCGGACGGGCGTCAGCCCAGTCGCCGATCGTCATCAAATTCAGCCATGTGGTCGCGCCGAACACGCCGAAAGGTCAGGGTGCTGCGAAATTCAAGGAGCTCGCCGAGAAATACACCAACGGCAAGGTGAAGGTCGAAGTCTATCCGAACTCGCAGCTCTACAAGGACAAGGAAGAGGTCGAGGCGCTGCAGCTCGGCGCCGTGCAGATGCTGGCACCGTCGCTGGCCAAATTCGGTCCGCTCGGCGTCAAGGAATTCGAGGTGTTCGATCTGCCCTACATCCTGCCCGACAAGGCAGCCCTGCAGCGCATCACCACCGGTCCGATCGGTAAGGGGCTGCTCGCCAAGCTCGAGCCCAAGGGCATCTCCGGCCTCGCCTATTGGGACAACGGCTTCAAGATCATGACCTCGAACAAGCCGATGCATAAGGTCGCCGATTTCCAGGGTCTGAAGATGCGTATCCAGTCGTCGAAGGTGCTGGAAGCCGAGATGCGCGCGCTCGGCGCCATTCCGCAGGTGCTGGCTTTCTCGGAAGTGTATCAGGCCATGCAGACCGGTGTTGTCGACGGCAACGAGAACACGCCGTCGAATTGCTATACCCAGAAGATGCACGAAGTGCAGAAGCACATGACGCTTTCGAACCACGGCTACATCGGCTACGCCGTGATCGTGAACAAGAAGTTCTGGGACGGTCTGCCGGCTGATGTGAAGCCGCAGGTGCAGAAGGCGATGGACGAAGCCACCGCCTATGGCAACGGCCTGTCGCAGAAGGAAAATGACGACGCCGTTGAGGCCATGAAGAAGGCCGGCACCACCACCTTCTATACGCTGACGCCGGAAGAACGCGCCGAGTGGATCAAGGCCCTGGAGCCGGTGACGGCGGAAATGGCATCGCGTGTCGGCAAGCAGTTGATTGCCGATTTCCAGAAGGAAGCCAGCGCCAAGGCCAATTGAGGTCGCGGCCAATAACTGAGGCTCTCACCTCAGCCGAAACGCGATTGCGTTTCGGCGAGAGGAGCGGCCCGCTTGGGCCGCGTCTCGAAGGGTGAGTGCCGCACTCACGGTTCGAGACACGCGCCGGGTGGCGCGTTCCTCACCATGAGGGCGGAGTGTGGGGAAGGGGACATATCCGTGCGATTCCTGTTACGCATCCTTGATCGTCTCGAGGAAACCCTGATCGCGACGCTGATCGGCGCGGCGACCGTGGTGATCTTCGTGGCGGTGGCGCATCGCTACGCCACGGATTTCGTGGTCGCGAACCGCACGCTCCCCGGCGCGATGGCGGTCTATAAATTCCTCGCCGGCATCCACCTCTCATGGGCGCAAGAACTGTGCGTCTACATGTTCGTCTGGATGGCGAAATTCGGTGCCGCCTATGGCGTGCGGACCGGCATCCATGTCGGCGTCGACGTGCTGGTGCTGAAGCTCAATCCGCGCTGGCGCAAGGTCGTCATCCTGTTCGGCCTTTTGTGCGGAGCGCTGTTTACCGGCGTCATCGGCACCATGGGCGCTAATTTCGTGATCGGTCTTTCGCACACCGACCAGACCTCGCCGGATCTCGAACTGCCGAGCTGGATCGTTTATCTCTGCATTCCGCTGGGCTCCTATCTGATGTGTTTCCGCTTCCTGCAGGTGGCCTTCAACTACTGGCGCAATGACGACTTGCCGCATCACGATCATACGCATGTAGAAGGCATCGACGTCGATACGGCGGTCGGTCCGACGCCGGAGGGCGCCCGATGACCACGCTGTTCATTTTCGCGCTGCTCATTGCGCTGATGCTCACCGGCATGCCGATTTCGATCGCGCTCGGCCTCACGGTGCTCACCTTCCTGTTCTTCCTGACCCAGGTGCCGATCGAGGCGGTGGCGCTGAAGCTGTTCACCGGCATCGAGAATTTCGAGATCATGGCGATCCCGTTCTTCATTCTCGCCGGCAACTTCCTGACCCATGGCGGCGTCGCCAAGCGCATGATCAATTTTGCGACGTCCATGGTCGGACACTGGTATGGCGGCCTGGGTCTTGCCGGCGTGATGGCTTGTGCCCTGTTTGCGGCGATCTCCGGCTCCTCGCCGGCCACGGTGATCGCCATCGGCTCGATCCTGTTGCCGGCCATGATCGCGCAGGGGTTCCCGAAGCGTTTCGGCGCCGGCGTCATCACCACATCGGGGGCGCTGGGCATTCTGATCCCGCCCTCCATCGTGATGGTGATTTATGCGGTGGCGACCGGCGGCAGCGTCGCGCTTGGGCCTGACGGCGCACGCGTCACCTCGGCCTCGGTCGGCCAGTTGTTCATCGCCGGCGTCATTCCCGGCCTGATGCTGGCGACGCTGCTCGGCGCCACCACGGTTTATCGCGCCTGGAAGTTCGATTATCCGCGGCTGCCGCGCGCCTCCTGGGGTGAACGCTTCAAAGCGCTTCGCGAATGCATCTGGGGCCTTCTGCTGATCTTCATCGTGCTCGGCGGCATCTATCGCGGCTGGTTCACGCCGACGGAAGCTGCTGCGGTCAGCGCGGTCTATGCCTTCGTCATCGCTGTGTTCGTTTACAAGGACATGGGCCTGAAGGACGTGCCACGCGTATTGCTCGGCTCCGCCAGCATGAGCGCGATGATCCTCTACATCATCACCAATGCGGTGCTGTTCTCGTTCCTGATGACGTCGGAGCAGATCCCGCAGCAACTCGCGGCGTGGATGCTCGACCAGGGCGTCAACTGGTGGACGTTCCTGATCTTCGTCAACATCCTGCTGCTGGTTGCCGGCAACGTGATGGAGGCGTCTTCCATCGTCCTGATCACCGCGCCGATCCTGTTTCCGATCGCGGTGAAGCTCGGCGTTCACCCGGTGCATCTCGGTATTCTAATGGTGGTGAACATGGAGGTCGGCATGTGTCACCCACCGGTGGGCCTCAATCTCTATGTGGCCTCCGGCGTCGCCAAAATGGGCATCACCGAGCTCACCATTGCGGTGTGGCCATGGCTGCTGACGATGCTGGCGTTCCTGGTGGCGGTGACGTTCATTCCGGAAATCTCGCTCTGGCTGCCGCGTGTTCTGGGCATGCTGTAACAGAACGCCTGTTAAGCGATGGGGCAGAGGCGCGGCCTCAGCAACATAGCGAAAACATATGGCGAAAGCGTAAGTTGCGGCGCTTGAGCCCGGCAGGCATCGTCAAGGCAAGCTCTTTCAAAGGAGGTTGCCACATGAAGAAGCTGTTGCTCGCCGGTGCCGCCGTCGCGGTCCTTGCAGGATCTACCGCGGTCTATGCCCAGCATCGTCCGTGGATGCATCATCACCACGCGCAGATGAAGCCTGAGGACCGTGCGGCGTTCGCCGATGCACGCATCGCCGCGGTGAAGGCCGGATTGAAGCTGACGCCCGATCAGGAAAAGCTGTGGGGGCCGGTGGAAAGCGCCGTTCGCGATTTCGCTAAGTTGCGCATCGAGCGGGCCGAAGCGCGCATGGCGGCGCGCAAGGCGCATGAGGACGGCGCGAACAAGGATGCCGCGCCCAATCCGGTCGAACGGCTGCAGAAGCATGCCGACAGCATGGCTGTGACCGCAGCCGCGCTGAAGAAGGTCGCCGACGCTGCGGATCCGCTCTACAAAACCCTTGATGACGGGCAGAAACGCCGGCTGGGGGGGCTGACCCACATGGATCGCCGCTTCGGCGGTGGCGGCTGGCATCACGGCGGCCGGCATTCGTCGGACCCCGACCGGGGCGGCTTCGAGCGCGGCAGTTTCGAGGGGCGGGGCTTCGGTGGTCAGGGCTTCGACGGCGGCCATCGCGGTCCCGACGATCGGGGCTTCGGATCCGATGGCCCGCGGGGTGCGGAACGGCTCTGAGACGGACCACTTGTCCACTGTGACGATTACGAGAAGCCGCCGAATCCTGGCGGCTTCTCCGCATTTTCGCAAAAGCGAAATTCAATGCATTTTTTATGACGGCATCGCTGGACATCCCGGAGGGGCTTTGGTACACGCAGCCGTCCCCTCGGGGATATCCGGATTGGATCCGGGCGCATAGCTCAGTTGGTAGAGCAGATGACTCTTAATCATCGGGTCCTAGGTTCGAGCCCTAGTGCGCCCACCAAAAAAGCCCTGAAAACTCAGTAGCTTGGTGGAATGGCCCAAACGGCGACATAGCTCGCTGTTCAATTTCGTTCGCAGCTTGTCTCCTCCAAAGGAGGGCAAAACGTCGTCTGGTATGCCACCGATCAACGTTTGCGACCGCGATACTCCCATAGCTTCGCGCGGCGATCTGCGGCTTCTTCGGTGCGCCGGGCTTCCTCGATATCTTCGTCAGAGAGGCCCCGCTGGACGCGTTCCCACGCCGCCTTGACTTGGCCTTGCAGTCGTCGAGATCGCGCCCCGCGCATCGCCGCCTTGGGGCCGTTGGCCAAAGTTGATCCCCCAATACCAATCGGGCTGACCCCAAGCGACGCCAGACTGCTTCAGGATGCGGCCAACCGACAGGTCGCGCCACATCACATGATAATCATCGTCGTAGCGGATGCCCTCGAAGGTCATGGGGCGAAGTTTGAGGCCGTCGTCGGTCACGCCCGCCGCTTCCATCCAGTCGGCGGCGGGGTGGCTTCGTGGCACTGCGCGAGCGTTTCCAGCCACGCCGCCACGCTGGCAGGAATGTCGGCCTCGCCAGACGCCCAGCGCCGGACCAATCGGTCATCACATTCAAGAATTGCAGCTAGGCCCCGCTGCGTCCATCGCAGCGAGGCCAGAGCTTCGTGAAAGCGTGCCGGGGTCATGTCCCCAGCAACTTCATGGCGGCGACTGTGGCACCGATCAGAGCCGCGCCAGCGCCCATTCCGGTGATGACCAGCTGCCATCCCGACAGGGCGATGTCGCGACCGATCTTGCGCTGCTCGGCGGCGAACTTCCGAGTCTCTTCCTGCATCCGCTCGATGCGGGCGATCTGCTCTTGCGTGTCCATGTTGGCGATGTCCGTCATGGGGTTTCCCTCTCATTATAGCCGGGGACCATCCGCTCGGCTATGTCCGCGACATGCGGACAAGATGGCACCATGTCAATAACAAAAAACCCGCCGGGGGTTGGATGCCCCAGCGGGTTTGTCGGAGGGCCGTCGCCCGGCGCTCTGTTCTGCGACCCCTGCCCCTTGGGCAAAGGGTGCTCCCGGTTCTGGCCAACCCTATGCTTGGCCGATATATCGTGCGCGACTCCGCTCGTGAGGCTGAGATACTAGGTATGCCTTATCGCTGGCCTAATCCTGATCCGGTCGTAATGAACCGCGAAACGGGCGACGTGCCTAAAGAGCAGCCTTGCATCGGTAGGCTAACCCGCCTAGGCGTTGCTGCGGCAGAACGCGACAAGGGCCTGCCTTTGCTCCGCGAGGTATCTGCTATTGTGTTCGGCGGAGTGCGCGGCTGGCATGAGGGCGACCACTTGGCTAATGCGGTTGCACGCGCCGGTCTCGACCTCGCTGAGTTAGAACGCGATATCGAAAAGAACCTCGATAAATATGAAGCGATCATTGCCGAAAATGAAGCGGCGCAAAAGGCTGCGGAACATTGGGGCGTGCCTTTGATGGTCTACGAGAATGAGCCCTTCTTTGGACAGGACCGACTAGAGGCGCTGAAGTGGCTGCTTGAGCAGAAGGGGATGAAACGGCGAGGATAGCTTCGACAAATAAGCTACCGGGTCATCTCGTTTCCCTGTGGGTTACGTCAACAGCGCTCCTCAACCGTTGCCGTCACTCCGCTTCAACGTTTCACACGCGTCCTGCAAGGTATCGATCGGTCAGTCCGGTCGACGGCCTACGAAATGATTCACCGGGCCGAATCGGCCGTTTATATGTGCGGGATGATTTGGTCCCGGCATGATGCGGCAAGGGGAAGGTCGTGGCGATCGAAATCAGCAAGGGCAGTCCCGCGGAGGTTTTCCTCGCCTTTCTGAAGTTGGGGCTGACATCGTTCGGCGGGCCGGTCGCGCATCTCGGCTATTTCCGTTCCGAGTTCGTTGAACGGCGGAAATGGCTTACCGAGAGCAATTACGCGGACATCGTTGCTTTATGCCAGTTCCTGCCGGGGCCTGCGTCCAGTCAGGTCGGCATTGCAATCGGCATGTCGCGAAGCGGATGGCAAGGTGCCCTTGCGGCGTGGAGTGCATTCACGTTGCCGTCCGCACTGGCTCTCTATCTTTTCGCGCAAGGCGTGGTTGCGGCAGGCGGAAGCGCCGATGGCGGCTGGCTCCACGGTCTGAAGGTCGCTGCTGTCGCGGTGGTGGCGCTTGCCATTGTGGGGATGGCGCGCACCCTGACACCGGACCGCACCCGCGCATCGGTTGCGGTCGCGGCCATGATTGCCGCGTTCGTGCTGCCGTCTGCCTGGGGGCAGATCAGCGGCATCGTGTTGGGGGCACTGTTCGGCTTGCTGTTCCTCAAGGGCGATGCGCCGTCAACCGGTTCGACGATCCCGCTGGCCGTCAGCCGGCGCGCAGGCGCTGTCCTCCTGTGCACCTTCGCGGCCTTGCTGTTGGGTCTGCCCTTGGCGGCATCGGGACTCCGGAACCACGATCTTGCGCTGTTCGATACTTTTTACCGGGTGGGAGCGCTCGTTTTCGGTGGAGGGCACGTTGTTCTGCCGCTTTTGAAAGCGGAGGTCGTACCGGCATTCATCAGCGAGAATGATTTCTTGGCTGGCTATGGCGCGGCTCAGGCAGTGCCTGGTCCGCTGTTCACATTTGCCGCTTATATCGGGACCGTGGCCGGTGGTTGGACGGCGGCTCTCATCTGCACGACCGGAATCTTTCTATCGTCCTTCCTCATCGTGCTGGGCGCCTTGCCGTTCTGGAGCGATCTGCGCAATCGCCCTTCGGCCCGTGCTGCACTGACCGGCGTGAATGCGGCTGTCGTGGGGCTTCTCCTGGCTGCCTTCTACGATCCCGTCTGGGCCGCAGGCATCACCAATCGTGCTGACTTCGCTCTGGGGATCGGAGCTTTCGTATCTCTGCTGTGCTGGAAGATGCCGCCTTGGCTCGTTGTTCTGCTATGCGGCGCTGTCGGGCAAATTGTTATGTAGCGAATCCGCAGGGCTGCGGATTGACGATCTCACTTTCGTAGTCATGAACGCGGAGCGATGGGGCGCGATTTCACGCGCAAGATTGAAGCGTGCCCGGCAAATCGGGTGCGTTCGCAATGTCCCGATCGGGATAGATGGTGGGCGGGTAAGGATGCGGTCCGACACGGCAGCGCGGCCGGTGCGACAGGCGGCTTCGGTGGCGTGTTCGACCCTCTTTGTGCGGATTCACTTATCGTCGCTTCGCCAAAGATAGGCTTCAATCGAGGTGAAGGTTCTGCGATGGCGCGGAACGCGCGCGGCCGGAACGAGAACTGCTCCCCGATGAAACATCAACCGATGCAGGACATAGTGGCCAAAGTCCCCGCCGTGACGCTCGGCTTCTGGATCATCAAAATTCTGGCAACCACCCTTGGGGAAACCGGCGGCGACGCGCTCACCATGAGCGTGTTCCATGCCGATACCGATGCGAGCGGCAGCGGATACCTGATGGGCACCGGTATTTTTCTTGCCGTGTTCGTTGCAGCGGTCGCGATCCAGATTGCGGTGAAGACGTTCAATCCGTGGGTCTACTGGCTGGCTATTCTGGCATCGACGACCGTGGGTACGGCTTTGGCGGACTTCTTCGATCGCTCGCTGGGGATCGGATACACCGGCGGCGCATCGATCCTGCTCCTTTGCGTTCTGTCATCCCTGGCCGTCTGGTACGTCGTCATGGGAAGCATCGATGTGCACACCGTGGCGACGCCGAAGGTCGAGATATTCTACTGGGTCACGATCACGTTCTCGCAGACGCTCGGCACAGCCCTTGGCGACTGGCTCGCCGATACGGGCGGGTTCGGCTATGACGGCGGTGCACTGGTGTTCGGAGCCGCGCTCGTGCTCGTCGCGGCGCTGTATTATTGGACAAGCGTGACGCGCGTGCTTCTGTTCTGGGCGGCATTCATTCTGACCCGGCCGCTCGGGGCGACTGTCGGTGATTTTCTGGACAAGCCGCTGTCGCATGGCGGTCTGGCACTGAGCCGATATACGGCCTCGACCGCCCTCGCGGTGCTCATTGTCGCCCTGATCGCGTTGCTGCCGCAGCGTGCAGGCCGGCATCCGGCATGATGATACATGAGTTCTGAGCATCTTCTGGCAGGTTGGGGGAGCGACCTCGGTCATCGGCTCCGACAAACGGGATGGCGCCGGCCGTTGTGTCGTTGATTGGTGCCGATTCCTGCGATGACCGATGTGGCGTCGGTTGACGCCGCTTGCGTTCAATCGTGCTTCCGCGTCGATGACGGGGCGTTTGCCGGTTCGTGCGCGACGGTGCCGCAGCGGCTGCGTTGTTCCAGGCGATCGGCCTGCCGGCGATAGTCCTTGGACGCTTCGAGCAGTCGGGTCGCGGTGACGGCATCCAGCACGTTGTGGGCCAGCCGTTCGGCGCGGAGCGCCTGTTCGCGGAGATATTCGATCCGGGTCATATGCTTCCCCTCACATATGTCGGGACAAGTTGAGACACATTCGATCGTTCCCAGCCTCGCGCGCAGTGCTTAACGCCTGGTAACCGTCGGTACCAGTTGCCGGATCGGCATGCGTTTTCGCCTTTACTTTCGCCCGGGGCCGGATCGCGCTACGGCGCCGGCCATCGCTCTTGACAGAGGTGGTCGGCTGCTTCCCACTGGCCACAGTGCGGAACAGGTGCCGCATGTCGGGGAGATCGGGGAATGATCACGCTCTATCACTGCGCACGCGCGCGTTCGTTCCGTCCTCTCTGGACGCTGGAAGAACTCGGCCTGCCGTATGAACTACGCATGCTGCCGTTTCCGCCGCGCGTCCATGCCAAGGACTATCTCGGCATCAATCCGCTCGGGACCATCCCCTTGATGCTGGACGGCGCAACACGGATGACGGAGTCGGCCGCGATCGCGCAATATCTGGTGACGAAGTACGGCCCGACGCCGCTGGCTGTCGGCGTCGATGAGCCGGATTTCGGCGCGTTTCTGAACTGGCTGCATTTCGGCGAGGCGACGCTGACCTTTCCGCAGACCCTGGTGCTGCGCTATTCCGAACTGGAACCGGAGGAGCGGCGCAACCCGCAAGTGGTCGCGGATTATTCGCGCTGGTTTCTCGGGCGGCTGCGCGTCATCGAGACCATCATGTCGGCGAATGAGCATATCTGCGCCGGCCGCTTCACCG
>Ga0153956_1001191_pt1 | contig 24120 bp, 20 predicted proteins | sample TSFL040MetaG_FD_104704 | JGI IMG/M metagenome (GOLD analysis project Ga0153956, IMG submission 104704) | Attine ant fungus gardens microbial communities from Florida, USA - TSFL040 MetaG | ecosystem: Host-associated > Fungi > Mycelium > Unclassified | place: USA: Florida, Wekiwa Springs... | reverse complement strand
TGTTCCTTATGCGCCTCATAGGCGCATAAGGAACAGCGGAGAGCCTGGACCGCCCGGATCCCTCCCACCGGGCGGAGGGTCGTGACGGGACCTCCCGGAGGACGTGACGAACCCTTGACGCCTCCCCCGCACCCTCACGTCCTGGGCTCCTCATGGGGGTCACAGCCTGCCCGGACCCCCATGAGGAGCCCAGGACGCCCGGGACCATCTCGGACGGCCGCAAGGGCCACGGAGCCCCGCCCACGGCCCCCGCCCGTCCTCCGCCCGGACTCACTCATCTAGACTGGCGGGCCGATGGCCGAACCGACCACCGGTGATCCGCAGACGACCGACGGAGAGGTCGCCCGGCTCCGCGAGGAGAACCTTCGCCTTCGCGACCTCCTGATCGCCAAGGACGCGGAGCTCGGGTCCCTGAAGGGCCAGGTCGCGGCGCTGGAAGCCGGTACGGCTCGCCTGCTGAACCTCGTCGGTCGCATCCGCTCCATGGTGCCGGGCCTCGTCTGGCTGGCCTTGGCGCGGCTCCGCGGACGAGGCCCGCAGGGCTAGACGTGCCGGGGCCGCGCTTTTCGATCCTCACGCCGGTCTTCGAAACGCCGGTCGACGTCTTGGCGGCGATGCTTCGCTCGGTGCGCCGGCAGGGCTACGGGGACTGGGAGCTGTGCCTGGTCGACGACCGCTCCGCCGACCCGCGGGTCCAGGAGATGCTCGCCGCCGCCGAGCGCGACGATCCGCGCATCCGGGTGATGACGCGGACCGAGAACGGCGGCATCGTCGCCGCCTCGGACGACGCGCTGGCGATGGCGAAGGGCGAGTTCCTCGCCCTGCTCGACCACGACGACACCCTGCATCCGGACGCCCTCGAGCTGGTCGCCGAGGCGATCGACGCCGCGCCGGACGTCGACTACCTCTACACCGACGAAGACAAGATCGACGCCGCCGGACACCACCTGGGGCCCTTCTTCAAGCCCGACTGGTCGCCGGAGCGGATGCGGACGCAGATGTACACGTGTCACCTGAGCGTCTTGCGGCGGGCGCTGGTCGAAGAGGTCGGCGGGTTCGACGCCGAGTTCGAGGGCTCCCAGGACTGGGACCTGGTGCTGCGGGTGACCGAGAAGGCGCGCCGCGTGGTCCACGTGCCGCGGATCCTCTACCACTGGCGGATGCTCGAGACCTCGGCCGCGGGGGGCGGCGAAGAGGCGAAGCCGTGGGCCTTCGAAGCGGGCACCCGGGCGATCCAGGCGCACCTGGAGCGGACCGGCATCCCGGCCGAGGCCTCGCGCGACACCGAGCACCCGGGCGTCTACCGGCTCGAGCCGCGCCTCACCGAGAAGCCGAAGGTCAGCATCGTGATCCCGACCGGCGGCACCGTACGCGAGGTGCGCTACGAGCCGGTCGTCCTGGTCGAGCACTGCGTGCGGAGCATCGTCGAGCGCTCCACGTACGAGGACTACGAGATCGTCGTCGTCGTCGACGCGACGGTCGGTGACGAGGTGTGCGCGCGCCTCACCGAGATCGCCGGGGAGCGCCTCCGCCTCATCCCCTTCGAGGGGCCCTTCAACTTCTCCGCCAAGATCAACCGCGGCGCCGTCCACGGCGACGGCGAGATGCTGCTCCTGCTGAACGACGACATGGAGGTCGTGACGGCGGACTGGATCGAGCGCCTGGTCATGTACGCCGGGCTACCCGGGGTCGGCGCGGTCGGCGGCAGGCTCCTCTGGGAGGACGGCCGGATCCAGCACGCCGGCATCGTCTTCGAGAACGCCGGCTTCCCCGGCCACATCTACCGCGGATTCGCCCGCGAGTGGCATGGCTACTCCAACAACGTCCTCGTCGCCGACAACTACCTGGCCGTCACCGGCGCCTGCATGATGACGCCGCGGGAGATCTTCGAACGGGTCGGCGGCTTCAGCACCACCTTCCCGATGAACTACAACGACGTCGACTACTGCCTGAAGCTGGTCTCGGAAGGCGAGCGGATCGTCTACGACCCGGACACGATCCTCTACCACTTCGAGTCCTCCAGTCGCTCGACGGACGTCGAGGAGTGGGAGAAGGACCAACTGCGGGGACGCTGGCTGCCGATCACGATCACCGACCCCTACTCGAACCCGAACCTTAAGTACGGGATCCCCCGCCTCAGCTCACCGTTCCGCTGGATGCGGCGCAAGCCACGCCTGCCCTTTCAGCGCTGATCCTTTCCTGGTGAGTGGCAGGCCGCCTCTTAGGCGGTGCCACCCGCCGTCCGCCCCGTCCGCGGCTCGCGGATCTGATAGTCGCCGCGGCTCAGCACTTTCTCCAGCCAGACGTAGAGGACGATGAAGAGGTAACGGCTGCCCATCTCCTTCATCTTCAGCTTCGCCTCGCCGGAGGTGCGGTTGGTCCAGGAGGTGGGGACGACGGCGAAGCTGTGGCCGCGGACGACCGCCTTCAGCGGCAGCTCGACGGTCAGGTTGAAGTGCTTGGAGAGGAGCGGCTGGACGGTCTCGATGACCTCGCGCCGGTACGCCTTGAAGGCGTTGGTGGTGTCGTTGTAGCGGTGGCGGAAGAGGAGGCGGATGAACTGGTTCGCCATCCGGTTGATGAAGAGCTTCAGCGGCGGGTAGTCGTGGATCTCGGCGCCGGGCATGAAGCGCGAGCCGAAGGCGCAGTCCCAGCCCTCCTCGAGCAGTTGGTGATAGCGGACCAGGTCACGGGGGTCATCGGAGGCGTCGGCCATCACGATCGCCACCGCGTCGCCCTCGAAGACGTCGAGGCCCGCCCGGATCGCGTTGCCGAAGCCCCGTTCGTGGTGCGATTTGTGGACGCGGACGCGCGGGTTCTGGGCGCCGATCGCGGCGATTACGGCTTCGGTCGAGTCTTCCGAGTCATCGTTGACGACGACGATCTCATAATCGATCTCGGCGGCCTCCAGGGTGGAGACCAGCCCTTCGACCGTCCCCCCGACCGACCCCTCCTCGTTCTGGGCGGGCATTACCACCGAAAGTCTCATGCGCGGGACGCTATAGAACTCGCGTGAAAAGGCGCTTTGACGGCGATTGCTAGCATTGACTGCACCGACAGCAATGCAAAGGATGATCGATGGCGGTGCTCACGGTGCGCAATCTCGATGAGGATCTGAAGTCGCGGCTACGCATCCGAGCGGCACAGCACGGCCGCTCGATGGAGGCCGAGGCCCGCGAGATCCTGCGCGAATCGTTGGACGACCGGGGACGCAGCAATGTCGGGACCTGGATCCACGAGCGTTTCGCCGGCCTCGGCCTGGACGAGCTCGAGCTCCCGCCCCGCAGCGAGTTGACGCGCGTGGTCGACCTCGACCAGTGATCGTTCTGGACACGAACGTGATCTCGGAGCTGACCCGGCCGGCTCCGAGCGATCGGGTCATGGCTTGGGTGGACTCGCAGGATGATGTCGCGATCACGGCGACGACCGTGGCCGAGTTGCTCTACGGGGTCGCCCGACTGCCCGACGGCGTGCGCAAGTCTCGCCTCACGGACGGAGTTCAGGAGATGCTCGACGGCCCCCTGAGAGACAAAGTCCTCGCTTTTGACCGCACCGCGGCCGCGCACTACGCCGAGATCGTCACCGGTCGCGACCAAGTCGGCCGGCCGATCGCCATGGCCGACGCTCAGATCGCCGCGATCTGTCGGGCGCGAGGAGCGGCGCTCGGGACCCGAAACGTGCGCGACTTCGAATCAGCCGGCATCGCCGTGATCAATCCGTGGGACCACCCGGACGACACCGCTGAACCACTGTCCTGAGGCCCTCAGGCCGGAGCCGCCGTCCAACGCTCGACGTTCTGCTCGTACATCTCCTGCAGGATCTCGTCGATGCCGTAGCGCAGCTTGAAGTCCGGGTAGTCGGCCTGGAACGGGGCCAGGTCGGAGATCCACCAGCGGTGGTCGCCGATCCGCGGCTCCTCGCCCATCTCCCAGGAGAGGGTCTTGCCGGAGACGCGCTCGCAGACCTCGATCGCCTCCATCATTGAACAGTTCGAGGTGCGGCCGCCGCCGATGTTGTAGACGGCGTGGGCGCGGGGCGCCTTGCGGAACGCGTCGAAGGCGGCGATCAGGTCGGCGCTGTGGATGTTGTCGCGGACCTGCTTGCCCTCGTAGCCGAAGACGGTGTAGTGGGTACCGGTGACGGTGCACTTCATCAGGTAGGCGAGGAAGCCGTGCAGCTTGGCACCCGCGTGCTGAGGCCCGGTCAGGCAACCGCCGCGGAAGCACACCGTGGGCATGTCGAAGTAGTACCCGTACTCCTGCACCAAGAGGTCGGCCGCCGCCTTGGAGACGCCGAACAGCGAGTGGGTGGAGGTGTCGATCGACATGCTCGTGTCGATGCCCTTGTGGTACGGGTGGTCCTCGGGCAGCTCGAGCCGCTTCTCCAACGATTGCAGCGGCAGCCGGTTCGGCGTGTCACCGTAGACCTTGTTGGTCGAGGTGAAGATGAAGGGCGCGTCGATCGCGTGGGCGCGCGCCGCCTCCAGCAGGTTCAGGGTGCCGTTGGCGTTGACCCCGAAGTCGGTCTGCGGCTCGCTCGCCGCCCAGTCGTGGGACGGCTGCGCGGCGGTGTGGATGACCAGCTCGATCGACCCCGCGTGGTCCCCGAAGATGCGCATGACCTCGGCCGCATCGCGAATGTCGACGTTCTCCCACTTGAAGCTCGCGTGCTCGTCGACCAGCCGCTGGGTGACGTGCGAGGTCGACGATTCCGGCCCGAAGAAGCGGGCCCGCATGTCGTTCTCGATCCCGACCACGTCGAAGCCCTGGCCGATGAAGTGGTCGACGGCCTCGGAGCCGATCAGACCCCCGGCCCCGGTGATGATCGCTACGGGCACAGTGCTACTCCTTCCCCCCCGCGGGGGCCTTGATTTCGAGCGCCGCGGCGATCCGCTCCTCGTCGGCGGCGATCCAGTCGTGGATGTCGGCGAGCACCTGCTCGGCGCTCCGCCGCGGACGCCACTCGTCGAGGTCGAACAACCGTGCGCAGTCGGACAGGTATATCGGGACGTCGCCCTGCCTGGTCTCGGCGACCGGCGCGATCGGCACCTCGTTGCCGGTCAGCCTCTGACAGATCGCGGTCGTCTCCAGCAGCGAGAGGCTGCACTCGCGCCCACCACCGGCGTTCACCGTGTGACCGTCCCACTTCGCCGGGTCGAGCAGCTGCCGCTCGACCAGGTCGACGAGATCCTCGACGTGAAGGAGATCGCGCACCTGCTTGCCATGCCCCCCGAAACCGATATAGGAGAGTGGGTTGCGGAAATAGTGGGCGAGCATCCAGTGGGTGAACACCCCCTGGTCGACCTTCCCCATCTGCCAGGGGCCGGCGATCACGCCGAAACGGTCGATCACCGCGGGCACCCCGAGCGAGGCGCGGTACTCCTCGACCAGCAGCTCGGCGGCGAGCTTGGTGGCGCCGTAGAGCGTCCGCGCGCCCTCCAGCGGAAAGTCCTCGGCGATGCCGGCCGGGGACACGCCGCGCACGCCCTGCTCGGCGGCGAGCTCGAAGCGCGTCTCCGCCTCATCCAGCCGCAGGTCGACCTGCGGCTCGACCGGGTACACGCGGCTGGTCGAGAGGAAGACGAAGAACGCCGAGTCCCGCCGCGCCAGCTCGAGGCAGTTGTAGGCGCCGGTCAGGTTCGTGTGGACGAGATAGCCGGTGTCGCCGTCGACCCCACTCATCACCGAGGGCTCCGCCGAGCACTCGATCATCGCGTCGACCTTGGCGACCCGGGCCAGGTCAGCGGGCTCGCGGACGTCGCCTTCGACGAACTCGACCCCGGCCTCGGCAAGCCGCGGCAGGTTGAGCCTGGATCCGCGCCGGTAGAGATTGTCGAGCGCGACGACCTCCCACTCGGGGTGCCGGGTGGCGAGCGAGACGGCCAGGTTGGAACCGACGAACCCTGCTCCGCCGGTGATGAGGACGCGCGGCATTGGCCGCGAACGCTAGCGGACGCCGCGCAGGCGCAGCCTCGGGACCTGCCAGATGGCCTCGAGGACGATCGTGCCGCTCATCTTGGAGACGCCGGCGCGGCGGTCGCGGAAGAGGATCGGGACCTCGCGGACCGTGGCTCCCGCCTCGATCGCCCGGTAGGTCATCTCGATCTGGAACGCGTAGCCCTTCGCCTCGACGGCGTCGAGATCGATCGCCTGCAGGGTCTTGCGGCGGAAGCACTTGAAGCCGCCGGTCAGATCGCGGACCCCCAGCCCCAGCACCCAATGCGCGTAGAGGCTTCCACCGCGACTCACCACGCGGCGCAGCGGGCCCCAGTCGGCCACCCCGCCGCCGGCGACGTAGCGCGAGCCGATCACCAGGTCGGCGCCGTCCATGGCCGCCGCCAGCAGCCGCGGCAGGTCGGCGGGGTCGTGGGACAAGTCACAGTCCATCTCCAGGACGAAGTCGGCGCCGCCTTCCAGCGCACGCCGAAAGCCCGCGATGTAGGCGGGGCCGAGACCTTCCTTGCCGGCGCGATGGAGGACCTCGATCGCCGGGTCGGCGGCGGCCAGCCGGTCGGCGATCTCGCCGGTGCCGTCCGGCGAGTTGTCGTCGACGACGAGGATGCGGGCGCCGGTCGGCAGGTTCGCGCGCGCCGCTTCGACGACGACGGCGAGGTTGGCCGCCTCGTTGTAGGTCGGCAGCACCAACCAAGCGGTGCCTGCCACCGCGGTCGCCTCCATCGGCTGAATCCTATTCACGGTGTTCACGGCCATTGGATACTTGATTTCACCGTACGGACTTATTGACGAGATGAGAAGAGGACACAAATCACCGCCGGCGGGTGAGCTCCACGTCTGGCGCGTCGCGCTCCCCGCGGACGATCGCCGCGGCGCCGCGCGGCGGGCGCTGGTCGCGATCCTGGCCGACTACCTGGGGGACTCCGGCCCGGCGGACGCCGCCGCGGTCGAGCTGAGCGTCGGCGAGAACGGCAAGCCGCGCCTCGCCGACGCGCCGGAGCGCCTTTCCTTCAACCTGTCCCACTCCGGCGACCTGGCGCTGGTCGCGGTGGCGCCGGGCGGCGGCGCCGTCGGCGTCGACATCGAGCGCCTGCGACCGCGGCGCAATCTGGTGCGGCTCGCCGGCCGCTGGCTGCCCGCCGCCGACGCCGCCGCGGTCGCCGGCGTCGGCGGCGCGGAGCGCGAAAGCGTCTTCTACGCCGCCTGGACGCGACACGAGGCGCGCGTCAAGTGCACGGGCGCGGGGCTCTCCGGACCGGCGCCCGGACCCGAGGTGATCGCGCGGCAGTTGGAGATCGACCCGGGCTACGCGGCCGCGGTGGCCGCCGAGGGCTCCCCGCGGATCGTGCTCAGGGGCGCTTAGATGGGTAGTTCCACGGAAGTGATCGGGGGTTGGGCGTTGTGCCGGCCCCAGGCGGCCGTCCGAGGGAGGCCCTGGGCTCCTCATGGGGGTCCGGGCAGGCTGTGACCCCCATGAGGAGCCCAGGGCGCGGGAGGCTTGCGGGAGAGGCGTCAAGGGTTCGTCACGTCTCCCGGAGGGTCCGGTCACAGAGTCTCCGCAGGGTGGGAGAGGATCGGGCTGACCGCCCTGGATACCCCAGGGACGCGAGGCATTCGCCGGGAGGACGCCACAGGTCGTGAGGAGGTCGGACTTCCGTGACGTCCCCGTGCGCAAGGGTCCACACCTCGCCCCTGTCCGTGACGAAGATGCCGGGGACGTCACACTTCCGTGGCCCCTGAGAGCCCCGGCCCAGGGTGAGTTCGCACTTAGCGACAACATGTGTCGTTAAGTGCGAACGCGCCTCCTGGCGTGACCTGCGAGGCATGAGGAAGACGGGAGGAAGCGTGACGTTCCTGGCATCTTCGTGACGAGGTCCGGGATCGGTGAGGGATCCGTCCCTCCTTCGTGACGCTCCCGTCCCTCTCCCGTGACCCTGCGGCCTCACGCACCCTCCACCCCTCCCCACGAGACCCGGCCCTCTCGTGGCGGCCACAGCCTGCCCGGGCCGCCACGAGAGGGCCGGGTCCCTTTCCCTCCCGGGCGACAGCTTGGAGAGGCCCGGGCCCTCCGGGCGCCCGCTACAGGCCCTGGACCCGTGCCGGGCTCGTGGAACTCCTCGTCTAGGGGTGGGTGCGACCGTGGGTGATGGTGACGAAGGCCCGCCAGGAGGGCTTCGCCTGGAAGCGCTCGCCGGCCTTGAAGAGGCCGACCGAGTCACAGAAGGTGCACGATTCGGGCAGGTCCTTCCAGGAGAACCAGTAGACCTGCTTGACGTTGAGCCGGGCACGGTTCTTCAGCAGGTAGGCGTAGGCGGCCTTCAGTTCTTCGACCTGGCCTTGGACCCCGTGCTCGAAGGCGTTGACGTTGAAGTCGTTCTGTGAGCCCCAGCCCATCTCGGTGATGTAGAGCGGCACCCGGTCATGGTTTTCCACCGTCACGTCGTGCACTTCCTCGACCAGTTCTTCGAGCTGTTCGGAGTCGATCGCGTACGGGTGAAGGGCGATGCCGTCGAAGTAGCTCTTGATCCGCGGCACCTTGTACAGGTCTTCGATGAACTCGGCGGCGGGCATGCCGCGCTTGGCCCTCGCGTTCGGCTTGCCGAAGAGGCCGGTGAGGAGCACTTTCGCGCCCGGCTCGGCGCCCCTGATCACCGGCGCCGAGAGTTTCAGCAGGCGCGCGTAGTCGTGCGGGCTGACCGGATAGGCGAAATAGAAGAAGTTGGCCTCGTTCCACACCTGCCAGGTCTTGATCGGCATCGGCTTGGGGATCGGCTTGAGGCGGGCACCGGCCAGTTCGTAGACCGGCCCCTGCTGCTGTTTGACTTCTTCTTCGTGAATCTTCTTGGGTGAGTGTTCGACCCAGAACGCGCCGCCCGGCTTGTAGCGTTCGACCGCCGCGCGGAGGAAGGTGACGTAGGCCTTGCGCTGCGCCCCGTTCTGGATCGGCAGCGTGGTTTCCTTCTTCGCCACCCACTTCGGCGTGGCGATGACGAAGGGCAGCACCGAGAGGCCCTGCCGGGCGGCTTCTTCGACGACCGGGTCGAACGCGGCCCAGTTGTAGCCGCCGTTCTTGGTCGGCTGGACCGCGGGCCAGATCAGCGGCGCGCGGATCGCTTCGATCCCGCCGGCCTTCATGTACTTGGCGTCCATTTCGGTCACCGGCGTCTGCGGGACGATCCCGAAGAAGCCCTTCGGGGCCTTGGCCACCCTTGGGGCCGCGGCGGAGGCGGGGGTCGTCGACCCCTGCGAGAGGAGATACGCGCCGCCCGCGAGCGCGAGCAGAAGAAGTGCGGCTGAGAGCAGTCGCCTCAAAGGAGTTGGGCAGGATAGCGAGGTGGCGGGGTCTTCACGGGCCGGAGGAGTTTTGAACACGGCCTTGCGCGAGATGTATCGGTTTTGTCACCGGATCGATTCCGATCCGGCGGAGATGTGACCGGGTCGGGTCAGACCAGGAACGCGGCGACGACCTCGGGGTCGAGGGTGCGGCCCGCTTCGTCTTCCAGCACCTCGATCGCGGCGCCCGAGGAGGAGGCCTCGCGGTAAGGGCGCGGCGAGGTGAGAGCGTCGAAGGTGTCCGCCACGGCGACGATGCGGGCGCCGAGCGGGATCTCCTCCCCGTGCAGCCCGTCCGGGTAGCCGCTGCCGTCGATCCGCTCGTGGTGGTGGCGGACGATCGCGGTCAACTCGGGGTCCTCGAGCGAGGAGACCAGCCGGGCGCCGAAGATGGCGTGGCGCTCGACCTCGGCGCGCTCGCGGTCGACGAGGCGGCCGGGCTTCTGCAGGATTTCCGGCGAGACGATGATTTTGCCGACATCGTGGACGCGGGCGGCGCACTCGATCCGGCGGGCCTCGCGCGGCGGCAGCCCGAGCCGGCCGGCGACGAGACGGCTCCGCGTCGCGACCCGCTCGGCATGCGCGGCCGCGCCTGGGACGCGGGCCTCGAGGGCGGTGACCAGTCCTCGCAGCCGGGCGTCCCAGGTCGGGCCTGGTCGGGGGACATCAAGGGAAGCAGCCCCCCCATGAATCGCATCTGGGCTGTTTGGCGCCTGCAACATGCCTTTCGCGCTCACCCCACCCGATCGGACGGCGGTGCTCGCTCGAGCGGGGAAGTTTCACTACTTCTACCCAGTTTTCCAATCGAACACTCAGTGACTTTTAGTATGAATAGCGTCTGCTTTTACATATTCGCCCGTCTGGAAGGTGCGGCGATAGGCGGTCGGGGTGGTCGCCGTGGCGCGGCGGAAATGGTCGCGCAGCGAGGCCGCGTTGCCGAACCCGACCGCGGCAGCGACCGTCTCGACCGGCAGGTCGGACTCCTCCAGCAGGCACCGCGCCTCGAGCACGCGCCGGGCCAGCAGCCACTGCAACGGCGTCGTCCCGGTCTCCTCGCGGAAGCGGCGGGCGAAGGTGCGCGGGCTGACGTTGGCGTGGCGGGCCATCGCCTCGACCGTCAGCGGTTCGGCCAGCCGCTCGCGCGCCCAGGCACGGGTCGACTCCAGCGAGCCGGCGCCGCGCGGCGCCGCGGCATCGTCCTCGGGCGCCCGGAAGAACTGGGCCTGGCCGCCGTCGCGGTGCGGCGCCGCGACCATCTGGCGGGCGACGCGGTCGGCGCAGGCGGCGCCGTGATCGCGGCGGATCACGTGCAGGCTGAGGTCGATTCCGGCGCTGAGCCCGGCCGAGGTGAGGACGTCGCCTTCGTCGACGAAGAGGACCTCGGGGTCGACCTCGACCGCGCCGAAGTGCGCCGCCAGGTCGGGCGCCCAGGCCCAGTGGGTGGTCGCCCGGCGACCGTCGAGCACCCCCGCCGCGGCCAGCGCGAAGGCGCCGGTGCAGACCGACATCAGCCGCGCGCCGCGCCGCGCCGCCGCGCGCAGGGCCGCCGTGGCCGCGGCGGGCGGCGGCTCGTGGATGGCGAAGTAGCCGGGGACGACGACGGTGTCGGCGCGCCGCAGGGCACCGAGCCCGGCTTCCACCCCGATCTCGAAACCGGTCGTGGTCGGGACCGGCGCGCCGTCGACCGAGCAGGTGGAGAAGCCGTAGTGCGGGGTGAAGTCGGGGGCGTGGGCGAGCTGGAAGGCCTGCGCCGGGGCGGTCAGGTCGAAGGCGACGGTGCCGGGCAGGCAGAGCGCGACGACCCGGTGGCCGCCCTGGGGGATCTTCGGAGCGCCGGTGCGCGGCATGGCAGAAATCTAGCGGACATTGTCTTTCCTGCCACTGGCGGGATCGGCGCGGCGGCGCCACCATCGACACCATGACCACGACGACGACCAAGGTTGCGATCCTGATCTTCGACGGCCTCACCGCGCTCGACGCGATCGGCCCTTACGACGTGCTCCGCCAGGTGCCGGGCTGGGAGGTGACGTTCGTCGGCAAGGAGGCGGGTGCGGTGCGCGACGAAGCGGGCGGCCTCGGCCTGGTCGCCGACGTCGCCATCGCCGCGGCCGGCGAGCCGGACATCCTCCTCGTCCCCGGCGGCTCCGGCACGCGGCCGCTGTGCCACGACGCCGAGGTGCTCGACTGGGTGCGCGCCGTCGACCGCGGCACCAGGCGGACGACCTCGGTCTGCACCGGCGCCCTGGTGCTGGCCGCCGCCGGCCTGCTCGAGGGCAGGCGCGCGACCACCTACTGGCAAAGCTTCGACGAGCTGCGTGAGCTCGGCGTCGAGCCGATCACCGGCCGCTGGGTCGAGGACGGCAAGTACCTGACCGCGGCCGGCGTCTCGGCCGGCATCGACATGGCCCTCCACCTGGTCGCCGACGAGGTCGCCCCGGAGATGGCCCAGGCCGTCCAGCTTGGAATCGAGTACGACCCCGCCCCACCCTTCGACACCGGCTCCCCGGCAAAGGCCCCGACCGCGCTCGTCGAGGCGGTGCGCGAGGTGAGCCGTCGGCGGGCGGAGTAGGGGGCGGGGGCTCGGGGGGGTGTCCGAGGGGCGTCCTGGGCTCCTCATGGGGGTCCTGGCAGGCCGTGACCCCCATGAGGAGCCCAGGACGTGAGGCTTCGCGTGGGAAGACGTCAAGGGTCCGTGACGAAGACGCCGGGGACGTCACACCTCCCGGCCCCTGCGGGGTCCCGGCCCGGACCGCGTTCGCAGTTAGCGACAATATGTGTCGCTAACTGCGAACTCACCTCCGGGGCGCGTGGGGTTCCCGGCATCTCCGTCACGGGGTCACGCATCCGTGACGGATCCGTCCGTCTCCCGTGAGGCTCCCGTGCGTCTCCCGTGACCCTGCGGCGTCACGGTCCCTCACCTCTCCCCCCGGGAGTGGCCCAGGAGGGACGGCGGGGGTGACCCTGGACGAACCTCCCCGCGGTTCGTGAGGGAAGGGTCACCCCCGCCGTCCCTTGGTCGTCCCGTCAGCTGTTCCTTATGCGCCTATGAGGCGCATAAGGAACAGCTGACGGGGCGGCGCGCCCGCCTACGCGGCTGCGGCGTCGGGGCTCAGGGGCTCGCTCGGCGCGCCGGCATTGGCCTTCGCGTGGGCTGCTTTGGCGGCGGCGAGGGTGACGGTCGAGCCGAGGACGCCGGCGGCCAGGGCGGTGAGGGCGGCGCCGGCGCCGGTGTCCTCGATCCCCAGGGCGGAATCGATGGAGATCGGGCCGGGGCCGCCGTCGACGATCAGGAGCAGGGCGGCGATGATCGTCAGGTTGTACTCGTAGCCGCCGCCGCTCGACCAGAAGCCGTTCTTGAGGTGGACGGTGCGGATCGCGGTCGTCATCGTGCCGATCAGCGAGGCCGCCGCGGCCGGGGTGAAGAGGCCGAGCGCGATCGCCGTGCCGCCGAGCGTCTCCGACAGCGAGGCCGCGTAGGCGTTGCCGCGGGCCGGCGCGAGCCCGAGCGAGTCCATCATGCCCGTGGTCCCCTCGATCCCGGGACCACCGAACCAGCCGAACAGCTTCTGGGTGCCGTGGCCGATGAACATGCCGCCGATGAACAGGCGGGCGAGCAGACGTCCGAGCTTCATGCGCGTTACCTCCCTGGGAAAAGGTTGAGACGGAAACTATACCGGTCTCAGCTCCAGTACCCGCCAGGGCCCCTCGCCGCACATCGGCTGCGTCTCCCCCGCCGCCCAGCGCTCCTGCAGGTCGGCGTAGTGGGGACTTGCCGGGTGGCCCGACTCGCCGCTGAACATCTGCCAGCGCGAGCGGTCGGGGTCGGTCGGGTCGGCGACCATCCGCCAGCTCGGCGCCCAGACCGCGCGGTAGGGGTCGTTCGGGTCGTAGGCGATCTGGCTGACCGTCTCCTGCGCGCCGCCCGCCCGCACCCGCCGGTTGAGGATGCGGTTCAGCACCGGGTTCGCGGCGCCGAGCGCGTGCGGGAACTCCATCTCGTGCACGTCGCCCCAGCGCCAGGCGTCGAGGTCGGGGCCGAAGCGGTCGGTGAGATCGTCGAGCGCGCCCGCCAGCGCCTCGACCACGAGCTCGTCCCACGGCCGGTGGATCAGCTCGTCGTCGGCTTCCTCCCAGAGCGTCATCAGGTGCGAGTGCCAGCGCCACGGTGAGGTGACGTGGGGGCTGAAGCCGTTGTCGGCGCGGTCGAGCCAGCGCTCGCAGAGGTCGCGGTCGACGATCGCGGCGCGCGCCACCTCGCGGGCGAGGCGCAGGATGAAGGCCTGGTAGATCGTCCCGGCGACGGTCTCGACGTCGAGCCGACCGTCCCAGGAGCGCAGGCGCTCGATCGCCGCGCGCTCGCGCTGGCCGGGCGGGCGCAGGCGCGAGAGGCGGCGCGCCGCCTCGAGGCCGGGCAGCGAGAGCACGTCGGTCTGCATCGCCGCGAACCCGTCGAGGTCGTGCTGCTCCCGCGCCGCGAGCAGTTCCTCGATCCGCCGGGCGCGGAAGCCGTCGAGGTACTCGGAGGTGATGTGGTGCGGATAGTCGTCGCCGACGATCCGGTTGTTGGCCGTGATCAGGTAACCGGACTCGGGATCGACGACCTCCGGCAGCTCCTCATATGGGACCGTCCCATCCCACTCGAACTCGCCGGTCCAGCCCGGCTTCGGCAGGTCGGCGACGCCGCCCCGGCGCCGTGGCAGGCGGCCGATCAGCTTGTACCCGATCGAGCCGTGGCGGTCGGCCCAGATCATGTTGGAGGGCGGCGAGGTGTGGCCCGCGAGGTGGGCGACGAGGTCGGGGCCGGACGTCGGCTCGAGCAGTTCGAACATGCCGTTGAACGCGGTCGGTTCGCGCAGCGTCTGCCAGGCGAGGGCGAGCGGCTCGGCGTCGTCGGCACCGAGCGCCTCGTTGACGATCGGCCCGTGATGGGTCTCGCGGACCTCCAGCACGTCGGGACGGGGGCGGCCCTTGACAACGATCTCCTCGCGGTGCGACAACAGCGGCCGCCACTCGTCTTCGAAGAGGTACTCCTCGCCGTCGACCCGCTCGATGTAGAGGTCCTGCACGTCGGCCATCACGTTGGTGATCGTCCAGCAGACGTCGTTGCCCTGGCCCATGTAGACGCCCGGCATGCCGGGCAGGGTGGCGCCGCGGACGAAGCGCTCGCCGCAGCGCAGCTCCATCTGCTCCCAGATCGGCGGCATGCTCGGCGGCAGGTGCGGGTCGCCGGCGATCAGCGGCATCCCGGTCACCGAGCGGTCGCCGGCGACGGCCCAGTTGTTGGAGCCGCTCGCCTCGGTGGCGAGGCCGAGGGCGCGCCGCACCGCGTCGATCTGCTCGACCAGCGGCAGGCCCTCGCCGTCCCACGGGGTCTGGTCGACAATCGGGTTGTCGCGCGGGTAGGCGGGGTCGAGGCGGGCGGTCAGCTCCGGTCCCAGCTCCCGCACCATGTCGGCGCGCAGCAGCTCGCGCTCCCAGTTGGTGCAGAGGCCGAAGGCGAGCAGCTTGCCGAGACAAAGGATGTCGACCGGGCTCCACGGCTCCCACGCGAGCCCGAGCAGCCGCATCTCGAACGGCGGTGCCTTGGCCGCCGCGGCACCCGCGTTGACCCCGGCGCAGAAGTGGTCGAGCTTCGCCCGCAGGTCCGGCGCCAGCTCCCCGAGCTCGCGCTCGGCGACCCGCTTGATCCCCAGCGTCCGCATCAGCCGGTCGACCGGGAGCGTCTCCGGCCCCGCAAACTCCGACAGCCGCCCGCCCACCACCCGCTTGTAGAAGTGCATCTGCCAGGCGCGGTCCTGCGCGTGCACGAAGCCCTGGGCGAAGTGCAGATCGGCTCGCTCCCGCGCCTCTATATGTGGGACGCCCCAGCGGTCCCGCCGCACCGTCACCGACCCGTGCAGCCCCGCTGCCTCGAGCCGCCCCTCTTCCCGCGGCAGCGCCCGCCGCGCCAACCGATGCCAGGCGACCCCGGCCGACGCCGCCGCGATCCCGGTCCCCGCCACGCCCGCCAACAGCCCCGCCTTCGCCGCCCCCTTGACGCTCATCCCCACCATCGGCGCATCATCCCAGAACTGGCCGGCCGGCCAACCCCGCCCAGCTGTTCCTTTTGCGCCTATTAGGCGCAAAAGGAACAGCTGGGCGGGGGTCACTCGGAGAGGTCGGGCGGGAGGCGGGCTTCGGACTCGAGCTTTTCGAGGTGCGCCTCCATCGCCATCGCCGCCATCGGCAGGAGCTCGGGCGGGACGTCGGCCCAGACGATGGCGAGGAGGGCGGCGCGGGAGCGCTCGCCGGAGTCGAGGGCGACGAGGAGGCGGCGCTCGCGCATCATCCGGTGCTCGACGTATTCGGCCAGCTTGGCCGCCGGGTCGGTGATCCAGGGGCCGTGGCCGGGGCACATCAGGGTCAGGTCCGCGGCCTGGAGGAGGGCGAGCGAGTCGAGGAAGGCGGCGAGCGCGTTGCCGCCGGGCGGGACGATGGTCGAGCCGAGGCCGAGGACGAGGTCGCCGCAGAAGCAGACGCCGTCGTCGCTGAGGAAGGCGACGTGGTCGGCGGCGTGGCCGGGGGTGGCGAGCGCGCGCAGGCCCCCGTGGCGCTCGCCGCCGCCAGGCTGGACGACCGGCGCGCCGAGCTCCGCGGCGCCGGTGAGGTGGTCGGCGTGGGAGTGGGTGACGAGGACGGTGCCGATGCCGCCGCGCTCCGCCGCCGCGGCGCGCACCGCGTCGAGGTGGCCGGGATCGTCGCTCCCCGGATCGATCACCACGCAGGGATCGGCGCCGTAGAGGTAGGTGTTGGTGCCTTCCAGCGTCATCGGCCCCGGGTTGGGGGCGAGGATGCGCAGGACCTCAGGGTGACCGGGGGCGGGCTCGGTCAGTCCGCGACCTCTTTGGCGATCGCCGCGCGCGCGTCGGGCGGCTCCAGCACGACCAGGTCGCCGGCGCCGCGGAGGATCTCCCGCACCAGCCAGGCCTTGCCCGCGTAGGGCAACTCGACGACGACGGCGCCGTCGGCCAGCTCCTCGACCACGGTCCGCTCCTCGCGCAGCCAGCGCGCCCGCTCCGGCGAGACCCAGACCCGCGCCACCTCGGCGGCGGGCACCTCGCCGTGCGTCATCCAGCCCTCGACCCGGGCGAATTCCTCCACCTCGGGGCGCGGCTCGAAGCTCCGCTCGGTCGGCACCGCCTCCTTGATCCGGTCGAGCTTGAAGTGGCGGACGCCGTTCTTCTTCAGGTCGTAGGCCTCGACGTACCAGCCCTCGCGACCGTTCTGCAGGCGGTAGGGCTCGATCTGGCGCGCGGTCAGCTCGTCCTCGTTCTCCTTGTAGTAGGAGAGCTCCAGCACGGTCGACTCGGCGATCGCCTGGTTCAGCAGCCGCGCCACGCTGGCGTCGCCGCCGCCCGCGGGAACGATCTCGAGACCCTCCTCGGAGGGATCGTGGCCGAGCGCCTTGACGATTTTCTCGCGCGCCTTCTCCAGGTTCGACTGCGGCAGGTGGTCACCGAAGAGGTCGATCGCGGCGACCAGCGCCTTCGCCTCCAGCGGCAGGAGGCGGGCCGGGCGGGCGAAGTTGTCGCCGTACGGCTGCGAGTCGACCTCGATCTCGTCGCCGACGATTTCGGCGTAGAGGACGTAGGTGCCGCCGCCGAAGTTGACGACGTTCAGCAGCTCGATGTCCTCGCGCAGCTCGTCCTCGGTCAGTTCGAGCCGGGCGCGCAGGTCGGCGACCTCCAGCCGCTCCCCCGCTTTCGCCGCTTCGATCAGCATCCCGGCGAGGGTGACGAGGCGGGCGAAGCGCTCCGGGCGGATCGCCGCGTCGCCGCGGCCCCCCGAGCGCGAGCGCCGCGGCTGGTCGGGCAGCGGGCGGTCGACGATCTCGGCGGGCTCGAAGCCGTTCTTGTGGCGATCGCGGAGGGTGGCGACGCGCGCCTCGGCCTCCGCGCGCAGGTCGTCCGGCGCCAGCACGCGCGCGTTGGCGCGCCAGCGCAGCACCCAGGCGATCAGCTCGCGGTGCGAGGCGTAGTCCGTTTCGAAGACCTTGCCCTTGCCCGGCGCCTTGTCGCTCGCCTTGGCGTCGCGGATCTCCCCGTAGGTGCCGAAGTCGCGCTCGATCAGCCAGGCGATCCGCTCGCGGATCCAGATCCTGGCGCGGCCCTGGGTCTCCCCCAGCTGCCAGTCGGCGCGGCTGCCGTAGTCGCGGCGGTCGAAGTCTTCGGGCGCCGAGAAGTCGTGCTCCGCCTTGGTCGCGTAGCCGACCTTGCCCTGGATCCGGGAGAGGCGGAAGACCCGCACCGCGTCGCGCTCGTGCGCGTGGCCGATCAAGTAGAACTGCCCGCCGCGGAAGACCAGGTGGTACGGGTCGACCTTGCGCTTCGAGGTGTCGCCGCGCTCCATCGTGAAGTAGGTGAACTCGATCGTCTTGCGGCGCGAGATCGCGGTCTCGATCTTCGACAGCCGCTGGGAGAGATCACGGCCCCCGGCGCTCGCCGTCATCGCCATCTCGACCGGCGCGCGCTCGCCCTCGGCCAGCGGGTTGGGATGACCCCAGGCGACCTGCTGCAAGGCCAGCCGCAGCGGCTCGGCGTAGGCGAAGCCGCCGTCGGTGAGCAGCAAGAGCGCGGTCGAGAGCGCCGCCAGCTCGTCGTCGGAGAACTCGATCGCGTCGAGATAGAAGTTCTCCGGCGGCAGCGAGTAGAGCTCCGCCTCGAAGAACCCCTCGCCCGGCTTCTCCACCCCCAGCTGGATGCCGAGGCTCTCCAGCTCGGCGCGGTCCGCGTAGAAGCGGCGCGCGAAGGCGTCATCGTTCATGTCGCTGTAGCCCTCGACCTCGCGCTTGATCTCGAGCGCCGAAACCGGCCGCCCCTGAGCCATCAGGAATGAGATCAGCGAGAGCTGTCGAATCAGCTTCTCAGTGTCCTTTGCCACGTCCCGCAGGATAGTCCGCGCGCGCTGAATGGCACTCCTGCTCGCCCCGCTCCGCTGGCTTACTTCCTCGATTATCCGGCTCGCGATCCTGGCCGGGATCCTCGTCGTCGCCTATTTACTCCTGCTCAAGCCGGCAATCGAGGGCGGCGCGAAGACGGCCCGCCACACCCTCCACTCGCTGGAAAGGAAGGCGAGCCCGACGCGCCTCGGGCACTGCATCGGTCGCGCCGACGGCGACCTGGAGAAGATGATGCGCTGCGCCCGGATCTTCTGAGGCGCCCCGCCGCCGGCCCGACCTCCGGTTGACTAGCCCGACCCCGGATGGAAGGGTCTGCGGCGGAGACGGGTTCAGTCCTTGGCAGGGCAGGACCACTCCAGCGGTCCCGCCTCGGCGGGACCGCTTCATCTCATCTCGGCGGCGCGACCTGTCACCAGGAGCGCCCCCGATCGGGTTCGGGACGGGGCGTCGGTCGGTCCGACGCCCCGTCCCTCCCGCCGCCTTACTTCTTGATCAGCTGGACCGTCCTGGTCCGGATCGACTTCGAGCCGTCGCCGGCGACAAACCGGATCTCGACCTTGACCGTCGCCTTGCCCTTCTTCGTCAGCGCCTTCAGCGCCGCGCCCTTGGGCTTCACCGCGATCCAGACCGAGCCGGGCCCGGTGACGGTCTTCTTCACCGCCTTCACCACCGGGCCGCGGAGGGTCACCTTGCCGCCGCCGGGAACGGTGACCGCGATCAGCGCCGTGCCGGCGCCGGCCAGCCGCTTGACCTTGCCGAGGCGGACCTTGGCGGGTGGCTTCGAGGCGCCGGCCGCCGGCCCGGCCTGACCGTCGCCGGGACCCTCGCCGCCGACGCTCCCGCCGGAGCCGCTCTCATCGGAGCCGCCGTCACCGCCGCCCGCGGGGCCGCCTTCGTCCGGCCCCGCGATCGTCACTGCCGGGATTTCGCCCGGGTGGCAGTCGTAGGGCTTGTAGAAGGCACTGCCCTGGACACAGCGGAACATCGCCTGGTTGGTCTCGCTCGGCACCCCCGAGAAGCTCGGGGCGGCGAGCAACCGCATGTATGCCGGCCCGCTCTGGCGGGCCTCCAGGCCCTGTTCGAGCGCGTAGCCTCCGGCGAGGAGCTCGCCCTCACCGAAGGCGGGGCCGATCAGGGCGACGCCGACCGGGTCGCCGCCGGCGTTGTTGTCCTGGGCGACGAAGCCGGCGGGCACGGTCAGCACCGGGTAACCGGCGCGGTCGGCGACGCCGACGATCGTGTTCCCGGCCGCGGTCCCGACCGGGACCATCACCGCCGCCCGGCCACCGCTCAACAGCGCGTCCAGGTAGGCGCGGGCTTCGCTGCGGCCGCTTGCCAGGTTGGCTTCGTAGGTCGACTTCGTCGCCGCATCGGCCGGGTCGACCGCCGCCGCGGCGAGCAACTTCGCCTGCCCGAACTTCAGGCCCTCCACCGGGTTGGCGGCGTTGTAGTCGATGATCTGCTGCAACGAGTTGGCGCCACCCCCGGGCGATTCGTCGAGGTAGGCGTCGAGATCCCGGTGCAGCTCGAACGGGAGCACGCTCGGCGCCGCGGGCACGGTGCCCGGGGTCGCCACTTCCGCGGTCGCCCCCAGGCTGCCGAGCTCGGCCACCGCCGCTTCGTACGCCGGTTTGGTGACGTCGTTCGCGGCGAGGCCACCGATCACGGCGACCTTCTTACCGGTCAGCGCCGTGGCCGACAGGCCGGCGGCGTAGTCGGGCAGGGCGCCCGGCTGGCCGGTGGTGCCGGGATCGCTCGGGTCGGGTCCGGCGAGCACGCCGAGCGCGGTCGCCAGGTCGGCGACCGTCTGTGCGATCGGTCCCGGCGATTCCTGGGACCGCGCCGTCGGCAACACGCCGCTGCGGCTGACCAGTCCGGTGGTCGGCTTCAGCGCCGCGAGCCCGGCGTTGGCCGCCGGGACGATCATCTGCGCCGCTTCGGCCGAGGACTCGACCCCGATCGCCAGCGGCGAGAGGCCGACCGCGACCGCGGCGGCCGAGCCCGCCGAGGAACCGCCCGGCGATTTATTGGTGTCGGAGGACAGCAGCGCCTGACCGCCCAACGAGGAGTAGCCGTGCGGCATGGCGGTGCCTTCCATCGCGCCGCCGAGCTCGGTGGTGTTGGTGTCGCCGAGGACGACCGCCCCCGCCGCCTTCAGCTTCGCGACCAGGGTCGCGTCACCGTCGGGCAGGTTGTCCTGGAGGGCGATCGAGCCGGCACTGGTCGGCAGCCCGGCGACGTCGATCGAGCCGTCGACCAGGAACGGGATGCCCTCGAGCGGGCCGACCGACGCGCCCGCGGCACGCCTGGCGTCGCTGGCCGCCGCCGCCGCCAGCGCCCCCGGCGCCAGCTTGCGGATCGCCTGAATCGCCGGCCCCTGCGAGTTGGTCAACGCCGCCCGGTAGAGCTCGGCCCGGACCAGTTGCGTGGAGGTGATCGATCCAGCCGCGAGCGCTTCCTCGAGCATCGTCGCCGAGGCGGTTTCGAGCGAGAACGGCAGCAGCTCCGGCTCACCGCCGAGCATCGCCATCACCGCCGTGTAGTCGGGGTTGCAGTGGCCGCGCGAGGCGAACGGCATCGCCGTCGCGGTGCGGGCGCAGCGGTAGGCCGCCGGGTTGACCTCGGCGGGCGTCTTGCGCAGACCGGTCGCCTGTTCGATCACGTAGGCGACACCGATCAGGTCCCGCTCGTCGTAGGCGCCGCCGTTGACGCTGACCGCGAGCGCCCGCCGCTGGGCGGGGTCGTAGCCCATCGGCACCGTGATCTGCGGGTAGCCGGCCTGGGGGCCGCTGGGGACCGAGCCGACCACGGCGATCACCGGGCCGCCGCCACCGCTCGGCTCGTCCATCATCTTTTCGATCGCTTCGTGGTAGACCGCCTTGCGGATCGGCAGGTTCGCTTCGTATTCGAGCTGGTTGGGGCCGCCCGGGGCAGCCTCGACCAGGGCGCGCGCGGCGTGGGTGGCGTTGCCATCCTTGAGCGCCTCCTGCGGATTGGTGGCGTCGACCTCGACCTCTTCCTCGAGGCTCTTCACCGGCACGTCTGGCCCGAGGTGGGCGTAGTAGGCGTCGATCGTGGCGTGCTGCTCATAACCCGTCGGCAGCGCCGGCATCGAACCGACCGTGGTCGGTTCGTCGGGGACCATGATCGCCCCCGCCGCTGCCAGTGCCTCGACCGCTTTTTCGGTCGCTTCCTGGGCCGGGGTCGGGGTCGTGCAGGCGCCCGTGCAGGTGCCGTTGTAGCCGATCCGCTTACCGGCGACGAAGCTCGTCGTCAGCGCCGACATGTAGTTCGGCAAATGGCTGAACGGCGCCAGGGGGATCGAGCCGTTGGCGTGGAAGTCCGGGCCCATCATCCCGACGTACTCTTCGTCGGCCTCGGGGTCGGTGCCGGGGACCTCGGCGATCGACTGCAGGGTCATCGCCGCGTCGGCGACATCACGGACCATCGGCCCCGCGGTGTCCTGGGAGGCGCTGATCGGCGCGATCCCGTAGCCGGGAACGAGGCCGACGGTCGGCCGCAGGCCGACGATCGACTGCGCCCGCGAAGGGCTGATGATCGAGCCGGAGGTCTCGGTGCCGATCGTCAGCGTCGCCAACCCGGCCGCCGCGGCGGCACCGGATCCCGACGAGGAGCCGCTCGGCCCGGCCGCGGTGTCGATCGCGTTGAGGACCTGTCCGGTCAGGTTGCTGAAGCCCGAGGGCTGGCTGCCGAAGCTGTTCGCCCACTCGGAGAGGCCGAGCTTGCCGAGGATGACGACGCCGTGGGCGCGCAACTGCTTGGCGACCCCGGAGTCCCGCGCCGGGAACGACTGGCGCAGCGCCCAGTCGCCCGCCGAGGTGTACATCGGCGTCGCGTCGATGATGTCCTTGAGCAGGATCGGCAGGCCCATCGCCGGCCCGAGGTTCTTCCCTTCAGCCCGTTCACGGTCGGACTTTTCCGCTTCGGCGATCGCTTCGGGGTTGTACTGGGTGACCGCATTCAGGCCGGGGCCCGCTTTGTTGAGCGCCTCGATCCGCGCCATGTAGGACCGAACCAACTCGACCGACGTCACCTCCCCGTTCTCGAGCATCTGCTCGGCTTCGGTGCCGCTCAGCGTTTCCAGGTTCAGGGCCGCCTCGGCGCGCGCCGAGGCGAACAGCATGCATGCGAGCAGGGCCAGCGCGGCGAGCGCCAGCACCGGCAGCCGGCGCCAAGCCGGCATCGGACCAACGGGAGACGAGTTCACGGAGCTATTTCTCCTTACGGAGTTGTTTGGCAGGGCAGGAACGCCTCGGCGACGCGTCGATGAGGGACGAGATGACCTCCAACGCACATCAGGAGACGCCAGGGAGCGAACCCTTCCCGACGCGGCCTGCCCCGACCTCGGCCACCCGTACAGGATTTCGTCGCGGCCGATGCTCCACTCGGCCAAAGCGAGGTCGCGTCACCAATTCAGGGCTCCGCTGAAAAGACGACGCCACCGGCGGAGCTTGAATTTTAGTTCGCTAAACTTCAAATATGAGCCCGACGCTTGAAGCTTCCCGCGGCGAGTACGTGGAGCTGACCTGGGCCCCGACACAGGCCGCCGCGCGCAAGTCGGAACGCTCACCGCGGCGCTACCGGGCGTGGGTCCCGGAGACGATCGCCGACTTCGAGCCGGTACTGAAGGGGGCGACGGCCGCGCTCTGCGAGCGGGCGGGCACCGAGGTCCGGCGGCTGAACTCCGAGCGGAGCGCCCTGCTTGCGCTCGAGGGCCTGGGACGGCAGCTGCTCCGGTCCGAGGCGCTGGCCTCCTCCCAGATCGAGGGCCTCCACATCTCCCATCGCAAGCTCGCCGTCGCCGAGTTCAGCGACCTCGCCAACTACAAGGCGCGCGAGATCGTCGGGACGATGCGGGCGATGGAGCGCGCCCTCGCGATCGGGGCGGCGCCGGGGCTGCTGGGCGTCGAGTCGATCGAGGCGATCCACCGGGAGATCGCGGTGGAGCCGCCGCTCGACCGGATCGCCGGGCAGATTCGCGACGAGCCAAGCTGGATCGGCGGCGTCGACCCGAGCGTCGCCGAATACGTGGGACCGCCGGCGGCCGAAGTGCCGGGCCTGCTCGACGACCTCTGCGAATTCATGAATCGCGACGACCTCTCCCCGGTGGCGCAGGCGGCGATCGCGCACGCCCAGTTCGAGACGATCCACCCGTTCGGAGACGGCAACGGCCGGGTCGGCAGGTGCCTGATCGGCGTGCTCTTCCGGCGCCGCGGGCTGGCGCCGCGCCTCCCGTCGCCGATCAGCATCGTCCTCGGCTCGAACAAGGACGCCTACATCAGCGGGCTCAAGGCCTTCCGGGCGGGGGCGGTCGACGACTGGGTGCGCTACTTCGCCAACGCCGCCGAGCTCGCCGCGCTCAGCTCGCGAGAGCTCGCCGAAGAGGTGGAGGGCCTGCAAGCGGACTGGCGCACCCTGCTGGGACGGACCCGCGCCGACGCGGCCGCCCTGGCGCTGATCGACCTGCTGCCGCGCTATCCGATCGTCACGGCCGCCGCCGCCGAGACCGAGATCGACCGCTCCCGACGCGCCACCATCACCGGCCTCGAACGCCTCGCCGACGCCGGCATCCTCACCCGTCACCGCAACCAGAAGAAGGGCGACAGCTGGGAGGCGAAGGAGCTCTTCGCCCTGCTCGACGAGTTCGAGCGGCGCCTGGCCGGAGCGGCGATCGCGGGCTGGTGAGGTGGGTCGTGGGCTGGTGGCGCTCCGGCGGCCGGCGGCCGGCGGCCGTCCGAGATGGTCCCGGGCGTCCTGGGCGCCTCATGGGGGTCCGGGCAGGCTGTGACCCCCATGAGGCGCCCAGGACGTGAGGCTTCGCGTGGTAAGACGTCGAGGGTTCGTGACGAAGGCGCCGGGGACGTCACACCCCCG
>Ga0153956_1001190_pt1 | contig 24144 bp, 19 predicted proteins | sample TSFL040MetaG_FD_104704 | JGI IMG/M metagenome (GOLD analysis project Ga0153956, IMG submission 104704) | Attine ant fungus gardens microbial communities from Florida, USA - TSFL040 MetaG | ecosystem: Host-associated > Fungi > Mycelium > Unclassified | place: USA: Florida, Wekiwa Springs... | reverse complement strand
GCCCTGCCCTATCTCACCTGGCTGGGCACCCTGTGCGGTGCCTGGCAGTGGGCGCTGTCGGTGAACCGCGTGGACGGAGCAACCTCCGCGTTCGCCCGGGCGGTGCGCGACCACGCGGAGTTCTACGCTGTGCAGGTACTGCCGCGGGCCGAAGGATTGGCCGCCCTCGTGGAAGGTGGCGGCGCGGCGGTCATCGCCCGGGCACAACCGGCCGCACTGTAGTCCACGGCGGAAAATCGCCTGCGGCGCTTGCTGCCCGGCCGGCAAAAACCCTGGTTTTACCGGCCTGGACCCGGACGGCTTTCCCGCATCCATAAAAGCAAAGCGGCCGCAGATGCGGCCGCTTTGGGATCGGGGCAGGACGGCCTGCCCCGTTGAAGCAACACCCGGTCGGGTATTACTTGTGGGTACGCCAGCCCGCGGCGTAGTTCTTGCGGGCATCTTCACCGAACGGCACGGCCGAGACCTGGACGCGGATGTCCAGCTGCTTGTGACGCTCGACGGTCGGCTTGGCGGTACCGCCGTTCTCCTCGCCCCAGGTCAGCACCAGCTCTTCGCCGATCTGCACGTCCGGGTTCACGACACCCAGCGACAGACCCATGCGCTCGTTGTAGCTGTAGCCACCGAACATGGAGTAACCCACGGTCTTGCCACCCTTCTTGACGGCATCGAACGAGGACGAACCGTAGTTCGCGATCGGCCACTCGAAGTACTTGTACGACACCTGGCCCGGGTGGAAGAACGACTCCCACACCTTGGACAGGTCCTGGCCGTTCCAGGCAAAGGTGACCTTCTTGCGGTGGGTTTCGGGCTTCGCCGCGATCTTCTCCAGGGCCTCGCGGCCGGCGAAGTCGTGGTCGAACTTCACGAACGGGCCGTAGCCCAGGTCGTACGGGGTGGTGTAGTAGTCTTCGATCTTGTTCGAGACGAAGCTGCCGCAGATGGAGCCGGTGGCCTCGTAGGAGTTCGCCGGCAGCCACTCGCGGTACTTCTTCATGCTGTCGCCGCTGTACACGGCCGGCAGCGGGGACGGGATCCAGCCCGACTCCAGGGTGTTCGACGCGTAGGCGCGCGAACCCACCGGGACGATGCCGAACTCCTGGCCGGCCTCGAGGATGGTGTTGAAGATCCGGTCGTAGTCGGCGTACGGACCCCACACTTCCAGGCCAGGGGCGCCGGCCATGCCGTGGCGCAGGGCCTTGACCTTGGTGCCGCCGATGTTGATGTAGTCCCAGTTGAAGAACTTGATTTCCGGGATCGGGCCGCCGTTGAGCTTCTGGATCACCTTCCAGGCGTTGGGGCCCTGGATCTGCAGGCGGTAGTGGCCGCGGGTGACGGCCTTGCCGCGCGGGGCGGACGGCGAACGGTCGTCGCGCTTGTAGTCGACCTTGAAGCCGCCGGTCTGGGCGTGGTACTCGAGCCAGTTGACGGTCGGGGCGCGGCCCACGAACACCAGCTCGTCCTTGTCCTCGAAGAACAGGATGCCGTCGCCGATGACGTAGCCGTCGTAGCTGATCGGCACCATCTGCTTGGCCTTGCCGACCGTGAAGTTGTTGAAGCTGTTGATCGTGCAGTAGGACATCAGCTTCAGGGCGTCCGGGCCCTTGACGGTGAATTCCGCCATGTGGTGCGACTGGTCGAACAGCACCGCGCTTTCGCGCCAGGCACGCTGTTCGTCGCGCCAGTTGCTGTACTCGCTCGGCACGACCGGGTACACGTAGGCACCGATCTTGGAGTTGCGCAGCATCTCGACCGGATTGCCGGCGGCCTTCAACACACTTTCCAGGTTCTTCTGGCTCATTGCCCCACCTCTTGATGAAAACTGTCCGCCCGGGAGTTCGCGATTATTTCAACGCACCTGGGAACGGGGGCCGGCATTGTCCACCCCGCGAGGTATCACCGCAACGCGGTTTGGGAAATTCTATTTATTTGCGGGACAAATAGCTGTTGACAATTCGTTGACGCGCCAACTGCAGGCGTTGGCAACGCAACAGGATCCCGTCCGGACCGGAATCAACCGCATATCCCGCGCCGATTCCGACCCGGAACCCCATACGGGATCCCGCCCGGCAACCGCCCCCCGGACTGCTCAGGCCCCCAGCCCCAGTAACCGCAGCGCATTGTGCTTCAGGATGCCGGGCCGCACCTCAGGCTTGAGGGGCAGCTTGTCGAAGTCCGCCATCCAGCGGTCCGGGGTCAAGGCCGGGTAGTCCGAGCCGAACAGCACCCGGTCCTTGATCAGGGAATTGGCGTACTGCACCAGGTTGGCCGGGAAATACTTCGGCGACCAGCCCGACAGGTCGATCCAGGTGTTGGGCTTGTGGGTTGCGATCGCCAGCGCCTCGTCCTGCCAGGGGAAGGACGGGTGAGCCATGACGATCTGCAGGGTCGGGAAATCGGCGGCGACGTCATCCAGGTAGATCGGATTGGAGTACTTGAGCTTGATGCCCATACCCCCCGGCATGCCCGCCCCCACCCCGGTCTGGCCGGTGTGGAACAGCGCCGGCAGGCCAGCGCCGGCGATGACCTCGTACAGCGGGTAGCAGCTGCGGTCGTTGGGATAGAAACCCTGCGCGGAGGGGTGGAACTTGAAGCCCCGCACGCCATATTCCTCGATCAGGCGCCGCGCCTCGCGCACGCCCATCTTGCCGCGGGCCGGATCGATGCTGGCGAACGGGATCAGGGCATCGTTGTGTTCGGCGGCGACCTCGGCGACTTCTTCGTTGGCGATGCGCCAATGCCCCATCCCCGCCTCGGTGTCCACGGTGAAGATGACCGCGGCCATGTGGCGCTCGCGGTAATACTGGGCGACCTCCGGGATGGTCGGCGGTTTGCCGGAACGGAAATACTTTTCCATGGCCTCGTCAAAGGCGATGGCGCATGGATCGCGGGCTTCCCGGCCGGAGACACTCGCGTGCGTGTGGATGTCGATTGCGACCAGGCTGGAAAAATCGATATTGGGCTGGTACTTCGACATGGGGTGTCCCGGCGGTTGCGCGTTTGAGTGGTTCGGCCGCAAGTATAGTCTGATAATCAGCCCTCACTGCATCACCCGGATGAACCGCCCATGAGCACCCCGACCTCCGTTGCCCGCTCGACCGCCTACAAGCGCATCGCCACCGAGGAGGCCTTTGCCACCCCGGAGATGATCAAACTGTACCGCGAGGTGCTGGCCAGGAAGTCCATTGACGATATCGGCTTCAACTCCATGTGGGGCTTCTACTCCAGCAGCCCCAGCGAGCGGGCGCAGTCCATCATCGAGAAGCTGCAGTGGCTCGATGAACGCCGCATCGCCGACATGGACGCCTCCGGCATCGACGTCCATATCCTGTCGCTGACTTCGCCGGGCGCGCATGTATTCGACACCGCCACCGGCACCGCCCTCGCCCGTTCCTCCAATGACCTCCTGGCGGAGGCGGTGGCGAAGCATCCGGACCGGTTCGCCGGCATGGTGGCCATCGCCCCGCAGGATCCGAAGGCCGCGGCGCAGGAGATCGAGCGCGGCGTGCGCAAGCTCGGTTTCAACGGCGTGATGATCAACTCCCATGTGCATGGCGAGTACCTGGACGACTCCAAGTACTGGGATATCTTTGCCGCGGCGGAGGCGCTCGACACGCCCATCTACATCCATCCCAACACCCCGTCGGACCGCATGATCCGGCCGTTCCTGGAAAGCGGCCTGGACGGGGCGATCTACGGCTTCGGCGTCGAGGTCGGCCTGCACGTGCTCAAGCTTATCGTCGCCGGCGTGTTCGACCGCTTCCCGCAGTTGAAGCTCGTCATCGGTCACATGGGCGAGGCCCTGCCCTACTGGCTGTTCCGCCTAGACTACATGTACAAGGCAACGCTGAACTCCAGGCGCTATCCCGGCTGGAGGCCGAACAAGCTGTTGCCCAGCGAGTACATGCAGCGCAATGTCTGGATCACCTGCAGCGGCATGCCCTGGGGTCCGGCCATCACCTTTGCCCAGCAGGTGCTGGGCGCGGACCGCGTGATGTATGCGATGGACTACCCGTACCAGTTCCAGCTGAGCGAGGTCGTGCTCTGCGACGACATCCCGATGAGCGCGGCGGACAAGAAGAAATTCTTCCAGACCAACGCTGAACAGGTCTTCAATCTCAGGACCTGACCCCTCCGGCTCCCGGGAAATCCGGGGGCTGATTCCAGTGTGTATTCCACTCAGAACGGATAGTGCCGCGGGGTCGTCTGGATGGTGATCCAGCGCAGTTCGGTGAACTCGTTGATCCCGGCGCGTCCGCCGAAGCGGCCGTAGCCCGAGGACTTCACGCCGCCGAACGGCATCTGCGCCTCGTCCTGCACCGTGGGCGAGTTGATGTGGGTGATGCCCGAATCCAGGCGCTTGGCGAGTTCGATGCCCCTGGCGATGTCGCGGGTGAAAATCGCCGAGGACAGGCCGTACTCGGTGTCGTTGGCCAGCGCGAGCGCCTCTTCAGCCGACTTCACGCGGATGATCGACACATGGGGCCCGAAGGTTTCCTCGCGGAACAGTTCCATTGCCGGGGTCACATGATCGACCACCACGCCCTTCATCAGGGTGCCGGTGGTCGCACCACCGCCCGTCAGGACCTTGGCGCCCTGCTTCACCGCGTCGGCCACCAGGTGATCCACCTTGTCCACGGTGGGACGGCCGATCACCGAACCCAGCACCACCTCACCCTGGCGCGGGTCGCCGGCGGGCAGTTCGGCCACGCGCTTGGCCAGCTTGGCGGCGAACTCATCAGCCACCTTCTCGTGCACGATGGCGCGTTCGGTGGACATGCAGATCTGGCCGGAATTGGCGAAGGCACCGAACACCGTGGCGCTGACGGCCGCATCGATGTCGGCGTCCTCCAGCACGATCAGCGGCGCCTTGCCACCCAGTTCCAGCAGCACGGGCTTCAGGTACTTGGCGCCGGTCTGGGCCACGATCCGGCCCACGCGGCTGGAGCCGGTGAAATTCACGCGGCGGATCGCCGGGTGGCCGATCAGGGCTTCCGACACTGCGGCGGCATCCTGGGGCGTATGAGTGATCACATTGACCACACCATCGCCCATGCCGGCGTCCTGCAGCACCTTGGCGATGAGGCGGTGGGTCGCCGGGCAGACCTCGGAGGCCTTGAGCACCACGGTGTTGCCACAGGCCAGCGGCACGGCAATGGAGAGCACGCCCAGGATCACCGGGGCATTCCAGGGCGCGATCCCCAGGCACACCCCCACCGGCTGGCGGAACGCCATCGCCAGGGCGCCGGGCACATCCGAGGGCACCACCTCGCCCGTGACCTGGGTGGTCAGGGCCGCGGCCTCGCGCAGGATCGACGTGGCGAGGTGCACGTTGAAGTGACCCCAGCCGGCGGTGCAGCCGGTCTCGGCCATCATGACCCTGGAAAAGTCGCCCGCGTGCGCTTCCAGAAGGTCAGCGGCCTTGTTGAGCACGGCACGGCGGGCATTGGGACCCAGCGCGGACCAGGCCGGAAAGGCCTTGGCGGCGGCCTCGGCAGCGGCCACGGCATCCTCGACCGAAGCCGCCGCGGCGCGCGTGGCCACTTCGCCGGAAATCGGGTTGAGGCGGTCGAAGGTCTTGCCGCCACGGGCCGCCACGTCTTTGCCACCGATCAGCAGGGACACCTGTTCCATTACATTCTCCGTCCAGTGATATTCAACTCAAGTCTGCAAATACATCAGGCGGCGGTGCCCGCACCGGGCCCGCCGACGACCTGCCCGACCGGGTAGTCGTCCTGCCTGAACGCGTACTCGTGGAACCAATCCAGCGATCCCGGGTTGCGCGAGGTATCGCGGTTGGCGGCCTTCGCCACCGGCACGCCGGCCAGGATGCGCCGCACCGGCACTTCCATGCGCTTGCCGGACAGCGTGTACGGGATGTCCGGCACCTCGAAAATGGCGTCCGGCACATGCCGCGGGGAACAGTGCGTCTTCAGCTGCCGGCGGATCTTTTCCTTCAGCTCACCGGTAAGCTCCTGCCCGGCGTGCAGCTTCACGAACAGCGGCATGAAGAACTTGCCGCCGGTGATGTCCAGGTTGACGATCAGGCCGTCCTCCACCTCCGGCATCAGCGTCAGCGCGCGGTAGATTTCGGCGGTGCCGATGCGGATGCCATGGCGGTTCAGGGTGGCATCCGAACGCCCCAGCACGAAACCGCCGTAGCGCTTGTTGATCAACATGAAATCGCCCTGGCGCCAGATGCCGGGGAACATGTCGAAGTATGACTCCTTGTAGCGCTGGTAGTCCTTGTCTCCCCACAGGAACACCGGCATCGACGGGATCGGCTTGGTGATGACCATTTCGCCGATCTCATCCAGCACGCTTTCGCCCTTTTCATTGAACACGGCGATGGCGAGGCCCAGCAGCGGCGCCTGCATCTCCCCGGCATAGACCGGCAGGATGGGCGTGCCGCCGATGAAGCCGGAACAGATGTCCGTGCCACCGCTGCCGTTCTGCACGGTCATCTCGGACTTCACGTTCTCATAGAACCAGGCCATGTCCTCCGGGGTGCAGGGCGAACCGGCCAGCATCACCGTGCGCAGCTGCGGCAGGTCGTACTTGAGCTTCGGCACCACGCCGGCCTTCTTCAGCAGCGCCACGTAGCCGGGATTGGCGCCGATCACCGTGGCGCCGGTCTCCTGGTACATGCGCCACAGCGCATCGGGCTCCGGGTACACGAGGTTGCCGTCGTACAGCACCGGTGTGACGTCCTTCAGCAGGCTGCTGGCGATGAAGTTCCACATCATCCAGCCGGTGCTGGTGTAGAAGAACATGCGCTGGCGGGGCTTCAGGTCCATCTGGAAGCTGATGGCCTTCAATTGCTCCAGCAGGATGCCGCCCTGGCTGTGGACAATCGCCTTGGGCAGCCCGGTGGTGCCTGAAGAGAACAGGATCCACAGCGGGTGCTGGAACGGCACCTGCTCGAACTTGAACTCCTGCTTCGGCACCGGGCGGGCGGCCAGGAGGTCGTCCCAGATCAGGGTGTGCCTGGCGAACGGCCGGCGGTCGGCGCGGTCGAGGTACGGCACCAGCACCACATGCTCGATCGAATCGATGTTGCCGATGATCTCGTCGAGCTCGGCCCGGCGGTTGAAGGGTTTGCCGCCAAACTGGTAGCCATCGACGCAGAACAGCACCTTCGGCGTCAGCTGCGAGAAGCGGTCCAGTACGCCGCGGCTGCCGAACTCGGGGGCGGTGGTGGTCCAGATGGCGCCGATGGCGGTGGTCGCCAGCATGGCGATGATGGCGTGCGGGGTGTTCGGCAGGTAGGCGGCCACGCGGTCGCCGGGCACCACGCCCAAAAGCCGCAGCTGAGTGGCCAGCACCCGCACGCTGTTGCCGAGCTCCTCCCAGGACATTTCCTGCAGCGGCTCGCGCTCGCTCAGGTGCAGCAGCGCGGTCGCGCCGGGACGCTCGTGGCGCAATGCGTGTTCGGCGAAGTTCAGCCGCGCGCCCGGGAACCACTCGGCCCCCGGCATGGTGCTGCGGCCCAGCACCCGCTCATAAGGAACGGAGGCCTTGATGTCGAAATAGTCCCACAGCGCGCCCCAGAAGCCTTCCTGGTCGTCGACCGACCAGCGCCACAGGTCGATGTAGGTGTCGAACTTCTTTCCCCGGTGCTGTGCCAGCCAGCGCATCAGGTGCGCGAGGTTGGAATCCGCCACCCGTTCCGGGCTCGGCGTCCACAGCAGGTCGCCCTCTTTGATCATGCCAGTCGATACTCTCGCGATGGTTATTGCCGCCGCGGGCCGATGGCCCCCGGAGCGGACGCCAAGCATAAACTTACCGGCCCCGGGGCGCACGGCTGTGCCGGCCGGCCACCGGTACAGTGCGTGCGCGCCGGGGGCCGGTGTATCTGCCTCCCGGAAGGGCCTTCCCCTACTGTCAAGTGGCCGGCGCCAGCCACCGGCGCCGACACACCCACGGAGCGCCGCCATGACCCTTCCGAACCTGCTGCCCTTCGCCACCTACGAATTCATCATGGGCATCACGCCCGGCCCGAACAACGTGATGCTCACCGCAGCCGGCGTGCATTTCGGCTTCCGCCGCACCCTGCCCCACATCCTGGGGATCAGCTTCGGGGTGGCCCTGCTGCTGGGGGTGTGCTGCACCAGCCTGGGCACGCTGTTCGTGCACTTTCCGGTGATGCGCGTTGCACTGGAGTGGATCGGTGCCGCCTACCTGCTGTACCTGGGCTGGCGGCTGCTGGGCGGCGGCGCGATCAAGACCGGCCAGGCGCCGCGGCCGCTGTCCTTCATGGAAGCCGCCGGATTCCAGTTCCTGAACCCCAAGGGCTGGGTCATCTGCCTGACCGCGGCCAGCCTGTTCCTGCCGCCGGACCTGCCGCTGCCGGCCGGCAGCGCGTATCTCGTGACCGTCACCTGCCTGATCAGCCCGCCGTGCTCGATGGCCTGGGCGCTGTTCGGCGGCTCGATGCGCCAGGCGCTGCAGCGACCCGTGCCGCGCCGGGTGTTCAACGGCGTCATGGCCGTGGCATTGGCGGCGACCGGTGTCATGATGGTGCTGCCGGAACACTGACGGGCGGCATCGAGCGACACGGGAGAGGCCATGTTTGAACTGTCACGCGCGGGCGCCACGCCGCTGGTCGACCAGATCGTCGAACAGCTGGCGGCACGCATCCAGGACGGCCGCCTGACCCGGGGCACCCGCCTGCCCTCGATCCGCGGCCTGGCGCGCCAGCTCGGCGCCAGTCCCTACACCGTGGTCGATGCCTATGACCGGCTGGTGGCCCGCGGCCTGATCGCCTCGCGCACCGGCCGCGGCTTTTTCGTCTCCATCCAGCCGCCCGGCAGCCAGGTGGTGAGCGTCGAGGCCCTGCCGGACCCGGGCTCGGACCCGCTGGCCCTGGCCCAGGCGGCCATGTCCGGCTGGGGCCAGGTGGTCGCGGCCGGTTGTGGCGTGCTGCCGGAAAGCTGGCTGCAGGAACTCGCGCCGGGCGCGGCGCTGGTGCGCCTGACGCGCAGCCGCCGCTCCCAGCTGTGGGCACCGTGCCCGCCGCACGGCCTGACCGAACTGCGGGAACAACTGGCCGTGAAACTGCAGCACCAGGGCATCAGCGTGGGCGTCGACCACATCCTCACCACCCTCGGGGCCTCGCAGGCCTTCGACCTGGTGTGCCGGGTGCTGCTGTCACCCGGCGACGTGGTGCTGGTGGAGGATCCCGGTTACTTCGTGCTGTTCGAGCAGTTGCGCGCGCTGCACCTGACGCTGGTGCCGGTCAGGCGGCTCGCCGACGGCCCCGATCTCGACGCGCTCGAGGTGGCCTGCCGGGCGCACCGGCCGCGGGCGTTTTGCATGCAGACCCTGCTGCACAACCCCACCGGCAGCAGCATCACGCCGGTGAAGGCGCATCGCATCCTGTCGCTGGCCGAACAGTACGGCTTCACCGTGGTCGAGGACGACGTCTACGGTGACCTGCACGAGGGTCCGGCCGTGCGCCTGGCGCAGGTTGATGGCTTCCGGCATGTGATCTACACCAGCAGTTTCACCAAGACCCTGGGGCCGGCGCTGCGCGTGGGATACTTGGCCGCTGACCCGCGCCTGGTGGCCAGCATCATGCAGCGCAAGCTGCTGTCCATCCTGACCACCCCATCACTGTCGGAACTGTTCGTGGCCGAAGTGCTCACCGCCGGTCGCTACCGCCGCCACGTGGACCAGGTCCGCGCACGCCTGGCGCGCATGCGCCGCGACAGCCATGCGCTGCTGGCCGCGGCCGGCATCGGCTTCGACGACGGCCCCGGCAACGGCTTGTTCCTGTGGGGCCGGGTGCCCGCGGGCGTGGACACCGAAGCGCTGGTGCGACAGGCGCGCGCCCGCTCGATACTGCTGGCACGCGGCAGCCTGTTCTCGCCTGCCGGCGGCTCCACCGACCGGCTGCGGTTCAACGCGGCCCACAGCACCGCGCCCGAACTGGCGCAGTTCCTCGGCACGGCACTGGCGCAGGCCGCGTAGCACCGCCCGGGCGGGCCCGGCGCGGGCCCGCCGCCTGAACAAGCGCGGGCCTACGCGCTATCATGCGCCGATGTTCAAGAATCTGCCGCCGGCCACCCGCGCCCTGCTGCTCGCCAATATCATCGTCTTCGTGATCCAGTACTTCACCGGCGATCTGCTGCTGGACCTGTTCGCACTCTGGCCGGCCGCCAGTCCGCTGTTCCAGCCCTGGCAGCTGGTCACCTACGCCTTCCTGCACGGCGGCCTCACCCACATCCTGTTCAACATGATCGCGCTGTATATGTTCGGCGCGGCGCTGGAGCAGTGGTTCGGCACCCGGCGCTTCTGTGCCTACTACTTCGTGTGCGTGGTGGCCGCCGCCGCCCTGCAACTGCTGGTCACGGCGGCCGCGCATGCCGAGGACGCCACCCTGGGCGCCTCGGGCGGCATCTTCGGCCTGCTGCTGGCCTTCGCCTGGTACTTCCCGCGTCAGCGCATCATGCTGCTGATCCCGCCGATTCCGATGCCGGCCTGGCTGTTCGTGCTGCTCTACGGCCTGCTGGAACTGTTCCTCGGCGTCACCGGCAGCATGGGCAGCGTGGCGCACTTCGCGCACCTGGGCGGCATGGTGGGTGGTGCCGCCATGATTCTGTACTGGCGTGCCACGGACCGGCCGCGCAGGCCGCAGCGGTGATCGAGGTCGAGGCACTCACCCGGCGCTACGGCGCCCTGAGCGCCGTCGATGGCGTGAGTTTCCGGGTCCACCCCGGCGAGGTCCTGGGCTTCCTGGGACCGAATGGCGCCGGCAAGACCACCACCATGCGCATGCTGGCCGGCTTCATCACCCCGACCAGCGGCCGGGCCCGCATCTGCGGCCACGACGTCGTGACCGATGCGTTGCGGGCCCGCGCCGCGCTCGGCTACCTGCCCGAAGGCGCCCCCGCCTGGGGCGAAATGAAGGTCTACGACTTCCTGCGCTTCATCGCGGGCCTGCGGGGCCTGGCGGCCCGGCGTGACCGGCTGGAGACGGTGGTGGCACGGCTGCAGCTCGAAGCGGTGCTGGAACAATCCATCGACACGCTGTCCAAGGGCTTCCGCCGGCGCGTGGGCCTGGCGCAGGCCATCCTGCCGGACCCGCCGGTGCTGCTGCTGGATGAGCCCACCGATGGCCTCGACCCGAACCAGAAGCACGAGGTGCGCGGCCTGATCCGCGACCTGGCGCGCGACAAGCTCATCGTGATCTCCACCCATATCCTGGAGGAGGTCGAGGCGGTGTGCAGCCGCGCCATCATCATCAACCGCGGGCGCATCGTGGCCGACGACACGCCACGGGGCCTGCTGGAGCACGCCGGCAATCCACCCGGCGGCCTGGACACGGTGTTCCGCAGCATCACCACCGCGGCGGCCGCCGGCACCCATGCCGGCAGCGGCGCGCAATGAACAGCACCGCACGCAACATCGGCCTCATCCTGCGCCGTGAACTCTCGGCCTGCTTCGCCACGCCGCTCGCCTGGGTGTTCCTGCTGGTGTACCTGCTGCTGTCGAACCTGTTCACCTTCTACCTCGGCGGCTTTTTCAGCCGCGGACAGGCGGACCTCGCCGCCTTCTTCGGCTGGCAGCCCTGGCTCATGCTGTTCCTGGTACCGGCCATGTCCATGCGGCTGTGGTCCGAGGAACGCCGCAGCGGCAGCATCGAACTGCTCCTGACCCAGCCCGTGACACTCACCCAGGCCGTGTGCGGCAAGTTCCTTGCCGCCTGGGTATTCATCGCGCTGGCACTGGTCCTGACCTTTCCGCTGTGGCTCACCGTCAACTGGCTGGGGCATCCGGACAACGGCGCCATCCTCGCCGCCTATGCCGGCTGCCTGCTGCTGGCCGCGGCGCTGCTGGCGCTGGGCTCGCTGGCCTCCGCGCTCACCCGCAGTCCGGTGGTGGCCTTCATCGTGGCGGCCGCCGGCAGCTTCGTGCTCCTGATGGCCGGCTATCCGCTGGTGCTGGATGCGGTGCGCGGCTGGGCGCCGCAGGCCGTGGTCGATGCCATATCCTCCCTGGGACTGCTCAGTCACTTCGATGGCCTCGCGCGCGGCGTGCTGGACGTGCGTGACCTGCTGTACTTCTCCCTGCTCACGGCGTGGTTCCTGCTCGCCACCGTGGCCACGCTGGACAGCCACAAGGCGGAGTGATGAACCACCGCATCCGGCGCCTGTGCCTGAGTCGTGGCGGCCTCGCGGCCCTCGCCGTGCTGTTCATCGTGGTACTGCTGGCGAGCCAGCATGCCCTGCGCAACTGGCGGCTGGACCTCACCCAGGACCGGCTTTACACCACCTCGGCCGGCACCAGCCGCATCCTGCGCAATCTCAGGCAGCCCATCGACCTGTGGTTGTTCTACAGCGCGCGCACCGCCAGCCGGTATCCCCAGGTCGCGGCGCACGCCGCGCGGGTGCGGGACCTGCTGCATGAATACGCCAACCATGCGAACGGCCAGCTGCGCCTGCACTTCGTGGACCCGCAGCCCTTCTCGGAGGACGAGGACCGGGCCACTGAACTGGGCATCAATCCGGTCGGTGGCGGCAACACCCCGTGGTACTTCGGCCTGGCCGGCACCAACGCCAAGGGCGGGCACGCCGTCATCAGCTTCCTCGACCCGGCCCGGGACGGCCTGCTGGAGTACGACCTCTCCCGGCTGATCTACCGGCTCGATGGCGCGCCCCGGCCGGTGGTGGGATGGCTGACCGGCCTGCCGATGACCGCGGGCTTCGATGAAACCGGACATCCCCGCCAGGCCTGGGTGGCGTTTGAACAGGCGCAGCAGCTGCTGGACCTGCGCGTCCTCAACGACCGCACCACCACCATCGACCCGGCCGTCAACGTGCTGGTGCTGGCGCATCCCGCCCACCTGTCGGCCGCCACGCTGTTCGCCATCGACCAGTACGCGCTGCGCGGCGGCCACATCCTGGCGTTCATCGACCCCCTGGCCAACCAGGACAGCGGCGGCGCCGACCCGAACGACCCGGCGGCGCTGATCGCCGCCGACCGCGCCTCGCACCTCGAGCCACTGCTGTCGGCGTGGGGCGTGGGTTTCGATCCGAAGCAGGTGGTGCTGGACGCCCGCTATGCCTTGAGCATCAACGCCGGCAGCGGCCGTTCGGTACGCCACCTCGGCCTGATCGGCCTCGATGCCGGCGCCGAAGTCACCGCGGACCCGATCACCGCCGGCCTCGCCAGCATCAACCTGGGCACGGCCGGCTTCCTGACCCGCACGCCCGGCGCGACCACGACGTTCACACCGCTGCTGCAGTCCAGCGATCAGGCCATGCTGGTACCGGCATCAAGGCTGGCAGCGCTGACCGATCCGGCCACGCTGTTCAGCGGCTTCAAGCCCGGCGGGCAACGCTACACCCTGGCGGCCCGAGTCACGGGCAAGGTCAGGAGCGCCTTCCCCGGCGGCCTGCCGGACAACGCGCAACTGCCCCCGGGGCAGACGCTGCTGTCCGCTTCGGTCAGACCCCTGGACCTGGTGGTGGTCGCCGACTCCGACGTGCTGTCCGACTTCATGTGGGTGCGCACCCAGGAGGTGGCCGGTCAGCGCGTGGCCCAGCCCTTTGCCAACAACGGCGACCTGCTGCTGAACGCCATCGACAACCTCGCCGGCAGTGATGACCTCATGAGCATCCGCGGGCACGCGACCTACGCGCGCCCCTTCACCCGCATCACGGCCCTGCAGGCCCGGGCCGACGAGCGGCTGCGAGCCAAGGAGCAGGAACTGCAGGCCCGGCTGCGCGACACCGAGCAGCGCCTGACACGACTGCAGCAGCAGCGCACCGACCAGGGCACCGGCAGCCTGACCCCGGCACAGGACCAGGAACTGCAGCGCTTCCAGGCCGAAAAACTACGCATCCGCAAGGAGTTGCGCACCGTCAGGCTGGGCCTCGCCCAGGACATCGACCGCCTCGAGGCCTGGTTGAAGTTCCTGAACATCGTGCTTGCCCCGGTGCTGTTCGCCGTGCTGGCGGTGCTGGCCGGCCTTGCCTTCCGACGGCGGCGGCACTGACGGCCCCCAGGCACCCACCCCGGCCACGCGCCCCGTCCATCCGGCGTGAAGACCGGCGGGTGGCCTCAGCCCGCCCGGGTGGCTATATTGACGCCCCCTGAACGACAAAATCCCCGCAGGAGACTCCCATTAGCAAGCATGTCGCTGTGCGTGAAATCGCACGTCCGGACCCGGCAGTCTGCAAGGCGCTGGCCACCTACGGTGTCGCCACCGTTCACGAAGCCCAGGGCCGCATCGGCCTGCTGGCCTCGTACATGCGCCCCATCTACGCCGGCAAATCCATCGCCGGCCCCGCGGTCACGGTGTCCTCGCCCCCGGGCGACAACTGGATGATCCACGTCGCGGCGGAACTGGTGAAGCCCGGCGACATCCTGGTGGTGGCCCCCACCTCGCCCTGCGAGGACGGCTACTTCGGCGACCTGCTCGCCACCTCTCTGCAGGCGCATGGCGTGCAGGGACTGATCATCGATGCCGGCGTGCGCGACGTAGCCACCCTCAAGCAAATGGACTTCCCGGTGTGGAGCAAGGCCATCTATGCCCAGGGCACCATCAAGGCCAGCCTGGGGTCAGTGAACGTGCCGGTGATCTGCGCAGCGCAGGCCATCAACCCTGGCGACGTGGTGGTGGCGGACGACGACGGCGTGTGCATCGTGCGTCGCGAGGACGCCGCCAAAGTGGCCGAGGCCGCCGCCAAGCGCGTCGCGCTGGAAGAAGACAAGCGCAAGCGTCTGGCTTCCGGCGAGCTGGGCATGGACATCTACAAGTTCCGCGATAAGCTCGCGGCGCTGGGCCTGGAATACAAGTAGTCCGGACGGGGCGCGCTGTCACGGCGCGCCCCCTGTACCTTCCCGGTGATCCCGGGAAGACCGCCCGCCTTCCTGGCCAGCACTGACCAGGTCACCCCATTGTTGCAAAAGTCTCAAACTGCTACGCTTCCCGGAGAAGTCAAAAACGTCCGCGCCGACCGGTTCTGACCGGCATGCGACGGGATAACGGGTCACCTGCTCCCAGGAGCGGACCCGGGGGGGGGGGAGAAGCGTGATGTCCAGGGTTACCCGTGGCGGGAACAGCCTGCCCGCAATGTTTCTGCGCGCCTGCATTCTGGCCGCTTCGCTGAGTGTTGCAGCCTGTGGTGGAGGTGGAGGCAGCGGAGGAAGCGGTTCGACCGGTGGCAGCACCGGGGGCACTTCCGGCAGCGGGTCCTCGGGTTCCGGGACCACTTCAAGCTCCCAACCCAAGATTATCGGTGAGGTTCTGGCGTTCCCCGCAACCAATGCTCCGGCTGTATTCATCAGCTCGCCCTACAACACTCAGGCGAATTTCAAAGTCCAGGACCAGACAGGCACGACGGCGCTCACCAACGCCACCATCACGGTCAATGGCACGGCACTGACCTACTACTCCTCTGACCAGGAATACTACGGGCAGCTGACAGTCAGCCCCGGTGACTCTGTCGTGGTCGTCGTCACGGTAAACGGCGTCAGCTACAAGAGCTCCTACACCCAGTTCAGCACCTTCCCGACGATCACCTCCCCGGCGGCGGGCTCGAACTGGTCCACCCAGGTCACGAACCTCATCAGCTGGTCCAGCACCCTGCCGGATTTGACGGCCGTCTACGCACTGGAGGTTGCGACCAGCGGGGGCAGCCCGGTCTGGCCCTCAAATGGCTATCTGCAAACGACGCGGGCAACCAGCTATACCGTCCCCGCCGGCAGCCTCAGCGCCGGGAGCGACCTCGTGCTGGTGGGCCTCATGGACTACGTCTCCATCACGGGGGCTGCCTCCGGATCCGCGGTTACATATGGTGCGTTCAGCTACGCTGCGGTCAACGCCACGACCCCGATCGCCCCACCTCAACTCATCCAGATCGCGATTACACCGTCTTCAGTGACAGTGGGCCTCGGAGGCTCCACCCAGTTGTCAGCCACCGGCACCTATTCCGACGGTTCCACGCAAGACATTACCGCACAAGTCACGTGGACATCGGCAGCGCCCAGCATCGCCACGGCCAGTTCCACCGGCGCGGTAACTGGCGTGAACTCCGGTTCCACCACTGTCACCGCCAGCTATCAGGGCGTATCCGCCACGGACAACATCATCGTCTTCCAACCTACGCCATCACCGACTCCACCCCTGAGTCAGTCGGTCGCGTTCCAGATTGATTACGCTCACTCAGGGTATGCAACATTCGGTGGCAACGGCCCCACCTTCCCTCCCAGCACTTCCTGGTCTGTCACCCTCAACGGGGCGGTGTCCTATCCGCTGATCGCTGGCGGACGAATTTTCGTGACCACCCAGCTGAACTCCGTTGCATCGCTATATGCGCTCGACGAGGCGACAGGCACTACGCTCTGGGGGCCAGTCACGATTCCCGCAGGGTTTTCCGGCTGGTCTGGTGCCGCCTACGATCAAGGCACTGTATTCGTGCAGAACGGGGGGTCGGCCCCGGATGACGATGGTGTACTTACCGCCTATGACGCCGCCTCTGGCACTGTCAAATGGACGTCCTATCTGCGTGGCCAGTACATGTTCACTGCCCCGCCCACGGCAGTTAACGGGGTGGTCTACACCAGTGGCGCCGGCGGCGCCGGCACACTGTATGCAGTCAATGAGGTCGATGGATCCATTCTCTGGACTGCCTTCGTGGAAAACGGCGATCAGAGTTCGCCTGCCGTGTCCAGCGACGGGGTGTTTGTCTCGTATCCCTGCCAAGCCTACAAGTTCGATCCGATCAGCGGGGCTTCTCTATGGCATTACAGCGGCCCATGCGAGGGTGGCGATGGCAAAACCGCGGTTTACGCCAATGGTCTGCTATATACCCGCGACCCTGGAAACGGGAATTACATATTCAATGCCAGCACCGGCGCCCAGGCCGGCACTTTCACCGGCTACATCCTGCCGGCGTTTTCGAGCCAAACGGGCTACTTCCTTCAAAACGGCACATTGAATGCCATCGATCAGAGTTCCCAGGCAACCTTATGGAGCTTCCAAGGTGACGGTCACCTGACTTCCCCTCCAATCGTCATCGACAACGCAGTGATCATCGCGTCTTCCACGGGTACCGTATACGCCCTGAACGCGACTACCGGAGCAACTCTATGGAGCGGCTCGACTGGCACCATCATCAATGCTCTTGATGAACAAGACGACGTTGTCAAATCCACCCTCGGCGCCGGCGAAGGCTGGCTGGTCGTACCGGCGGGATCCACGCTCACCGCCTGGAAGCTGACGCCCTGATCGACCCGGACGTCGAGGCACGCGGACAAATCCCGCCGAAGCATCAGCCCAACGGCATGGCCCGGGTCAGCGGGCGCTGAACCAGCGCCCGCTCCCATGGGCTACTTCGCCTTTTTCAGCGTGAAGGACATCGCCTGGCCCATGAAGTCGGTGGCCAGGGACAGCGAATCACCAGCCAGCGCCCCGGTGTAATTCAGGGTCGTTACCTGCCCGCCGAAATCCAGGTCCAGTGAAAACGACACCTTGGCGCCATCGATCTTGCCGTTCTTGATGGCAATCGGAGCCCCGTCCGGGCCCTTGGTGGTACCGGTCAGCGCCGCGCCATCGGCCTTGAAGGTGTAGTCCACCTGCATGGGGCCATTGGGCGTATCGATGGCTCCGGTCCAGTTGCCATCGATGTCGGCACCGAAGGCCGGCACGGCCATCAGCATGCTGCTCAGCAGCAAAGTCTTGAACTTCATACAACCCCCACTCGAACCATTGTTTGAAAGCGAACCGGCACAGACTAGAACAACCCGGCAAAACCCGCCATTGCGGCATTGTTGCGACCACTGCCTCAGCGTTTACACGTCGCAAAGCCATCCGGATACATCCGCGACGCAATGGCGGCACTTGGGCGTCAGGTCGAACTGGTACTGACCTGACACCATTCAGTCACCACACTCCTCACCGACCGCCGCAAACCCGCCAATCTGCCGCCGCCACGACCATGCCATTGCATGCCGCTCGCACCACGACGCCCAGTCGATTTCACATATCCATAAATTTCTGTATTGACAGAAATTTCTGAATTAATAGTATTCAGGCCATGGAACTAAAATCTGTGACCGAACGCTTTGTCCTGCACTGGGGCGAAATGGGCTCACGCTGGGGCGTCAACCGCACCGTCGCGCAGATCCACGCCCTGCTCTACCTCGCCGCCCGCCCGATGCACGCCGAGGAGATTGCCGAAACCCTGGGCGTCGCGCGCTCCAATGTCAGCACCAGCCTCAAGGAACTGCAGGCCTGGAATCTTGTGCGGATCGTTCACATCAAGGGCGACCGCCGGGATCACTTCGGGACCTCCACCGACGTCTGGGAACTCTTCCGCCTGATCGTCGCCGGACGACGGCAGCGTGAAATCGATCCGACCGCAGCCACGCTCAGGGAGTGCCTGGACAGCCCCGCGATCGCGGACGAGGATGCGGGCACGCGACGGCGCATCGAAGCGACCCTGCGCTTCATTGAAGTCATGAGCACGCTGGCCGACGAAATGCTGCGCCTCAAGCCCGAAACCTTGATGAAGACGCTGGGAGTCGCTGCGAAAGTCAGCCGTACGGTCCGCAGGAATTCCTGACGCCAAACCGGGCACTCTGAATTGGAGCAGAACAAGCCGCGAATTTCTGTTTTTACCGAAATTACAGATATATAGAGACGAAAGACCTGGAGGGACGGCCATGAGAATCCTGATCTGCGGCGCTTCCGGTTTCATAGGACGAGCCCTGTGTGAGCATCTGTCCTCCGCAGGGCATGACATCGTCCGCGGTGTCCGCAAGGCCCGGTCATCCTCCGACATACACATTGACTACAACCGGGATACCCGGGTGGATGACTGGATTCCACGCCTGGCCGGAATCGATGCCGTGGTCAATGCGGTGGGCATAATCGTCGAGCACGACAGGACCCGGTTTGAAGAAGCACACGAGCAGACGCCCATTGCCCTGTTCACCGCCTGCGCCCGCGCGGGTGTAAAACGTGTAATCCAGATTTCAGCCCTGGGTGCCGAGACGGGGATCACCGCCTATTTCAAGACCAAGCGTGCCGCCGATGACGCACTCATGCGCCTGCCTGTCGAGTGGCAGATTCTGATGCCCTCATTGGTCTATGGCCCGGACGGCGCATCCGCAATGGCATTCAGGACGCTGGCCAGCCTGCCAGTCATTCCCGTTCCGGCCCTGCCCACCGCCACCAGATTCCAGCCGATCCATATTGCAGACCTCGTGGCAGCCGTGCAGTACGCCCTCGACCCGGCAACCCCGGCAGGCCAGCAGATCACCTGCGTCGGCTGCACGAGAACGACCCTGCGGGGCATGCTGCAGACCTACAGGACCGGCATGGGGCTGGGTACCGCATGGTGGCTGCATATTCCCACCCCGCTGATCAGCCTGGCTGCGGTTGTCGGAGGTGCAATTCCCGGATCGACACTGACACCCGACACATGGCGCATGCTCAAGAGCGGCAGCGCAGCGGACAGCGGCCAGCTGGAACACGCTCTGGGTCGCAGTCCCAGAAGCCTGGAAAACTTCATCACACAGCGTGAGAGCGCAATCCTGCGATCAGCCGCAATCATGGCATGGTGCGTTCCCCTGCTGCGGTTCGTAATGGCGGGTCTGTGGATTCTGACCGCGATCATCAGCGCATTCCTCTACCCACACCACGACAGCATGATCCTGCTGGCCGGAATCGGGCTCACTGGCACCACCGCCACCGCAGCCCTTTACGGGGCAATCACCCTTGACCTCATCATGGGACTGGCGGCGCTCATCCGCCCCAGCCGAGCCCTTTGGGCCCTGCAAGCCCTGCTGGTCATCGGCTACACGGCGGCAATCGGGGTCACGATGCCGGACTGGCTGGTCCATCCCTTCGGACCCATCCTCAAGAACCTGCCGATCCTCGCCATCCTGGCCGTACTTGCCGCGGAGAATCCCCGGTGGAATACCTCATCGTAAAGACCCTGCACATCCTCTCATCCGTCGTCCTGGTCGGGACCGGGTTCGGGACCGCGTTCTACCTGTTCTTCGCCAACCGATCGGGATCAGTAGAAGCCATTGCCGTGGTCTCGCGTCTGGTCGTGCGGGCGGACTGGTGGTTCACGACGCCCGCGGTGATTGTGCAGCCGACCACGGGGGCCCTGCTCATGCATCTGGGCGGATGGCCGCTCAGCTCGCGCTGGATACTCGCCTCGATCGTGCTCTACGCCCTGGCGGGAGCCTGCTGGCTACCGGTCGTCGCCTATCAAATCAGGATGAAGCGCCTGGCAGAATCGGCGCAATCAAGCCTGATTCCATTAGTGGACGATTATTGGCGTCTTGCCAGACGTTGGGAATTGCTCGGCTACCCGGCCTTCATCGCCATGGTCCTTGTCTACTTCCTGATGGTCGTCAAACCCGGATAAGCGCAGGCGAGTGGTCCATCCTCAGGGATTCTCGTCATCCACCGCGACAAACCCGCCCGTCTGCCGCCGCCACAGCCGCGCATACAGGCCGCCACGCGCGATCAGCTGTGCGTGGGTGCCGCTTTCGACGATCCGGCCCTGCTCCATCACCACCAGCCGGTCCATGCGCGCGATGGTGGACAGGCGATGGGCAATGGCGATCACCGTCTTGCCCTGCATCAGCACGTCCAGGCTGTCCTGGATGGCGGCCTCGGCCTCGGAGTCCAGCGCGCTGGTGGCCTCGTCCAGCACCAGGATCGGTGCGTCCTTCAACAGCACGCGCGCGATGGCGATGCGCTGGCGCTGGCCGCCTGAGAGCTTGACGCCGCGCTCCCCGACATAGGCGTCGTAGCCGGCACGACCCTCGCCATCGACCAGATTCGGGATGAATTCGTCCGCGCGCGCCTTGCGCACGGCATCCTCGATCTGCGCATCCGTGGCCTCGGGGCGGCCATACAGCAGATTGCTGCGGATCGAGCGGTGCAGCAGCGAGGTATCCTGGGTCACCGCGCCGATCTGGCCACGCAGGCTGTCCTGGGTCACCTGCGCGATGTCGGTGCCATCGATCAGGATGTTGCCCGACTCGAGGTCGTACAGCCGCAGCAAAAGGTTCACCAGCGTGGTCTTGCCGGCGCCGGATGGCCCCACCAGGCCGATCTTCTCCCCGGCGCGCACTTCGAGGTCCAGCCCCGAGATCACGCCGCCCTGCTTGCCGTAATGGAAATGGATGTCACGGAAGGAAATCGCACCGGTGGCAACGGTCAGCGGCAGCGCGCCCTCACGGTCCTGCACCGTGCGCGGCTGCGAGATGCTGGTGATGCCGTCCTGCACGGTGCCGATGTTCTCGAACAGGCCGTTGACCACCCACATGAACCAGCCGGACATGTTGTTGATGCGCAGCACCAGCCCGGTGGCGACCGCGATGGCGCCGACGCTGACGCGTCCCTCGCTCCACAGCCACAGCGCAAGACCGGTGGTACCGACGATGTTCAGGCCGCTGAGGCTGGTGACGGCAATATCCAGCCCGGTGGTCAGCCGGGTCATGTACTGGCTGCGGCCCAGCCATTCGCGCATGGCCTCGGCGACGTATTCCTGCTCGCGCCGGGTGTGGGCGAAAAGCTTCAGGGTCATGATATTGCTGTAGCCGTCCACGATCCGGCCCATCAGCTTCGAGCGGGCCTCGGAGGACTTCCAGGAGCCCTGACGCGTGCGCGGGATGAAGTACGCCAGCACCGCGACGTACAGCACCACCCACACCACCAGCGGCACCGCCAGCCGGACATCGGCCTGCACGAACAGCACCAGCGCGCTGCCGGTGTAGATCAGGACATACCACACCGCGTCCACCAGCTGCACGGCCGAGTCACGCAGACTGGCCCCGGTCTGCATGATGCGGTTGGAGAGCCGGCCGGCGAAGTCATTCTGGAAAAACGCCAGGCTCTGGCGACTCACGTAGTAGTGGTGCTGCCAGCGGATGCGCCCCGTCAGCCCCGGCGTGATGGCCTGGTTGACCAGCAGGTCGTGCAGCGCCGACAGTACCGGGCGCAGCACCAGCGCCACGAACGCCATCCACAACAGCGCATGGCCATGCTGCCGGAAGAAATCCGCCGCGGGTATGCCCCGGGCCATGTCCACGATCCGGCCGATGTAGGCAAACAGCGCAACCTCGACCAGCGCAAAGCCCAGGCCCACCACCAGCACCGCCGCCAGCACCGGCCAGGCCTGCTTCAGGTAATGGACATAGAACCGCCCCACGCCCTTCGGCGGCGTGGCGTCATCCACCGGGGCGAACAGGTCGATCAGGGATTCAAACCAGCGCATCAGCATGGGTGACCTTGTCTTGCAATTGGGGTGCCGGGGCACGCCCTAAGCGGGACCTGCCCGCCGCCCCACCAGCCTGCGCAGCGTCGCATGATCGAGCGCCCGCTCCCACTTGGCCACCACCAGCGTGGCAATGCAACTGCCGACGAGATTCACGAACGTCAGCGCCTCGGCCAGCAGCCGGTGTATGCCCAGCACCAGCGCGATGCTCGCCACCGGGATCGAGCCCACCGCGCCCAGGGTACCGGCCAGCACCACGAAGGCGGCGCCGGCCACCCCCGCCGCGCCCTTGGAGGTCAGCAGCAGCACCGCGAGGATCACCAGTTGCTGTCCCACCGCCAGCGGCGTGTTGGTGGCCTGGGCCAGGAACACCACGACCGTGGCCAGGTACAGGCAGGTGCCGTCCAGGTTGAACGAATACCCCGTCGGCACCACCAGCCCCACCACGGACTCTTCGCAGCCCAGGGCCCGCATTTTCTGCATGACCCGCGGCAGCACCGTCTCAGTGGAGGTAGTGGCGGCCACGATGACGATTTCATCGCGGATATAGCCCAGCAGCCGCCACAGGCTGATGCCCAGCCAGGCGCATACCGCGCCGAACACCACCACCACGAACCCGGCCGAGACACCATAGAGCGTCAGAATGAGCTTGCCCAGGGCGACGATGGAACCGGGGCCGAACCGGCCGACGGTGAACGCCATGGCACCGAAGGCGCCCAGCGGCGCCACGTACATGACGATGCCGACAATGCGGAAAAAGACCTCCCGCAGGCTGTCCACCAGCTTCAGCACCGGCCGGCCCCGTTCACCCAGCGCGGTCAGCGCGGCGGCGAACAGCACCGACACCAGCAGCACCGGCAGCACGTCTCCATGCGTGAAGGCCTCCACGAAGGTCGTGGGAATGACGGCCTGCAGGAACTCGACGATGCCCTGCCGGTGCGCGCGGGCGGTGTACTCTGCGACGGCAGAGACGTCCACCGCATGCAGGTCCACGTTCATGCCGGCACCGGGCTTGAGCAGGTTCACCGCCACCAGCGCCACCACCAGCCCCAGGCTGGTGATCACCTCGAACCACACGATGGCCTTCAGGGCCACCCGTCCCACACGGCGCATGTCGTTCATGCCGGCGATGCCATGCACGACGGTGCAGAACACCACCGGCGCGATCAGCATCCGTACCAGGGCGATGAAGGCATCACCCAGTGGTTTCATCTGCGCCGCCAGCCCGGGCCGGTACAGCCCCAGCGCGAATCCCAGCACCGTCGCCAGCAGTACCTGGAACCACAGCTGCCGCAGGAGGCGCGGCATCAGCACAGTCCCCGCACCCGCTCCGGCGCCTTCCGGCCTCTCATTGTGGTCTGACATCGTCCGCCTGTCTCGATCCGGCCTGTTGCAGCAGTTCCGGCCGTGGCGGCAGCCACGGCACCGGCGCAAACGTACAGGTTTCCGCCGCCTGTCCCAGCCGCAATTGCGAAAACCCCGGCCCGTTGCCGAACCGCAGATCGCCCAGCGTCCATCCCGGCCCGGCGGCGGCGGCCCACGGTACCCGCGCGAACTGCATGAAGGCCCGCGCCAGGCAGTGTTGCGCCGCCAGTCCGGCAATGCGCCCCACCGGCATGCTGAACTGCTGCAGCCATTGAATCCCGGCATCGCCGGCGATCAGCCTGCCGTGCTCCGTCACGGCGGCCTCCCCGGCGCCGGTATTCCCGCCCCCGGGGGTCAGCCGGCCCACGCCGCGGCACTGGCCGGCGGCAATCCAGGCCGGCGCCAGCGACAGGCGCGCCGTCCGCACCAGGTACCGGCCGCCCTCGGTCTGCACCAGCAGCAGGTCCCAGCACAGCGGGTCCGCCGGCATCGGCGTCAGCACGTGATCCAGGGTGACGGCCTGCGG
>Ga0153956_1001189_pt1 | contig 24157 bp, 16 predicted proteins | sample TSFL040MetaG_FD_104704 | JGI IMG/M metagenome (GOLD analysis project Ga0153956, IMG submission 104704) | Attine ant fungus gardens microbial communities from Florida, USA - TSFL040 MetaG | ecosystem: Host-associated > Fungi > Mycelium > Unclassified | place: USA: Florida, Wekiwa Springs... | reverse complement strand
TTGCTTACCGCCGCGCACTGATCGATGGCCTGGCGCTGAGGAACCTTGCCTCGGCTGCACTCGCTACGTTTTTCAGAGGTTCCCTGAGGGTTTAGCGCCGCGCCGACAGTATGGCCGATTCAATGTCAGCGACCGCGATTGGCGAGTGATGAATCATTTCCACCATGCTGTCGAGTCTGCCTTCAATCTCCTGGATGCTCAGCGCGCCATTTTCAGCATTGAACACGCACGTGCCCTGATCGGTATTCATGACGCCTTTGAGTCGATGGATGCCAAGCACAGAAATGACCAGCGTCAATTTGTGAAAATCGAAGCGCGTATCTTCGGCGAACAGCCAGCCACAACTGAAATAGCCGTCGCCACGATTTTCCCGGCGGGTAAATGCCTCGCCGGGTTTCAGCGCGATGGTTTCCGGCGGCGGTACCGGCAGGCGCACGCTGTTGAAACGCGGCGGTTCGGCTTTCGGCGCAATGCGATGCCCGCTGTGCGGCAGCTCCAGCCAATGCGGGTCGATCCGCCCCTGGCGCAACCATCCGCACGCCTGCTTGGGCGGCTGCGCCGTGGCCAGCCACTGTTTGAACGCCGCTTCATCCTCGGCATGACACAAGTCCGATTTGTTGGCCGCCACCACATCGGCAATCGCCAGTTGATCATGAAAAATCGCGTTGTCCGCAAAACGCGGTTCGCGTAGTCGGCGCGGGTCGACCAGGCAGATCACCGCGCGCAGATCGAGCAGATCGCCGTAGTAACTGTCGGCCAGTATATCGACAATACTCTGCGGATGGCCCAATCCGGTCGGTTCGACAAAGAGCCGGTCGGGTTTAACCCGGCTGATCAAACTGTTCAGCGCGATATTCATCGGCACGTCGCCGGCGCAGCACATGCAACCGCCGGGCACTTCGCGGATCTGCACGCCGTGGCCTTCAAGAATGGCGCCGTCGATGCCGATCTCGCCGAATTCATTCACCAGCACCGCCCATTTTTCATGATCCGGTTTGTTAGCCAGAAGATGCAGGATCGCGGTGGTTTTTCCGGCTCCAAGAAAGCCGGTGATCACATGGGTGGCAATTTTCTTCCGCATAAAAATATTCACATCTCCAGAAATAAAATGCCCTGCATGCTGCCCACGCCGATGACGATCGACGCGATCTGCGGTATCCAATGACTCGATGATTCCGACATCGTGTGCAGTGAGGGAATGAAGTCCGACACGGCGATATAAATGAAACCGCCCGCCGCAATCGGCAGTAAATACATGAAACCCACATCGGACCACGCGCCTAGCGCGAAGGTGAATACCACGCCGGCGATGCAGGTCAGAGCGCAAAGAAAATTAACGAGTATGGCGCGGCGCGGGCTGTAGCCGCCGTGAATGAGCACGCCGACATCGCCAAGTTCCTGGGGAATTTCGTGGGCGACGATTGCCGCGGTGGTGGTAATGCCCAGCAGCGGGCTGATACTGAAACTACCCGCGATCAAAATGCCGTCGAGAAAATTATGGATCGCATCGCCAGCCAGATTCATTTTCGCCAGCGGTTGCACGGGATGCGCATCGACACGGTGGCTGTGGTGGCCGCGAACCCCTTTCTCCACCAGGAAAAACAGCAGTATGCCGACCAGCGTCAGCGCCAGCACGGTGTGCAAATCGCCGATGCGCGCGATCGCATCGGGAATCAGGTGCAGAAACGCATCGCCCAATAAAACGCCGACGGCGAGGGCCACCTGCCATTGAATGATACGTTGCAGCAATGCGGGTTTAACGAAAAGCGTGAATCCACCCACCAGCGATACCAGGCATACAACAGTGGCAGCCGCGAGCATGTACAAAAACAAAAGCATGGTGATCTCCGTGGACGTTATCGGGGTTGGAACACGATCCTGGCATCGCCCGGCGTCAGCACCTTGGCATTCTGACCGACGGCGGTGAGCCATTGCGCTTGAATGGATTCGATCCCTTTGAACTGTTGGAACAGCTGCACCGCCATGTGCGTCAGTGCCGCGGGGCGCTGGCACTCGAAATGGTAGTGCGCATCGAAGTCCGCATGGCTGTCGTGATGGTGAGCATCCGTCGGGCTGGCGTCGGCAGGCGTAATCTGTTTATGCAGCAAACTGGAATCCACTGTGGCGGCTTGCGCCACGCAACCCGCGTCGCCCGGCAAAATGAATAATGCGGATGCGTCTTTCAATTGGTTGACGACCTGGTCGAGCCGCTGTCGTTCGGCCGCATCGCGCACGGCATGTTCGAATCCCAGCACATTGATCGCCGGGCTTTCAAAGTCGATATCGAGCGCGCGTTCATCGTTAGCCACGCTGAGCGCGGCAATACCGTGCACGTGCGCGCCGTGTTCGCGATGTTCGTGTGTGGCGCCTCGGTCAACAGCCAGCGCGAAGGGTGTCGATACGGCGAGTACGGTGGACAGCAAAAAATTGAACGCATGCGATTTCATCATTGCTCCTGCGGTTAGTCGATCAGATCGAGGGTCAGCAGCACACGCTGTTGACCGTTATGCAAAGCCGGTGACCGATGGACGACACCGCAACCGGCGTTGCCCTGCCACAGCTCACCTTTGGCCAATGCCCCCGCGTACGGTGGCACCCGCCGGATATCGGCCGCGTTGGCATACAGTCCGGCCTCCGCGTCGGACAAGGTTTTTTCCCGCACACCCAGCTGGCGGCGGTCCACCGCGTCGTTGGGCAGCCACTCCATGCCGTGTTCGCCATAGGTGGTGATCATCCGCACCGGAATGTGATCGACGTGAAAGCGCGGGCACATGGCCGCATCCAATACGCGCACACGCAGGCCCACGCGCTCGGCATCGAACAGGCAGCGAAACGCATCCACCCATTCATTGACGTCCGCGCGCCAGGCGCAATAGTTCGGCAGCTGGCGCACCGCCATTGGAAACGCGACATCCAGCGCGGTGTCCGCGCTCATCGGCAGCGAGCAACTCAGGGTCGGTGCGTCCCGCATCAAGGCCGCGCTGAATGCCATTACCTCGGCGGACGGTGTGCGCGTCCACACGGCCAGATTGATCGCCGCGTCGTAAATCCGGCTCCAGCAGAGTGGATCGCTATCGATAACGCTGTGTGAATGCGCCGCGGTTGTTGTCTCCGCGTTCAATACCTCACCGGTCATCTGGATTGTCCGCGCAATGGCACGGCGCGCCCCATATTCATGCATCGAAATACCTTCATGTCCCAATCTCCTGCGATCCAGAACTGTGCGCGGGTTTTGATGGCCGCCCGGCGGCGGCGCCCGTCGTCGTGATTTTCGGTATGTTATAATATAACATTTGCGGCGAAGGCAACTGATTTCCCTGGCGGCTGGGGCTACACCGGCGCGGGTGTCAGTCCTGTGGCGGGAGAACTGGCTATGCCTATCTTGCGCGGCGGGGGGCACCTACGGCTCGCCGCTGCGCATCGAACGATGCGAATACGGCAGGTGTGCCGAAACGGGTGAGCCGATTGGCATGGCGCGACTGCTGTCGTGTTCCACCGCGACGTTGTGTCTCGAAGCGCGGCGGCGACGAGAGTATCGGCACGGATGTTCGGCGATCGCGGCGCCGGTATTCCCGAGCACGAAATGCAGGCTGTGCTGCAGCCGTTTTACCGTGTCGAGACTTCGAGACATCGCGAAACCGCCGCCACCCGCCGTTGTATTTGACGCTACTCCATTCAACGGGCGGCGGCGCGATTCAACGGGCGTCAGCGCGGCATTTGCAGATGGTTTCAGGGTTGTTATAGTGCCGGGCCTGGAGATGGCTTCCTCCTTGAATCGCCGACGCGTCCGCGCCCGCTGATGAGGCCTGCACATTGGGGCAACCTGGAATTTGCAGGCGCATGCCCGCAACTTCTCATCGCCCCAAGTGATTTCCGCTTTTTATGCCTGGGAGCGTCATGCACTACTTCCGCCGCCTCGAACAATGGCATTCGCTGCCGCATATCCTTCAATGGATCGCTATCGCGTGCGTCGTTGCCGCATTGTCCGGCACCGCCTCCGCATTTTTCCTTTTCGCCCTGGATTGGGCCACTGCGACCCGGGAGGGTCATCGCTGGTTGTTGTGGCTGTTGCCGGTTGCTGGCTTTGCGGTTGGCTGGATTTACCTGCGCATCGGCCAGCAGGTCGAAGCCGGCAATCATCTCGTTATCGATGAAATCCACGACCCGAAAAAAGTGCTGCCCTTGCGGCTGGCGCCATTGGTGCTGGGCGGCACGGTGATATCGCATCTGTTCGGCGCTTCGGTGGGGCGCGAAGGCACCGCCGTCCAGATGGGGGCCGCGCTGAGCGATCAGCTGACGCATTTACTAAGGCTGCCCGATGCGCAGCGCCGCATTCTGTTGCTGGCGGGTCTTGGCTTCGTGGCTGTTTTCGCTGGCGCCGCTAATACGCCGCTGGCATCGACCTTGATGGCAATGGAATTGTTCGGCAGCGAAATCGCGCTCTACGCGGGCCTGGCCTGCGTGGTGAGTTATCTGTTTTCCGGCCACAGCGGTATTTATCGCTCGCAACGCGTCGGTGGAAAATACCGGGCGTTGCCGGAGCCGTTGCGCGTAGGCGAGTTATCCGCTTATCAACGCCAGCAGCGGGACGTTTCTGCCCATGAGCGCCGATCCGAAGGTTTTGCCGGGAGCGGTGCTTTTTTTGATTGAAGTGAGCGGTGGGCCCGCCAATCGAGTTTTTCGGCCCTGCCGAGCAGGATGAAGGTTTCGCGGCGGCAGGTTTATATCGCTGGTCGAGACGCAGCACCCGGTTTTTGTATGAATCGACACCACACACGACAGGAGCTGCCGCGAGGCCAGCGTTTCGCCGAGGTGATTTTCGCCACGCTGGAACGCTTTCTCCATATCGAGGCCGCGAGCGGCATTGTATTGCTGACCGCGGCCGCACTCGGGCTACTGTGGGCCAATTCGCCGCTGGCTCATGCCTATCGCGCGCTTTGGCATATGCCCCTCTCCATAGGAGTGGGTGACTTCGTTTTTTCCCGGTCCCTGCATTTCTGGATCAACGATGGATTGATGACTCTTTTCTTCCTGGTCGTGGGCATGGAAATTCGCCGTGAAATCCACGCAGGAGCGCTGAGTGATGTGAAACAGGCGGCGTTGCCCATCTTCGCAGCGATGGGTGGCGTGGTCGCTCCAGCGCTTATCTATCTCGCTATCAACAGCGATCCGGCTCATCAGCCCGGTTGGGCCGTGCCAACGGCCACCGACATCGCGTTTGCCGTTGGCGTGCTGGCTGTATTAGGTCGCTCGATTCCCGCCAATGTGCGGCTGTTTCTGCTGGCCTTGGCCATCATCGACGACGTCATCGCCGTTTTGATCATTGCACTTTTTTACTCCGGAGGACTCGATTACAGCGGATTCGCGATCGCGGGGCTCGGCGTTCTGCTGATCCTGGGATTGCGGCGGATTGGAATCGGATCGGCGTACGCCTATGTGATTCCGGGCGGCATCGTCTGGATTGGCCTGTTGCGGACTGGCGCCCATCCCACGCTGGCCGGCGTGATACTTGGGCTTATGACGCCTGTGCTGCCGGTTCGCCTGCGCGAACGGCCGCTGGAGATTGTGCGGCGGATAACCGAAGAGCTGCTCGGTCGAAATACCGGATCGGTTAACGAAGTGGGCGATCTGGCGCTGCCGTTAAGACAACTCCGGCTGGCTCAGCGAGAGCTGATGCCGCCTGTGGTTCGGGTGCAAATGGCGCTGCATCCCTGGGTCGCCTATGTCGTCATGCCGCTATTCGCTCTCGCCAATGCCGGGGTTGGTCTCGATGGCGTTGATGTCGCCGCCGCGGGCGCGCGGTGGGTGTTGTTGGGTGTCGCGTTGGCATTGGTCATGGGCAAGCCGCTGGGCGTGATCGGTGTGAGCTGGTTGGTGGTGCGCGTGGGTTGGTGTCGATTGCCGCCCGGAGTGTCCTGGGGCGGAGTCTGCCTTGTCGGCCTGCTGGCCGGTATTGGTTTCACCATGTCGATCTTTATTGCGATGCTGGCCTTCTCCGACGAAAGCTTGTTGGGCGTTGCAAAATTGGGTGTCTTGCTCGGCTCCCTGGCAGCCGCCTTGCTTGGCCTGAGCTGGGGAGCCATCTACAAACTGAAAGAAAACGGAAAATGAAAATCGCGACGGCTTGAGATGCGTATCGGGGGGCGCCACCCTGCCAAGGAGCCTCTGAAAAACGTAGCGAGCGCAGCCGAGGCAAGGCAAAAATAAGCGAAAAACCACGTCAATCAATGAGGATTTTGAGCTCATTTTTAACGCAGCATCGGCAAGCGCAGTCGTTTTTCAGAGGTTCCTTAATGGAATTCGCGCTTCTCTTGTGGCGCGTGGTTCGCGAGGCCGATCCGCCGGCGTCTTGCGCGGCTATTTCACCAGCAATACAGGCATTTTTGCCTTGGCGGCCACCGCCGTGGCATCGCTGCCCAACAGAAGGCGCGTCAGGCCGCGATGACCGTGGGTGCCCATCACAATGAGATCCGCGGGGAATGTATCCGCCTGTTCGATGATCGTCGGACTGACGCGGCCCATCACGATTTCCACGACCGAACCCGCGGCTTGCACACCTTGTTCGCGCGCGGCTTTCAATGCCTTGTCCACGATGTGTTGAGCCGCCTCCCGCAGCGGCGTCAGGACATCGTCTCCCAGCGGGTATTGCATGACCGGGCCCAAGTCAAGGATGTGCAGGATGTGCACGGTTGCGTTTTGATTGCGCGCCAGCCGCAAGGCTTCGCGTAACCCCAGACTGGAAACATCGCTGCCGTCTATGGGACACAGGATCTTGCTGTACATGATTCCTCCCGGCCTGATCGCTACTGAAATGTTTCGGGGGCCCGCGTCTCGAAGTCCATTCATTTGACCAGCAGCACAGGCATTGCCGCGTGACGGAGTACCTCGGTCGCGTCGCCGCCGAGCGTGGAGGCGCTTTCCGCGCAATGTCCCCGCGCGCCCATGACGATGAGATCCGCATCCCATTCGCGGGCTTTTTCGAGGATCGGGCCGGCAACGCTGCGGCCGTCCGCCACGTCGGCCAGTTCACTTTGCGCGGCCACCGCCATGGTGCTGGCCTCGGCTGTCGCGCGAGCCAGGATTTCGCGCCCATGTTCCCGGCCGAATTGCAGCAGCGTGTCGCTGGCGGACAGGTGTGTCATCGCCGCGCAGTCATTGGCCACGTATAGAAAACACAATTTCGCGTGCTGATCATGGGCAAGGCGCACCGCCTCGGCGGCGCAATGCCTGGACACCTCGGAGCCGTCGATGGGGCAGAGAATTTTGCTGTAGGCGGATGTCATGAGTGGACCTCCCTCGCGGGCGAACGGCATGGCGCGCAGTGGCGCCGCGAACCCATCGCATCAGATCGGGCGCGTTCGAGCCGAGGCGCCGCTGTCCCTGCTTTTGACCATCAAGACCGGCGCCGTCGTCGTTCCCGCGACGGTGACGGCATCGCCGCCGAGAAGAGCGCGGCCCATGCCGTGGCGTCCCAGCGTGCCCATCACGATGAGGTCAGGCTGGTAGCGCGCGGCTTCATCGGCGATGGTGGAGCTGACGCGGTTGTTGGACGTGGTGAGTAATCTGGCTTCGGCCTTGACGCCCCGTTCGCCGGCCGCGGCGATGGCGCCATCGAGGATTTCCTGTCCAGCCTGGCGAATGCATTCGAAGACGGCGGCGGTCATCGGCAGATACATGGCCAGCGGGCCGCTGTCGATGACATGGATGAAAAGCAGCTCCGCCTGCTGTTCGGCCGCGAGCTCGATGGCCTCGAACATGCCGGCATTGGACGGATCGCTGCCATCGACGGGACACAGGATTTTGCCATACATGATATTCGCTCCCGATGAGCTGTCCTCTGCGCCTGCTTTCGCAGCTTATCATGCGTTCCCGCGGTGCTTGCTGCTAAATCCCGCAGAAGTGGACTGGGTGCTCGACGCTACGGGCCGGCGAAAATCAATCGCCGAACCGAGCCTCGATGGCCTGTCCGCGATTGTGCTCGGCGGTGCGTACGATAATGGCGTGCGCTGGTGGCGTGTTCCAGCCATGGCGGAGCTTGCGCGACCGCGATCCGGGTTGGCAAAAAAACGGTTCGCAAAACGGTTCGCAAAAACGGTTCGCAAAAAACAGTCCGCAAAAAACAGTTCGGTCGTGCCTTGGTGCGGCGGGAAGGGTTATCGGCGGTCTCCATTCGGGCAAAACGCGGGAGCGTTAATCGCCCCCTCTCGCCACGATCGTGGCCGCGCCGTAGTCACTGAAGTGATAGCTCGCAATATCCCGCTTTGGAATGATCGACAGCGTGTGTTCCGTGTCGGCATAAACCGCGCTTGAAGGCGGCTTCATGCCGCGAGGGCCGTTCACAAAAACCGGGTTGCGCGGGCGGCCCGATGTCTCCACTCCAACCGTCTCCACTCCAACCATGCGCCGGCCGTCGATCAAAAACCCGCTTCGCGCCGCGCCACCGCCAGCGCGCCGCGCAGGTAGCGCCAGCCCGGCGCCGTCCAGGCGCCGAAAATGACGGTCGTTCCGCGCCAGGTGTGTTGCGCCGTTGATCCGTCGCCGGAGACGGCGTTCAAGGTCACTCGATAGACCGGTCGCTCGGGATAGAACTGGCCATTTTTTTCCCGGGCCACGATATGGCCGCCGAACAAGGTGGCCAGCTCGGGCTCGGGCAGCGTGCGGCTGGCGTCGCGATCGATGCTGGCGACTTCGAGCCTCAGCGACGGCCCCTCGGGGGTATCCGCATAGAACCGGGCGCTATCGCCGACCGCGATCAGCCGGATTTCCTCTTCGTCCAGATAAGCGACCACCAGCGGATCGCCATCGGCCACCAGCCGCGCCAGCACTTCCTGCTTGCCGAGCCAGAGGCCGGGGCGCAGGTCGGGCAGCAGATCGCGCACCACGCCGGCAAACGGCGCCACCGGTTGGTAGCGCGCGGCATCGGCGTCGGCGGCAGCGACCTCGGCGGCGGCCGCGTTGAGCTGCTCCTGCGCCACCAGCCAGCGCGCGCGTTGCTCATTGTCGAAGGGCGCGGCCGCGGTCTGCCAGCGCAGGCTGTCCTGGCGGGCGCGCGCGCCGCGCATGCGTCCGGTCAGGTCCGGGGATGAAAGCTGGAACAGGACCGCGCCGGCAGCCACATGCTGGCCTTCGGCAACGGCGACGGCGTTGACCTGGGCGCGCTGGGGCGCATACACCACGAATTGTTCGACGGGCCGCAACAGGCCGCTGACGGCGATCCGCGTCGGCCACGGCAGCAGCGGCAGCGCCAGCAGCAACAGGACCATGGCGGCGCTGCGCCGGGTTCGGGCGCCGCGCCGGATCAGCGGCCAGAGTTTGCGCCAGGCCTGCAGCTCACGCCAGAACGGCAATAAGACGAACCAGCCGATCTCCACCGCGAACAACAGGATGCCCACCGCCTTGATGAAAAACGCGTACACCAGCGCCGCGATGCCGAGGAACACGCTGAGGCGGTAGATCCAGGTGGCGTAGGCGAACAGGATCAGGCCGGTCCGTCTCGACCGGGGAAAATTTTCCGGCGGCGCCAGGCCCAGGGCGAACAGGCGCTCGCGCAGGTCCCAGCGCGCCAGGGCGAAGGCGCGGGCGTGGAGATTGGGCATTTCCAGCCAGTCCGACAGCAGAAAATAGCCGTCGAAGCGCATGAAGGGACTGGCGTTGACCGCGATGGTGGCGATCCAGGTGGTGGTGGCGAGCAGGAAGGCCAGTGCTTTCGGCGTCCCCTCCGGCAACACGGCCCAGGCCAGCGTGGCCCAGGCGGCCACCGCCAGCTCGGTCAGCATGCCGGCGCCGACCACGGCCAGACGCTGGCGGCGCGCGGTCAGCTTCCAGACATCGTTGGTATCGGTGTAAGCGACCGGCCACATCACCAGGAAGGCGACGCCTATCGTGGGAACCCGGCAGCCCAGGCGCTTGGCGGTGAACGCGTGGCCCAGCTCGTGCAGCGTCTTGATCGCCGCCAGTGTCACGCCGTAACTCGCCAGTCCCTGCCAGGAAAGGGTATCGACGAGTGTCGCGGTAAAGCGGTCCCATTGCCGGTAGATTTCGACCAGCCCCCAGCCGAGCGCGATTAACGTCAGGGTCAAAAATTGCCGGGAATAAAAAAAATCCAGGCGCGGCGCCCAGCGGCCGAGCCAGGCATCCGGCTTGACCAGGGGAATCCGGAAAAACAGGTAATTGTGCAGCAGCCATTGCCAGAGATCGCCGCGGCGCTGGCGCAGGCGCGCCGCAAAGTCGGCGGCGGCGCCGGGCTGCGGCCGCAGCAACTGGTTGTCGCGCAGGAAGATCCGTACCTCGTCGATATCCGCCGCCTCAAGCTGAAGGGGGGTGTCGCGGCTCACCGCCGCCGCGATCGCGGCCGCATCGCCCAGGGACCAGCGGCTCAGCACTTCAAACGTCGGCCAGTCGATCTGGAAGAACTGGTTGCGCACGGGATCGTGCAGCGTGTGGCTGGGCTGGCCATCCGCCAGCACCGGGCCGGGCAGCAGCGCGAGTTCCTCGCGCAGCGGCGGCAGCTTCGCCTTCATGCTTTCTGTTTTCATAAACCCGTGTTCATAAGCCGACGTGCTGGCGGATGACGCCCAGGGGGCGGCGCAGCATCCAGTAGCCGAGCGGCACCCAGCCGCCTTCGAGTTTGGCCGTGCCCTTCAGCCCCACGCGCTGGTCGATGCGCTCGTCGAGCCGCGCGCAAACCCGGTACGCGTAGCTGCCGTCCGGGCGCGGCACGGCGTCGTGCGCCACATAGCGCACCCGCGCCGACAGCGGCCACAGCGGCGCGGACGCCAGATAGAGCTTGACCCCGGCATCCGCCTGCAGCGGGATCGCGTCGCCGATCGGCAGCCAGGCTTCGACCTCCACATCGTCGGGCGCGGCGATGCGCAGGATGCGCTCGCCGGTCTGCACCGGCTTGCCGATCCACTCACCGGGGTCGTCGAACAGGGCGATACCGTCGCGCGGGGCCACGACGTGGGCGTGCTCGAACTGCGCGCGCGCGTAATCGGCCTCGGCCTGCTTCTCGCCGATCTTGCCGCTGGCGATGGCCAGCTGGGTCTTGAACCTGGCGTCGGCGAGGGCCTGTTGCTCGTATTGCCGGTATTCGGCCTGGGCCGTGGCCAGCGCCTGGGTGGCGATTTCGAGGCGGGCGGCGATCGGCGCCTCGTCGAAGCTGAACAGCGGCTGCCCGGCCTTGACCACCTGGTTGGGCTGCACCTGAAATTGCGCGATGACACCATCGAGCGGCGCGCGAATCACCGCCGGGCTGGCCGGCACCAGTTCGCCGGGCGCCAGCACCGAGAGGCGCACCGGGCACAACAACACCGCGAGCGCGGCCGCCATGATCCTGAGCCGGCGCTGTCGCCACCACGGCAGCTGCGGATTCGGCCGCAGCGCATCGAGCGCGGCGTGGCGCGCGCGCCGCCACGACCAGGCGAGCGGCCGCGCCTGCCGGACCCAGGCGTATTGCCAGGCGTCGATCCACTCCTGCAACAAGGCGACGGCGTCCTCGGACCAGGGACGGTCCGCCGCCAGAAACAGGGCGCCGGCGCCGTCCTGCTCGCCGGCGGCGATCGGCAGCCACAGGCCGTACGGCGGCAGCCATTCCTCCCATTCCGCGGCCAGCGCCGCGGGCAGCGAGGATGCGTCCACCGTCGCCGCGGCGGCCTGGGTCTCGCGCAGGAAGCGGCAGGCGCCATCGAGCCATTGCGCGTAGGGCGCGTTCGTTTCCGGCTCGACCACGCCCGACAAAGCTTTGAAACCCGAGTGCAAAAACCACAGCGCGCCCTGGCGGTAGGAACACAGCGCGTGGCTGTCGTTGACCAGCAGGAACGCCAGTTCCTCCGCGCTGCCGGCGGCGCGGGAGCGCCGGCACAGGCTGAGCAGCGCCAGCAGCGGATGGGTCGGCGCCGGCTGCGCCGCGTCGCTCATGTGTTCGGCCATTGCAGCGCGCGCGCCAGTCCGGCGAGGCGGTCGAACGCATCGGCGCCGCCGCGCTGACGCGCCGCGTGCAGGAACTGTTCGCTCAAACCGGAGCGTCCGCCCGGCTCGGCCTGCGCCGCCGTTTTGGCGCCGAGGCGGAGATGGAACACCGAGGTGACTGCGTGGCCTGCCCGATCGCGCGCGATCACCTTGACGGCGATGTCGCCGCTCACGCCCTTGGGCGCCTGGATCGTGAATTTACCGCTGGCGCTGTCGAAGCGAATCCAGTTGGGCAGGGGCCGGCCGTCGGCCTGGCGGGCGCTGAGCTGGATCGAGGCGTTGGGATCGGTATGCGCGAACGCGTCCGAGGGGACGCCGATCTCCAGATGCCCCGAAGACGGGATCGCCTGATCGCCGATGCCGCGGTTCAGGATCAAACCCTCTCCGCCGGTGGCGGCAGGGACGACGACCACGGGGAAATTCCCGCCCTGGGTCAGCGTCGGCTGGAACGCTTGATCGCCGCTGACCAGGCGTTCCGCCGGCGCCGCGTCGGGCGCGAAGGATATCGTGAAGAAGGCGGTGGCGGCGGCCAGGGACGATCCCCTCAACGTAGCCTCCAGGGACGGCGACAGGAACGGCATCGCCACGGCGCCGGCTGCCGGCGGCGCCTCGGCGCCGATGCCCGCGCCGGCGGAAGGTTCCACGGCGCTGGCCGGCGCGATCGAAGGCGGCGGAGGCGCGATAACGGCCAGGACGCCGGTCGCTACGCTGGCGTTGCCGGCGGCATCGGTGACTGTGGCCGTCATGCTGTAGCTGTTGCCGGGGACCAGCGCGAGGGCGCCGCTGTCCGGCGTGGCGGTGGCGAGATCGAGTTGCCAGTGGCCATCGCTGGGGACGACCCGATAAGTCGCGCCGCCGACGCTGACGGTCAGCGTTTCGCCGGCGCCGAGGGTGGCGGAGCCGCCCAGCACCGGGGTGGGGCCGGAAGTGTTGACGGAATCGACCGTCGGCGCCGCCGGCGGCGTGGTGTCGATGACGATGTCCCGGGCCGCGCCCAGGGAACCGCCGGCGCCCGGCGCCTGCAGGGTGAGAATCGCATCCGGATGCGCGCCGGTGACGGCCTTGATGGCGCCACCGTTCAACGCCAGGGCGCCGCTGCCGGTGTAGTCCAGGTCGGCGCTGTTCTGGCCCGCGCCGACCGTGTAGCTGAAGACCAGCGTGGTGCCGCCCGAACCGCTGGTGTAGCGGGCGCTGCCGCCGCCGCTCAGGGACAGGGTCGGGGTGCCGCCGTCCGTGTCGACGGTGACGGCATGGTCGAAGGTCACCGTGATGCTGACGGTGTCGCCGGCCTTGTAGTGGCTGTCCGGACTGTCGGCGCTGACGCCGACGATGCGCGGCAGCGCGCCATCGACGTTCACCGCCGCGGTGCTGCCCACGCTGTTCAGGGTCAGCGTGGCGTCGTTGCCGGCGCTGTCCCTGAGGCTGCCGCCGTTGGCGCTCAGCGCGCCGACGGTCACGCCGTCGCTGTCCTGGTTGCCGTCCGCCACGGTGTAGCTGAAGACCAGGTCGCCGCTGCCCGAACCGGATCGATAGGTCGCGTAGACCGTCGCGCCGCCGATGGTCAGCGCGAGGCGCGGGGTGCCGCCGCCGGTGTCGACCGTCACCGCTTCCGAGAAGTGGACCGTGAAGTCCAGGGTCTGGTCGGCGTAATAGGTGCCGTTGCCCGGCACCGACACGGAGGCGACGGTGGGCGCGCTGGTGTCGAGCGCGTAGTCGTGCGAATAAAGGCCGCCGATATTGCCCGCCGTGTCGACCACGCGGACCTGGAGCGTGCCGCTGCCGGTCAGGGTGGCGGCATACGACCAGGTATTGTTATTCACCGTGGCGTTGGCATCGACCCAGGTCTGGCCGTCGTCGAGCGAAACCTGAACGGTTTCGCCGCTGCCGAGGTTGGCGCCCAGCGTGCCGGAAATCGTTTGCGCGGCGGTGCGGGTGATGAAATCGCTGCCGGAAGTACCGGAGTCGCTGGAGAGGCCGGCGCTCGCGACCGCCGCCGGCGCGCTGGTATCGATGGTGATGTTCAGGCCGGCCGATGCGTCGCTGACATTGCCCGCCGCGTCGGTGGCCTTGGCGGTGATCGTGTGCGGGCCGTCGCCCAGGGCGGAGCTGGTGATCGACCAGTTGCCGCCAGTGGCGGTGGCGCTGCCCAGCACGGTGGTCCCGTCGCTGTCGTAGAGGGTGACCAGCGCGCCGGCCTCGGCGGTGCCGGTAAAGGTCGGCGTGTTGTTGCGGGTGATGTTGTCGGTGTTGGACGCCCCGGTATCGCTGGCATTGGTCATGTCCGGCGTGGAGGGCGCGTCGGGATGCAAGGTGTCGAAGGTCAGCGAGGGCGTGAGGCCGGCACCGCCGTTGTTGCCGGCGGCGTCGGTATAGCTGCCTGCCGCCACCGTGATGCTGGCGCTGCCGTTGTCAGTGCCCGCCGTCGGCGTGAAGGTCGCCGTGCGCGTCAGGCCCGAACCGGAAAGCGCGCTCAGGGTGCCGCCGCTGACCACGATGTCGCCGGCCGAACCGTCCCAGCTGAAGGTGGAGCCCGGGTCTTCGCTGAAGGTGAAAGTGATGGTGGCGGTCTCGCCCGCTTTCAGGCTTGCCACATTGCTGGTGATGGTCAGCGTCGGCGCGGTGGTGTCGATGCTGACTGCCAGGCCGCTCGATGCGTTGCTGATATTGCCGGCCGCGTCGGTGGCCTTGGCGGTGAGGGTATGCGTGCCCTCGGCCAGCGCGGAGCTGGTGATCGACCAGCTGCCGCCGCTGGCCGTGGCGGTGCCGAGCACGGTGACGCCATCGGTGTCGTACAGGGTCACCGTCGAGCCGCTTTCCGCGGTGCCGGTGAAGGTCGGCGTGGTGTTTTTGGCGATGTTGTCGGTATTGGAGACGCCGGTGTCGGTGCCGCTGGTCATATCCGGCGCGGAGGGCGCGGCCGGCGCGGTGTGGTCCAGCGTATAGGTCGCGCCCGCCGTGTAGCCGCCGGCGATATCGATGCTGCCGCCGTTCTGAATACCGGTGCCGGCGTTTTTCAGATCCAGCCGCAGCGTGCCATCGCCGGCCAGGGTATTGACCGTGACGGTATAGGTTGTGCCGCTGCCGGTGATGCCGGCGATCGCGCCCATCGCCGTGCCGGTCGAGGTCAGGCTGAAGTCGCCGGCATCGACACCGGTCACCGCTTCGCTGAAGGTGACGGTATAGCTGATGGTGGAGGCGGCAGTGTTGACCGTGGCGGAGGCGCCCCCGATGGAACTCACGCTGGGCGCGTCCACCACGCTGAGCGTGAATATTTTGTAGGCCGCATTGCCGGCGGCATCCGTGGCGGCCACGTAGATGTGGTAGGTGCCGGCGCCCAAGGCGGCCGCGCCCACCCGCAGGCTGTCGCCGACGATACTGAAGCTGCCGTTGTCGGCGTCGATGACGCCGTTGCCGGTGGCAAAGCTGTACGTCACCGCTGTGTCGTCGCTGGACAACAGCGTGGCGATGTTCGAACCGCTGGTGGCGTTCAGGCTGGCCACGGTGGTGGCGCTCAGGTTGAACCCGGCCGGCGCCGCCGTATCGATGACGACTGTGAGGCCGGATGACGCGGTCGAGGTATTGCCGGCGGCGTCGGTGGCTTTGGCGGTGAGGGTGTGCTCGCCTGTCCCGAGGGTGGATGAAGTGATCGACCAGGCGCCGCCGGTCGCCGTGGCGGTGCCGAGCACGGTGGTGCCATCGGTATCGTAGAGCGTCACGGTGCTGCCGGATTCGGCGGTGCCGGTAAAGGTCGGCGTGGTGTCGTTGGTGATGTTGTCGGTGGACGCGCCACTGTTACTGCCGGACGTCATTTTCGGCGCCGAGGGCGTCGCCGGGGCGTTGGTATCGAGCGTATAGGCCTGGGCGGCCGTGGCGCCGTCGTTGCCGGCCGCGTCCGTCACCTGGAGTTTGATCGTGCCGCTGCCGGTCAGCGTCACGCCGTCCCAGGTCAGGGTGGTGCCGGAAACCTTATCGGTGATGTCGGTCCAGCTCGCGCCATTGTTCAGCGAGCCGTAAACGACATCGCCCGCGCCCAGGCCCGCGCTCAGGGTGGCGGTGATGGTCTGGCTGGCGATGTTGGTGAGGAAGTCGGAATTGCTGGTGCCCGTGTCGGCCGAGAGCGCGATGCCGCTCAATGTGGTGGCAGGTTTCACAGTGTCGACGGTGGCGTTGGTGGTGTCGGCCGTGGTCTTGGTATTGCCGGCGTTGTCGGTGGCGGTGACGGACACATTGCGATTGCCCAGGCCGTCGATCGAACCCGCGACGAGGGTGTAGGCGGCGGTCCAGACACCGCCGGAGTTGGTCGCCGTCACCGCCGATCCGCCGCCGAACTGGCTGAAATCGAAGGTGACGCCGGAAATCGTATCGGTGTTGTTGTCGCCGCCGGCGCTGTTGTTCCAGGTGGCGGTGACGGTATCGCCGATCTTGTAGGTGCCGCCGGGGCCGCTGCCGCCGCTGATGCCGATGTTGGCGTCCGTGATCGTCGGCGCGATGTTGTCGACGGTGGCGTTGGTGGTATCGGCCGTGGTCGTGCTATTGCCGGCGTTGTCCGTCACCTTCACCGAGACATTGCGGTTGCTGGTGTCGATGGCGCCGGCGGCGATGGTATAGGTCGCCGTCCAGGTGCCGCCGGAGTTGGTGGCGGCGACCGCCGAGGGGCCGCCGAACTGGCTGAAATCGAAGGTGACGCCGGAAATCGTATCGGTGTTGTTGTCGCCGCCGGCGGTGTTGTTCCAGGTCGCGGTGACGGTATCGCCGATCTTGTAGGCGCCGCCGGGGCCGCTGCCGCCGCTGATGCTGATGTTCCCATCGGTCGCCGTGGGCGCGATGTTGTCGACGGTGGCGTTGGTGGTGTCAGCCATGGTGGTGGCGTTGCCGGCGTTGTCCGTCACCTTCACCGAGACGTTGCGGTTGGTGGTGTCGATGGCGCCGGCGGCGATGGTGTAGGTGGCGGTCCAGATGCCGCCGGAATTGATTGCCGCGACCGCCGACCCGCCACCGAACTGGCTGAAATCGAAGGTGACGCCGGAAATCGTGTCGGCGTTGTTGTCACCGCCGATGGTGTTGTACCAGCTTGTGCTGACAGTATCGCCGATCTTGTAGGCACCGCCGGGGCCGCTGCCGCCGCTGATGCTGATGTTGGCGTCCGTGATCGTCGGCGCGATGTTGTCGACGGTGGCATTGGTGGTATCAACGGTCGTGGTGGCGTTGCCGGCGTTGTCCTTGACGGTCACCGATACATGTCGGTTGGTGGCATCGATGGCGCCGGCGGTGATGGTGTAGGTGGCGGTCCAGATGCCGCCGGAATTGGTTGCCGCGACCGCCGACCCGCCACCGAACTGGCTGAAATCGAAGGTGACGCCCGAAACCGTGTCGGCGTTGTTGTCACCGCCGATGGTGTTGTACCAGCTTGCGCTGACCGTATCGCCAATCTTGTAGGCGCCGCCCGGGCCGGTACCGCCGCCGATGCCGATGTTCGCATCGGTCACGGTCGGCGCGATGTTGTCGATGGTGGCATTGGTGGTATCAAAGGTCGTGGTGGTGTTGCCGGCGTTGTCGGTGACCTTCACCGAGACGTTGCGGTTGGTGGTGTCGATGGCGCCGGCGGCGATGGTGTAAGTGGCGGTCCAGATGCCGCCGGAGTTGATTGCCGCGACCGCCGAGGGGCCGCCGAACTGGCTGAAATCGAAGGTGACGCCGGAAATCGTGTCGGTATTGTTGTCGCCGCCGGCGGTGTTGTTCCAGGTGGCGGTGACGGTATCGCCGATCTTGTAGGCGCCGCCGGGGCCGCTGCCGCCGCTGATGCTGGTCCGCCCGTCGGTCACGGTCGGCGCGGCGTTGTCGACCGAAAGATTGGTGGTGTCCGCCACCGGGGTAGCGCCGCCGGCATTGACGGCCTTGACCGACACGTTGCGGTTGGCGGCGTCGATGGCGCCGGAAGTGATGGTGTAGCTGGCGGTCCAGATGTCGCCGGAGTTGGTCGCCACCACCGCGGAGCCGCCGCCGAACTGACTGAAATCCATGGTTACGCTGTCGACTTCGGAGCCGGCGGCGTTGGTCCAGATCGCGGTCACGGTGTCGCCGATCTTGTAGGTTCCGTCGGTGCCGGTGGGCGTGGAGGTGATGGCGATATTGGCGTCGCTGACGGTCGGAGCGGAAGGGATGGCTCTGACGTTGGTGATGTCGAAATTCTGGAACAGGCCGAAGTCGCTCGAACTCAAAACGACCTGCGTGACGCGGCTGGTCGGCGCACTGAAACTGGACAATGTCTGCCAGGCGTTATTGAGCGAGTTCACAGTAAGGCTGGCAGTCTGGCCGTTCGCGTAAGTCAGATCGATGGTCAGGCTGCCGGAGATGACGCTGGTATCGAAGGCGCTGAGCTCGAACATATAGCCTGCTTCGATCGAGATGGTCAGCTTGATCTCGGCACCTGGACCCTCGTAGGCATAAATCCCGCTGCTTCCATCGCCGGTGTCGGCGGCGGAGATCGCGCCCAGGCCCGGAGGGTCGCTCCCCTCTCCGCCCGAGAGAGTGAAGGTCTTGCCGTCGATGATTCGCGTGATCGAGGTCTGATCGAAGTTCGTCAGATCCGTGTCGACGAGGGGATCGAAGGTCAGGAGGGTTAGCAGGCCGCGATAAGCGTCGATGTGCAGCGCATCGGTCTCGATGGCGCCGGCATGCGCTTCCAGTGTCCAGTCGCCGCCGATGTCCGTCGCGCCGCTCGCATTGGTCGAGGCGGCCACGTCGGCGCCGGTGATCCGCGCCAGATCGTCGATAAACCGCTGCCCGTCGGGGCCGGCCGCCACGTCGCAGCCGTACAGCAGCAGGTCGCCGCCGGCGTTGAGGGCGTGGCCGATATCGGCCAGTTCCGTCTGTACCGCAGCGGATGACAGCGAGGCGTCGCCCAGCACGGTGCTACCCAGATTGAGCTTGCCCTCGGAGCCGTGCGAAAGAATGTGGATCGCGTCATAGCCGCTCTGGGTTTGCGCCCACTGCGCGATCTGTGCGAGGCCGTCTTTACTGCCGTCGAATTCGACGATGGCGACGCCGTCGCGGATGCCCGCCTCCAGCGATTGGTAATCCGCCACCGAAGTATCGACGAAGGCCACTTCCTTTTTGCCGCCATTGCGGCTGGTATCGGCTTCGCGCACCTGCGCCGCGGACGCGGCGGCGGCTTCGGCGGCCTGGGCCGCGGCATGGACGTCGGGTTTGGCGTGGGAGGCGTCGGCCACTGTGGCCATCGCGGCGCCGTCGAACATGAAGCGCTGTTCGAGGGACAGCAGGCGCGAGGCGCGGCGCAGCGGGCGCTTGGCGGTGGCTGCCGGCGTGGATTCTTCGGCGCGCAAACGCTGGATCAGGCGAAAGGGAAGGAGGCTGTCGTTCATCGTGTGCTCTTCAGTGAGGCTTTGGACGTTGCTGCTGTCACGAACCGGGCGGCGTCATCAACACCTGCCGCTCATGCCGGCGACGGGTTCGCTGAATTTGCCGTCGATGACGGCGGAAAGTTTGATCGACTGGCTCACCGGATCGACGCGGGCGCCGATGCGTTGCACCTTGGCCGGATAGGTTTTGCCGGTCTCGTCGATGGCGACCTGGAATCCTTGCTCGGGCTTGAGCCAGACCAGCCATTGGCTGGGCACGAAGAATTCCAGTTCCAGGGTGGAATCGTCGAGGATGTCCAGCAGGGCTTGCCCGGGCTGCACGTACTGCTGTTCGCGCACGCGCTGCTCGGCCACGCGGCCGTTGAAGGGCGCGGCGATGTTGCATTTGCCGAGCGAGATGTTCACAGTTTCTGGGCGCTGGCCGTGCGCCAGAATGCCGTGCGCACGTCCTGCACCAGCGTATGCATCGCCTTGCGGCGGCGCTCGGCCGCGATCGGCCTGTTCCTTGGCCGCGATGTAGCTCAGGCCGAAGTCCAGCATGTCCCAGCTCGCCGCGTCCAGCTGATCGAGCGTCAGCGCCTCCTCCATCACCTTGACGCGCCGGTCGAGGTTGTACTTCAAGGCCCGGGCAATGGCCTCGTCCAGCGACAGCGGTCCGGTGATCGGCTCCACGTCCTGCTGCGCGGCGATGCGATCGGCGGCGGTCTTTTTCGCCAGCTCGTCCGATGAGAGGGGGTGGAGCATGGCCGAACCGCATCCGGCTAACAGCAGGGCGGTGGCGCAAAGCGTCGTATATTTGAAGGAAACCGTGCGTTTAAAGGAAACCGTGCGTTTAAAGGAAAGAGTGCCACGGGCTGGAAAAAGTCGGCGCATCTGGAAAATATCCACGACAAACAACGGGCATGTTTCGAGCTGAGATTCGGGACGCAGTCGAGCTGGTCAAAGGGCGTGGCCGCGTGCTGCACCGGAGAGTTCTTAGCATTTGGTTACGAATCATAGTCGATGATTTGGATTGCCATAAAAAATATTTAGTAGCGTTGGCCTGACTGTACCTGCCTCGGTTTTTTTCTGAGCAGTCCGGCTTCGTCGATGCTTGCCCGGCATTTCCAGAGGGTTCCGGCCTCGGACTGTGATGTATGTCGCGCGCCCCTTCATCGGGCTCCAGGGAGCAGGGTTGCGCGACTGGGAAATCACCCGGACCTCCGTCCGGAGCGAGCCGCTCGCATCGGCAAGGGCAAGGTCGAGTGGTCTGCCAAAACCCTGCTCACGCCGCCATTGTCTGGGGGTGCAGTTCGCCCATTGCCGGAAGGCGCGCGTGCATGAGCTGTGATCCGAATAGCCGACAGATTGGCGACGGCGGCAAGATCGAGTTGCGGATCGGCAAGATGGTTTTGGGCCCATCGAAAGCGGCTTTCGTCGAGCAATGTTTGAAAACAGGTGCCCAGTTCTTGCAGGCGGCGTTGCAACACCCGCGCTCATCGGCCAGCCAGGGGGCGGAGTACGGCCTGATCGATCGTGTATTGGTGACACGCGATGATCATCGAATCCTTTGAGCATCGGCGAATTGACGATGTTGATTTTTGATCGTTTGTAATGTGGGGATAGTTTGTAATGTGACGGATAGTGTGTAATTTGACGGATAGTCAGATGAAGCAAACGTAGTCGCCGGATCAAAATCAGTCAGTCTCCCTGGGACACATAGGCAAGCGCCCGATTGTGTACGGCAGCGCCAGAAGAACGTTGGCGAAAACCACGCGGTCGACGTTGCCTCCGGACAGTACTGTGGCGACTCTTTTCTTTTTAAGCCTGTCGCGCTCCTTTGCCACCGCGGCAATTGCCGCGGCGCCAGCGCCTTCGGCGCAGTTATGCGTGCACTCGTAGACGGTTCGCATTGCCTCGGCAATTTCATTGTCGGTCACCTCGACGATGTGATCGACATACTTCCAGATTGTCTCCAGCGCTTCGGGTTGCGGAATACGGCATGCCATTCCGTCGGCTAAAACGGTCGAGACAGGTGACTCCCTGGCTTGTCTCGCTGAGAAGGAGAGTGCGTAAGCCGGTGCGTGTGCCGAAACCACGCCGACGATTTTGGTTTTCGGACTCAGCGCATTTCGAACGGCAATCGCTCCGCAAATACCGGAGCCCAGGCCGATGGGGACGTACATATAGTCGAGATCACTAACGGCACGGAATAATTCCAGCGCATACGTCGCCACGCCTTGAACGAGGAGCGGATGGAACGAAGGAAGCATGTGAGCGCCGGAAACCTCTGCGACAGAAGCGGCATGTTCACGCGCCGCCTGGAAGTCATCGCCATGCTCGATCAGCCGGGCTCCCAAAGCCCTCATCGCCGCATTCTTCTCGACGCTGTTGCCTATTGGCACGACAATGGTGCTGGAAATTCCGTATTTTTTCGCGCTCAACGCTACGGATTGCCCGTGGTTGCCGCGCGTTGCGGTGATCACTTCCTTGATCGCCCGGTTGCCCGCCAGCGCTGCAAAGTACACCAATCCGCCGCGTACTTTGAAGGCTCCCACAGGCGTGTGATTTTCATGCTTTACCCATATATCCACACCGAGCCGCTCCGATAACAACGGCCAGCGATATTGTGGCGTTGGAGAAAAAACGGAGTAGATGTTGTGCGCGCTGGATTCAATTTCCGAAACGGTTGGGAGCATGGCGGTTAAACTCACAGGGTAGATGCAGGTTTCGAGCGCATATCTTCGAGCGCATATCATAGTGGCAAGGCTGGCACAGCGTCCCCGTTAGAAAGCGCCCTCACCCATGGGGCGGCGCCATCTCGCTCAGGCTTTAATACGGGAAATGAGCTTGAAGCCGAGTCACAGGCTGGTCATCATGCGACGTCCATTTTCTCCACATCGCGATCGCAAAGTACAGTTCATTGCATGACCCAAGCCATTAAACGCTTTGTTTGTTCCCGTTGCCTGCGTCCGCAACGGACCTGCATCTGTCGATGGATCACGCCGATAGCGCAGGCGACCGAAGTGCTGATCCTGCAACATCCCCTGGAAGAAAAGCACGCCAAGGGAAGCGCGCGCCTGCTGCATCTGAGCTTGCCGAACAGCCGCCTGTCGGTCGGCGAGGTGTTTGACGAGCGGGAGCTGGAGAGGTCGCTGCAGGCGCCGTTCACGCCGGATGCGCAACCCAGGCGGGCCATTCTGCTGTATCCGGATACACCGGACGATGCCGGCATGGCGCAACCGGCAACGCCGTTCGATGTGGCTCGCGCCGCGCCAGAAGGACTGCGGCTGGTGGTGCTCGACGGGACTTGGCGCAAAAGCCGCAAAATGCTTTACGCCAATCCGCTGCTGCAATCGCTGCCGCGTCTTGCGCTGCACGATGTGCCGGCGTCCCAATACCTGATCCGCAAGGCAAGGGGCGCGCATCAGTTATCCACGCTGGAGGCTAGCTGTTACGCGCTGATGCAACTGGAAAGGGACGACGCTAAATATGCTCCCTTGCTCGACGCCTTCAACGGCTTCGTCGCGCAACAGGTGTCGTACCGGGACGCGAATATAACGGTGTGAAAACGCCGTGGATTCATACCCACCCGCTCCAGCGCGGCGCACGGCATTTTCGCGGGGGCTGACGGCGCGGCATTCGGCTTTCGAGCGCTTCCAGGCTCCCGCGATCTTCAACCGTCCGTCGAGACCGTAACGGCCTCCCACGCACGGATTTCATCCGCGAATGCGGACAACGTGTCCCGCACGAGCCCGAGCGCGTCGCTACCGAGCAAAAGATGCGCGGGCGGGCGCTCCGCGGCCATCGCCGTGAGCATCGCGCGTGCGGCCTTCCTGGGATCTTCCAGTTGCCGGCTCACCGGGCCCCAGGGCAGCGCGCTGCGAGAGGCCCTGGCGATGCGGGGACAGTTCGGCAGGATAGGCAGATCGTTGCGTCTTATTCACGCCGACTACGCGCAGCCTCTCGACGTGTCGCAGCTGGCCGCGGAAGCGGGCATGAGCGTCCCGAGTTTTCACGTTCCCCCGCGCGCAGCGTCAACACCTGAACGCCGGTCCGCGTCACGGCCACCGTATGCTCGAACTGCGCGGACAGTTTCCGATCCCTCGTCACAACCGTCCAGCCATCGTCTTCCATGCGGCCCTGGTTGATCATCGGCTCGATGGTGAACACCATGCCTTCCCGCAATACCTGGCCGGTTTGCGGTTTGCCCCAAGGCAGAACTTCCGGAGGTTCGTGCATTTCGCGGCCAATGCCGTGTCCGCAATACTCTCTCACGACCGAGTAGCCGTTGCGCCGGGCATGGCGTTCAATCGCATGGCCGACATCGCCTAATTGAGCGCCGTGACAAACCACGTGGTTGCGCGAGGAATTCAATGCGTAGGCGTAGCCGTACTGGCCCTTGCTGGCCGGGCGCGTCTGCAGGTCATTGACGATGAAGCGGTCGACCATGTCATTGACCTGCATGGTGGACATGCCGGCCAGACTCAATCGATCCAGGTAGCTGAATACGCTGGCCAGCAGTTTTCCTGATTCCGCCAATAACGCGATTTCCTCCGGCCGCTTGGTCATGCCGAAACACCATCGAGAACCTCGGCCTCAACACCCGCGGCCCGAAGTTCACGCACAATTTCGTTCGTGCAAAGTCGTGTTGACCTGCTGCTGAAGCGGTAATGGTCAATCGTCCCGCTGCACGCGGCGGGAGGGGACGTTGGGCCTTGGCCTTCGTCTGCTGGAATATTTCGAGACATCGCCTTCCACGGTCATTTTATAAACCAGCCCCGATATGGTTGAGACGCCATATCTCTTTTTCAGGGCTTTCATGTGCTTGT
>Ga0153956_1001188_pt1 | contig 24247 bp, 23 predicted proteins | sample TSFL040MetaG_FD_104704 | JGI IMG/M metagenome (GOLD analysis project Ga0153956, IMG submission 104704) | Attine ant fungus gardens microbial communities from Florida, USA - TSFL040 MetaG | ecosystem: Host-associated > Fungi > Mycelium > Unclassified | place: USA: Florida, Wekiwa Springs... | reverse complement strand
GCGCGATGGTGCTCGGCGGCAGTCGCGGTGTCGTCAGAAGGGGTGGGTGGTGCGGGGGTTGGATCACTTCGCCGCGGTGGTGGTTCCCGCGTTCGCGGCATGCAGGCCTTCGACATAGGAGGCGAGCGCGGCGATGTCGGCATCGTTCAGGTTCTGCACGACGGCCGGCATGATCTTCGCGTTGGCGTCGTTGCCCCAACTGGTGCCGTTCTTCCAGTCGTGCAGCTTGGCCGCGACGTAGTCGGTCCATTGGCCGCCGAGCTGGGGGAAGCCGCTGCCGGCCATGCCGCGGCCATCGGGTCCGTGGCAAGCCATGCAGGCCGGCACGCCGAGCTTGGCGTCGCCGCCGCGGTACAGCGCCTGGCCGCGCTCGACCAGCTTTTCGTCGGCGACGCCGGGCAGCGAGGTCTTGGTCGCGAAGAACGCGCCGATGTCGTGCATGTCCTGCGGGCTCAGCGCCGAGGCGAAGCCGAGCATGATCGGGTTCTGGCGCGACTGCGCCTTGAACGAGGCGAGCTGGCGCGCGATGTAGGCCTCGTTCTGGCCGGCCAGCTTCGGATATTGCTTGTCGCTCGGATTGCCGTCGACGCCGTGGCAGGCGCCGCAGACCGCGGCCTTGGCTTCGCCGGCCTTGGCGTCGCCGAGCGTCGTCGCGGTGGCGGCGGCCGCGGCCGGCGCGGCCTCATGGCCCGCAGCGGGCGCCTCCGGCGCCGATTGCGCCATCGCCGAGCTTGCGGCCAGTGCCGTCAGGGTGAGCAGGTTCTGAACAAAGACGCGCCGAAAGCTCATACACTCGCTCCGCAAACTCATGGGGATCATCGGGATTCCGTCGCTGCCAGCCCGCATTTCGGGCGATGCGACGGACAATCGCGGAATTATCCCTGCGACTCCGGAGGCGGTCAAACCGCCGCCGGACGGCCATCCGCCGCGGCCGCCGTCCACGACAAGTCGGCGAGCGGCCTCGAACCGAATCCGCCCGGCACCTTTCGGCCGTTTCCCGCGTGCGGACGAGGGCAGGCGCGGCGACCAGCGAGCGAACAATGAAGTCCAACCCGTTCCGCAAGGCGCACTTCCTGACCAGTGCGAACCGCATCGACCAACTGCCCGCCGATGGCGGCGCCGAGGTCGCGTTCGCCGGGCGCTCCAACGCCGGCAAGTCGAGTGCGCTGAACGCGATCTGCGACCAGCACGGCCTCGCGCGCACCTCGAAGACGCCCGGCCGCACGCAGTTGCTCAACGTGTTCCCGGTCGGCGACGAGGCGCATCGGCTGATCGACCTGCCCGGCTACGGCTACGCCAAGGTGCCGGAGGCGATGCGGCTGCACTGGCGCGGCGCGATCGACCGCTACCTGCGCGAGCGCGTCTCGCTGCAGGGCCTCGTGCTGGTGATGGATTCGCGCCACCCGCTGAAGGAGTTCGACCGCGACATGCTCGCGTTCGGCGCCGCCAGCCAGCGCCGCTGCCACTGCCTGCTGACCAAGTCGGACAAGTTGTCGCACAGCGAAGGCCTGCGCACCCTGGCCGCGGTGCGCAAGGCGCTCGCTGCCGAGTTCCCGCAGGCGAGCGCGCAGCTGTTCTCGTCGACCGCCAAGACCGGGCTCGACGAGGCGCGCGTCGTCGTCGCCGGATGGCTCGGCCTGCGCGGCGCCGACTAGCGGCCCGCGGTCGGCGCGGAGGGGGCTTTTGTTCGGCGCCCGCATCCCCCATCTTGCCGGACCGCCCACCCCCGCGAGACCGCCGATGTCCGGACCCAGTGCCGTCAACGAAGAACCGATCCGCGGGCGCGACCAGCTCGTCGGCTACATCGCGCGCGGCGAGAAGCCGGCGGCCGACTGGCGCATCGGTACCGAGCACGAGAAATTCGGCTTCCGCCTCGACGACCTGCGCCCGCCGACCTGGGAAGGCGAACGCGGCATCGGCGTGCTGCTCGAAGGCATGACGCGCTTCGGCTGGCAGCGCGTGCCCGAGCACGACAAGCTGATCGCGCTGGTGCGCGACAACGCCTCGGTCACGCTCGAACCGGCCGGCCAGCTGGAGCTGTCCGGCGCGCCGCTCGAGAACATCCACGAAACCTGCGCCGAGGTCACCGCGCACCTGCGCGAGGTCAAGGCCGTCGCCGACGAGATCGGGCTCGGCTTCCTCGGCATGGGCTTCCAGCCGAAATGGCGCCGCGACGAGATGCCGTGGATGCCGAAGGGCCGCTACAGGATCATGCGCGAGTACATGCCGAAGGTCGGCGGCCTCGGCCTCGACATGATGACGCGCACCTGCACCGTGCAGGTCAACCTCGACTACTCCAGCGAAGCGGATATGGTGAAGAAGTTCCGCGTCGCGCTCGCGCTGCAGCCGGTCGCGACCGCGCTGTTCGCCGATTCGCCGTTCACCGACGGCAAGCCGAACGGCTACCAGAGCTATCGCTCGCACATCTGGACCGACACCGATCCCGATCGCACCGGCATGCTCGACTTCGTGTTCGAGGAAGGCTTCGGCTACGAACGCTACGTCGACTACCTGCTCGACGTGCCGATGTACTTCAGCTATCGCGACGGCGAGTACGTCGACCTCGCCGGCAAGTCGTTCCGCAAGTTCCTCGCCGGCGACCTCGCCGAGCTGCCCGGCGAGCGGGCGACGATGCGCGACTGGGCCGACCACATGACCACTGCGTTCCCGGAAGTGCGGCTGAAGAAATTCCTCGAGATGCGCGGCGCCGACGGCGGCCCGTGGGGCCGGCTGTGCGCGCTGCCCGCATTCTGGGTCGGCCTGCTGTACGACCAGGCCGCGCTCGACGCCGCGTGGGACCTGGTCAAGGATTTCACGCGGGCCGAACGGCATGCGCTGCGCGACGGCGTGCCGAAGCATGCGCTGAAGCTGCCGTTCCGCGGCGGCAGCGTGCGCGATCTCGCCGCCGAGGCGCTGAAGATCGCCGCGCACGGCCTGCAGCGCCGCGCTCGCGCGAATCACAACGGCGCCGACGAGAGCATCTTCCTCGACACCTTGTTGCAGATCGTCGAGGCGAACCAGACGCCGGCCGAGCGCAAGCTCGAACTGTTCCACGGCGAGTGGAACGGCAGCGTCGATCCGGTATTCCGCGAGTTCGCGTACTGACGACGCGGTGGACGGCGGCAATGGCGGCGCGGGCCGAAGCGCGGGCGTGACTTCCGGCGCTCGCGCGCGGATCGGCGGCATGGCACAACCGGTGCCTCGCCCGCATCCGCCCAGGAGTGCCGCATGTCCCAGCGCCGCGTTTTGCCGCTCGCCATCCTTTCCGCCCTCGCGATGTCCTCGTCCGCATTCGCGGGGACGAAACTGCTGCGTTTCCCCGACGTCTGTGGCGACAAGGTCGTGTTCACCTATGCCGGCGACCTGTGGCTCGCTTCGACCCAGGGCGGTACCGCGACGCGCCTGACCGCGGGGCCGGGGCTGGAGCAGTCCGCGCGCTTCTCGCCCGACTGCTCGACGATCGCGTTCACCGGCGAATACGGCGGCGACGACCAGGTCTACACGATCGCGGCCGGCGGCGGCGAACCGAGGCAGTTGACGTTCTATCCGGCCAAGGGCCCCCTGCCGCAACGCTGGGGTTTCGACAACCAGGTCTACGGCTGGACGCCGGACGGCAAGGCGGTGCTGTTCCGGTCGTGGGAGCAGTCGATCAACGAAGCCAGCCCGCGCCTGTACACGGTGCCCGCGAACGGCGGCCTGCCGACCGCGCTGCCGATGCCGATCGCAGGCGCCGGCCAGTATTCGCCGGACGGCGCGAAGATGATCTATTCGCCGAAGTACCGCGATTTCCGTACCTGGAACCGCTACGTCGGCGGCTGGGCGCAGGATCTGTACATCTACGATTTCGCCGCGAAGTCGGCGAAGAACATCACCAACGATCCGAACACCGATCGCGATCCGATGTGGATCGGCGATGCGGTGTACTTCCTCGCCGACCGCGGCGAGCACCTGAACCTGTATCGCTACGACACCGGCAGCGGCGAGACCACGCAGCTGACCGACTACAAGGGCGAGGACGCGCGCTGGGCCAGCGGCGACGGCAAGGGCCAGATCGCGTTCGAGGTCGACGGCGTGCTGCACGTCTACGACACCAAAGCGAACACCGATCGCGCGCTCGACATCACCGTGCCGAGCGACCTCGTGCGCACGCGCGCCGAGGAACGCAGCGTCAAGGACCACGTCGAGGACTTCGCGCTCAGCGCGAACGGCAAGCGCGCGCTGTTCACCGCGCGCGGCGAGGTGTTCAGCGTGCCGGTCAAGGACGGCATCACGCTGAACCTCACGCACACGCCCGGCGCGCACGAGCGCGAGGCGAACTGGGCGCGCGACGGCAAGCGCATCGCCTACGTTTCCGACCAGGGCGGCGAGGACGCGATCTGGGCCCGCGACGCCGACGGCGGCAACGCCAGGCAGCTGACCCACGAGACCTACGGTCGCCTGTACGCACCGCGCTGGTCGCCCGACGGTTCGCGCATCGCCTTCGTCGACAGCGACAACAACCTGCGCATCGTCGCCGCCAGCGGCGGCCCTGCCGCGGTCGTCGCGCACGATCCGTCGATCTCGCATCGCGACTACGACTGGTCGCCCGGCGGCCACTACCTGGCCTACACGTTGACCGACAAGGACACGCTGCAGGCGCAGCTCTACGTGCACGACCTCGTCGCCGCCAAGAGCGTCCGCCTCGGCGAGCCGCGCTTCGACGCCTATTCGCCGTCGTTCTCGCCGGACGGCAAGTACCTGTACTTCCTCGGCAACCGCGAATGGGCGCCGCAGCTGTCGGGCATCGAATGGAACTTCGCGACCAACCGCGACACCGGCGTCTTCGCGCTGGCGCTGCGCAAGGGCGTCGCCGATCCGTTCGCCCCGCGCAACGACAGCGCCTCGGCCGACGACAAGAAGGATGCCGAGGCGGACAAGGACAAGAAGGGCGACGACAAGCCCAGGGCCGCTGCCGACGTCAACGACCACATCGACTTCGACGGCATCGATGCGCGCCTGGTGCGCGCGCCGATCGATCCGGACAACATCCAGGGTTTCGCGGTCACGAAGAAGGCCATCCTCTATGTCGTCGGCGATGCCAACTACTACGGGCGCGAAGGGGCGTTCAAGCCGAAGCTGAAGGCATGGTCGTTCGAGGAGCGCAAGAGCCAGGACGTGTTCGAGGGCGTCGAGGACCTGTCGCTGTCGGCCGACGGCGGCACCGCGCTGGTCAAGAGCGGCGGCGGCTACAAGGTGATCGACCTCAACGCCGGCAAGCCCGAGCCGAAGGACGTCAAGATCGACGGCCTGTTTGCGCTGGTCGATCCGAAAGCCGAATACGCCGAGGTGTTCCGCGAAACCTGGCGCCGCTATCGCGACCACTTCTACGTGCACAACATGCACGGCTACGACTGGAACGCGATCCGTGCCAAGTACGAACCGATGCTGGCCTGGGTCGGCGACCGCACCGACCTCAACTACCTGCTCGGCCAGATGGTCGCCGAGCTCAGCGTCGGCCACGCCTACGTCAACGGCGGCGACATCGGCTTGCCGAAGAAGCCGCACGTCGGCCTGCTCGGCGCGCGCTTCGAGCTCGACGCGGCGAGCGGCCAGTACCGCATCGCGAAGATCCTGAAGGGACAGAACGACGAGGAACGCTACCGCTCGCCGTTGACCGAGCTCGGGCTCGACGTCAAGGAAGGCGACTACGTCGTCGCGATCAACGGCCAGCCGCTGACCGCGAACGACAGCCCCTATCGCCTGCTGCGCACCGCGCCGGGCCAGCTCGTGCAGCTGACCGTCAACGGCAAGCCCGGCGGCGACGGCGCGCGCACCGTGCTGGTCAAGCCGATCGACGACGAGCAGCCGCTGAACTACCTCGCCTGGGTCGAGCACAACCGCGATTACGTCGCCAAGGCCAGCGACGGGCAGATCGGCTACCTGCACATCCCGGACATGGGCGCCGACGGTATCCGCGAGTTCATCAAGGCCTACTACCCGCAGCTGCGCAAGCAGGGTCTCGTCGTCGACGTGCGCGACAACGGCGGCGGCAACGTCTCGGCGATGATCATCGAACGCCTGTCGCGCAAGCTGCTCGGCCTCGACTACGGCCGCGGCATCGATTTCACCGGCACCTATCCGCAGCAGACCTTCCTCGGCCACCTGGTCGCGCTGTGCAACGGCACCACCGCTTCCGACGGCGACATCTTCTCGTACATGTTCAAGCAGGCGAAGCTCGGCCCGCTGATCGGCGTGCGCACCTGGGGCGGCGTCGTCGGCATCAACAGCTGGGGTCCGGCGATCGACGGCGGCGAGATCTACGTGCCGCAGTTCGCCACCGCGAGCACCGAAGGCCAGTACGTCATCGAGGGCCACGGCGTCGACCCGGACATCGTCGTCGAGCAGGACGTCGCGGCGCAGCTCGAAGGCCGCGATCCGCAGCTCGACCGCGGCATCGACGAACTCAAGAAGGCGATCCAGGCCGCGCCGGTCGCGCTGCCGCCGCGCCCGGCCGACCCGGTCAAGGCGCCGGAGGACATGCGGCGGAAGCCCTGAGGAACGAGAAGGGAGAAGTGGGGAACGAGGGAACGGCGCCGGTCGCCGACCCGTTCCTCACCCCCGGTCGCGCATTCCCGTCACGCCGCGCTGACGTCGCGCAAGGTCCAGTGCTTGCCGACCAGCAGGGTCATGCGGTGCTTGATGATCGCGTGGGGCAGCGAGCTGGTCACGGTCACGCTGACATGCACGTCGGACTGGTGCGCCTCGACGGTCGCCGCCGGGTCGTTCGCGCCGAGCGCCGGATCGACCGCGTCCGGGTCCGGCTGCATCGCGCGCCAGCGCTGCCACAGCGACGGTTCGCGCAGCGCCTGCTGCAACAGCGCCGCGAAACTCTCGGCGGAGCCGCCCTGGAACGACAGCTCGTGCGATTCGCCGCGTGCCTTCGGCAGGTCGTCGATCGAGAAAATGTAGCGTTGCGTCGAGGACATGGCTTTCCCTGATGGATGGACGCGGCCAGTCTATCAGCGCGTTCCGGAACGCGGTGCGAATGCCGCGCAGGCCAGCGCGAGCAGGCTGGCGACGCAAGGCCAGCCCAGATAGCGCAGTTCGGCGGCAGGCGCGAGCGCACACAAGGGCAGCGCATACAGCCACGTGCTGGCGAGCAACGCCAGCGCGATCGCTGCGGCTGCTTCGCGGCGCCGGCGCCACGCCGCTATCGCGGCGACCAGTCCGGCCAGCAGGCACGGCCACGCGGCGAGCGCCGGGGTATCGACGAGCCGCGCGGCCAGGCGCATCACGCGGGCATGCAGGCGCGTCGCGTTGCGCGCGACCGGCGGGTTGTCGCGATAGCCGACTTCGTCGTCGACGTAGACGAGTTCGCGCGGCCATTCGGCCGACTTGCTGCCGAACAGCGCTCGCGCGAGCCGCCAGCGGTGCGCCAGCCAGGCGCCCGGCGCATCGGTGATCGCGGCGATCCACGCGGCGCGCAGGCGCGCGAGCTGTTCGGCGGAGTACTCCGCCGACAGCGGATCGAGCATGCCGTGCGTGGTGTTCTGCAGCATCGGCACGTTGCTCCAGCCGCGGAACGCGGCGGCGAGTTCGGCGACGTCGAGGCCGGGGCCGATCATGAAGTCCGGCAATCGCATGCGTTCGGTCGCGATCGATACCGCGGCGAGGTCGAACTGCGCGAGCGAGGTCCATACCGGCACGCGCCGCTGCACGCCGCGATCGAGCAGGGCGCTCGCGGCGACGATGCCGCCGAGCAGGACGACCGCGAGCACGCCGACCCGCATCCTCGAGGGCGCGACCTCACCGCGCGCGTCGCGCAGCGCGAGCCACGCGGTCCACAGCGCGAACGGCAGCAGTGCCGGCAGCGCGTTGTGGCGCAGCAGTCCGGCGTAGAGCAGAGCCGGCAGCGCGAGCCACGGCCGGCGACGATGACCGGCCTGCGCACAGGCGAGCGCGCCCGTCGCGAAGGTCAGTGCCGAGAACAGCCCGACATCGGTCCAGACGTGGCCGCGCAGCAGCAGCGGCACCGGCGCGAACGCGACCAGCAACATCATCGCGAGCGTGGCCGCCGCGCGCAGCCGCAAGCCATGCGCGAGCAGTGCCAGGCCGCTCCAGAACAGCGCCAGGTGCAGCGCGAACAGCAGGCCGGGTCCATCGAGCAGCGCGTCGCACGCGCGCCATGCCAGCACGAACGCCGGCGGCACGATGTCGGTCGTCGCGCCGCCGCGCGCCTGCCACCACGCGTAGGCGGAATCGAACGACATCTGGCCGGGCCAGTACGCGCCGAGGTCGAACGCGAATCCGGCCAACGCGAGCAGCAGCGGCAGCCACGCGGATCGCCGCGCCGTCGCGGGGGCCGAAGCGTCGTTCATCGGTTCACAGCGCGGCGACGTCGACGGCGTGCGCGGCCGCTGCCGCATGGCCGGCCGGTGCATGCGCGAGCACGCCGAGCAACGGTGCCGCGATGCGTGCGCGGAGGGTGGCGACGTTCTCGTCCGCGTACGGCATCGCCGGGTCGATGCGGTTGGCGATCCAGCCGGCCAAGCGGCAGCCGTCGTCCACGATCGCGCGCGCGCTCAACAGCGCGTGGTTGAGGCAGCCGAGGCGCAGCCCGACGACGAGGATCACCGGCGCGTCGAGCGCGCGCGCGAGGTCGGCCTGCATCAGCGTGTCCGACAGCGGCGCCATCCAGCCGCCGACGCCCTCGACGACGATGCGATCGGCGCCGGCGCCGAGCCGCGCGTGCGCCGCGCGAATCGGCGGCATTTCGATTTCGCGACCGACGATGCGCGCGGCGACATGCGGCGCGATCGGTTCGGCGAACGCGTACGGATTGCAGTCGTCATAGGCCGGCGCCGGATCGCTCGCCGCGATCAGCGCCTCGGCGTCCTCGTTGCGCAGGCCGTCCGGCGTCGCCATGCAGCCGCTCGCGACCGGCTTCATGCCGACGGCGCGCAAGCCGCGCGCGCGCAACGCGTGCAGCAACGCCGTGCTGGCGAAGGTCTTGCCGATGCCGGTGTCGGTGCCGGTGACGAAAACGCCGCTCACGATGCGTCGATCGCGGCGAGCGCGCGCCGTTCGCGCCAGGCCGCCCAACGCCCGAGCGGAACGATCAGCGCGTAGGCCAGTCCCGGTGCCGCGGTATACCAGCCGGAGGTCGCCCATTCGATCGGCAGCAGGAAGGCCAGCGCCAGCGACAGCAGCGCCACGCCGACGAAGATCAGGTACCGCTCGATCGAGCGCCGCGTGCGCACGCGCTCGGCCGCCGACAGCCCGATCGCATGCGCCAGCGACAACGCGTGCCGGTAGAGCAGGCCGAAGATCGCGCAGACGACGCCGAAGCCGACGCCGAACGTGGCGTAGACGATCCGCAGGTCGCCGAGCGTGCGCACGACGAGCGTCTGCTCGATGAGCCGGCCGTTGCTGGCGATATAGAGCAGCAACTGCGCGACCATGCGCAGCGGATAGACGTAGACGAGCACCACGAACACGAGCGCGAGGCTGAGCACGAGGCTGCCGCGGTCCTCGATGCCGTAGCGGCGCGACCACGCGCGGTGCGACAGCCACAGTCGCGCCAGCAGCAGGAAACTCGCCGCGAACGCGGGCACGCCGCGCATCGCCTGCGCGAGTTCGGCGGCCGATTCCGGGACGTGGCCGATCGAGACGACGAGCAGCGTCACCGCGAACGCGAACGCGGCGTCGACGAACGCGTCCATCCGCGTCGGCTGCGCGCCGCGGATGCGAAAGCCGTCCTCGTCGTGTTCATGCGTTTCGCGCATCGGTACCCCCGCGCCAGTATGCCAGCCGCGCCCGGCGCGGCGCGATACAATGCGCGTCCCCGGTATCGCGAGACGATCATGTTTGCGGCAGCGCGCATCGAGGCCGACGGCAAGTCGGCCTTCTACGACGAACTCGTGCAGCAAGCCCGCGGCCTGCTGCACGGCGAAACGAACCTCGTCGCCAACGCGGCGAACTTCGCGGCGCTGGCCTGGCACGCGCTGCCGGACATCAACTGGTGCGGTTTCTATCTTTTCGACGGCAGCGAACTGGTGGTCGGGCCGTTCCAGGGCAAGCCGGCCTGCGTGCGCATCGCGCTCGGCAAGGGCGTCTGCGGCACCGCGGCGTCGACGCGCGAGACGCAGCTGGTGCGCGACGTCGACGCGTTCGACGGGCACATCGCCTGCGACGGCGCCTCGCGCTCGGAGATCGTCGTGCCACTGCTGCTGGGTGAACGGCTCGTCGGCGTATGGGACGTCGACAGCCCGTCGCTCGCGCGCTTCGACGACGACGACCGCCGCGGCATGGAGCGGCTGTGCGCCGCCTTCATCGAGTCGCTGCGATGAGTTCGCGCGACGTCAAGATCCGCAACGTCGGCCCGAAATCCGCCGCGTGGCTGCGCCAGGTCGGCGTACGCACGACCGAGGACCTCGCCCGCATCGGACCGGTCGAGGCGTTCCTGAAGGTCAAGCGCGCCGGATTCCGGCCGAGCCTGAACCTGCTCTATTCGATGGCCGGCGCGCTCGCCGATTGCCATTGGGCCGAACTGCCCGAGGACCGCAAGCAGGAATTGCTGTCGACCCTGGACGCGGCCGAGTCGGCCAACCCGATCCGCACGCGCTGGGAAAAACAGAAGGCGGCGAGCGACTACGCGGGCGGCGCCGCCGCACCGGCGAAGGACGACGGCGACGGCGAAGCCGGCGGCGTCAGCCTGTTCGACGCGCCCGACGGCGACGACGGTGCGCACGGCGATGCGGAGCGCGACATCAGCCGCTTCGACTAGTCCTCAACGCACGGCGGCGTAGTCGCGCGCGTCCTCGCGCCAGCGCGGGGTCGCGCGGATCGTCGGCAGCACGTCCTCGACGCGATCGACCAGCGTCCACAGCGCACGGTGCTCCGGATTCATGAAGCGCTGCTCGACGATCTGCTCCATGAAGCCCTGCAGCGGCGCGTAGAACCCGTTCGTGTTGAGCAGCAGGATCGGATTGAAATACAGCGCGAGCCGCTTGAGCGTCACCGCTTCGAACAATTCCTCCAGCGTACCGGTGCCCCCCGGCAGCGCGACGACCGCATCCGAGCCGGTCAGCAGGCGATGCTTGCGCTCGCGCATGTCCTCGACGATCTGCAGGTCGCCGACGCCGGGGTGCTGCCATTCCACCTCGACCATGAAGCGCGGGATGATGCCGACCACGTTGCCGCCGGCTTCGAGGGCGCCGTCGGCCAGCGCGCCCATCAGGCCGGTCGCGCCACCGCCGTAGACGATCGTGCAACCGGCTTCGGCCAAGGCGCGGCCGAGCGTGTGGGCGGCGTCCTTGTAAACGCGATCGCAGCGCGCGCTTGACGCGCAGTAGACGCAAACCCGCATGGATATCGCCTCGTCCGTTCCGAAAGGGGCATTCTAGAGTCCGGCGCCGCAGAAAAGCCCGAAGCGAAAAGCCGGCCGCGAAGTCCGTGCCTTGGCGATTCGCGGGGCACGGCGGGCCGCGGAGCGGAAAATGCGGCGAAGCCAAGGTCGACGTCCGGGGCAGTGCCCTCCGGCGGTCGAGATCGGTGCCGCCCCGCAACCCGGCACGGTCGCCGAACCTCTGCCACAGTGCCTGAAATGTGACCGGGGCGGCGGCGCCCGCGGCATCGCGGACCGCATGCGGGCCATGGCACTCCCTCTTCGCGAAGCGCATCCGGACGCGGCATTCGGACGGTTTCCGGTGGACACCAATTTTATCAATCTGTGACGTAGGTCACATGTTATCGTCGCTCACGTTGTTGGGCGACCTCCGGAAGCACGGTTGATCCGTTCCGTGTATCGCCGCTTTCGGCAGGGGTTTTCCATACTCGATGTGCTCCATCCGCTTGTTTCAGCACGGCGTCATGCGGTGCCGTACGCGGCTGCGCGTCGGGGATCGATGAGGAAGAGACGTTGTTCGACGGGACTGACATGGCGCGAAGCGAGAAGCGTGACCTTCCGTTCGGCGGAGAATCCCCGGCGCATCCGGTATCGGCGCGCGTGCGTTCGCAGGCAATCCTCGAACGTCTGCTGGACCGTTCGCTCGCCTTGAAATTCGCCAGCCTGTCGACGGTCGACGGGCGCTCATTCGCGCAGGCATCCGCGCGCGACGATGATGCGGCTGCGCATCGCATCGCGGCCATGTCCAGTTCGCTGCTCGCGTTGAGCGAATCCTTTGCGCGCGAGGCGCTGCGGGGAAACAGCTCGTTCACGACGATCTCGACCGAGCACGGGGCGATCGTCGTGGTGCGCGTGCCGACGCGGAAGAGAAATCACGTCCTCGCGATCGGCTCCGATGCGAGCGACGTCATGGCGCTTACCCTCCGGTATGCGCTGGATGCCGCCGCGGAAATCTCAGCGGCCATCGACGACAACAGCTGATCGCCGTCCCTTCGCCCGCGTCCGCGCCGATGGTTCGGGCGCGAACCCACTGCTCGATCGAGCGCCACTTCCCCCTCCAATCCGCTTGAGGAATCAACGTCATGGCAAAAATCAGTCTTGAACCGCTGCACAGCATCGATGGTTACATCGCCGCCGCGCTCGTCGACACCGACAGCGGCATGCTGCTCGCCGGCGATGGCAACGGCATCAATCTCGAGATCGCTGCGGCGGGCAACTCCGAAGTGATCAAGGCCAAGCGCAAGGTCGCCAATGCGCTCAAGTTGAACGACACGATCGAAGACATCCTGATCAGCCTGACCAAGCAGTACCACATCATCCGTCCGCTCGAGTCGAACCAGAAGCTGTTCCTGTACGTCGTGCTCGATCGCGCCAAGTCGAATCTCGCGATGGCTCGCCACGAGCTGCGCACGTTCGAGAAGTCGGTCGACTTCTCCTGAGGCCGGGTCGCGACGATCGCCGCGCATGCGCGAAGCGTGCGCGGCACCTGATGTAGCGGAAAGACGATCGACATGCCTTTCGAGCTGCGCTATGCCGGACTCGATCCCGTGATGGAGCAACGCTTCCGGCTCGCCACCCGCGCGCTGGCGGCGCATCGCATGGATGCGCGGGCAGCGGAATGGGACGGGACGCGTTGCGACGTCGTCGCGATCGATCCGAACGACGCCTATGGCCGTCGCGTGCTCGACATCGCGCGCCGGCGCGGCACGCCCGCGTTGGAGATCGGCCTCGCGACGCCGATCGTCGAATCGGGTGCCACGGTCGCTCGCCTGACCCGGGCGTTGCACGAACTTCTGCTCGGCGCATCGCGGGGCGAAGCCGCGGCTGTCGAAGCGCAGCGAAGGTCGGCGACGGCGAATGCCGTCGTCCGGCTGGCGACCGATCCGTCGTTCGCCGGCGTCGATCTCGAGGCGCGCCTGCAGGACCTGGTCGTTTGGCTGCTGCCGCAATCCGGCCGCGTGATCGGCGCGACCATGAGCGATCTGTTGCGTGCGCGCGAGAAAATCGCGCAGGCCGACTGGTCGCTCGTGCCGATCGGGGGCCGTCAGCGCGCGAAGCCACCGGGCGACGTCGCGACGAGCCTCGATGCATTCCTGCTGCAAGGCGCGTGGCTGGCGCGGACGCAATTGCCGCCGTTTCCGCAACACGTCGTCGCCTTGCGCGACTGGCCGGATCTCGGCAGCGCATCCGAACTGGTCGAGGCGCTCGCGGTGGTGGGAGTCCTCCAGCGCGCGCCGGCCACGGCCGCCGAAATCGCACGCCGCTGCAACTTGCCGGATGCCGACGTGGGGGCCTGCCTGTGGGCGCTCAGGGCGGCCGGCCTGCTGTCGGGCCACGTGGCCGCGCCCGTACAATTCACCGCACCGCCCGGCAGGGCGGGGGGACTGATCGCCCGGCTCGCGGCCCACTTCGGACTGACACGCCCATGACGCAAGGAACGCTTTCCCATGCCGGCGACCGTGACGCGGACTTCGCCATCGCCAAGCTCGTGTTCGCGGGTTCGGTCGGTGCCGGCAAGACGACTGCGATCCATGCCGTGACGGATTGCGATCCGGTCAGCACCGAGATGCCGCTGACCGAAGGCGCGACGGGCGACAAGACGACGACGACCGTCGCGCTCGACTTTTCCACCGCCGTGCTCGACGACGGCACGCCGCTGTTCGTCTACGGCCTGCCCGGCCAGGAACGCTTCGCGCACATGCGCCCGATCGTGCTCGAAGGCGCGTTCGGCGTCGCCATCGTGGTCGACGGCAGCGCGGCCGACGCCGCCGCGCAGTGCGAATACTGGCTGCGCGAGATCCGCGCGCTGCGTCCGGACGTCGCGATCGTGATCGGCATCACCCATACCGATGTCGCGCCCGCGTTCACGCTTGGGCCGATCCGCGAAGCGATCCGCCGCAACGGAGCGCCGGTGCCGACCTTCACGTTCGACGCCCGCAATCGCGCCCAGACCCATCATCTGGTGCGCGCGCTGCTGACGATCGCGCAGTAGCGTCGCATGCCGCACGAGATCGTCGACGGCTTCCGCGGGGAAGGGCTGCGCCTGCGACGCACGCTGGAGGAAATGCTCGACGAGCACGCCGTGCACCGCACCGATCGGCGCGGCTGCGGTTACACGCAGGCGACGCGCTTCCTCGCCACTTACGTCAACCAGCCCGGTGCCGCCGCCGATCCGGCGGATCTCGACGTGTTCGAGGACTGGCCGACCCGCGACACCGGCTTCGCCGCCGCCATGCTGCTGGGCGCGGGCTGGCCGCATGGCTGGCGCAGGACCGACGAACTCTCCGACGCGAACCGGGCAGGTGCAGCCCAGTACGTGGAACTGCTCGAGGCGCTCTCCGGCCTGCGCTCGCGCATCCACCGCATCGCCGGCTCGTGCGCCCTTCCCGAAAGCCGCCTTCTCGCGAGCCTGCTGTGGCAGTTGCTCGCGCGCGACGGTCGCGCCCCCCATAGTTTGCCGCCGATGCCGATGAAGCCGCAGATCGGCAGTTGTTCGCAGGCGGAGGAATTCTTTCTCGAGCTCGCGCACGGTCGCGTTCGCCGCGGCGGATCGGTCAACGTGTTCACCGACGCGGCAGGCCAACCGCTGCTGCTCGAGAAGATGAATCTCGGCGAGTCGCATTCGGCGATCGTGCTCGAATCCGTCCGCCTCAACGGCGTCGACCTTCCGCCCGGCTCGCTTTGCGCGCTCGCGCACGTGCCGGACGCGTCCGCGCGCTCGAGCGCGCACGGACGCCGGCTGTCGCTCGCCGGCATCGCCGAGGCGCGTTTCCTGCGCCTGACCACGCTCGCCGTCGAGCCGTCCGAGCGCCGGCGCGCGTTCTCGGCGCAACTCGCCGCGCAGGTGCGCGCCGGCATGCTTTCGCCGACGACGACAACCCTGGCCGAACTTCGCGCATTCGCGCGGGCCGAGGTCGAGGGCGCCGCGTGAAACGTCTGCACACGTTCTATTCGCCGGCCTACGCGCCGCGAGGCGAGCCGCTGTTCGAGCGCCTGGCGGTGGCTGCGCACGAACTGCAGGCCGCCAGCCTGGTCGACCTGCACGAACCGCCGCCGCTCGACCACGAGCACCTGCGCGGCCTGCATGCGGACGCCTATCTCGATGCATTCGCACGCGGCATCCAGCCGCTCGCATCGAGCCAGGGCATCCGCTGGAGCGTGCCGGTGCGCGACGCCGCGCACGCGATGCTCGCCGGCCAGCTGGCCGCGGCGCGCCACGCGCTGGAGCACGGCATCGCGATGAACCTCGCGCGCGGTTTCCATCACGCGGTCTACGAACGCGGTTCGGGTTTCTGCGCGTTGAACGGCCTCGCCTTCGTGGCGCACGTCTGGCCGTCGATGAAGGTGTTCGTGGTCGACTGCGACGAGCACGGCGGCAACGGTACCGAGGAATACGCCGCGCGCCTGCCGAACCTGTACAACGCGTCGATGTTCGGCACGCGCTTCGGCTGCAATGGGCACGAGCGTTCGTGGCCGTTCGAGGTGCGGCTGCCGCGCGACGGTCGTCGTGCGCATCTGCGCGCGCTCGAGGCGATCGGGCGATTGCTGGTCCGGCACACGCCGGACCTGGTGATCTACCAGGCCGGCGCGGACAGCCACGAACGCGACCCGAAGAGCCTTAGCGGCTTCAGCTCCCGCCATCTCGCCGAACGCGATCTGGCGGTGTTCCGGATGGTGCGCCGCCTGCGCATACCGGTGGTGTTCGTGGTCGCCGGCGGCTACCAGTCCGCGGCCGAGGTCGCGCGCGTGAACCTCACGACCGCGCGCTGCGCGTTGCGCGTGTTCGGCGACTGACGCTATTCCACCGTCACGCTCTTGGCGAGGTTGCGCGGCTGGTCGACGTCGGTGCCGCGCAGCACGGCCACGTGATAGGCGAGCATCTGCAACGGCACCGTGAACACCGCCGGCGCGATCAGGTTGCCGCCGGACGCGACCTTGACGACGGCGCCGCGGTCGCCGTGCTGCACGACCGGCGCGTCGGTGTCGGCGAACACGAACAACTCGCCGCCGCGCGCGCGTACTTCCTCGAGGTTGGACTTCAGCTTTTCCAGCAACTGGTTGTTCGGCGCGACCGCGATGACCGGCATGTCCTCGTCGACCAGCGCGAGCGGGCCGTGCTTGAGTTCGCCGGCCGGATACGCCTCGGCGTGGATATAGGAGATTTCCTTGAGCTTGAGCGCGCCCTCGAGCGCGACCGGGTAGTGCACGCCGCGCCCGAGGAACAGCGCGTGGTGCTTCGGAACGAAGCGTTCGGCCAGCGCGGCGATCTCGGGTTCGAGCTCGAGCACTTCGCCGATCACGCGCGGCAGGGTCGCCAGCTCGGCGACGAGGCGCGAATACTTGGCCGGCTCCATGCCGTTCAGGCGCGCGAGTTCGAGCACCAGCAGCGCCAGCGCGGTCAGCTGGGTCGTGAAGGCCTTGGTCGAGGCCACGCCGATCTCGGGGCCGGCGCGCGTCATCAGCACGAGGTCCGATTCGCGCACGAGGCTCGATTCGGGCACGTTGCAGATCGCCATCGAGCCGAGATAGTCGTGGTGCTTCCCTTCGCGCAGCGCGGCGAGCGTGTCCGCGGTTTCGCCCGACTGCGATACGGCGAGGAACAAGGTGCCGTCCGGCACGACGACGTGACGGTAGCGGTACTCGCTGGCGACCTCGACGCTGCACGGCAAGCCGGCCAGCCCCTCGATCCAGTACCGCGCGACGAGGCCGGCGTGGTAGCTGGTGCCGCAGGCGACGATCTGCACGTGCCTGACGCGGGCGAGCAGCGCGTCCGCGTCGACGCCGAAGATGTTCGGCAGGATGCGGTTCTCGCTGATGCGGCCTTCCAGCGTGTCGGCGACCGCTCGCGGCTGCTCGAAGATTTCCTTCAGCATGTAGTGGCGGTACTCGCCGCGCTCGACCGCATCGGCGGACAGCTCGCTGCGGCGCACCGGGCGTTCGGCCGGGTTGCCGTCGGCATCGAGGATGTCGACGCGCTCGCGGCTGATCTCGACGAGATCGCCTTCTTCGAGGTAGATGAAGCGGTTCGTCTCGCGGATGAGCGCCTGCACGTCGGAGCCGAGGAAGTTCTCGCCTTCGCCGAGCCCGACCACCAGCGGGCTGCCGCGGCGCGCGCCGACGATGTGGCCGGGCTGGTCGCGGTTCATCACCGCGATCGCATAGGCGCCGTGCAGGCGATGGGTCGCGGCGAGCACGGCGCCGCACAGGTCCGCACCGCGGGCGAGGGCGTGGTCGACCAGATGCGCGATGACCTCGGTGTCGGTTTCCGAATCGAAGCGGTAGCCCTGCGCGCGCAGTTCCTCGCGCAGCTCGGCATGGTTCTCGATGATGCCGTTGTGGACGACCGCGACGCGCTCGCTGGACACGTGCGGATGCGCATTGCCGGTGGTCGGCGCGCCGTGCGTGGCCCAGCGCGTGTGCGCGATGCCGCTGTCGCCGGCGACCGGAGCGGATTGGTACAGCGACTCCAGCTCGCGCACCTTGCCGGCCGCGCGCACGCGCGCGAGCCTGCCTTCCTCGAGCACGGAAATACCGGCCGAATCGTAGCCGCGGTATTCGAGCGCCCGGAGCCCGGCGAGCAGGATCGGCACGACATCACGTTGAGCGGTTGCCGCAACAATTCCACACATCGCAGGGGAACTCCGGATTGGACGGTTCGGGCGGTGCCTGCCGGCCGTCGACGCGTGCCGGTGCGGTATCATAGCGGTTTGATGTTGGCGCGGCTGTCCGCGGCGCGGCGGCATCGATGCCGGCGCAGGCGCCGGCTTTCCTGCGACAGGGGTTCGATCGGGATATTCGGCCGCCGTGCGGCGTCGAGGCGGAACCTCCCTCGTCGACGGACGGCAGGTTGTACGATAGCGCCGGCGGACGGCTGTCTTTCCGTTGGCATCGAAGCGTGTCGAGGCCCTGATGATTAGGCTGTTCCGTCAGCAAGCGGTCAACTGGCTGTTCGTGATGGCCCTGTGCGAACTGGTCATCCTGGTGGCGGCCGTGTTCGGCGCGATCTACCTGCGCTACGTGACGACCCCGAGTCCGTTCGATGCCTACGTTTCGCACCTGTGGCTGCAATTCGCGCGCGCCGCCTGTTTCGGCTCGGTGATCTTCCTCGGCATGGGGGCGCTCGGCTTGTACCAGCCCCACATGCGCGAGACGTGGTTCGGCGTGATCGCCCGGCAGGCGGTGGCGTTCGTGCTGGGATCGGTGGGACTGGTCGTGCTCTATTACCTGGTGCCCGGCTTGCGCATCGGCCGCGGCGTGTTCGGCCTGGCCCTTGCCATCGCGTTCGTCGCGATAGCCCTGTTCCGTGCCGGATTCCTGCGCATCGTCGATCTCGAGGCGCTGAAGCGGCGCGTGCTGGTGTTCGGCTCGGGACGTCGTGCCGCGAGCATTTCCGAGAAGATGCGCCGCCGCTCCGACCGGCGCGGCTTCGCGATCGTCGGCTACGTGGCCCGCGACGGCGAGGAGGTCGTGGTGCCGCGGGAGCTCGTCGTCACGTTCGACGGTTCGCTGCACGAGTGGGCGGAGAGCCAGCGCATCGACGAAATCGTCGTCGGTCCGGACGAGCGTAGAGGCGGCCTGCCGATGGAACAGCTGCTCGAGTGCAAGCAGGTGGGCATCGGCATCACCGACCTGGTGACGTTCTTCGAGCGTGAATCGGGCAAGGTCAAGCTGAGCCTGGCGGAACCGTCCTGGCTCGTGTTTTCCGAGGGGTTCGACATGACGCCGTTGCGGCGCCTGTCCAAACGCAGCTTCGACATCGTCGCGGCGGCGGCCGTGCTGGCGCTGACCTGGCCCTTCATGCTCGCGGTCGCATTGGCGATCCGCATGGAGTCGGGCGCGGGCCAGCCGATCCTCTACCGGCAGGAGCGCGTCGGCGAGCGCGGCAAGGTGTTCAGGCTGGTCAAGTTCCGCAGCATGCGTACCGATGCGGAGCGCGACGGCGTGGCGCGGTGGGCGAGCAAGAGCGACGACAGAGTCACGCGCGTCGGCCGCGTCATCCGCCGCACGCGGCTGGACGAGCTGCCGCAGCTATGGAACGTGCTGCGCGGGGACATGAGCATCATCGGACCGCGGCCGGAGCGACCGCAGTTCGTCGACGAGCTGGCCAAGACGATCCGTTACTACAACCTGCGCCACTGCGTCCGCCCGGGCCTCGCCGGCTGGGCCCAGCTGCGCTATCCGTACGGAGCCTCGAAGGAGGATGCCGGCGAGAAGCTCCAGTTCGACCTGTTCTACGTCAAGAACCACAACCTGCTGTTCGACACGCTGATACTCCTGCAAACGGTGGAGGTCGTCATGTTCGGCAGGGGAGTGCGCTAGCCGCGAGTTCAGCGCGGGGGCTCGTCCGGGCTCGCCGGCCTCGGGCGCGTCGTCGCGTGGCTCAGCGGCCGCAGCGGGGAACTGTACCAACCGCTCACCCTGCCGCGCTCGAAGGCGATCCACGAAGGGCCGTAGTCCCAGCGGTCCTCGCCGCGGGTGATCGGCTCCTTCTCGATCTCCAGCACGTCCCGCATGCGCATGCCGAGCCGGAGTTCCGGGGCGGATTCGAGCGAATCCGCTTCCCGCCTCGCCTCCGGCGCCGTCCGCAGCGGCTCGTCGGACCGAGTCGTGGCAACATCGTCGTCCGCGCCGAACCATTGCCAGGCAACGGTGCCGGCCAATACCGCGGCCGCGGCGACCGCGATCCAGCCCCTGCGGACGCCGTCGCCTCCCGCGGCTGGCGGGGCGGCGGGTGTCGCCGGCTCGGCCCCGCGGGCGGGCGCGCTGGCGCCGGGCAGTCGACCGTGCTGTCGATGGAACGCGATCGCGGCGCCGTATTGCTGCGTGAGGCGCTGCAGGCGGTCGCGGGCGATTTCGGCCTCCTCGCCACGGAGGCCGCGCTGCCGGTCCGGATGCAGATCGGCGATGCGGCGGCGGTAGGCGAGCTTGAAATCGTCGATGCTGCAACCGGGACGAAGGCCGAGTTCCTGGTACAAAAGCAGAAAATCAGTCGGATCCATTGTCCCGCCGCCCCCCGACGACGCATTTGCGGCAACACCATCGATGCGCGGCGAAGTATACGGTTGCAGGCAGGACGCGTCGCGCCCTGCCTGCCCCGACGGGCGGGACGTCCAGGCGCGGCAACGGGAGGGCGATCGCGGCCGGACTTCCGGCTGCGTCCATTCGCCCTGCGCGGCAGGCGACGTTTTCCGGACCTTAGTTTCCCATTCAAATTCCATTGCGCGGGCGGAATCCATTAAAGGGCGCCGGAAAATCCTTTTCCAATTTGCCGGATGTGTCACATCCGCGTCGAAAAACCGGACCTAGACTCGCTCCCCCATCGCAGCGTGCCGTGAATTCGCATTGCCAGCTGCGGTGTTTTTCCCGGATCGTCATTATTTTCGCCTTCATTTTCGGGGCGGATGGCGATCCGAAGTCGAGAATTAGCAAGGTCAGGACATGAAATACTTTTCTCCGCTCGCATTTGCGTTCGCGCTTGCCGCCCTCCTGGCGGGTTCTTCGAATGCCTTTGCGGGAATCACGATCGATCTCTCCTACGTCAACAGGAATTCGCCGGAATATGCGCGCTTCAAGGGCTATGTCGACTATGCGGTCGCGCATCCGACGAACCCCGGGTACGGTTTCACCGCCGCCGACGCGGCATACATGTTCAAGCTCACCGGCCAGGCAGGGTATTGCTCGCTGGCGGTACAGCTCGTCGATGCCCAGGTGACGGCCGCCGAGCAGGCGATCGGCGCGGGCGGCACGCCGCCGGTCGCGGGCGATTCGTACCTGCAGTCCGGCCCGATGATCAGCGACCTGGCGCTGGCCTACGACTGGTGCGCCGCCCAGACGACCTCGTCGCAGCGCACGCGCTGGGCGGCGTATGCCGAGCAGGCGGTCTGGAACATCTGGAACTATTCGAGCGCGAGTTGGGGTGGCCGTTCGTTCCCGTGGAGCGGCTGGTCGACGGACAATCCCGGCGACAACTATTACTACAGCTTCCTCGCCGCGACGATGTATTGGGCGCTCGCGGAAAACAGCGCCAGCTGGCGCAATTTCCTCGCTGCCCGCGCCATTCCGGACCTGGAAACGTATTTCTCGAATCTTCCGGACGGTGGCAGCCGCGAAGGCACCGGCTACGGCGTTTCGCACAAGAACCTGTTCCTGCTGTACCGCATGTGGCGCGACAGCACGCAGCAGGACATTGCCGATTCGAATACCCATTTGACCGACAGCATCCTGTACTGGACGCATGCCACGGTGCCGACGCTGGACAGGTTCGCGCCGTTCGGCGACCAGTCGCGCTCCTCTGTCCCGACGCTGTACGACTATCACCGGCACCTGATGCTCGAAGCGCATGAAATGACCGACAATCCCAGTGCCGCCGCCGTCGCGACCTGGTGGCTCGATCACATTTCGGTGCAGCAGATGGCCAGCAGCTTCAACTACCGCTACGACCTGCTGCCCGCCGGCAGCGGCGGTTCGCCGCCGGCCAGCCTGTATTACCACGCGGTCGGGACGGGGCATCTGTTCGCGCGTACCGGCTGGGACACCGGCGCGATGTGGCTCGCGTTCGCCGCGGGTCCCTACGTCGAGAGCCACGCGCACCAGGACCAGGGTTCCTTCACGTTGTTCCAGAACGACTGGCTCGCCGTGACCGAGAACATCTGGAGCCACAGCGGCGTCCAGCAAGGTACGGATATCGCCAATGTCGTGCGCTTCAACAAGTCCGACGGCTCGATCATCCCGCAGCGGTCGAACACGACCTCGACCCTGTCGATCACGAGCACCGGCGCCGGCGGCTCGCTCGAAGCCACGGCGAATCTCACCCCGGCCTACGGCTCCAATTCGAACGTCGCCTCGTGGACACGCGACATCGACTTCGCCAATCGCAGCCTGACCGTCCACGACCGCTTCTCGCTGACGAACGGCGCTACCGGCACGTTCCAGATCAACGTGCCGGTGCAGCCGACGGTCAACGGCAACGTGGTCACGGCCGGCGGGTTGACGGTGAAGGTCCTGGCGCCGGCGAATCCGACCATCACGCTGGTCAACTGGAAGCAGGTCGACAGCGACTACGGGTCGGGCTGGCGCATCGACGTCGGCGGCGGCGCGACCGAATACGTCGTCCAGATGAGCGCCGCGGCGCCTTCGGAAGACGTGTTCAAGAACGGCTTCGACTGATCGACCAAGACCGGTCGCTCCGTCCACGAAAACGTCCGGCATGAACATGCCGGACGTTTTCGTTCGGCAGAGCGCGAATCCCCGTGGGCCGCCTCAGCCGGCCCATCGGGCCGGAAAACGCCGTCCAAGGAATTTGCGCAACGCGCGCCAGACGACGAGCGGTATCTCGTGCGTGCCGTCGAACGGCAGCCAGGCGACATCGGCGCCTCCGTCTCGCGCGGCGTCGCGCAATCCCTCTCCGGCCGCGAAGCCGAGTTCGGTGTCGGCGCGACCGTGCGCGATCAGCATCGGCAGGCCGCGCAGCCGGTCCAGGCGCGGTTGCCAGTCGAAGAACGCGATGCGCGAGGACGACAGGAGCACGAGCGCATCGGCACGCCCGTCGTGCAGTACATGGTCCATCGCGAGCATGCCGCCTTGCGAGAAGCCGGCCAGGACGATGTCGCGGTCGGCCGGAAGCGACGCGCAGAACGCCGCCAGCGTCTCGCGCGCCTCGGCACGTCCCGGCGGATCGAACCAGGCCAGGTCGGGAGCGGCCCCGGCCAGCGCCTGCGCGCGCGCCTCCGGGGCGATCGGCCACCAGCTGTAGCCGCCCGCCGGCGCCGCGATCGGCGCGTCGGGGAACAGGAAGTAGCCGGGCATCCCGAGCGAGTGTGCGAACGGCGCGAGGTCGCCGGCCGCCATCATGCGCCCGTGCAGGAACACCACGACGCGTTCCGCTTCGGCATCGCCGACGGCGATCGTCGAAAGCCCGGCGACGTCGAGGCGGCGCTCGGGGGCGGTCATCCGCGTGGCAACGGCGCGAGCCGTGGCTTCAAGGCCAGGAAGCGCCGTTCGTAGAGATGGTACGAAAGCGCCGCGAGCGCGAACGTGATGGCGATGGCGAGACCGCCGTAGACGGCGGCAACCACCGGGCCGCCGTCGTGGCCGAAGCGCGCCAGCAGCGGCAACCCGACCAGCAGGTGCAAGGGCGCATAGAACACGTACATCGCGTAGCTGTAGGTTCCGCAGCGGCGCAGCGGGGCCGACGCGAGCCATCGTGCCGGTACCGCGTCGACACGCAGCGACGCGATCAGCAGCAGGCCGAATCCGAGCGCGACCACGGTGTAACCGTACGCCTGCATGGCCGCGCCGACGCGTTGCAGGTGGCCGCCGGCCAGTCCCGCGGCGATCACCGCGAGGCCGGCGATCGCGAAGGCGCCGCCGCCCAACGCATCGATGGCGGCAGCGCAGCGCGGTTCGCGCAGCAAGGCCGCGATCGCGGCGCCGATCGCCAGCGCGTCCATGCGGCTCGGCGTGAACATGTACGCGGCTTCGTGGCCGACCGGCTCGCCCAGGTGCGCGCGCAGCAGCATCCGGGTGGCGATCGCGGCGACCACCAGTACGCCGGCGACCGCGACCACGCCGCGCCGTCCGGCCAGCCGCACGACGAGCGGCCATGCGAGATAGAACTGCTCCTCGACGCACAGCGACCAGAAGTGGGGGAAGACCCTTTCGCCGAGCCCGAACGGCGCGGCGTAATTGGCGAGGTAGGTCCACAGCCAGAACTGGTGCCGGCCGTCCTGTCCGCCGAGGCCGCACAGCGGCAGCACGACGAAGGCGACGGTCAGAACGCCGTAGTACAGCGGAAATATGCGCAGTACGCGGCGCACGAAGAAGCTGCGGTAGTAGCCTGGCTGCGCGCGCGTATCGAGCAGG
>Ga0153956_1001187_pt1 | contig 24276 bp, 25 predicted proteins | sample TSFL040MetaG_FD_104704 | JGI IMG/M metagenome (GOLD analysis project Ga0153956, IMG submission 104704) | Attine ant fungus gardens microbial communities from Florida, USA - TSFL040 MetaG | ecosystem: Host-associated > Fungi > Mycelium > Unclassified | place: USA: Florida, Wekiwa Springs... | reverse complement strand
TTGCGCGCGGGCTCCAACTCGTCGCCCTGGCCGAGATCGGCGGTGAAGGTCACGACCTCGCAGTTGTAGGTCGTCTGCAGCCATTTCAGGATCACGGAGGTGTCGAGGCCGCCGGAATAGGCGAGCACTACTTTTTTTACGTTGCTCATTTGTCGCTCATGGTAGGAGTTCGCGCAGTTATAGGCGGAAGGTTTTTCCGCGCAAGTTGCCTAACAGCTATGCCATGGCCGGGCTTGTCGCGGCCATCCACGCCTTGTTTTATTCGCGGCCCTCAAGATGTGGATGCCGGCAACGTAACGTTCACGCCCGTCTTCGATGGGCTATGGCCGGGGCATAACGAGGAAAGCGGAAAATGCCCAAGCTCGACTTCTGGTATGAATTCGCCTCGACCTATTCCTATCCCGCGGCGATGCGGATCGAGCGCCTGGCCAAAGAGGCGGGTGTCGAAGTCGCATGGCGGCCGTTTCTCTTGGGGCCGATCTTCAAGGGGCTAGGCTGGAGCACCTCGCCGTTCAACCTGCAGGCGGCGAAGGGCAGATACATGTGGCGCGATCTCGCGCGGCTCTGCGAGGACGCGGAGCTTCCGCCGTTCCGCCAGCCGAGGAATTTTCCGCTGAATTCGTTGCTCGCCGCGCGCGTCGCGCTCGCGCTCGACGATACGGAACGCCCCGGATTTTCGCGCGCGGCTTATCTCGTTGAATTTTCCGAAGGCGAGGATATCGGCGACGGAGAAGTCATCGCGGGCATCTTGAGCCAACTCGGTCATGACGCCGATCCGCTGCTTGCGAAAGCGGCAGAGCAGGCGATCAAGGACAAGTTACGCGCCAATACCGAGGAAGCGCAGCAGCTCGGCATTTTCGGCGCGCCGACATTCGTGCTGGCGAACGGCGAGATGTTCTGGGGCAACGACCGGCTGGAGCAGGCGCTGAAGTGGGCGAAAAAATAAGATTGTCATTCCGGGACGTGCGCGCAGCACACGAACCCGGAATCCAGATCCGCATGCATACGTTTCTCGATTCCGGGCTCACACGCTTTTTTTCGAAGGCAGGCCTGCCCGACTTCGGTACGCGTGCCCGGAATGACAAGGTAAAGATCGCTAGATCTTCTCGACCGCCTTGCCGGGCGTGCCGCGCCACGCACCGGCAGTGCGGCCGGCAACCAGCCAGTAGACGAGGCCGCCTGCGATGCCGGCGGCGGCGGATGACTGGATCGCGTTCTGGATGCCAATCAGAAAACCGACCCCGTAAATTGCACCGCCGATGCCGCCCGCGACCGCGTAGGCCAGCGCCGACCGGATCGAAAGGGCTTCCGTGACGAGCACGGCGACGAGAATCGGCAGCGAGGACCAGAAGAAAAAGATCGTGCTCCAGGTCAGCGCCGCTCCAAGATAGGCCCAGAAATAAAAATCGCCATAGGACATCGAGTTGAAGTCGGCATTCAGCCCGCTGGACGTCGCAAGAAATGTCGCGCCGGCCGCGAGCGAGCCGAGGAAAATGGCGAAGCAGACGACGAAGAGGCGAAAGAAGAGTGCCATGTTCGATCCGCCTCAATCTGTCATGGCCATGGCGCGGAGGGCCATGCGTTCGCGGGCGGAAAGTTTGCGGGTTTCGGATTTCAATTGTCCGCAGGCGGCGAGAATGTCGCGGCCGCGCGGGGTTCTGACGGGACTCGCATAGCCCGCGCGAAAGACGATTTCGGAAAAACTTTCGATGGTGTCCCAATCCGAGCACTCGTATCGGGTGCCGGGCCACGGATTGAAGGGGATCAGATTGATCTTGGCCGGGATGCCCTTCAGGAGTTTCACCAAAGCCTTCGCATCATCGGGAGAATCGTTCACGCCCTTCAGCATGACGTATTCGAACGTGATGCGCTTGGCGTTGGAAACGCCCGGATAGCTGCGGCAGGCCTCTAACAGTTCCCCGATCCGGTATTTCCGGTTGAGCGGCACCAGCTCGTCGCGCAGCTCGTCGCGCACCGCATGGAGCGAGATCGCGAGCATGGTGCCGGCATCGCGCCCCAGGGGCCCGATCATCGGCACGACGCCCGACGTCGAAACGGTGATCTTGCGCTTGCCGATCGAGATGCCTTCGCCGTCGGCGATGGTGTCGATCGCTTCCTTCACGCCGTCGAAATTGTAGAGCGGCTCGCCCATGCCCATGAACACGATGTTGGAGATCATGCGGCCTTCCCCTTGAGGAAGATTCCTGTCTTCGGGCCTCAAGGCGTCCGGCCATTCGCCGATGCGGTCGCGCGCCACCATCACCTGCCCGACGATTTCCGCCGCGGTGAGATTGCGCACCATGCGCTGCGTGCCGGTGTGGCAGAAGGAGCAGTTCAGCGTGCAGCCGATCTGCGAGGAGATGCAGAGCGTGCCGCGATCCGACTCGGGAATGTAGACCGCCTCGATCTCGTGCGGTTTTTCGCCCGGCGTGCCGGCGGGAAGGCGCAGCAGCCATTTGCGCGTGCCGTCGGACGAAACCTGCTCGACGACGGCCTCGGGCCGCGCCAGCGTGTAATTCTCGGCGAGCAGCGCGCGCAGGTCCTTCGAGACATTGGTCATCGCGGCGAAGTCCCGCGCGCCGCGGAAGTAGATCCAGTGCCAGAGCTGGCCGACGCGCATCTTGAGCTGGTTCTTCGGCACGCCGATCTTTTCGAGCGCCGCCGCCATCGCGGCGCGGCTCAGCCCCGCGAGCGAGGGTTTCGGCGCGGCCGCCGCGCTATGGTCGGTATCTGTCTGCATTGCCGGGATTATATAGCAATTGCCGGTTTATTTGCATTCCTGCGCGGCGCGGTCGAGGGCCTGCGAAATGCCCGAGAGGGCATAGCGGTCGGTCGTGACGTTCCCGCGCGTCGAGGTGCTTTTCACCGTGAGATCGTGGCCTTTCCGCATGGCGTCGATCAGCTTGCCCTCTTCCGCGGCGTTCTTGAGCCAGGCGCTGTCGTTCTTGGTGTAGAGCGGATAATCGGCCCCGCCGATATTGAGCGCCGCGTCCATGCCGTCCTTGATCTCGAAGCCGACGACGATGCTGACTTCGTCGCGCACATTCTCGGAGGGCCGGGTGCTCACGAAAAAATAGCCGGGGTCGCGGGAGAGTTTCGGCGCGCGGGACTTCGGTTCCGACAGCGCGTAGCAAACCTTGTTCTTCGCGTTCGAGACGTACACGCCCCAGTCGCCGTATTGCGCGACGAGCTGCGGGCCGGAGCCGGTCGCCGGCGTTTCCTTGGGCGCGCTCTTCGCGTTCGATTTCTTCGAGGCCGCCTGCGCCGTTCCGGACACCGCCATCGCGAGGCTCAAACCAATTGCGAATATCGTTGCCAATATCGGGCGAAACACCATGGTCCGTTTCCTCGCGGTGATTGAGCGTGCCTGGTCGTGACCCCCACAAGCAATAGCCGCGGCGGCCTTGTTCTGCAAACCGGAGAAACGTGACTTGAACATGGACGCCGCCGGAAAAATGGCGCAAAAAACTTCAACGTTCTTCGCAAGATAAAAAGAGCCGATCATGAAAGCCATTCTCTGCCTTCAGCCGGGCCCGCCGGAATCGCTGAAACTCACCGAAATGCCCGACCCGCGCCCCGGCAAGGGCGAGGTCGTCGTCGACGTCGCTTTCGCGGCGCTGAATTTCTTCGACACGCTGATCGTCGAATACAAATACCAGACGAAGCCGGAATTTCCGTTCTCGCCTTCGGGCGAATGCTCGGGCGTGGTGGCGGAAGCGGGCGAGGGCGTCACCGAGTTCAAGCCGGGCGATCGTGTCTGCGGACACATGGGCTATGGCTGCGCGCGCGAGAAGGCCGTCTTCCCGGCGGCGCGACTCGCGAAGGTTCCCGACGGATTGCCGCTCGAGAAGGCGGCGGGGCTGTTCGTCACCTACGGCACCACCATCCATGCGCTGCAGGACCGCGCGCATATCAAGCCGGGCGACACGCTCGCGATCCTGGGCGCCTCCGGCGGCGTCGGGCTGGCCGCGATCGAGCTCGGCAAGGTGTTCGGCGCGCGCGTGATCGCATGCGCGTCCTCGCCCGAGAAGCTTCTTTTCTGCAAGCAGCACGGCGCGGACGAGCTGATCGATTACTCGAAAGAGGATCTGAAGGAGCGGCTGCGCGCGCTCACCGGCGGCAAGGGCGTCGATGTCGTGTACGACCCGGTGGGCGGCAAGCTCGGCGAGGCGGCGCTTCGCGCGCTCACCTGGGGCGGACGCTACCTCGTGATCGGGTTCGCCGGCGGCGAGATCACGAAGATGCCGCTCAATCTTACGCTGCTGAAAGGCTGCGACATCGTGGGCGTGTTCTGGGGCGAGTTCATCCGGCGCAACCCGGCGCAGCTTCGGAAGCAGATCGAAGAGCTGATGCTCTGGATTCGCGAGGGGCGCGTCTCCGCGCATGTCGATAAAATCTATCCGTTCCCGCAGGTGACGGAGGCGTTCGCGCGGCTTTCCGGCCGGCAGGCGATGGGCAAGGTGCTGCTGAAGCCGTGATTTCCTGTCATGGCCGGGCCTGTCCCGGCCATCCACGTTTTTTTCTCCCTGAAAACAAGGCGTGGATGCCCGCAACAAGTGCGGGCATGACGCGGAATTACCGGTGTTTGCCCGCAAGCCGGTCGAGCGCGCGCTTCGCCGCCTCGCGGTGCTCGGGCTTCATGTGGGACGCGATCAGGCGCATGGCGGTGGCGAGCGCGGTCGCGTCGTCGGCGAAACCGACGATCGGCAGATAATCCGGCACGGCGTCGAGCGGCAGGATGAAATAGGCCAGCGCGGCCCATAGCGTCGCCCGCGCATAGAGCGGCGTTTCGCGGTCGAAGGCGCAGTAATAGGCGGTCACCGCGTCCTCGGCGAAGGGAATGGAATGCACCGCCGCGCGGATCTTGGGCCAGAATCCCGCGCGCACGCGCGCCTTGTTCGCCTGTGTCTCGCCGGCGGCGTCTTCCGGACGGGCCGTGGTGGATGCCATTTCGAATCCCTCCCCTCGGAAGAATTCAGATGGTCGCGGTGGTGGCTTCCTGCAAGAGCTTCGAGCGGTCGAGGGGATAGGTGGCTTCCGTAACGTAAGGGCCGCCGCCCGTGGAGTTTCGCGACGAATACAGGACGAAGTGCGATACGAGAAAGGGCGCGCTGCGATAGCCGCCGCGCAGCGCGAGATAATCGGCGACTTCCTGCGGATAGCTTTCGCGCAGCCGCGCCAGCGTGACATGCGGCGTGAATTTCCGCTGATCGTGCGGAAGCGACATGCGGTTGAAGATGCGCTCGTGGTCGGCCTGCAGGTCGGACAGGGGCTGGCTCGCGCCCGCGGCGGCGAACACCGCGCGCGGCCTCTTGCCGCCGAACTGGCCGAGGCCGGAGAGCTTCAATTCGAAGGCCCGGCGGCGGACCTGGCCGAGCATCACCATCACGTCGTGCGCGGTTTCGTCGTCGACGTCGCCGATGAAGCGGAGCGTGAGGTGATAGTTTTCGGGATCGATCCAGCGCGCGCCGGGAAGGCCGCCGCGAAGCGTGCTCAGGCTTTCGCCGATCTCAGTCGGGATTTCGACCGCAGTGAACAGGCGTGGCATGACTTATGAAGACTTACGCCCCCGCACGCGGTGGATCAAGCTTTCGACCGCGGGCAGCGATTTCTTCACCACAAGTTCGATGCCGGCGGCGGTGGGATGGATGCCGTCGGCCTGGTTGAGGGCCTGCTTGCCGACGACGCCGTCGAGGAAAAACGGCATGAAAACGAGTCCGTATTTTTGCGCGAGGTCGCGATAGATCGAATCGAACGCGGTGTAATACTGCTTGCCCAGGTTGCGGGTGGCATACATCCCGGCCAGCATGACCTCGATATGACGCGCCCGTAACTTCTGGATGATCGCTTCCAGATTGTGCCGGATGGCCGCGGGCGGCACGCCCTGAAACATATCGTTGGCGCCAAGCTCGAGAATCACCGCCTGCGTTCCCGGCGGCACGGAGTAGTCGACGCGCGCGAGCCCGGCGGCGGTGGTGTCGCCGGAAACGCCGGCATTGGCGATGCTGACGTTGTAGCCGCGGGCGCGAAGCGCCGCCTCCAGCTTGACGGGATAGGCGTCGCCGGCGAGCAGGCCGTAGCCGGCCGTGAGACTGTCGCCGAAGGCGACGATGCGGACGGGATCCTGCGCCGTTGCCGAAGTCGTGATCAGCCCGACGGACAGCATGGCGAACAGCGCAAGACCCGTGACGAACCATGTGCCACATGCTTCGCGCGGCATTTCGCGCCTATACTGCGCCCTATTTGTAGCCGAGGCCTTGAGCGGGTTCCTGAGCGGATTTTCGGGGAAGAGGCGGCTGAACGAACGGATGAACAACGATCGCATGGATGTACCTCTGAAATCCTATACCACGCCTGCCGTTATCGTTGACGGGGTCGAGCTTTCGCTCGGAACGGGCAGGGCGCGGGTTCACATTCTCAAGCACATTTCGCTCGAAATCGGGGCAGGCGAGGCCGTCGGCCTTATCGGTCCCTCCGGTTCGGGGAAATCGACGCTGTTGATGGTGATGGCAGGGCTTGAACGCCCCGACGCGGGAATCGTTCGCATCGCCGGGCAAAATCTCGGCGATCTTTCGGAGGACGGGCTTGCCCGTTTTCGCGGCAGGTCGGTCGGCATCGTGTTTCAGTCGTTCCACCTGATCCCCACCATGACCGCACTCGAGAACGTCGTCGTGCCGCTGGAACTCGCGGGCCGTGCCGACGCCTTCGAGCGGGCGAAATACGAACTGGAAGGCGTCGGCCTCGCCGAGCGCTTTCATCACTACCCGGCGCAGCTTTCGGGCGGCGAGCAGCAGCGCGTGGCGCTGGCGCGGGCGCTCGCGCCGACGCCGGCCCTTTTGATCGCGGACGAGCCGACGGGCAACCTCGACGAGGCGACCGGGCGGGAAATCATGGATCTCCTGTTCGCCAAGCGCGCGGAACACAAATCCACCCTCGTGATCGTGACCCACGACCGCTCGCTCGTGAAGCGATGCGACCGCTCGATCGCGATGCGCTCCGGCGAGATCGCGGAAACGGTGGCGGCGTGATCCCCATTCGCTTCGCGCTGCGCGAACTGAAAAGCGGCGTGCGCGGCTTCGGCGTTTTTCTCGCCTGCCTCGCGCTCGGGGTGGCGGCCATCGCGGGCGTGGGCTCGATCTCGCGCTCGCTCTCGGAAAGCCTCGCGCGCCAGGGAAGCGTCATTCTCGGCGGCGACGTCGCGCTCACGCTCAGCACGCGCGAGGCGACGGATGCGGAACGGCATTACCTCGCGGACCGCGGCCGCGTGTCCACCGCCGCCACCATGCGGGCGATGGCGCGCGCGGGGAACGACGCGGCGCTGGTGGAGCTGAAGGCGGTGGATGCGAGCTATCCGCTCACCGGCGAGATCACGCTCGACCCCGATATCGGGCTTCTCACCGCGCTCGCGAAGCCCGAGGGCGCGTTCGGCGCGGTGGCCGACCCGGCCTTGCTCGCGCGCCTCAACATTTCCGTCGGCGACCGGATCAAGATCGGGGATGCGGATTTCGAGATCACCGGGACGATCGCGTCCGAGCCCGACAAGCTCGGGCAGGCGCTCGGCTTCGGGCCGCGCCTGATCGTGACGAACGGCGCGCTCAAGCGCTCGGGACTGCTGCAGCCGGGCTCGCTCGTGCGCTGGCATTACCGCGTGAAGCTCGACGATCCGAGCGAGCGGGGACTCAAGGAGTTCGTGACGGAGACGCGCGCGCGCTTTCCCGACGCCGGCTGGGAAATCCGCACGCGCGACAAGGCCTCGCCGCAACTCGAGCGCAACGTGCGGCGCTTTTCGGAATTCCTGACGCTTGTCGGATTGACCGCGCTGCTGGTGGGCGGCGTCGGCGTCGCCAACGCGGTGAAATACTATCTCGACCGCAAGAGCCGCACGATCGCGACGCTGAAGGCGCTCGGCGCGACGGGCGGCACCGTGTTCGCGATTTATTTCGCGGAAACGGGATTGCTCGCGCTGTTCGGCATCCTGATCGGGCTTTTGGCGGGCGCGCTGATTCCCTATGCGCTGGGCTTCGGGCCGGGGACCTTGATGCCGATTCCGTTCGTTCCGTCGCTGCAGCCGCGCGCGCTTCTTCTCGCGGCGCTGTACGGCGCGGTGATCACGGCCGCTTTCGTCGTCTGGCCGATCGGGCGCGCGCACGACGTGCAGGTGTCGGCCTTGTTCCGCGACATGGTGGAGCCGCTGCGCGCCTGGCCGCGGCGGCGGTACATCGCGCTCACCGCCGCCGCCGCCGGGGCGCTGGTTCTGCTCGCGATCCTCTCGGCGCAGGAGGGGCGGATCGCGACGATCTATGTCGTCGCTTCCGGCGCCGTGTTCGCCGTCCTGCGCCTGCTCGGAGCCGCGATCATGTGGCTCGCGCGGCGCCTGCCGCATCCGCCTTCGACGGCGCTCAAGCTCGCGCTTTCCAACATCCACCGGCCGGGCGCGCTGACGCCGACCATCGTGCTTTCGCTCGGGCTCGGGCTTTCGCTGCTCGTCACGCTCGCGCTGATCGAAAGCAATCTGCAGCGGCAGCTCAATCACACGCTGCCCGAGCAGGCGCCGAGTTTCTTCTTCGCGGACATTCCGTCGAACGAGGCCGCGCGCTTCGGCGATTTCGTGCGCGCGAACTCCCCGAAGGATGCGAAGCTCGACGCGGTGCCGATGCTGCGCGGACGAATCGTCAGCCTCGCGGGGGTGCCGGTCGAGAACATCAAGCCCGATCCGGAGGTCGCCTGGGTGCTGCAATCGGACCGCGGCATCACCTACACCGAGGACCTGCCGGAAGGCTCGACGGTCGTGGCGGGCAACTGGTGGCCGCCCGGCTATGACGGGCCGCCGGTCGTCTCCTTCGAAAAGCGCGCGGCGGACCTTCTGCATCTCCGGGTCGGCGACGACATCGTGGTGAACGTGCTCGGGCGCAACATCACGGCGTCGGTCGCCAATCTTCGCCGCGTCGACTGGGAAAGCCTCGGCATCAACTTCGTGATGCTGTTCCCGCCGAACGCCTTTCAGGGCGCGCCCTATACGATGCTGGAGACGCTGACCTATCCGGACGGAGGGGACCTCGCGACGGAAATGCGGCTCGTGCGCGAGATCGCGAAGGCTTTTCCGTCGGTGACGGCCGTGCGCGTCAAGGAAGCGCTGAAGGCGATCAGCGATCTCGTCGGCCAGCTATCGCTCGGCATCCGCGCGGCGGCGGCGGTCACGCTGCTCGCGAGCATCCTCGTGCTCGCCGGCGCGCTGGCGGCCGGCCATCACACCCGCGTCTACGACGCGGTGATCCTGAAGACGCTCGGCGCGACGCGGAAACGGCTCGTTTTCGTCTACGCCCTCGAATACGCGATGCTCGGCCTGATCACGGCGATCATCGCCGTGCTCGCGGGCGCGCTGGCGGGCGCCTATGTGGTGAGGGAAGTCATGCACTTTTCGTTCGTGTTCGCCGGCAGGACGGCCGTTCTCGCGGCGGCCTTTTCGGTGGCGCTCACCGTCCTTTTCGGCCTGATCGGCACGTGGCGGGCGCTGGGGCAAAAGCCCGCCTCGGTATTGCGGAATCTCTGAATCGGCCCGGAATCCGCCGTTTTCGCCGTTCCCCCAACCTTTCCGGAAATTCACTTGCCGCGCGGGAACCGCCTCCCCATATTATCGTTCGGAAAAGGGGCTGTTTCAGACCGGCCCTACGAGGGAGAAAAGGCTATGTCCGACTACAGAACCACGCCTGCGGCCCGTTACGGCCAGACGGCCCGCGCAGGTGCCGCGGTCGACCAGGGCCTGCGCGCTTACATGCTGCGCGTCTACAACTACATGGCGCTCGGCCTTGCGATCACGGGCGCGGCCGCGCTCGGCACCTTCCTGCTCGCGGTCGACCGCTCCGGCGGCGTCGCGCAGCTCACCGGTTTCGGCAAGCTGATCTACACCAGCCCGCTGAAGTGGGTGATCATCTTCGCGCCGCTCGCGATGGTGTTCTTCCTCAGCTTCGGCATCCAGCGCCTCAGCGTCGCGGCGGCGCAGCTCACCTTCTGGGCCTATGCCGCGCTTGTCGGCGTATCGCTCTCGGCGATCTTCCTGGTCTATACCGGCCAGAGCATCACGCAGGTGTTCTTCGTGACGGCGGCCGCCTTCGGCGCGCTCAGCCTCTACGGCTACACCACGCAGCGCAATCTTTCCGCCTTCGGCTCGTTCCTGGTGATGGGCCTGTTCGGCATCATCATCGCCTCGATCGTGAACATCTGGCTCGCCTCCTCGGCGCTGCAGTTCGCGGTGTCGGTGATCGGCGTGCTGATCTTCGCGGGCCTGACCGCGTGGGACACGCAGCGGATCAAGGAGATGTATTTCGAAGGCGACGACGAAGTGCTCGCCGGCCGCAAGGCGATCATGGGCGCGCTGTCGCTCTATCTCGACTTCATCAACCTGTTCATGATGCTTCTGCAGCTCTTCGGCCGCAAGGACTGAGCGAACAGGGTTCCGCAAACGAAAGCCCCGGCAAATCGCCGGGGCTTTTTTTTGCCGGGCTCGCTCCCGCCCCGAGGCGCCGCGCATTTCATTGCGCCGCTCCTCAGGATGGGAGGGGTCTATCTCAGTTCACCACCCGCAGCGGATCGAGCACGCGCAGCACGCGATCCAGATCGTGGCCGCGCTTCAGGACGAAGCCGCCCGCGGCAACGACGGCGTAAGCGCCCTGCTTGCGGGCGAACGATTCGTTCTTCTCGATGCGGTAAAGCGGAAGCTCGGACGTGCGGCGAAACACCGCGAACACGGCGCGGTCCTTGAGGAAGGAAATGGCGTAATCGCGCCATTCGCCGGCGGCGACTTTACGTCCGTAGAGGTCGAGGATGCGAAGCAGTTCTCGGCGATCGAAGGTGACTTTCGTGCCGGGGGACCTCGTGTGACCCCCGGGGAACTTTATCGGTTCCAGATCGCTCATGCCGCCTCCCTGGCTGTCTTCGGCGCTGTCGCGCAGGCGTCATGTTCGCGCCGTGCCCCGGCGGAGGCAAGCCCAATTCCCGGATGGAACTTTCTGCCGCAGCGCACTCACGCACTCGTTAGATAAATCACATTATCGCCCGATTTCGGCCAAGGCCCTGCCCAAGCGAAAGGCGATGTTCGCATCATTAAGTAGCCTCCGGGCCGGTTCGTTTTCGTGCCGGTTAATTCCCAGCCCCCCAGCCCCCCGGGCTTAAGCGGGCCGGCCCACCTGCTTCTTTGCGTATTGGTTCAATCCCCCGATTTCCCAAACTGAAAAAGCCGGCGTTCTCGCCGGCTGATTTTTATCCGCAGCGCGTGCGTTGGCTTGCGGAAGCCGCAAGCGGCCATCCGAAATCCGGAAACGGTTCTCGCGTATCCGGGTTTCGGAAGCGCGGACGATCAGTGGAGGTCGATCGCGGCGGCGCCGCGGATCGGGCCGGGCTTGTCCATGGTGCCGGGCTGCACGAGGACGGCGATCATGTCGGCGCCGTCGCCCTCGACGTCGCTGACGGAAATCGAATCCTTGACCGGCGATCCGTGCCAGTCGGCGATCTTGCGGAAATTGCGGACGACGTTGTGGTAGGTGATGGTCTTGCCGTGGTTCTCGCCCCGGCCGATGACGACGGGCTTGGCCTTTTCGACCGACAGCAGCCACACGGAGGCGGGCGCATTGCCGCCGCCGCCGACTTCGACATCGATCTTCGCGCCGTTCTTCCTGAGCGTGACGGGGATCTGCTTTTCCTTCGCGGCCTTCTCGCAGGCGGTTTCGATTCCGCCGCGGTCGCTGCCCACGACCTGCGCCACGCCGTTCACGATGACCTGCGGCGTGAAGACTTCGTGGCCGCCGCGCATTTCCGAATAGCCGCGCTGGCGCCGGGTATAGGCCGTTTTCGCCAGCGTGTCGTGCCAGCCGAGATAGTCCCAGTAATCGACGGGAAGGCTCAGCGCGAGCAGCCGCTTGTCCTGGGTGAGCTCGCCCAGCAGCCTGTCGGCCGGCGGGCAGGACGAGCAGCCCTGACTCGTGAACAACTCGACCACGACCTTGTGCTCGCCGGCGCGCGCGGGAATCGCCAGCGCAGCCAGCATCGGGAGGACGAAGGTCAGGCGGAGGGCATTCATGTCCCTCTAGTAAACCGTTTCGCACTGCGTAGGCGAGTCACTTCAGGGTGACGAAAGCTCGCCTTTTCGTGAGCTTTTTGTCAGCGCGGCAAAGAAAATGGCCGGGACACAGGGGCGTTCGCGCCCGTCTTCAGCGGGCTGTGCCCGGCCATTCGTCCGTTCGAGCGGAATTCGCGGCTTAGGCCGCGAGCTGGCGCAGCACGTAGTTCAGGATGCCGCCGTTCCTGAAATAGTCGAGCTCGTCGAGCGTATCGATCCGGCAGAGAAGCTGAACCTGCTTCGCGGAGCCGTCGCCCATCTTGATCTCGGCGGTAAATTTCTGCCGCGGCTTCAGGTCCGACGACAGGCCCCTGATGGTGACGATCTCGTCGCCCTTGAGGCCGAGCGTCTGCCACGACTGGCCTTCCTCGAAGACGAGCGGCACGACGCCCATGCCGATCAGGTTCGAGCGGTGAATGCGCTCGAACGACTGCGCGATCACGGCGCGGATGCCGAGCAGCGTGGTGCCTTTCGCCGCCCAGTCGCGCGACGAGCCGGTGCCGTATTCCTTGCCGGCGAAGACGACGAGCGGAACCTTTTCGGCTTTGTATTTCATCGCCGCGTCGTAGATCGGCAATTGCGCGCCGTCGGGATAGTGGATCGTCACGCCGCCTTCGACGCCCGGCACCATCTGGTTCTTGATGCGGATGTTGGCGAAGGTGCCGCGCATCATCACTTCGTGGTTGCCGCGGCGCGTGCCGTACTGGTTGAAGTCGATCACCTGCACGCCGTGGTCGACAAGGTACTTGCCGGCCGGAGACGCCGCCTTGATCGAGCCCGCGGGCGAGATGTGGTCGGTGGTGATCGAATCGAGGAACAGCCCGAGGATGCGGGCATTCAGGACGTCGGAGACGGGATCCGGCTGCTTGTGCATGTGCACGAAGTAGGGCGGGTTCTGCACGTAGGTCGAATTCGAATCCCACGCATAGGTCGCGCTCGGCTTGACCTGGATCTTGCGCCAGTGCTTGTCGCCCTTGAAGACGTCGGAATACTTCTTCTTGAACAGCGCCCTGGTGACGTTGCGGCGGACGAAGCGCGCGACGTCCTTCGAGCTCGGCCAGATGTCCTTGAGGTACACCGGCTTCCCGTTCTTGCCGGTGCCGAGCGGATCCCTCGCGAGATCCTTCATCACGGAGCCGGCGAGCGCGAAGGCGACGACGAGCGGGGGCGAAGCGAGATAGTTCGCGCGCACGTCGGGGTTCACGCGTCCCTCGAAGTTGCGGTTGCCCGAGAGGACGGCGGCGGCGACGAGGTCGCTGCCGTTGATCGTCTTCGAGATCGCTTCGGGCAGCGGGCCGGAATTGCCGATGCAGGTGGTGCAGCCGAAGCCGACGAGGTTGAAGCCGAGCTTGTCGAGGTCCTTCTGCAGGCCCGACTTTTTCAGATATTCGCCGACGACCTGCGAGCCGGGCGCGACCGAGGTCTTCACCCACGGCTTTACTTTCAGGCCCTTCTTCACGGCGTTGCGGGCGAGCAGGCCCGCGCCGATCATCACGCTCGGATTCGAGGTGTTGGTGCAGGAGGTGATCGCGGCGATCACCACGTCGCCGTGGCCGAGGTCGAACTTCTTGCCGGCGACCTTGAAGCGGCGGTCCATTTCGGTGGCCTTGCGGAATTCGCGGTCGAGCGACTCGGCGAAGCCCGCCTTCACCTTGGAGAGCGGCACGCGATCCTGCGGGCGCTTCGGGCCGGCGAGCGAGGGCTCGACTTCGGAAAGATCGAGCGCGAGCGTGTCGGTGAAGACGGGATCGGGCGTCGAGCCCTTGCGATAGAAGCCCTGCGCCTTGGCGTAGGCCGCGACGAGCTTCACGCGATCGGTTGGGCGGCTGGTGTCGGTGAGATAGCGGATCGTCTCGTCGTCGACGGGGAAGAAGCCGCAGGTCGCGCCGTATTCGGGCGCCATGTTGCCGATGGTCGCGCGGTCCTCGAGCGCGAGGTTGCCGAGGCCGGGGCCGTAGAATTCGACGAACTTGCCGACGACGCCCTGCTTGCGCAGCATCTCGGTGACGGTGAGCACGAGGTCGGTCGCGGTCACGCCTTCCTTGAGCTTGCCGGTGAGGCGGAAGCCGACGACTTCGGGAATCAGCATCGAGATCGGCTGGCCGAGCATCGCCGCTTCCGCTTCGATGCCGCCGACGCCCCAGCCGAGCACGGAAAGGCCGTTCACCATGGTGGTGTGGCTGTCGGTGCCGACGAGCGTGTCGGGATAGGCGAACTCGACCTTCTTCTTCGCGCCCTTCCTGTCCTCGACGGTTTCGCCCTTCGTCCAGACGGTCTGCGAGAGATATTCGAGATTGACCTGGTGGCAGATGCCGGTGCCGGGCGGCACGACGCGGAAATTGTTGAACGCCTGCTGGCCCCACTTCAGGAAGCGGTAGCGCTCGCCGTTGCGCTTGTATTCGAGTTCGACGTTCTGGCCGAAGGCGCGCGGCGAGCCGAAGTGATCGACGATCACCGAGTGGTCGATGACGAGATCGACCGGCACCAGCGGATTGATCCGGTTCGGATCGCCGCCGAGCGACTTCATCGCGTCGCGCATCGCGGCGAGATCGACGACGGCGGGAACGCCGGTGAAGTCCTGCATCAGGACGCGGGCGGGGCGGAAGGCGATCTCGCGGTCGCTCCGGCGCTTCTTCGCCCAGTCGGCGATCGCTTTAATGTCCTGCTTGGTGACGGTGCGGCCGTCTTCATGCCGGATGAGATTCTCGAGCAGCACCTGCATGGAGAAAGGGAGGCGGGAAATGCCCTCGAGGCCGTTCTTCTCGGCGACGGGAAGGCTGTAATATTCGTAGGATTTCTTGCCGACCTTGAGGGTGCGGCGGCATTTGAAGCTGTCGAGCGAGGCCACGGTTCTTTCCCATCTGCTTAGAGTGCCGGCGGCGCGGGAGGTTGTCCGCTGCACCGCGCCAATTAGAACCTTTATAGAGCGATTTGCGTGTCGGGTCACCGCGTTGAATGGTCTAAGTTGCTGTAATAACGCGTTAATGGAATGCATTTTCAAAGGAAGGCCATGCGGCTGACGGCGGAAGGATTGAGCTGTGTGCGCGGCGGGCGGGCGCTTTTTCGCGGCCTGTCGTTCGCGCTTGCCGCGGGCGAGGCGCTCGCGATCACCGGCGCGAACGGCGCGGGCAAAACGTCGCTTCTGCGCATCCTTGCCGGGCTGCTCGCGCCGGCGGAAGGTAAAATCGTGCTCGCCGGCGCGGAAAACTCCGTTGCCGAAGCCAGCCATTTTCTCGGCCATCTCGACGCGGTGAAAAACGCGCTTTCGGTCCGGGAGAATCTCGATTTCCATCGCGCGCTGCTCGGCGGCGGCCGTTCCGCGAACGAAGCGGCGCTTTCGCGCGTGGGGCTCGCGGCGCTCGCGGACCTGCCGGGCTATGTCCTTTCGGCGGGACAGCGGCGGCGGCTCGCGCTCGCGCGCCTGATCGCGGCGCCGCGCCCGATCTGGCTCCTGGACGAGCCGACCGCCTCGCTCGACACGGCGGGACAGGAACTGCTCACGGGCCTGATGGGCGAGCACCGCGCGCGCGGCGGCATCGTGATCGCGGCGACGCATCTGCCGCTCGGCCTCGAAAACGCGCGCGCGCTTTCGATTCCGGCGAGGGCCGCATGAGCGCGCTTTCCGCCATCGTGATGCGCGACGTGAAGCTCGCGCTGCGCGCCGGCGGCGGCGCGGGCGTCGGCGTCATTTTCTTCCTCGCGCTCGTCACGCTCGTGCCGTTCGCGGTCGGTCCCGACATGCCGCTCCTCACGCGCATCGGCCCCGCGATGCTGTGGATCGGCGCGCTGCTCGCGAGCTTGCTCGGCCTCGACCGCATCTTCGCCGCCGATCACGAGGACGGCAGCCTCGACCAGCTGATGCTTTCCTCCGCGCCGCTGGAAACGATCGCGGCGGCGAAGGGCCTCGCGCACTGGCTCGCGAGCGGGCTTCCGCTCGTGATCGTGACGCCGGTGCTCGGCCTGATGCTGGGCATCGAGCCGAAGGCGCTCCTCGCCGTTTCGCTCACGCTGCTGGCCGGAACGCCCGGCCTCACGTTTCTCGGGCTGGTGGCGGCGGCGCTTGCCGCCGCGATGCCGCGCGGCGGGCTGTTCTCCGCGGTGCTGGTGCTGCCGCTTTCGATTCCGCTCCTGATCTTCGGCGTCGTTTCGACGAATGCGGCGATCGCGGGCGAGGGCTTCGGCGCGCCGTTTCGTTTCCTGTGCGCGATCTCGCTGTTCTTCCTCGTGCTCGGGCCGGCCGCGGCCGCGATGGCGCTGCGCCATGTCCGCGACTGAACCCGCCGAAACACCCGCTTTTGGCCGCATTGCGGCTGAAGCATCGGACCGATAACTAGAACGTCATGCCGCTGATCGATTACGCCAATCCGCGCCGTTTCCAGGAGATCGCCCGCTGGCTCATTCCGCTGGCGGCGGCGGCCGCGGCGATCCTGCTCGCCGTGGGACTCTCCATGGGCTGGCGCGCGCCCGCCGATTACCAGCAGGGCGAGATGGTGAAGGTGATGTACATCCACGTGCCGTTCGCGTGGCTGTCGCTCGCCGCCTACACGCTGATGGCGGTGGCGGCGCTCGGCACGATCGTGTGGCGGCATCCGCTCGCCGATGTCGCGGGCAAGGCGGCGGCGCAGGTCGGCGCGGTGTTCTGCTTCCTCTGCCTCGTCACCGGCGCGCTGTGGGGACGGCCGACCTGGGGCACCTATTGGGACTGGGACCCGCGGCTGACGTCCGTGCTCGTGCTCTTTCTTCTTTATCTCGGCGTGCTGGCGCTGTGGCGCGCCTTCGACGATCCGCTGCGCGCCGGACGCGCCGCGGCGATCCTGGCGCTGGTCGGATTCATCAACGTGCCGGTCGTGAAATTCTCGGTCGACTGGTGGAACTCGATCCATCAGCGCGATTCCATCTCGCTCGGGAAATCGGCGATCGATCCTTCGATGCTCTATCCGCTCCTGATCTCGGCGGCCGGGTTCTTCGCGCTGTTCGCGGCGCTGCATCTCGCGGCGATGCGGAACGAATTGCTGCGGCGGCGCGCGCGCACGCTGCGCATCCTGAAAGCGGCGGAGACGGAATGATGGGCAATCTCGGCCCGCATGCCGGTTTCATCCTGGCCGCCTACGGCATCGCGGCCGCGACGCTCGGCATCCTGATCGCGTGGATCGCCGCCGAATACCGCGCGCAGCGCAAGGCCGTCCGCGATCTTGAGTCCCGGCGCAAATGAGCGCGCCTTCTCTCGCGCGGCGGATCGTCATCGCGCTGCCGCTCGCCGGTTTCCTCGCGCTCGCAGCCCTGTTCTATTCCCAGCTTGGCGCGGGCGATCCGTCGAAACTTCCTTCCGTGCTGATCGGCAAGCCCGCGCCCACGGATCCGCTGCCGCCGCTCGAAGGGCTGGTGCGCGGCGGCGCGCCGGTGCCGGGGCTGGAGCCGAAGGATTTTCAGGGCAACGTCACGGTGGTGAACGTGTGGGCGTCGTGGTGCGTGCCGTGCCGCGACGAGGCCGCGCAGCTTTTGCAGCTTGCGCAGGACAAGCGCTTCCGGATCGTCGGCATCAACTACAAGGACGAGACGGAAAACGCGCGGCGTTTTCTCGGCCGTTTCGGCAATCCCTATGCGGCGGTGGGCGCCGACCGCAACGGCCGCGCGGCGATCGACTGGGGCGTTTACGGCGTGCCGGAAACCTTCGTCGTCGGGCGCGACGGCAAGATCGCGTTCAAGCTCGTCGGGCCGGTGACGGAGGGGAACCTGCCGGCGCTGCGGCGGGAACTGGAGAAAGTGGCGAGCAGATAATCGCCGTCATTCCGGGGCGCGAGCGGAGCTCGCGAACCCGGAATCCGGAAATGCAAGCGAGCGTATCCGGATTCCGGACAGCTGCTTCGCAGCTTCCGGAATGACGGGCTATCAGCTCCCGGACTTCTCTTTTATCTGATGGCGCAGGAACACCGGCGTCTGCGCCAGCGCGAAGACGAGCGTGAGCGGCAGGAAGCCGAAGGTCTTGAACGCGACCCAGGCGTCGGTCGAGACCGAGCGCCAGACGATCTCGTTGAGGATCGCGAGCGCGAAGAAGAACAGCGCCCAGCGCCAGGTCAGAATCCGCCAGCCCTCGTCGGTGAGATGGAACGCGCCTTCGAGGACCGATTCCAGCAGCGGGCGGCCGGTCGCGAGCCCCACGAACAGGATCACGCCGAACATCGCGTAGATGATCGTCGGCTTCACCTTGATGAAGGTGTCGTTGTGCAGCCACAGCGTCAGCGTGCCGAAGACGAGCACGATGACGGCGGTGACGATCGGCAGCACCGGCAGGCGGCGGACCAGCATGTATTGCACGGCGAGCGCGGCGACGATCGCCACCATGAAGGCGGCGGTGGCGAAGAAGATGCCGCGATAGCCGTTCGCCACGAAAAATAGGAGCAGCGGCCCGAAATCGAGCAGCAATTTCAGCAGCGGATTGAGCTGTTTCTTTCTTGCGTCGGCCATGCCCGTTAGTGCCCCGTCAAAAGGGCGCAATCAAGCCGTTTCCGCATCTTCCGTTAATCCCACCAGCGCGCGCGAAAATGCGCGGGCATCGAACGGCGCGAGGTCTTCGACCGCCTCGCCGATACCGATGAAATGCACGGGCAGGCCGAACCGCGCGGCGAGCGCCACGAGAATGCCGCCCTTCGCGGTGCCGTCGAGCTTGGTGAGGATGAGGCCGGTGACGCCGGCCGTCTTCGCGAAGGCCTCGACCTGCGAGATCGCGTTCTGGCCGACGGTGGCGTCCAGCACCAGCAGCACCGCGTGCGGCGCCGTGGCGTCGAGCTTGCGGATGACGCGGTTGATCTTTTCGAGTTCGCTCATCAGCGCCGATTTGTTCTGCAGGCGGCCGGCGGTGTCGATCAGCAGAAGATCGATGTTTTCGGCGCGCGCTTTCTCCAGCGCGTCGAAGGCAACGCCGGCCGGATCGGCGCCGGGCGCTTTCGCAATGACATCGGCGCCGACGCGCTCGCCCCACACTTTAAGCTGGTCGATGGCGGCGGCGCGGAACGTGTCGGCGGCGGCGAGCATCACGCTGTTGCCGTCCGCCTTGAGAAGCGAGGCGATCTTGCCGAGCGTCGTCGTCTTGCCGGAGCCGTTGACGCCGACGGCGAGCGTCACGAACGGCTTGCGCGCCGGATCGGACGCGAAGGGCTTTGCGACGGGCGCGAGGATTTTTTCGATTTCACTCGCGACGAGCGCGCGGATCTCATGATCCTCGAGCGAGCGGCCGGGGCGCGAGTCGCTGACGGCTCTCGCGATCTTCGCCGCCGTATCGGTGCCGACGTCGGCTTGAATCAAAAGCTCTTCGAGTTCCTCGACGGTCGCGGCGTCGAGCTTGCGCGCGGCAAGTCCCTTGAAGCCCGAGCCGAGTTTCGAGGCCGAACGGGAAAGCCCGGAGGTCAGCCGCTTCCAGAAAGAGCTCATGCCGCGAGCAGCCTTTTGCCGTCGTGACCGGCGACGGCGATCTCTCGAATCGTGCCCGCCTCCAGTTCGCGCGCGAGCTTCACTTCGGTGAAGTCGTCGCAGCGCGCGGTATTGCGCTCGGCGAGGACGCGCAGGCGGCTTCCGACTTTCCCGGCGAGGTGGCGGCGCAGCGCGAGATCGCCTTTCTCGCGCAGGCGGCGGGCGCGCTCCTTCGCGGCGGCGCGTCCCGCCTGCGGCATCTTCGCGGCGGGCGTTCCCGCGCGCGCGGAGAACGGAAAGACATGCAGGAACGTGAGGCCGCAATCCTCGACGAGCGCGAGCGAATTGCGGAACTGCGCTTCGGTTTCGGTGGGGAAACCCGCGATGATGTCGGCGCCGAAGACGACATCGGGGCGCAGCCGCCGCATCTCCTCGCAGAAGGCGACGGACTGCGCGCGCAGATGGCGCCGCTTCATGCGCTTCAGGATCAGGTCGTCGCCCGCCTGCAGCGAGAGGTGAAGATGCGGCATCAGCCGTTCTTCCTCGGCGAAGGCTTTAAGCAGATCGCTGTCGGCCTCGACCGAATCGATCGAGGAAAGCCGCAGGCGCGGCAGTTCCGGCACGTGCTTCAGGATCGCGCGGGCGAGCGCGCCGAGACGCGGGCTGCCCGGAAGATCCGCGCCCCAGGCGGTGAGATCGACGCCGGTCAGCACCACCTCGCGATAGCTGTTCTCGACGAGCGTCCTGATCTGCGCGACGACATCGCCCATCGGCACCGAACGCGAGGGCCCGCGGCCATAGGGAATGATGCAGAAGGTGCAGCGGTGATCGCAGCCGTTCTGCACCTGCACGAAGGCGCGGGTGCGCCCCTCGAAGCCGGAGGCCAAATGCAGCGCCGTTTCGCGCATCGATTCGAGATCACTGATCCGCACTTTTTCCTCGGCGCTCACGCCGAAATCGAAGGACCGCTTGAGGCCGGCCCAGCTTTCCGGCGAGGTCTTGAAGGCGTTGCCGATGACGCGGTCGACTTCCGGCATCCGCGAGAAGGTCGCGGGCTCGGTCTGGGCGGCGCAGCCGGTGACGATGATTTTCGCGTCCGGCCGCTCGCGCTTCACGCGGCGGATGTTCTGGCGCGCCTGCGCCACGGCTTCCGCCGTCACGGCGCAGGAATTGAAGATCACGGCATTCGCGAGTCCCGCCGCGCCGGCTTGATGGCGCAGCGTCTCGGATTCGGCCGCGTTCAGGCGGCAGCCGAAGGTGACGACTTCAACGCTCATCGCGCGCACCGGTCGGCGAGCATCGACGGATCGAGCGTGCCCTCGAATTCCATCTCCACCGGGCCGGTCATCAGGATGTGACCGTCGCTTTCGCGCCAGTCGATCAGGAGATCGCCGCCCGGCAGCGTCACCCGCACCTTGCGGCCGGTACGCCGGGTGCGCGCGGCGGAGACGGCGGCGGCGCAGGCGGCCGAGCCGCAGGCGCGCGTCAGCCCGGCGCCGCGCTCCCATGTCTTGACGATGAGATGATCGGGCGCGGCGACCTTCGCGAGCGAGATGTTCGCGCGCTCGGGGAAGATCGGATGATTTTCCAGCAGCGGTCCGAAGCGGTTGAGATCGTAGGCTTCGACGTCATCGACCCAGAAGATCGCATGCGGGTTGCCGACGTTCGCCACCGAGGGGGAATGCAGCACCGGCCTGTCGATCGGGCCGATCTGCAATTCGATGGCGCGGGTGTCGCGGAATTCCTCGGCGAGCGGGATCTCGTTCCAGGCGAAACGGGGCGCGCCCATGTCCACCGTGATCGTGTTCGGCCTGTCCTCGATCCGGCAGGGAATGAGCCCGGCGGCCGTCTCGAAGTTGAAAGCCTTCGCGCCGCTATTCTTTTCCTCGAGCGCGGCGACGCAGCGCATGCCGTTGCCGCAGGCGCCGGCCTCGGAGCCGTCGGAATTGTAGATGCGCACGAACGCCTCGGTGTCCGCGCGCTTCGGCGGATAGAGCACCATCAGCTGGTCGAACGGTACGGCAGACGGACGGGCGAGCGCCTTCGCCTCGTCCGGCGAGACGGCGACCGGATGCGCGCGCAGGTCGAGCACGACGATCTCGTTGCCGAGGCCATTCATCTTCACGAAAGGGCGGTTCGCGAGCGCGCTCATGATCGTTCCAGGTTCAGGTGACTTATATGTGAAAGCGGGCGGCGTTTCCTAGCCCGCGCTTTCGTTCCCACGCGGCGGCGGATTTGCTATAAACCGCTTGCTTTCCGGCCAAACGCCGATCGGGAAAACGAGACTATGCGTCCTTCGCGGCAGCTATGCGGGCTTTTTCTGGCCCTTTCCCTCGTCTGCGGCGGCGCCGCGCATGCCGAAGACGCCAGGGACAAGCCGCAATCCCCGCCGGCGGCGTCCGCCGACGAGATCTTCGGCGAGGAGATCGTGCTGCCCGAACGCACGCTCCTGATGCGCAGGACGCGCACGAGCTGGGAGGATGCCTGGACCAGCATCGTGGACGCGTTCAAGGCGTTGCGCGCCGACGCCGACAGGCTCGGCGTCAAGGTGAACGGCAATCCGCTCGTGATCTATCGCTCCACCGCCGACGACAGTTTCGAATTCGACGCGGCGCTGCCGATCGAGGCCGCGCCCGCCTCGCCGCCGCCCGCCGACGGCGATCTGCATGTCGGGCCCGCGCGCTCGGGCAAGGCGCTGAAGTTCGTCTATCGCGGCGCGTTCGACGCGATGGATTCGACGTATGAGCTGATCAGCAACTACATCGACACCAAGAAGATCAACGCCGAGGATCTTTCGATCGAGGAATATGTCAGCGATCCGGCGACGGCCAAGCCCACCGACATCTCGATCAATATCTACATGCCGCTGAAGCCGTAGCGCTGCCTCGTGGCGAGGAGCATTGCGAGGCAATGCGTCTCGAACCATGAGACACTCATCCTTCGAGACGCCGTGCTGCGCACGGCTCCCCGGGATGAGACAATGGCTAGACGATCTCCCACATCTCGCCCGGATCGAGCGCGCGGAATTTTTCCGGCGCGATTTCCGCGCCGGCAAGCGCGGTCTTCAGCGCCGCGCGCGGGGCGCCGATCGCTTCGTCGGTCAGCTGGAACGTGCCGAAGTGATAGCCGAGCGCGAATTCGGCGCCGCAGTCATGATAGGCGCGCACGGCTTCTTCCGGGTTCATGTGCTGCTCGCGCATGAACCAGCGCGGCTCGTAGGCGCCGATGGGAAGGACGGCGAGCTTCGGCGCGCCGAAACGCTCGCGCACCAGCCTGAAGTTGCGGCCGTCGCCATAGCCGGTGTCGCCGGCGACATAGATGACGCCGGCCGGCGTTTCGATCGCGAAGCCCGCCCACAGCGCCTTGTTGCGGTCGAGCAATCCGCGCGCGGACCAGTGCCGCGCGGGCACGAGCGTCGCCTTCATGCCGCGGGCGAGATCGGCGCGCTGCCACCAGTCGTAAGCCTCCACGCGGATCGCGCGGTCGTGGTCGCGCATGATGGTGTCGTTGCCGAGCGGCGCGATGACGCGCGGCTTGTGCGTGGCGGCGAGTTTCGAGAGCGTCGCGACGTCGAGGTGGTCGTAGTGGCAATGCGTCACGAACACGAAATCGATGGGCGGCAGGAGTTCGAACGGAATGCCGGGATCGTTCACGCGCCTCGGCCCCGCGAAGGCGACGGGGGAGGCGCGTTCCGACCATACCGGATCGAACAGGAGGTTCAGCCCGCTGGTCTGGACGAGTACGCTCGCATGCCCGACGAAGGAGACGCGGATGCCTTCGAAGACGCGCGCGGGCGGATGGTCGCTGTATCGACTCGGCGCGGCGAGTGGCCATTTCGTGCCGCTGCCGGAGAGCTTCCACTTTAAGAGGTCGCCGAAGCCGCGCGGGGCCATGCCCGCCGGGTCGAAGAAGCGCAGCCCGTCGAAATGGTCGGAGACGGGGCCGTCGTAGTAGCGGGCGAGTTTCGCCTGCGCGGTTCCGCCCGCGCCCGCGAGCGCGGCGAGGGCGGCAACGCCTCCGAACAGCTTGCGGCGGGTGAGGTTCATGAGCCGCGATGTAGCATGGAAAAGGCCGATTTCACGGTCATATTGACTTGATCGAGAGCCCCTCCTAGTTTCCGCCCGCTTACGAAGTTCGCGAGCAAAATCCCGCCCACCGGCCCATTCGAGAGGCCGGGGGTCAACGCCCGACAGCGCGATGCGCCCTCGGGCGCGAAAGCGTTTGGAGCAATGTTCGACAGCCTGTCGGATCGAATCGGCGGAATCTTGAGCCGCCTCACCGGCCGCGGCGCTCTCTCCGAGAGCGACGTGGGCGAAGCCATGCGCGAGGTGCGCCGGGCGCTGCTCGAGGCCGACGTGTCGCTGGAAGTCGCGCGCGGCTTCATCGAGCGCGTGAGCGCGCGCGCGGTCGGCGCCGATGTCATCCGCTCCGTCACGCCCGGCCAGATGGTCGTGAAGATCGTGCACGATGAGCTCGTGAACGTGCTCGGCTCCGACGCGAGGCCCATCGATCTGCATGCCGCCGCGCCCGTGCCGATCCTGATGGCGGGCCTGCAGGGCTCGGGCAAGACGACGACGACCGCGAAGATCGCGAAGCGCCTCAAAGAGAAATTGAAGAAGAAGCCGTTCATGGCCTCGCTCGACACGCGCCGCCCGGCGGCGATGGAGCAGCTTGCCATCCTCGGCCGCGAGATCGGCGTCGATACGCTGCCCATCGTCGCGGGCGAGAACGCCGTGCAGATCACGAAGCGCGCGATG
>Ga0153956_1001186_pt1 | contig 24289 bp, 20 predicted proteins | sample TSFL040MetaG_FD_104704 | JGI IMG/M metagenome (GOLD analysis project Ga0153956, IMG submission 104704) | Attine ant fungus gardens microbial communities from Florida, USA - TSFL040 MetaG | ecosystem: Host-associated > Fungi > Mycelium > Unclassified | place: USA: Florida, Wekiwa Springs... | reverse complement strand
GCTTTGGACTCTGACGGACTCACTTAAGGCTGCCTACGATCTGCCGAGAGATGCGTAACTTTATTAAAAGTCATTGAGGCACGTCTTTCACCTGCACCTATCTGGGTTAAGGATCACTTCAAAATGTGGGAGGAACATGTGAAGGAATATCGGCGAACCCCTGAATCGATTGCGAGCCTATCGTCTGAACAATACCGCGTAACCCAGGAGAATGGTACCGAGCGGCCATTTCACAATGAGTATTGGGACAACAAAGAGGCGGGCATCTATGTTGACGTAGTTTCTGGAGAACCGTTATTTACGTCTGCTGATAAATATGACAGCGGATGCGGATGGCCCAGCTTCACTCAGCCAATTGTTTCGGAGAATGTCGTAGAAAAACACGATAGCACTCACGGAATGGTAAGGACCGAAGTCCGGTCAATGCACGGTGACAGTCATCTCGGCCATGTCTTTGATGATGGACCTGCCGACAAAGGCGGTCTTAGATACTGTATTAATTCTGCTTCACTCAAATTCATTCCGCTTGCCGAACTTGAGAGGCAGGGGTATGGGCAATATCTCCACTTTTTCGAACGCGAGGCTGGAGCAGAGTAGAGATCCTGTCCGTGGCTCGCGAGCGGTTCAATGTTCTGCGAATCTCCAAACATCTGCGATCGGTGGAACGATATCTCCCAGTCACCCAGAGATAGAATTCGCCCCGAGCGAAGTATTCCGCTTCGGGGCGAACTTGTTGTTCTCTCTCTATGGTGAGGAATCCACTTCTGAACGATGCACCGTGTCGTAAACGAAGACTCGGGCTATCTCTGACCGCGTTCGCGTGTGGACTCGAAAAGAAACCAACTTCTGCGTTGCGATTGATCGATCCAATTTTCGAGCAGACTTGCCGTTGCAAAATCGTTACCTTCATCGCAAATGCTATGAATGGTTTTCATTGATAGAACGAGATGCTTCTCATCCTCGCGGAGTTCGCTGAGCATATCCGCAGGCGTAACGAACTCCGCGTCATTGTCCTGTAAGCGCTGTAGCCTGCAAACGTGTCCAATCGAACGCAAGGTCGTTCCCCCGATTTTGCGGACACGTTCCGCAATTTCGTCGGTCATTGCAAATATCTGATCAGCATGATCGTCCAGCATCAGGTGATAGTCGCGGAAATGGGGACCCGACATGTGCCAGTGAAAGTTCTTTGTTTTGAAATACAACACAAACACATCTGCGAGAAGTATGTTCAATGCGCCCGATATCTGTATTACCGCCTCGGGTTCGATATCAGAAGGGGTTGCAAGCGGTCCCTTCTGCCTATTGACGAGTTCTACTCTGCTGGCCATCTTGTTTTCTCCAATCAAACGGTTCACAATGCGGCGCGATCTCGATGTAGTAGAAATCGCACCAGGATGCTGGCATCGTTCTGATCTTAGAAACACGGAACAAGATAGGGACTGATGAAAAGTGTAGGTGAGTTCCTGAGAAAGTAGCTTACATCTCCATTGACGGAGCGATGCAGTGAAGAAGCAGATTCCGGTGACGCTGACATGGCACAGTGAGAAAGCATGGAATCACTACTATGCAGACAAGGCCCCAACCACCCACGGAGGAGATCGATGAAGGCGATCGTAGCGACAGATCAAGCTGTTGGAATGGCAGGGGTGAAACTGGTGGACCGACCTGAGCCCGAGGCAGCAATCAATGATGTGATAGTTCAGATTCATGCGTCAGGATTTACAGGAGATGAACTGACATGGCCCTCGACCTGGACTGATCGTGCGGGCCGCGACCGGACACCCATCATTCCAGGGCACGAACTGGCCGGAGTGGTTACGGCTGTGGGTTATGGCACGACAGGGTTGTCAGTCGGACAGCGCGTGATTGGCCTTACAGATGATTGTAGGATTCGAGGTGAGGCCGGTCACGGAGAAGGTATCTCTGTACTTTTGCAGGGTGCCATTGTCCAGGATATCCCGGGTAATATTGTCGAGCCAGAGACTCTGGCCCATGTCCTTTAGCATTTCCGTCGAGTTCATGCAGTAAACCTCCACATTCACATGGATACGCACGTTGTATTCGACACATGAGGCTACAGTCTCGGTCACCTCACGCAACGGACAAGCAACAATACTCACTTTTCCTTGATTGTCCTGCTCGCATTTCTCGGCGTCACCATCTTTATGACGGTGCCAGGCCTATAGATTTCTATGGGTATGGCACTTATTCATTCGAACCTTGTCGAAAGGACATGACGTGAGCCTCGCCCGCCTGTAGAAATCCTTAGGCTTCTTGAAGCGAATCTGATTCAGAATCATAGCGCACATGGGATTCATATCGATTGAAACAACCGCCATTCTTAGTAGCGCTGTGCCTATGGATGCTGTTATCTCTGAAGTCCGCAGAGGACTCATGAGCCCGCAGAAGTCGTTGGCCCCTTGGTTGTTTTACAACGATGCCGGGTCTGCATTATTTGAGGAAATCACGATGCTTCCGGAATACTACGTCTCGCGTCTCGAGCGGAAGATCCTGCGGGACAATGTGAGAAGTATTTTGCGCCATGCGTTCATTGAACCGAGTGCTCCCATTCGCATTGTTGAGCTTGGCGCGGGTTCGGCAGAAAAGACACGCCTAGTCCTTTCCGAAGCTCAAACTCTTTCGTCTGAAGTGACTTATGTCCCGATCGATATTTCTTCTGCCGCCCTCGAAGAGGCGCAAAAGCGTTTGGAGCGGGACTTACCGAGGATTCGAGTGGAGTCGATTGTTTCGGATTATGTCTCCAAGCCAATCCAACTCGGGCGATTTGCCGGAAACACTATGGTTCTTTACATCGGTTCGAGTATTGGTAACTTCGAGCCCCTCGACGCGAGGAAAATTCTCTTCAATGTGGGAAAGCAACTGAATCCCACCGATACGCTAATGCTTGGCACTGATCTGGTTAAGTCCGAACAGATTCTGCTTCCTGCGTATGACGATGCACGCGGCGTTACGGCTGAGTTCAATCGGAATGTCTTGAGGCGGCTTAATGAGGAACTCCAAGCCAACTTCGTGCCTGAGATGTTTGCGCATCGGGCAGTGTGGAATGAAAAGCTTGCGCGAATGGAGATGTATCTAGAGAGCCAGGAAAGACAGTGCGTATCCATTCCGTTTGCGGATCTATATCTTGAGTTCGAGGCTGGTGAAACTATCCACACCGAGAATAGTTATAAATACACACCGTCATCGGTGTCTGCGTTATTGGAAGACACTGGATTTTCAGTTCATAATCAGTGGAAAGACGAAGACGAGTGGTATGCGATTACCCTGGCGGGGCCAGTCCGGAACGACTGATTGGTAATTGCAGAACATGGTGCATATCTCTTCATAATTGAGAACGTCGCATTGAAGATAGGACCTATAGTTCGAGCATCCCAAGCCGATCTCAATACTCTGCTGGCGCGACGGCTGGAAAGTCCTTTTCAGGATCGAAGACGTTATTGAAGAAGTTGGTCAACGAGTACATCGCCACTAGCGCAACGATCTCGATGACGTTCGCATCCGAGTAGCCCGCATCGCGCACAGCTTTCACGTCGTCATCGCCGACCTTACCGCGGGTCTCGATAACTCTTCGCGCAAACTGGATGGCGGCGTCCCGCTTCGGTTCGCTGGCATGGCCCTTCCGAGCAAGAATAATTTCCTCGGCCGTGAGCTTCGCCAAGTGCTCAGCCGTATAACTGTGGACAGTCAGGCAGTAGTCGCAGCCATTTACTTCGGAGACGGTAAGGCCGATACTATCGCGCGTTTTCACATCAAGCGCTTTGCTCAAGGATCCGAAAAGCGTGGCCCATGCGTTGAACGCAATCGGACTCGCGGCGAACGTTGCCATCATATTGGGGGTGAACCCGATACTTCTAGCGAACGTATCGAGGGTCGGCTTTGAATCTGCCGGTACCTGTTCCGGCAATAGAGCTGCACTTCTAGGCATTGTTTTCTCCGAAATTTACTGATTTAACTAACAATCAAACGAGGTCCAATACTTCCGATACCGGCAGGCGTGGCTTCTGCGCCCAATTCCCCGGCCGTTCTGGTCCAACGGACAACAGCATGACTGGCACTTCGTCATCAGCAAGTCCAAACTCTCGATGTACTGCATCAAAATCGAACCCGATCATCGGAGTCGATCCCATACCCATCGATTCGGCTGCATAGATAATCGCTGCCGCACCGAAGGTGGCAGTGCGAATAGCCTCGTCGCGGCGGCGCTGTGGGTAGGCCATATAGAGATCGCGTGCAGGGATCTCCCACTCTGGTACAGTTTCCGGTGCCATAATGCCTGCTTCCACTAACGGGGCCAGGCGCGACGGGATAACGCTGGTGTCAACTAATTGACCGCAGATGATGAAGGTAACGGCCGCTTCGGTGGTTGCAGGCTGATTCCAGGCGATCGGACGCAGCCGAGCCTTAGCTTCTCGCGAGCGCACAGCAATGAAGCGCCAGTTCTGCAAGTGGAACGACGTCGGAGCGCTGGTCCCGATCCGTACCAACTCACGGATTTCGTCATCGCTCAAGGTGGCGGCGGGGTCATAATACTTCGTCGAGCTTCGGCTTAGGATGCAGTCAATGACGCAGTTAGTCATAGCGATTTCCTTTGGGTTGATGGACAGGTTGACGGACAAGAGAGCTCCACCCTCTACGTCATGTGGTCGCCCCTCCGCGTTGCCTCTCGCAGTTGGGTGCCGCACTCTACTCTTTGCTTAGAACGGACTCGTTCCAGTGCTGGGTGAGGTGGGAGGGCGTTTCATGCTCAAGAGCTCCATCACTTCACGACGATCTTCCGCGGAGGAGATCGCAACTGTAAGGAATCTTCCGTCGGGATATGGTTTAGCTTCGTCGTAAAGCCTAACTAACTGTGAGCGCCAGACATGGCGTCGCTCCTCAAACTTTTCTCGTTCCGCTTCCCCCAGAACTACGAGGACCGAAACCCGTCTGTACTCGGGAAGAATGGTGCAGAACGCTTTGGTCTTCTTGTAGCGCAAAGACCAGCCACGGTTTTTGCCACCATAGAGCCATTCCGGCACGAAAACTCCGGGGTAAGAGGCATCGATCCAACTCCGGAGCTTGACCCAATGCACAAAAGCTCGCTGGCCGATCCAATCGCGGAGGTCGTCTTCATCGGGCGACGCCGATCTGTCAGTCATCCTGTCGCCGACCTGAGGGGACTGGTTGATGTCGTCGTTGGGCGTTACCAGTGTCATAGGAATCGATGATTGGTCCCTTTCACTGGAAAGGTAAGCTATCTCCTCGATTACTCACCTATACTTTTCATCAGTTCTGAGCCCATTTGCCGCTCAAAGATGAATTACTGAAGATGTTCTTTCCCGATCCGAAAGCTCCGGGAGAGTTCATTGCCCTCACTTGATATCGAGAAGATCCGGTGGATTCAAATACCGACAAAGTCCTTGGTTTAAACGACTCCGGTGTACTCGCCTCTTGCCGGATAACCAGTGTTGATGATGAAGTCGAGCGCCTGCACCATCTCCTGGAAGTTAGGTCGAACGAAAGGCATGGACTGGACTGAGATGTAGTAGATCGACTGATCCGGTCTCAAAAGAAATACACCAGGCTCAGAGAACAGTGGTGGTTCGACGATCCCAATGGAACTCTCTCCCCGCGACGCTGAGATATAGAGACCCCACTTACGGGCTTCGCGCAGTTCAAAACCATATCCGATCCTTAGGTTCATAGCGCCGATTTTCTTGGACATTTGTCGTGCACGCTCTTCTGTGTCCGAGCTAATCGCGACAGTGGTTACGCCTCGCTTTCCCAAATCCGGCGTCAGGCGATCCAATTCCTTAAGGTAGTTCGAACAGACAGGGCAATGCAGGCCACGATAAAAGCAGATGAGGGAGAAACGAGCGGGCTTTTCCAGGCTCAAATCATAGGGAGTCCCTGAGAGGGTCTCAACTACAAGGGAAGGTGCAATGTCATGGGGGATAAGCATCTCTTAATCCTCTTCGGATGTTGGTGTGTGGATGGCGAGCACAGGAATCGTCCACATCTCAAGCCCATGATGGACTACGAATCCTTGTGCTGCCTCCAAAAGCGTTTATCTCATTGGTCTGACTTCACAATCGACCAATTTCGAACTGACGATCGGGAGATATCCGGCAGTACTGAGGGCTTCTTGCCGTTCAGACATGTGATTGCGATGATGCGAATGGAGCACAATTGCCCATCGTATTCTTCCAGTCCGACTAAAGCTCTTGTCTTATAGAACATCAAGTGACGAAGAGATGACCTAAAGAAAAAGTCAGGCATGGGGCTGACAACGTTGATGGCGTGTCTCTCGTTTTGCATGACCGTCCAATACGGTCGGACTCCGAGGCACGTACCCGGAAAGTACGTGTATGGGCCTTCGCGCCTCGTGGTATGGCTCCAATCGGTGCAGCAATCGTTGGGGCGTTGATTTTGTGGGATCTCTATTTCTCAGAATCCCCTAAAGAAATCTATAGCACGACAATATCTTCCTCTCGCTATCCTCTGGCTGCATGGAACGACAGGAGGCAATTCACGTGAAATACGTCCGGGTGGTAATCATCGTCCTCGCGTTTATCGCGGTAGGAACGTTTTTGTTTGAGTACAAAACACCGACTGTTCAAGCTGGCGCGGATAGCTCACCATTTGCCAAGAACTTTTCGCTTGTCGATAAAGACGGTAACCTTGCCAAGCCAGTGGACTATCGGGACAAGTACGAGACTCTTGGAACATACGTAGTCCTTGATCCAGCGGGCAATCAAATGCATATGACATACGCATCTCCAGGTGCTGCGGAGTATTTCCGTCAGAACGGAAAGTTTGCTGACGGGACAGTGCTCGTTAAAGAAGTCTTTGGAACCGAACACGCCCAGATGACCACGGGCGATGCTCATTGGGCTTCAGGAACCAAGGTTTGGTTCGTGATGATCAAGGACGACAAGGGACGTTACACGAACAGCAAACTATGGGGTGACGGCTGGGGATGGGCGCTCTACAAATCCGATGCACCGGATAAGCAGGTGGCGGTCAGCTACAAGAAAGATTGCCAAGGATGCCATATCCCAGCCCAGAAAACAGACTGGATCTACACCCAAGGTTATCCGGTACTCCACTCTTCGAAGTAACAACGACCTTGCTTATCAGGAGGCACCTATGAGGAAATATCTCGTGTTTTTTGGGGCTGTCGCGACCCTCGCGATGGCTGGACTTGTAGAGCGCACACGGAACGAGACAGTTTTTGCAGCGCAACATGTGTCGGAGTCTGCACCATCCTTGTCGAGCTCGACTGCACAATTCACCTCGGATGGAAAGCTCAAGCTTCCGGCCGGATTTCGCCGTTGGGTCTTTCTTGGTGCTCCTCTGACTCCAAACGCTCTCAATGATGGGGAGGCTAATTTCCCGGAATTCCATCATGTTTACGTTGAGCAGAAGAATCTGGATGTATATCTGAAGACCGGCTCCTTTCCAGAAGGAACGATTCTCATCAAAGAGCTAACCCGCGTTCTTAAACCTACTTTTCCGGATGGTTCACGTACCGAGCCCTCGGGGAGAGGGTATTTCAACGGAGAACTGAATGGGATCGATGCGTCTGTGAAAGATAGCAAACGGTTTGCCAAGACGAACGGCTGGGGATTCTTTACCTTCGGCCATCACCCAATGCCATACGAAGAGACCGCCCCAGAAGCTCCTGTGAGTGAGTGTGCCGGCTGCCATCAAGCGAACGTGAGTAAGACCGATATGACGTGGGTGCAGTTTTACCCGATCCTCCGCGACAACGTAAAGCCATAAGCCTGTACCCACTGATGCAATCGTAGAGTCGCCACCATCACACGGCGGAATCAAGGTGTTCCACCGTGTGATGGTGGCGGCATCGGTGTTGGATCTGCCTGCCACAATGGGCCCTACAGTCAAGAATTATGCATTTGCAGTGTCGCGGTTACTCGCCTCATTGAGAGAGGAGCATCTCCAAGACAGACACGCCTCGCTTTATCTCATTTACGCTACAGCCAGCGAATCCCAGCGTTAACGCCGGCTTCTGCTCGTATCTGCGGACGTAAGACGACATGGGAACCACCTCCAAGCCAAGCTTTTGAGCCCGGCGGGTTAGCTCCATTTCGGTGATCTCGGTTTTAATCCAAGCTACGGCGCGCATACCGGATTGGGCCTTTTGTAAATCGAGCAAACCGGCAAGGTGTTTCTTCGTTTCCCAGGCGAGCGTTTCCGACCGCTCTGAGTAGACCTGTCGCATTTTTCTGACATGGTGGCCGAAGTGACCTTCGTTGATGAATTCGGTCAACACGGCCTGGTCTAATGTCGGAGCGTGGCGATCCATGAAGCTTCGTGAGACCTTGAATGCTTCTACTAGCCGTTCCGGAACGATGACGAATCCGATACGAAGAGCATTGAAGAGCATTTTTGTAAAAGTTCCAACGTAGATAACGGATCCAGATTGATCCAGACTGTGCAGTGATGCAAGGGGTTTTCCAGAATACCGATATTCCGCGTCGTATTCGTCCTCGACAATCCATGCGCCTGCATGTATAGCCCAGCTAAGGAGCTCGGCGCGCCTCTCCGCTGACATGACAGTTCCAAGGGGAAACTGGTTCGCCGGTGTTACGTAGGCTAGACGAGCGAACGGAGATGACTTGATCCCTCTTGCAACGTCGATGCCGTCCTTATCGACTGGAATGGAAATGACTTTCGCGCCAGCGCACTGAAGGGCCTGGCAGGCGCCAGGATATCCGGGATCTTCCATCCACACTTCGTCGCCTGGGTCAAGAAGCACACGCGCCAAGAGATCCAACGCCTGCTGTGCACCTGATGTCACGATGATCTGTTCAGCAGAGCAGCGTACTCCACGTGAGCGTCCCACGTATTCTGCAATGGCTCTTCTAAGAGGTAGATAGCCGCCCGCATCCCCTTGCCCATACAAAGAGCGCGGCGCTCTGCGATAAACACGCGCTGCGATCCGCGCCCACAATTCGACCGGAAACAGGTCGATAGCCGGTTCATAACCCCGAAACGCCTTCCCGATGGAATGCGAAGCGGGCAAGAAAAATCTGGTCTTCAGCAGACTCTGCGTACGTTTTGCTATGGTCGCTCTGGAGCTTACCTTCTGGATAGATCTTCGTTTTACCGGAGAGGCCATCTCCCATCCTCGGGCCGGTACGACGAAGGTTCCGGCGCTCACTTCAGATGAAATGAAACCCTCATCCTGAAGCTGCCGGAATGCTGCCACGACTGTACCCCGAGCAAGACCGTATTGTGATGCGAGGCCTCTCGTGGAAGGCAATCGTGCTCCGGATTTCAATCGGCCGTCGACAATCGCGGAGCGCAGTTCTGTATAGAGCCAGCGCCACATCTCTTGGCCACTTTTTCTCGGTTCCAGAACCAGATCTTGAAATGTCTCAGTCTTCGCCACAGCTTTAGCCACCTATCATGGACCAATCTTTATGGTGATTATGGTCCATTTAGTTGTTCCACGCCAAGTTAGCTTAACTAGGAAGGGGAGAGCGTCGTGAAGATGAGATTAGATCCAGAGAAGGTTTCTCCCGCTGCCTATCACGCGATGCTTTGCCTGGAGAACTTCGTCGGGAAGTCATCGAAGCTTGAGGGCTCTCTTCTACACCTCATCAAGATGCGAGCTTCCCAGGTTAACGGGTGCGCCTTCTGTATTGACATGCACTCCAAGGACGCGCGAGCGGATGGTGAGACGGAGCAGCGTCTTTACGCTTTGTCTGGTTGGCGAGAAACTACCTTCTTCACGAATCGAGAGCGTGCGGCTCTGGCATGGACGGAAGCATTGACTCTGATTACAGAAGGGCATGCATCGGATCATGTCTATGCGGATGCAAGGAAAGAGTTCACCGAAGAGGAGCTCGTCCACCTGTCGATCGCGATCATAGCGATCAATGGTTGGAATCGACTTTCGATAGGTTTCCGCAGGCTTCCCGGCGAATACCAGCCCCATAAGCCTGCTTAGTGTGCTTGTTGACGCACTTTTATTCCGAAAGGACAGAATGCAATGCATAACACGAAAAAGCTTGTGCTCCTCTCTGTATTTATCTCCCTTCTTGGAGTCGTCACATCAATGCGCGCCCAACAAGTGAATACGCTCTTCATGAAACAGCTGCCAGACATGCAGGGTAAAGAGATAGAAGTCATTACGGTCAATTACGCTCCGGGAGAGGTCGACGCCGTCCACCGGCATGATGCGCACGCAGTTGTCTATGTTCTCGAAGGGGAAGTTGAGATGCAGGTTCGCGGAGGTACACTTCAGCGGCTTGGACCTGGACAGATATTTTACGAATCGCCCGAAGACGTTCATACCGTAAGCCGTAACCCAAGTCGAACGAAGTCAGCGAAGTTCGTTGTGTTTTTTATCAAGAATGAAGGAAAACCGATTCTCACTCATGTTCCCTAACTTCTGATCCGAGCGATGTATCTCGACGATAAAACTGTTTGTCTCAAAGCAGCAGTCCCTACCCGGAGGCATGTATGAACTCGAAAACCGAGAAACGCACCGAGAACTTGTCAGAGATCGTGCGCCTGTTCGGGCGGTTTGCGCTGGGAGCCTCCTTTCTGTCTGCCGTAGCTGATCGCTTCAGCATATGGGGGCCTCATGGAGCGAAGAATGTCTCCTGGGGCGATTTCACCCATTTTGTGAAATACACGGGGGCCGTAACATCACTTTTCCCTAGATCATTGACGGTGCCGTTTGCGTGGGCAGCAACCATCGCTGAGGCGCTTCTTGGGATATTGCTTATCGCAGGCTTCAAAGTACGAACGACTGCTGTCCTTTCTGGTCTTCTTCTTTTGTTATTTGCGATGGGCATGGCTACAGGTCTTGGCATCAAGACACCGTTTGATTACTCGGTGTTTTCCGCGGCGGCGGCGGCATTCCTATTGGCGTTCTGGGAATCTGACCGATTTACGTTAGACAGACTCTTGATCCAATCGCGAGATTGAGCGAGGGATTGGAACCAGGAGCAATGCAAATTTCGATTGCGTGAACGCTCCACGCAATGGACACAGAGAATTTCAAAAGCCAGAGCTCGATCTAAAACAAAACGGTTCACTTTTTGTAATGTAATCGGATGTCATCAGAAAGATGATTCGAGGTCGGTAGCGCCGTCCATCGTCGATTAAGAGATCAGTAGCTTGGCTTGATCGGAAGTGCGATATGCCCCCACCCAAACCTGTACGAATATTGCTGGTCGATGATCACCCGATTTTTCGAGAGGGGTTGAGCATGGTCATCCAATCGCAGCCTGATTTTCTGCTTGTCGGTCAGGCTGAAAACGCGGTGGATGCGCTTTCTCAATTCCGTCGCAGTCGCCCTGATGTGACCATCATGGATCAACTACTTCCGGGCGCAAGCGGTACGGATGCGTTGATTGCCATTCGGAAAGAAAGTCCTCGTGCGATCGTGATGATAGTGACGACCTCGAAGCAAGACATGGATGTACGCCGAGCGCTTAATGCGGGAGCTGCTGCCTATGTTTTGAAGAACACACCCAAAGCAGAGATGCTCCGCGTGATCCGTTGGGTCTCAGAAGGCCGTAGGCACATCCCTTCTGAGGTCGCGAGCACACTCGCAGAACATCTGGGACAGGAGGACCTTTCTCCACGGGAGACTTCAGTCCTAAGACTGATTCGGGATGGTCATCGGAATAAACAGATAGCCCAACACTTAGGAATCTGTGAGACGACGGTGAATTTTCATATCAGGAACATCGTCGAAAAACTCCAGGCAAATGACCGGACTCATGCCGTGACCATTGGTTTTAGACGTGGTCTGTTAGAGCTCGAATAGATTCAAGAACACGTCTCCTGTAGTATGGCCATCGCGCTGAACCCAACTGTCTGCCGCAGGAACCCGCGGCGAGTGATCTGCTCGTTCTCCATAAATCTCGACTCCCGATGATATGTGTTGCAGAGCCGCACCCACAGTACGGCTCTGCAAAAGTTATCGGCTTTTCAATCTGTTAAACGAAGAGCTTCTCATAGACGGAATCTATCTGGAAATGCGTGATGCCTAGCTTCTTCATCTTCTCCGCATCTTCAGCCGCGCCCTGCATCACATCCCGCTTTGCCATCTCGTAACGGAAGGTATTGATCGCCGCAACTGGAGTGATACCAGCCTTGCGGCAGAGATCGACGGACTCTTCAGTGAGCTCGCTCGCGAGCTCAAAGAGATACATGTGTTTAGTGTCGTCGCCACGCTCCATAGCCGCCGCGAGTGACTTGCGATTGCAGGAGGGATACACCGACGTTCCCAGGAAGGACTTGGCCTTGGTGCCGCCTCCGAGTAAATACGTTGACTCGAGAAGCCCATTTTCGAAAAGTGATCGTTTGAGACTCACATAGAAATCATCCGGGAATGATTCGCTCTTGATGTCCAGCATCAGGCGAGTTTTGCCTTTGCACATTGCGCAAAGATCGCGAAAGTGAATGGGGCTGGTGTTGCCGGGCTTTGAGCGCAATGCACTCGCCTCTTTCCAGGTGACCTCCTCAACCTTGCGTGGGTCGCCGTAGAAACGTTCGAAGTTATTATCGTGTTGCAGGATCGGCTCTCCATCCTTTGTACGACGGATATCCACTTCCAGCATCCAGAAGCCGCGGTCAATAGCCGTCTGAACGGAGCCGGGGCTGTTCTCGGCATGCTGATCGTCGACAATGCCACCGCGATGGGCAATGAGTTGATATTTCTTCGGAACAGCTGCGCTCATCGGTAGCGAACTCCCCAGGTACACTGCGGGAACTGCAAGAGCGGCCATCGAAACAAAATTTCTGCGTGTAGTCTTCATAAGACTTCTCTCCTAAAACTCGAACTTCAAACCAAGTTGTAAGTTGCGCTGTCCGGTCTTCGAGGTGACTAGGCCAAACGAACCTGCGTTGGGGTTTACGCCGGGATCGGCAAGTATCGGATGATTGGGTAGGTTGAATGCCTCCACACGGAACTGCGTCTTCAAGCGATCATGGATCGTGTCGAAGTTTTTGAACAACGCAAGATCCAGTTCGTTGAACGAGGGACCGCGGAGGATGTTCAGTCCTGCATTACCGAAAGTTCCAGGCTGAGGAGCCTTGAAAGCTGCTGAATTGAACCAGGGCTTGTTCACGCCACTGCTCCCTGTAGCGTGTGGATTGCCCACTAGGTTCCATGGCTGAGATCCGCTCCCGGAACCCACGCCAGCAGTGTCCACCGTCGACACCACAGAAAGGGGATTTCCGCTGCGATAGAAGAAGACCCCAGAGACCTGCCAGTCGCCGAGCGCACTCTCATACCAATGTTGCGGTTTCCGCCAAAGTGGCAGTTTATAAATCGCATTGAGATTCAGCACGTGCGGGAGATTGGTGCCGGAGACAGCGCGGACCAAATTTACGTGATACGCGTCCCACGGGGTAGTTGTGTTGTCGATGAGTTTAGAAAAGGTATACGCGAGGCCAAACGAGAGTCCCGCCCGGAACCGTTTCTCCGCACTGATCTGCAAGGAATTGTAGTTCGATTGGCGGTTGTACTCGCCAAGCGTGATGATGCCTAAGCCCATCCATGGACGAAGGGCATCCGCGTTCACGCCCGGATTCGCTTGAACGGTTCCTGGCTGAAGCTGGTTGATGTTTCTCTGCCCACGCAAGTTGATGGAATGTTTCCCGACGTATCCAATCTCAAACAAGACGGATCCCGGCAATTCTCGCTGAATTCCCAGGCTGTAGGTGTATGCAGTCGGATAGCGGTAGGCAGGATCGAGGGCGCGGACAGGAAACGGGTACTGCCGTTGTGTGCCACCCGAAGATCCAGGGTTGTCGACCGCACCATTTGTTACACCAACGGTGATCTGATTCGGCGCGTTGCCAAAGAGATAACTGCTATAGAAGTTCACACGGTCTTCGTAGAGGCCGAAGCCGCCGCGAAGTACGGTCTTGGGCGCAATCAAGGAAGAAAAACCGAGTCGCGGCTGAAACTGAAGTGTGTATCTGTTCACAAGACTACGCGGAAGATTGTGGAAGAGGCGATCGACGCCCGGTACCGACTGTGCCGGGACATGTCCGGCAGCCGATGAAGGGAAGCCGCTTCCAGGAAGAACAATTCCGTTATAGGGATCTCCGGAGACGATAAACCCACCTGTACGATCTACGATGGCTTTATTGGCTTGGCTGTAAAAGTTTGGGTCGAAGTTAGAGATATCGTTCCACTTGGCGTACCAAGGTCCGAAGTAGGAATACCGCAAACCCGCCTCGATCGTCAGACGTGGAGTGGCCTTCCATGTGTCCTGTACAAACCCTTCAAAGACATTGCTCCGCATCAGGGTGTACGCACGTTGTGAGATCTCTCCGTAGCTATTGAAATTTCCAAGCGCGGCATTGGCGATGGCAACTCCGGTTGTGTTTGGATTGCCTGTAGGAGAGAAGGTAAAGCCGCCGTTCTGGTTGTTGGTTCCACCGGGTGCACTGGAAATGACGACCTGATCGCGGTTATTCTGCAAACCGCGTTCGACGTAACCGCCAAACTTGATCGTGTGTCGGCCGGTTGGGATCCATGAAACGTTGTCACTGAGCGCATAGACCTGACCGCTCGATTTAGAAGGATAGGGTCCCCCATCCAGAGTCGTGAAGCTTGTGATGGAAACCGTAGGAATCTTGTCCTGCAGATCTTTCCCGACCGGAAAAATGTAGGGATAGTTAATACCATATAGACTGCGCTGGTATGGATTTGTAGCAAGGTTGTTTGTCTGTACCAACTCATTCGAGGCGGAAACGGTAAAGTCATTCACCCACTTCGCGGACAACATGCTCGTCACGTTGAAGGCAGCAGTAGTGTTCGGCCGCTTTTGATCAGTGCCGACCCGATCCAGGTTCGTGGTGAATGGGCTGATCGCGTGATACTCGTAGTGCTGAGCGGTTAGAGTGAGTCTGTGACGACCTAAATAGTAGTCAACTCGGTAGAAATCCTTGCGGCTATCACGCGGCGCTGCCAGTGTCTTGATCCAATTTGCCGCCCCCTGCTGATAGCCCGGGGTCGGTAAAGGATAGGCATTCAGCAGTGCCAGGCCATTATGGCTGAGACGGGATGGATCAATCGTATTGTTCGGGAAAGGGAGTCCAGTCTGTGGATCGCGAACGACCTGTACTGAGTTGGTGAAGGGGTTGGACCGATTCAGCAGTTCGCTAAAATTTCCTGTCCTCATGAGAGCAGTAGGTACTGTCGCGGTGCTTGTCTGTTGCGCACGGTAACGCACCCACTCTTCTGCAACAAAGAAAAAGAGCTTGTCTTTGTTGATGTTCCATTTCCGAGGCCAGAAAATGGGTCCACCGAAGGAAAATCCTGGCTGATTGAAACGTAATCCGTCCGGCCTGCTGTTTTGGGTCGGGGCGGGGCTGTTGTTCCTGACCCAGCTATTTGCGTCCAGCGCCGAATTTCGGATGAACTCGAACGCGGTACCGTGGAAACTATTTGTCCCGCTCTTCGAGACGAAGCGAACCTGACCTCCGTCGACGCGGCCATATTCGGCGGGATAGTTCGCGGCAAGAATCTGCACCTGTTGAATCGAGTCAGCGTTGAAGACACCAATTGTGGCCGTCCCAGAACGGGTGCGTACCGCGTTCACGCCGTCCAAGGTGATAGCGTTTTCTGTGCTCGAGCTTCCGTTAATCGAGAAACCGTTGCCACCTAGATCGTCTAGATTAAATTGATTGAAATTTCCGCCAGTGACACCTGCTTTTGTTAAGGCGAGATTAAGAGGATTTCTACCGTTCAGAGCCAGATCCTTAATCTGTTGTGTGTCAATGGTTCGTCCCACCATGGCGGTATCGGTCTCTACCTCGGCTCCTGAGGACTCTACCGTGATCTCCTGGCTAACCGACCCTGTTGGTACAGGTGACAACATGAGTGAGATGCGATCCGCGGGTGCGGACATCAAACGTTTCGGTAGGTTCGAAGTCGATTTGAATCGCAAAGAGCTCCGTCGCGGCGGACTTCTCATCCATACTCAGGGTCAACCGTTCACCTTGCTTTCACTTTTGATTCAGAGGCCAAACGAAGTAGTATCGCGCATGGAGATGCGGCAGGTTTTGTGGGGTGAAGAGGTCACTGTTGACTTCGAGCAGAGTCTGAGTTCGGTCATCAAGAAATTGCGTGAAGCACTTGATGATTCTGCGAGTAACCCCGTCTTCATTGAGACCATCGCGCGTCATGGCTATCGGTTCATCGCGCCTGTTACATCGGTTGGCTCAGACGAAAAGAAAACCCAGGTTCCACAGTTCGAAGCTGAAAATCTTGCGACCTCAGCAATTCCGATCGGCCCGGCTATATCCGATTTATTGCAGGCTGAGACAACTCTTTCTCCTGTGCTGAAAAACGAGATTTCAACCGTCCCTGATAAACGATCGCGAGCAAGTCATATGTGGCTTGCGATGGCATGCTTCACGGCCTTATCCGCATTTGTGGCGTTTTGGTGTGGTGCTCGAAGCTCGTCCGCTATGAGATACAGGCTTTCTCAAGTGACGTCCTCGAGTCACCTTTTTACAGGCATTAACTATGTGAACTCCGTTCCAACATTGTTATCCGATGGAGTTCGTGTTTACTTTCCCGTATTTGAAGGCGGTCAGTCCCTCCTGAGTTCTGCGTTGATCGGAGATGGCGAATCAAGTCGGGTTTCCCTGCCGACCGAGATCAGCATGCCTATTCCGACAGACATCTCTCCGGATCTAACGCGTCTCCTCGTGACGGATCGTCTTGGACTATCGTCCGAACATCCCCTATGGATTGTTCCGTTAGGAGGCGGAAGTGCTCAGCGGATCACCAGCACTCTGGCTCACGACGCAATTTGGACAGCTGATGGAAAGCATGTCCTATTTGCCAAGGACAACGAAATCTATCGGCAGGGCGATGATGGAGAGAGTTTAAAACTTCTTGCCACTTTACCCGCGCCAGCATTCTGGCTGCGGCTCTCGCCGGATGGTAGCCGTGTGCGATTCACAATCAATCGTGCAGACGGTGGAGATCGATCGATTTGGGAGATGAGCTCTGAGGGGGCTGATCCTCATCCGATCATGGCGAAATGGCAAACCGGCCGAGATGTTTGTTGCGGAAGTTGGACTGGAGATGGAAAACATTTCATCTTCAGTGCGGTAGATGAGGGTCACAGCGATATTTGGGAATACGATGAACCCAGGTTTGATGTGTTGCAAGGGCAACGTCTTCCACATCGGCTCACCGACGGACCGATGGATTTTAAATCTCCAGTTCCAGATCGGCACACCTCCGAGATTTTTGCCATCGGAGTACAGAAGAGTTCTCGTCAAATTCGTTTTGACCCTGCAACACATCAGGCGATCCAAAATCTTCCGTTACCGCCAAATGTTCAAAGAGTTGAATTTTCGACTGATGGAAAGTGGATGGCGTGGATCGATGGAGGAACGAGCTCGCTATGGCGGAGCCGTGCTGACGGATCTCTCCGTTTGCAGCTGACCACGCCGCCGAATGAAGTTTGGATGATGAAGTGGTCTCCGGACGGAACGAGAATCGCTTACATCGGTCGAACAAAAGGCTCTCCCTGGAGGATACATATCATCTCTTCGTCGGGACGACAGTCCTCGACTCCACTTCCTGAAGCACGTGACCAGGTAGATGTGGGGTGGTCACCTGATGGCCGACAATTAATCTTTGGACGGCTTCCAAACTCGGTTAAGGTCGAGCGGTTGCCAAAGCAGCTCCAAAGGTTGGACCTGCGGACACAACAATTATCCCTAATCCCTGATTCGGAGGGGATTACGAGTCCTCGTATCTCTCCCAACGGAAAATACATTGCGGCTATCAAGAATGATGGAGGCGAACTAGTCCTCTTTGATATGGAAACAAAAAAGAGACGGACTCTTCTCAAGCTTTCTATTACTGATCCGGTATGGTCGCACGATAGCCGTGCGCTGTTTTTCCTTGCCTTTCAACCGGAGGGGAGGACGATATATCGGTTGCGCTTGCCCGAAGAGAAACTTGAGCGCGTCATTGGCATTGAAGACATTCGACTGAATGACATTGGGGTGTTCTGGTTTCACAGTCTGGCGCCTGGAGATCTCCCACTGATTTCTCTCGACACATCGAACACGAGTATCTACAAACTCGAGCAACGCCCTTGAAAATAAATTGAGCAAATGCTGTAGCGGGACATGATTTCTATTTGTGCGTAACGCGTGAGAAGACGACTTGGCCATTTAGATTCATGGCCTCTTCAGCTTGACCTCGCTTCTTTAGCCTTGCTAGATCGTGAGCAATAGCCGATTCAGCCTGAGTTTGGTTTGCTCTGGAAGTGGCCTCAGCCAGACCAGATAGAGAAGGAACGAATCCGTTTGTCAGTCTTGCACCAACAGACATCTGCTGCTTCTGGTTATACCGTCTACGCGCATTTCTACCAGTATTGGTGGCTGACACGCACATATCTTCTTGCAAATATCGCTGAGACATCCAGTCGATCTCAGTGCTGTGAAACCTGCGTAATGTACTCTGCGAGAGGAACGCAGGCTGGCCTCACGATGTGACAGGTATATGCCATCTTTCTTGTCTTTTGGGCCACCTGTTCTACATAATGAGAACCAACTAATTTTCATTTTCATTTGGGTTCCCCGAGAGTTGTTCCCCGATATACCTCTGGCCATGGCCAGACCTTACGGGAAGCTCTGCTGTATTGATCCCTATTTCTTTTCTCTGCCTTAGGAGAGTTTGCGGTGAAGTCAATTGGTTTCTTGTCCTGCGTTTCGTCTGCTCAGAAGCGTCTACTACCTGCTTCACTGTTTCGCAATCTTGGCTTGATGCTAGCGTGCCTGTTACTGCTGGTATCCAGGGAAACGAATGCCTATGCCCAGACTGCGTCCTTCAGCTACGCGATCCAGACGCTAGGCAGCTTCGGCTCTCCTTGGGGTGTGGCGGTTGACGGCAGCGGCAATGTCTTCGTCGCCGATTCCGCCAACAATGTGGTGAAGAAGATTCCGTATAGCGATGGCAGTTATGGCACACCGGTGACACTTGCTACCGGTTTCGACGCCCCCACTGGTGTGGCGGTTGATGGGAGGGGCAACGTCTTCGTCGCTGATTCCGGCAACTATGTGGTGAAGGAGATTCCGTATAGCGGTGGCAGTTATGGCACACCGGTGATACTTGCTACCGGTTTCAACGGCCGCACTAGTTTGGCGGTTGACGGTATCGGCAATGTCTTCGTCGCCGATATCGGCACCAATTTGGTGAAGGAGATTCCGTGCATCGGTGGCAGCTATAGTGGTGCTACGGTTACGCTCGCCAGCGGCTTTTCTAGTCCTTCTGGTGTAGCGGTTGACGGCAATGGCAACGTTTTCGTCGCTGATACCGGCAACAATGTGGTGCAGGAGATTCCGTACATCGGTGGCAGTTACGGAACGCCGGTGATGCTGCTCAGCAATCTTTTCCTCTCTCCCCGCGGCGTGGCAGTGGACGCAAAGGGTAACCTCTTCGTCGCCGATCTCACCGCCAATGTGGTGCAGGAGATGCCGTACAGCGGTGGCAGCTACGGCACGGCGGTGACGCTGAGCAATGGCTTCAACCTTCCCTTTGGCATAGCGGTGGACGGGAAGGGTAACGTCTTCTTCACCGATCTCAACAGCAATGTGGTGAACAAAATTATGACCCAGGCTGTCGTCATGCCCGGCACAGCTGTGGGGCAGAGCAGCAGTCAGACGCTGAACTTCACCTTCTCGTCAAGGGGAGCGATCGGACCGCCGGTGGTCCTGACGATGGGTGCTCCCAATCTCGACTTTACCGATGCGGGTACAGGCACCTGCACTACCAATGGCACGTCCCACACTTATTACGCTGGCGATACCTGTACGGTGGTGGTGAGCTTCACTCCCCAATCCCCTGGACCACGCCAGGGTGCGGTCGAGCTGTTGGATTCCAGCGGCAACGTGCTGGCGACGGCTTTTGTGCAGGGCACGGGCAACGGAGCGCAGGTGACGTTCCCTCCGGGGCAGACGCCGGTGACGCTGGGTAGCGGGTTCAACCTTCTCGGTAGTGTGGCTGTGGACGGCGCGGGCAACGTCTATGTTGCCGATTTGGCCAGTGGTGCAATCAAGAAAATTCCGTACAGCGGTGGTAGCTACGGCACGCCGGTGACGCTGGGTAGCGGGTTCTCCAGTCCCTATGGTGTGGCTGTGGACGGCGCGGGCAACGTCTATGTTGCCGATTACGGGAATAATGCGGTGAAGAAGATTCCGTACAGCGGTGGCAGCTACGGCACGCCGGTGACGCTGGACAGCGGGTTCTCCTTTCCCCAGGGTGTGGCCGTGGACGGCGGGGGCAACGTCTATGTTGCCGATTACGGGAATAATGCGGTGAAGAAGATTCCGTACAGCGGCGGCAGCTATGGCACGTCGGTGACGCTGGGCAGCGGGTTCTCCCTTCCCATGGGCGTGGCCGTGGACGGCGCGGGCAACGTCTATGTTGCCGATTACGGGAGTAATGCGGTGAAGGAGATTCCGTACAGCGGCGGCAGCTACGGCGCGCCGGTGACGCTGGGCAGTGGGTTCAACGAGCCCTATGGTGTGGCCGTGGACGGCGGGGGCAATGTCTATGTCGCCGATCAGAACAGCAATGCGATCAAGAAGATTCCGTACAGCGGCAGCAGCTACGGCACGCCGGTGACGCTGGGCAGCGGGTTCAACGGTCCCACTAGCGTGGCCGTGGACGGCGGGGGCAACCTCTATGTCGCCGATGTCTTCAACCATGCGGTGAAAAAGATCGACCTGGCAGACGCGCCGAGCCTGACGTTTGCGAGCACAATAGTGGGGGCTACCAGCGCCCCGCAGACGGTCACGGTAGCGAACACCGGCAACCAGGCGCTGATGTTGCCGATCCCTGCCTCAGGCTTCAACCCCAGCATCTCGACTGGATTTACATGGAACAGCAGCGCTTCGGGAGGGTGTCCGCAGATTAGCAGCAGCGCCAGCTCCGCCGGAACGCTGGCCGCTGGTAGTAACTGCGCGTTGTCTATCAGCTTTACGCCGACGACTGCAGGAACAATCAGCGGCGCACTGACTCTTAAAGACAACGCACTGAACGCAAGCTATGCAACGCAGTCGATCAGTCTGAGCGGCACGGCGACATCGTCGCTGACGGCAACGCAGCAAATTTCAGCTGCCTTCCTGACAAAAAGTTTCACCATTACTCCCTTTATTCCAGTGACCGGTAGTGGCGGGACAGGGACATTGACATACAGCATTTCACCGGCGCTACCGTCGGGCTTGAATCTTAATGCTTCAACCGGAGCAGTCAGTGGCACACCAACTGTAACGAGTACGGCAACAACGTATACGGTGACTGTGACCGACGCCAACGGTGCGACAGCGAGCAAGACCTTCGCACTTACCGTGAACGGTCCGGTTTCAGCAACAACGGTAATTGCTTCTGTAGGACTCACAATCCAGAATCCTGTTTCAGCAGGAATCATTCCTGTGACGGGCAGTGGTGGCGTGGGAACGCTTCATTACACAGTTTCGCCGACTCTTCCTGCTGGCATCACGATGAACAGCACCACGGGAGCGCTCAGCGGCCTTCCGACGAACGCTGCACCTGTAACGACTTATACGGTGACGGTAACAGATGCGAATAGTGCAACTGCGACGGCGACATTCACGCTTTCTGTGAATCCCTCAGTCTCGGCGACCACAGCGATCGCTTCAGTAGCACTTACTCAAAACCATGCAGCAATCGCATTCACACCGGTGACGGGAGCTGGTGGTACGGCACCATTGAGTTATAGCGTCTTACCTGTGTTGCCTGCCGGTCTTTCGATGGCGTCTTCTACGGGCGCTGTTAGCGGTACGCCGACTGCGGTTAGCTCCACTACGAGCTACACCGTGACGGTGACAGATGCAAATGGAACGACGGCCTCGAGGAACTTCGCGTTAACCGTCAATCCAGCAGTAGTAGCAGGGCAGTCTGTTGCTTTGGCGACGTTGACTTATGGAACGGCCGCAACGGCATTCACGCCCGTAACTGGTTCAGGTGGTACTGGCGCGCTGACGTATAGCGCGTCGCCAGCGCTACCTGCCGGCCTGAGCATAAGTACTGCGGGTGTTGTCTCCGGTACGCCGTCTGCCGCGCAGAGTGCGGCAAGCTACACGGTAACGGTGACGGATATAAATGGCTCAACAGCATCGAACACCTTTACGCTCGCTGTGAATAAGGCAACACCAACCATCACCACAGCGCCGGCGGCGGGTGCCATTACGTATAGTCAGACACTCGCCTCGTCTACGTTGAGCGGTGGCGTTGCGATGTTCAATGGCAACCCCGTTGCCGGTAGCTTCTCGTGGACAACGCCAACAACTGCACCAGGTGCAGGTTCGCCGAGCGAATCGATTACATTCACGCCGACGGATACGGCGAACTATAGTACTGTGACGGGTACAGTGGCGGTGACCGTGAATAAAGCCACGGTGACGATCACGTGGCCTGTGCCGTCGAACATTGTCTATGGTACGGCGTTGAGTGCTACGCAGTTGAATGCAACTGCCTCGGTTGCGGGCAGCTTTACATACACACTCGCAGCAGGCACGATTCTGGCGGTTGGTGGCCATACGCTGTCCGTCAGCTTCACTCCTTCTGACACCGGCAACTACGCTACGCCCGTGGCCAGTGCGGTGAACCTTGCTGTGACCGCGGCTCCTCTGATGGTGGCGGTGGATAGTGCAAGCCGCATATACGGTGCCGCAAATCCTACACTTACCGGCATCCCCACGGGGCTTGTGAACGGTGACACAGCTGCGAGCGTTGGCCTGGCATACTCCACCGCGGCGACGCCGAGCAGTGCATTGGGCTCATATCCCATCACAGCTTCGATCACGAGCGGTAACTACACGCTATCGGCGACGCAAGGCACGCTAACCGTTACGGGTGCGTTGTTGGCCGTAACAGCCAACAACGCAACGAGGGTTTACGGCACAGCGAACCCGGTCTTCAACGGTTCCGTCGCAGGACAGCAGAACGGTGATGCTTTCACCGCAAGCTATGCAACGACAGCAACAGTAGCGTCGCCTGTAAACACCTATGCGATCGTTCCCAGCGTTACTGGCGCGAACCTAAGCAACTACACGGTGAACAAGACGAATGGCGTACTGACGATCACTCAGGCTGCTTCGCGTGTTGCTCTTGCATCCAGTGCAACGAACATCATCCCAGGACAGAGCGTGACGCTAACAGCAACCGCTGCTGATGCTACATCGGGTAGCACCGGTACACCGACAGGCACGATCACGTTCCTGAACGGAAATGCGGTGTTGGGAACTGCAACACTGACCAACGGTGTTGCCAGCTTCACCACCAGCATGCTGGCTCCGGGGACAACGTATGCGCTATCGGCCAGTTACGGTGGTGATACGAACTTCGCGGGATCGACAGCAAGCTCTGGCGTTTCTATCACGGTCGCGTCGCTGGACTTCACAATCACGCCACCCACAAATTTGAACCTGACCGTGATGCCGGGAGGCACGGTGCAAACCAGCTTCTCAATTACATCGCTGTATGGTGCATTCGCAGGACCTGTAAGCTTCACGGCAACGGGGCTTCCCACGGGCGGGACGATCAGCTTCTCCCCATCAAGCATTCCGGCTAATAGCTCTGGTATGCAGACGATCACGATAACGATCAAGCCGCCTGCTACGACAGCACAGAACCAGCAACATCGATCAGGGAACTCGGTTCCGCCAATGGCTCTGGGGCTGTTGTTGCTTCCACTGGCCGGCATGCGTCGGGTGCGCAAGTCGCAATTGCTGCGAATCACGCTGCTGTTGCTGCTGAGTGGTGCGGGTATCGGAGCGCTTACAGGATGCGGTACAGGCAACGGCTTCAATGCAAACGCTTCGCAGAACTACACCGTTACCGTGACCGCAACCGCCGGTTCGCTTACCCATAACTTTCAGATCCACCTGAATGTGCAGTAGCACTGCACCGGAGAAAGTAAAGATGACGATGTTGCTCAGGTCGATCGGAAAAGCAACTCTAACTGTGGGACTTCTGCTTCCTGCTACACCCGTTCTGGTGGCGCAGCAAGCAATGCACTCCCCGCAATCACACGAAGTCGACTTCGTTTTTACGTACACGGCGCAGCGCAGCAACACAACCGGCGGCCATAGCTTTTGGATGCAGGGCGGCAACGCTCAAATCGTTGGCACGCTCTATCGCGAGTTGGGGGCAGTGGCCGATGTGACGGCAACCCATGTCTCGAAGATCAACGGAACCAATGTGAGTCTGACTCTTGTCACGACCACT
>Ga0153956_1001185_pt1 | contig 24299 bp, 25 predicted proteins | sample TSFL040MetaG_FD_104704 | JGI IMG/M metagenome (GOLD analysis project Ga0153956, IMG submission 104704) | Attine ant fungus gardens microbial communities from Florida, USA - TSFL040 MetaG | ecosystem: Host-associated > Fungi > Mycelium > Unclassified | place: USA: Florida, Wekiwa Springs... | reverse complement strand
TGTGGTGGTTCAGAAGTCCGCCACACTATCGCAGCGAGTCGGTGAAGCGGACTTCTGAACCTGAACCACACGAGAATCATAAACTTGCTGGTGTCCCTTTAATTCCGAAGTTCGCATCAAAGGCCGTCGCAAGGACATGCGAACTTCGGAATCGGGACGCTAGAGGCGCGCCGCCGTACGGTTCAGGCGTTCTTCAGCGCGACGCGGAAATCGGCCTCGGTCTTCGCCTTCACCTCATCGAGCGTGACGCCGTCGGCCAACTCGATCAGCGCCATGCCGTCCTCGCCATGCTTGTCGATGGTGAAGACCGCGAGATCGGTGACGACCATGTCGACCACCCGCTCGCCGGTCAGCGGCAGATTGCATTCCTTGAGGAGCTTCGGGCCGTCCTTGGCGGAATGCTCCATCACGACAACGACGCGCTTGACGCCGGCAACGAGATCCATCGCGCCGCCCATGCCCTTGACCATCTTGCCGGGGATCATCCAGTTGGCGAGGTCGCCGTTCTGCGCCACCTGCATCGCGCCGAGAATGGACAGATCGATATGCCCGCCCCGCACCATGCCGAAGGAATCGGCCGAGGAGAAATAGCTGGTGGACGGAAGCTCGCTGACCGTCTGCTTGCCGGCGTTGATGAGGTCGGGATCTTCCTCGCCCTCATACGGAAACGGTCCCATGCCGAGCATGCCGTTTTCGCTCTGCAGGTTCACGTCGATGCCGTCCGGGATGAAGTTCGAGACCAGCGTCGGAATGCCGATGCCGAGATTGACGTAAAAGCCGTCGCGCAACTCCTTGGCGGCGCGTGCCGCCATCTGCTCACGAGTCCAGGCCATGTGGGGCTCCTCTTAGCTCGGTTCGCCGGTCAGTATTGTTTCAGCATGATCTATTCCGAAAACCGGAAGACCACTTTTCGGGATCATGCCGCCGGACGCGGGCGGGTGTTGCGGAATTCGATACGCTTTTTGGCGGTGCCGACCTCGATGATGCGTTTCACGAAGATGCCGGGCGTGTGGATATGATCGGGATCGATCTCGCCGGCAGGCACCAGATGCTCGACTTCGGCGACCGTCACCTTCGCAGCCGTCGCCATCATCGGATTGAAGTTCCGCGCGGTCTTGCGATAGACGAGGTTGCCGGCGGTATCGCCCTTCCAGGCATGGACAATGGCGAGATCGGCGAACAGCCCGCGCTCCATCAGATACTTCTGACCGTCGAATTCCTTCACTTCCTTGCCCTCGGCAATGAGCGTGCCGACACCGGTCTTGGTGTAGAACGCCGGAATGCCGGCGCCGCCGGCGCGGATGCGCTCGGCCAGCGTGCCCTGCGGGTTGAATTCGAGCTCCAGTTCGCCCGCGAGGTATTGCTGGGCGAACAGCTTGTTCTCGCCGACATAGGACGAGATCATTTTCTTGATCTGCCGCGTCTCCAGCAGGCGGCTCAGCCCGATGCCGTCGACGCCGGCATTGTTGGAGACGACGGTCAGATTTTTGACGCCGGATTCGCGGATGGCGTCCGACAGCGTCTCCGCGATGCCGCACAGGCCGAACCCGCCCGACATGATCATCATGCCGTCCTTGAGAACGCCCGCGAGGGCCGATTTGGCGTCGGGATAAACCTTGTTCATGGGGCTGAACCTGATGGAGGGAGGCGCTGGTTGCCAGCGCGCCAATGCAGTTACAGGCGAGTATTAGGCGAAATCTTCGCAGCGCGTCAATCGGAGGTATTGCCGTGCTGGATGGCCTTGAAAGCGTCAAGAAAACCAATCAAGTTGCGGGGCCGCGGGACCGGCATCCGACCCGCCCGTTGAACGCCAACCGACCCCGGATATGTCATTGACGATGGCCCAAGGAATAAAGCGCCTGGGAACGCCGGTTGCGGCATTTCTGGGGCTCGCGCTGGTCGGGCTGATCGCCATGTCGTGGCTCCTCAACCGCGATGCCTTGCGCGATGCGGTGGAAGCGCAGATTCGCGCGGTGACGGGCCTCGACTTCGTCGTCGACGGTCATATCGATGTCTCGGTTTTCCCCGGCAGTTATGTCTCGTTCCACGACGTCCGCCTCAAAGGCAACAACGCGGACGATCCTGCGCTCGGCGTCGACGTGCTGACCGCCAACCTGCATCTGCTGCCGTTGCTGATGCAGCGATTCCAGATCGCCGACGTCATGATGTTGCGCCCCCACATCCGGGTCACGCGCGGAGCGGACGGACGCAGCAACTGGACGCCGTTCGTGGAAACGATCGCGAAGGCCATGAAACCCGGCGCCGACAGCCCGGTCTCGTTTTCGGAAATCCGGATTCAGGACGGCGAACTCAGCTACGAGGACAGCAGCAATCGGGTCAGCGAAAGCCTCGGCGACATCGACCTGTCGCTGGCGTGGCCGTCGATCTCGCGCTCGTTCGCCGCGACCGGGCAGTTCGACTGGCGCGGCGAGCGCGTCGACGGCAGCGTCAGCATCGGCGACTTCCTCGCGGCGCTGTCGGGCGAACGGTCCGGCCTGAAAGCCAGGGTTGCCAGCGCACCGCTGAAATTCGCCTTCGACGGCACGGTCGCAAACCGGACCAGCCTGATGATGGAAGGCACGCTGACCGCCGACACCATGTCGCTGCGCAACGCGCTGCGCTGGGCCGGGCAGCCTCCGCCCGGCAGCGGCGGTTTCGGCCGGTTCGCGCTGAAGGCGCGCGCCAACGTCGTCGGCGCCTCGGTTGCGCTGACCAACGTCAATATCGAACTCGACGGCAACGTCGCCGAAGGCGTCCTGACCTATGCCAACAACGGGCGGCAGACCCTGCAGGCGACGCTCGCCGCGGGTACGCTCGATTTCACGCCGTATGTCGCGACCATCCGGCTGCTCGCGAGCGGCGCCCGCGACTGGAACAGGCAACTCTTCGATCTGCATGCGCTGTCCACGACGGATCTCGACATGCGGCTGTCGGCGGCGAATGTCACGGTCGGTTCGACCAGGCTCGGCCGAACCGCGCTCGGCGCCAACCTGCGCAACGGAACGCTGGCCCTGAGCATCGGCGAAGCGCAGATGTACGGCGGAATCGCCAAGGGGTCGTTCGGCATCTCGCGCGCCGACGCCGCCGCCGCGGTGAAAGCACAGTTCCAGCTCCTCGATGTCGACCTGCAGGCCTGCGCCAGCGACCTGTTCGGCACCAGCCGGCTCTCGGGGCGCGGCAATCTGAATGTCGCGCTCGAAGCCACCGGGTCGAGCCCGTTCGGGCTTGCGCAATCGCTCGACGGCACGGCGCTGCTGACCGGACATGACGGCGCCATCAGTGGATTCAATGTCGAGCAACTGCTGAAGCGGCTGGAGCGCCGGCCGCTGTCCGGCGGCGGGAATTTCCGCAACGGCCAGACGCCGTTCGACAAGCTGAACGTCGCCGTGAATTTCAGCGATGGCATCGCAACCATCCAAGATGTGCGCGTCGAAGGGCCGATGGCGCGCCTCACTCTGGCCGGCACCGCATCGGTTCCGGGCCGCGACTACGATCTCAAGGGCGTCGCGAGCCTGACCGCCGCGGCAGCTTCGGGCAGCTTTGAACTGCCGTTCGTGGTCCAGGGACCATGGGACGATCCGCTGATCTTTCCCGATCCCGAAAGCCTGATCCGTCGCTCGCCGGCGTCGGCGCCGTTGCTCGATGCGGTGAAGGATCGCAAGACGCGCGATGCGGTTCGTTCGGTGATCGAGCGCCTGACCGGCCAGAAGACGGTTCCCGAGGCTGCGGCGCCGGGCACGCCCGCGGCCGGCGAGGCAACGAAGACGAATTAGAGTTCCTCTTTGATTGGACGCGTTTTCTTCACGCGGACCGGTGCCCACTTCGCTCGAAAACGCGACAGATGCCGCGAGGCGCGGGGCGACTCTACAAGGGCGCGGCGCTTTCGCCCTGCCGGCTCGACAGCTTCGAGGCCAGCGACGCCGTGACGATGGCCATTGCGACCAGTCCGACAATCAGCGTGCAGATCGCATTGATTTCGGGCTTCACGCCGAGCCGCACCTCCGAATAGATCCGGATCGGCAGCGTGGTCGAACCGGGACCGGTGGTGAAGCTCGCGATCACGAGATCGTCCAGCGAGAGCGTGAAGGCGAGCATCCAGCCGGCGGCGACGGCGGGCAGGATCAGCGGCAGCGTCACCGCGACGAAGGCACGCAGCGGATCGCAGCCGAGGTCCATCGCGGCTTCCTCAAGACTGCGATCGAGCGACCCCAGCCGCGACTGCACCACGACCGCGACGAAGCACATGGTCAGCGTGGTATGCGCGATCGTGACCGTCCAGAATCCGCGCTCCGCATTGGTCGCCACGAACAGCAGGAGCAGCGACAGTCCGGTGATGACCTCGGGCATCACGAGCGGCGCGTACAGCATCCCGGAAAACAGCGTGCGCCCGCGGAAATTCTCGCCGCGCGCGAGCGCCACCGCCGCGAGCGTACCGAGCACGGTCGCGGCCGTCGCCGACACCGCGCCGACCCGCAGGCTCATCGCGGCGGCCGACAGCATCGCGCGATCGTTGAAGAACTCCGTGTACCAGCGCAGCGACCAGCCGCCCCACACCGTCACCAGCCGCGAGGCGTTGAACGAATAGATCACCAGAATGACGATCGGCAGGTACAGGAACGCGAAGCCGAGCGCGAGCGCGACGAGATTGAAACGGGACAGGTGTTTCATATCATGGGCGATCGTCATTGCGACCACCTCCCCTCGATCCGGCGGCGCTGCAACCGGTCATAGACGAGCAGCGGCGCCAGCAGCAGCGCCAGCAGCACGGCGGCGATCGCTGACGCCATCGGCCAATCGCGATTGGTGAAGAATTCCAGCCACAGCGTCTGCCCGATCATCGGCGAATCCGAGCCCGCCAGCAGATCGGGAATCACGAATTCGCCGACGATCGGAATGAAGCACAACAGGACACCCGCGGCGACGCCCGGCAGCGACAGCGGAAACGTCACCAGCCAGAACGTTTTCAGCCGCGAACTGCCGAGATCGGCGGCGGCTTCCAGCAGCGCGGCATCCATTTTCGCCAGCGTTGCGTAGAGCGGCAGGATCATGAACGGCAGGTAGGAATAGACGATGCCGAGATACATCGCGGTGTCGGTGGAGAGCCACACCATCGGCGCCGACACCAGATGCAGCGCCAGCAACACCTTGTTGAGAAGGCCGTCGTGCTGGAGGATGTTGATCCAGGCATAGATGCGGATCAGGAAAGAGGTCCAGAACGGCACGATCACAAGCATCATCGCGACCGGCTGCCACCGCGCCGGCAGCCGCGACATGCCGTAGGCAATGGGATAGCCGATGGCGAGCAGGATCGCTGTCGAGACCAAAGCGACCGCCAGGCTGCGCAGATAGGACAGAACATAGAGATCGTCCGACATCAGCAGCCTGAAATTGTCGAGCGACAATGCAGCGAACGCCGCCTTGATAGCGGCGACGCCCTGGGCGGGGTCGAACACCGGCAGATACGGCGGCTGCGCGACGGCGGTGTGGGACAGGCCGATCTTCAGCACAAAGCCGAACGGCAGCAGGAAGAACAGCAGCATCCAGAGAAACGGCGCGATCGCCGCCCTGCGGGCCGGGACAGCGAAGATGCGGCGTGCGCTCATCGGCCGAGCACCACGCAATCGTCAGGGCTGAACCACGCCACCATGCGATCCGCAGCGCCGTAGGCATCGACATCGAGCCGCGCGGTGTTGGCAACCGACGCGCACAACACCGCACCGCTGTCGAGCTGGATCCGATAGGCGGTCCGGCCGCCGAGATAGCTTACGCCGGTGATGACGCCGTCCAGCCGGTTGATCGCAACCCCATGGCCGGCATCCGCCGGTCCCCGGCGCGACAGCCTGACCTTCTCCGGTCGGATCGCGACGCAAACCGAGTTGTCCGTCAACGGCTGCCGCGGCTCCCGGGCAACGACCTGTCCGGCACCGCGCGTCGCAATGGTGATGCGGCCCGCATCGCGCGAATCGACCCGGCCTTCCACGATGTTGATTCCGCCGACGAACTCAGCGACCCAGCGCGAATTCGGCGCTTCGTAGAGTTGCCGTGGCGTCGCCACCTGTTCGAGACGCCCGGAATTCATCACCCCGATACGATCCGCCATCGTCATCGCCTCCTCCTGATCGTGGGTGACGATGACGAAGGTCGTGCCGAGCTGACGCTGCAACCGCGTCAATTCAGCCTGGGTGCTTTCGCGCAGCTTCCGGTCGAGCGCCGCAAGCGGTTCGTCGAGCAGCAGCAGTTGCGGACGCCGGGCCAGTGCGCGCGCCAGCGCCACGCGCTGCCTCTGCCCGCCGGACAACTGGTCGGGCTTGCGTTTTTCAAGACCTTCGAGCTTCACCAGCGCGACCATCTCGGCGACGCGGCTGGCGATCCCGGCGCGCGGCAGGCCTGCGCGCTTCAAGCCGAACGCGATGTTGTCGCGCACCGTGAGATGCGGAAACAGCGCGTAGTTCTGAAACATCATGTTGACGGGACGCTGGTGCGGCGGCGCCGCGGCAATATCCGCGCCGTTGAGAAGAATCCGCCCGGCATCCGGCGTCTCGAAACCCGCCAGCATCCGCAACAGCGTGGTCTTGCCGCAACCGCTCGGCCCCAGCAGCGCGAAAAACTCCCCTGCCTTAATGACCAGCGACAGGCGGTCGACGGCGGTAAATCCGCCGAACCGCTTCACGACGGCATCGACCTGCAGCAACGGCGGATCGACCAGCCCGGTATCGCCAGAGGTTTGTATCGCGTCGCCAGTCATCCCGCCCCGCCTTTATCGCCGGCAGGCTAGTGATTGATACGTCGGGGCTCAACCGCGATTAGGAGCGGAAGCCACAACATTATCGTCGCGGCGTGTGCGCACTTCAGAGAATCAGCCTGCCTTGCGGGAGGTCATTCCGGGGGGCGGCGCGGAACGCCCGATCAGGCCGGCATATTGCGAGATCGGCGCGGGCTTGCCGATCAAATAGCCCTGAACCGCGTCGCACCCCTCGTCCGCGAGGAAGCCGAGCTGCTCACGCGTCTCGACGCCCTCGGCGACGATCGACACATCGAGACCGTGGCCGAGGCCGATGACGGCGCGCACGATCGCGGCGGACTGCGGGTTGCGCCCGAGATGCATGACGAACGCGCGGTCGATCTTGATCTTGTCGAACGGAAACGCCTGCAGGTAGGTCAGCGACGAATATCCGCTGCCGAAATCGTCCATGGAAATGCGAACCCCGAGCGCCTTCAGGCGCCGCAGCAGCGCAAGGCCGCGCTCGAAGTCCTCGATCAGAACGCCCTCGGTGATTTCAAGTTCGAGCCGGCTCGGAGTGAGGCCGGTCTCCAGCAGGATCGAATGCACCAGCCCAACCAGGTCGCCGTGAATGAACTGCGCGGGCGAGAGATTGACCGCGATCTGCTTGGGATTCGGCCAGGACGCCGCCTCGCGGCAGGCCTCGCGCAAGATCCACTCGCCCATCGCGACGATCAGGCCGCTCTCCTCGGCGAGCGGAATGAAATCGCTCGGCGCGACGAACCCGCGGGTCGGATGAATCCATCGGGCCAGCGCCTCGAATCCGACGACGTCGCCGTCGACGACATCCCGGACGGTTCGCGCCAGCGGCTGGTAGTACAGCGACAGTTCGCCGTTCCTGATCGCGCTGGACAGATCCTGATGCAGCACCCGGCGATCGCGAATCTGCCGGTCCATCTCCGGCTCGAAAACGCCGATCGAACCACGCGATTTCGCCTTGGCGCGGAACAGCGCGACGCTGGCATTGGCGAGCAACGCCGCCGGATCGGTGCCGTCTCGCGGGAACAGCGAGATTCCGGTGGTGAGTCCAGTCCGGATGGATTTGCCGTCGATCAGGAATTCCGGAATGAGCGCCCGGGCAAGCTGTTCGGCGAGCGCCTTGCCCGCGTCCGGCTGCTGGCCGTCGATGATGAGGCCGAATTCGTCGCCGCCGAGGCGCGCGACGACGCCATCCTGCGCCACGTTCTGGATGCGGCGCGCGACCTCGATCAGGAGCTTGTCGCCGACCGCGTGGCCGAACACGTCGTTGATTTCCTTGAGGCCGTCGAGGTCGATCGACAACACGGCAAACTGCTCGTCCGTCCCCTCGCACGCCTCGATCATCTGCGACAGCGCCTTGAGGAAGGCGGTGCGGTTCGGCAGGTCGGTCAACCCGTCGTGGTAGGCCATGTGAGCCATCCGCGACTCGGTCTGACGGCGGTCGGTGACGTCTTCGTGCGTCTTGATCAGGTACTGCGGAGCCCCGTCGTCGCCGGGCACCGTGACCCGCCGGGTCAGGAACAGCCGCAATCCCTGGCTGGTGCTGATCGGATGCTCTTCCGTGAGCAGGCCGCCCTTCTTGATCGCCGCCTCGTCGCGCGCGACGATCAGTTTCGCTTCGCGCGGATCGAAGACATCCGTCGCCGTGAGACCGGTGGCGTCCTCGCGACGGCGGTTGAGGATCGTTTCCGCACTCCGGTTGGCAAGCAGGTATCGTCCGTCGCTGACGCGCTGGACGATCATCGACACCGGAATGTTGTCGACGATAAGCTCGAGGAATTTCTTGGCGTTCTCCAGCTCGCGCGACAGCGATTTGCGGTCGGTTACGTCCTCGAACATCGTGATGAGAAATTCCGGCTTCCCGCCGTCGTTTCGGGCGACGACACGCTTGCTGGCCACCGTGCGAAGGCCGAAACCGCGATCGACTTCCATTTCGTCGAGCGTGTAGCCATCGGATGTGGCGGCTGCCCGGCGGTCCGCCACGTCGATCGCGGCGGCGGTTTGCGAGTCGTAGATATCGTCCGAACATTTGCCGAGAACATGCTCGCGCGACAAACCTGCGAACTTCTCGAAAGCCTGATTGGCCAGAATGTAACGGCCATCCTCGACGTTCTTGGCGGCGATGCACACCGGGACGTTGTCGATGACCGATTCCAGAAACTGCTTGGTTGTCGCGAGTTGCCTGGCGAGCTTGCGCTGTTCGCTGCAATCCTCGTGGGTCGCGACCGAGCCGCCGTTCGGCAGCCTCCAGTGCCTCACCACGATCGAGCGGCCATCGGGCAATTCAGTGACGAGTCCTTCCGCGGTATCGGCCGACCGGTAGAATTCGTCGTTGCTGGCATCGAGCGCGCCCCGCGAGCGCCTCAAATCGAGCAGTTCAGGGCCCGTCATGCCCGGCTGAATATCCGATCGCGTCAAGCCGTAGATTTCGAGGTAGCGATCGTTATAGAAGATGATCCGCCTGCGCGAATCCGTCATCACGACGCCCTGATTGATATTGTTCAGCGCGGAGTTGACGAACGCGCTTCTGCGCAGATGCGATCGCTTGATCTTGCGCAGCGCCGACATCGCCCAGACGATGACAGCCGCCATGAAGGAAACGACAATGAACGCGCCGACGAGGATTTCCCACACGAGGCCCGGATCGCCCCAGGCGATATAGCTGTTCGGCGAGAAACCGCTCGTGACGGCCCACGCGCAGGCCGGCGGGGCCACGACGGCGAGGCATACGACTCCCACCGCAGCAACCGCATTCCTGCCGCCTGTCTGCCAATTCTTGCCAGCCATCGCCCACCTGAGATTTGTGAATGCATTGTCTGGCTTCGCGGGTTTGGATCAGGTAAAGGGCTACTCCTGCAATCGAAAAAACTGCCTCGAATTCCTGCAAATGGCGGCGCATGATTAATATTCTGCTAACGGGGACAGGCGCGCAGGCGGACTGAACCGATGGCCATGGCTTGCCCTTGCACTGCAAAATATCTTCACGGCGACCGAAAACCGATCCAGGCGAACAATGGACAGAGTTGAGTGTGTGGTGATCGGCGCGGGCGTGGTCGGGCTTGCGATCGCGCGACGGCTCGCACAGTCCGGCCGGGAGGTCATCGTGATCGAGGCGGCCGAAGGGATCGGCACCGGCACCTCGTCGCGCAACAGCGAAGTCATTCACGCCGGCATCTACTATCCGGCGGACAGTCTGATGGCGCGGATGTGCGTCGGCGGCCGGCGCGCACTCTATGATTATTGCCGCGATCACGGCGTTCCACACCGCAACTGCGGCAAGCTGATCGTTGCGACCTCTGACGAGGAAGCGGCCAAACTCCAGGCGATCCGCGCGCACGCCGAAGCCAACGGCGTCGAGGGCATGCAAATGCTCGGCGGCGATGCCGCACGCGCGCTCGAACCGGCATTGAATTGCGTGGCCGCGCTGCTGTCGCCGTCGACCGGCATTGTCGACAGCCACGCCTACATGCTGGCGCTGCAAGGCGACGCGGAGCGCGACGGCGCGGCATTTGCCTTTCACACGCCGCTGGCGCGCGCGCGCGTGACCTCCCGCGGGTTCGATATCGAAACCGGCGGCGGCGCGCCGATGACGCTCACGTGCGAGCTGCTGGTCAATGCCGCGGGCCTCGGCGCCACGGCGGTGGCGCGCAGCATCGAAGGCATGCCGGCAGATCGGATCCCGCCGGCCTATCTGGCGAAGGGCAACTATTTCAGTTGCAGCGCGCGCGCGCCGTTCTCGCGCCTGATCTATCCGGTGCCGGAGCCGGGCGGGCTCGGCGTGCATCTGACGCTGGATCTCGCGGGGCAGGCACGGTTCGGCCCCGACGTGGAATGGGTCGACACCGAGAATTACGAAGTCGATCCCGCGCGCGCCGCACGATTTTATCCGGCGATCCGGCGCTACTGGCCCGCGCTGCCTGAGGGAGCGCTGATGCCGGCCTATTCCGGGATCCGGCCGAAGATCGTGCCGCCGGCTGTCGCCAAGCAGGACTTCATGATCGAAGGGCCACGCGATCACGGCGTGACCGGACTCATCAACCTGTTTGGGATTGAATCGCCCGGCCTGACGTCATCGCTTGCACTGGCGGATCATGTCGCCGCGCTGGCCAGCGAATAAACGCCGCGCGACACGCACGCATCGCATGCTGGCGTCAATAACAGCGGAACGGGCTTTGGTGCAGCGACAGCTAGTGGAGCGTCGCGAACGCCGTTTGCCTCAATCTTTCGATTTCGTCCTTGACCATCAGTTTCCGGCGCTTCAGTTCGACGATCCGCATGTCGTCGGTGGACAGATGCAAGAGAGCATCGTGCAATTCGTTTTCGAGGATGCGGTGTTTCCGTTCCAGTTCAACGAGATGCGCCTGAATTGCCATTCGAAACCTCCTCGGTGAGATGAACCTCAGATTCGATCCGGACGGTTGAGTGTACATCAGTCGCGGCGGCTGTCGATGGGACAGAAAAACGCATCGGTCATATTTCCGGGAATATCCGAAATGAACTGTAACTGTGGAACCCGGCCGCTTGCACTGCACGCGGGCACGGGCGATAATTGCGTCGTGAAACTCGCAACCCTTCGCAAACTCTTCGCGATTCAAGTCAGTACGTCACCATGACCGACGAGGAAGTGCGCGAACTCGGAGCCGAACTCGCCCGGCTGCAACAGGAACATCGCGACCTCGACGCCGCCATCGATGCCTTGCATCAATCGCCCGCGCCGGATTTGCTGCGGCTGCAAAGGCTGAAGAAGCGCAAGCTGCAATTGCGCGATCGCATCGCCTTCATCGAAGACCAGATCACGCCCGACATCATCGCCTGACCGCTCGACGGAATTGCTGTGGAGGAGCGTGGACGTCGCTTGACTTCCATAGAACAAAAAGTGAACATCAGCCTTCCCAGATCGCCCCTGAATTTTGTGCCGGAGACATCGCCATGCCCGAGTCGAAGCCGTTCGCCGACAACACCCGTTATGAACAGGCCTGCGATCAGGCGATCGCGATGTGCGACGGCAACCTGCGCAGCACCATCAAGGCGCTCATCATGGCCAACGAATATCTGGAAGTGGAAATGCAGGACATGCAGGAAGCGTTGTCGGCGGCGCTCGAACGATTGTCGCAAGTGAAAGGCAACGCCGCCTGAGCATCCGCGGCGGCCGCGCCTCAGTCGCGCCGCCGCTGCGCCTTGCGGATGTACATCGCGCTGTCGGCCTGTTCGAGCGCCGTCTCCGCATCCGCATGCACCCCGAGAACGGCAATGCCGGCCGACGCGCCCGCCGTGACGGCTCGGCCGCCGAAGGTAAACCTGAGTTCGTCGATGGTCTCTTCAAGGGACGCCGCCTTGGCGCGGGCGTCGGTCTCGTTGAGGTTCCACAGGAGCAGCGCGAACTCGTCACCGCCGAGCCGCCCGATCAGGTCGGACGACCGCACGTGCCGCGACAGCGCAGCGACCACGGCCTTCAGCACCGCATCGCCGGCCGCGTGACCGAAGCTATCGTTGATCGGCTTCAGGCGATCCACATCGAGGACGATCAGCGCTCCGCTGGCGTGATAACGGCGGATATAGGCGATCGCGCGCTGAAGTTCGCGCTCGAAACCGCGGCGATTGAAAATGCCGAGCAGAAAATCGGTGTCCGCCGACGCCTCGAGTTCCGCGATCCGCGCCTGCGCCTTCCCGAGCTGCGCTTTCAGACGGCGGATGGTGGTCCTGGCGCCGGCCGCGACGTTACGTTTCCCGGTCTGGCGCTTCGGCGCCAGCGCGGCAAGCCGCGACGAAGGCGGAACGGCCGGCCGCGCGGCAGGCACGGCCTTCGTGCGGCCGGCCTTGCGCTTCGCGGCTGAGGACGAGGAGGCTTTCGATGTCTTTTTCATGCTCACGAGGCTTGCCGCCATTCACCAAGAAAGGATAGTCCATGCCGGACGGCTTGCCTCGTCAAGACGCCCTCCTATAATCCAGGCTATGCTTCTGGTTTCCCGAAAGAATTGCTAAAATGACCGCCGCCGTCGCCATCATCATGGGAAGCCAGTCGGACTGGGAAACCATGCGCCATGCCGCGGAAACGCTGACGGTGCTTGGCGTTGCCTGCGAAAAACGTATCGTTTCCGCGCACCGGACGCCCGAGCGGCTGTTCGCTTTCGCCAGGGGCGCCAAGGCCGAGGGCTTCAAGGTCATCATCGCGGGCGCGGGCGGCGCGGCGCATCTTCCCGGCATGACGGCATCCCTGACGGACCTCCCGGTGCTCGGCGTGCCCGTCGAATCCAGGGCGCTCGCCGGGGTCGACTCGCTCTATTCGATTGTCCAGATGCCGGCCGGCATCCCGGTCGGAACGCTTGCCATCGGGAAGGCCGGCGCCGTCAACGCGGCGTTGCTCGCGGCCAGCATCCTGGCGCTCGGCGATCCGGCTCTCGCCGGCCGTCTTGCGGCATGGCGCAAGCAGCAGACCGATGCCGTCGGCGAGTGTCCGGAGGGATCGGCGTGAGCGGTTCACAACGGGTAACGCTCAAGCCGGGCGATACCATCGGCATTCTCGGCGGCGGACAACTTGGCCGGATGCTGGCATTGGCGGCGGCGCGCCTCGGCCTCAAATGCCAGGTGTTCTCGCCGGATCCGGACTCGCCGGCCTTCGACGTGGTGCAGAATGCGACCTGCGCCGAATATGCCGACGTCGAGGCGCTGGAATTGTTTGCCGCCGACGTCGATGTCGTCACCTACGAGTTCGAAAACGTCCCGGCCGCGACCGCAATGGTTCTCGCCGCGCGCCGTCCGGTGCTGCCGAACCATCGTATTCTGGAAACGGTGCAGGACCGGCTGATCGAAAAAAAATTCGTGACCGGTCTCGGCATCGGCACCGCGGCTTATGCGGATGTGCCGTCGGCGCAGGCCTTGCGCGAGGCGGTCGCGACCATCGGCCTGCCCGCGGTGCTCAAGACCCGCCGCTTCGGTTATGACGGCAAGGGCCAGATCCTCGTCCGTGCGGGCGACGACCTCGACAAGGTGTGGGACGACCTCGGCACCAAGGCGGCGATCCTCGAAGCCTTCGTGCCGTTCGAGCGTGAGATTTCCGTCATCGCCGCGCGCGGCGCCGACGGCAGCGTCGAGTGTTTCGACGTCACCGAGAACGAGCATCGCGACCACATCCTGAAGTATTCGCGCGTTCCTGCCGCGATTCCCGACACTCTTGCGATGCAGGCGCGCGACATGGCGGAGCGGATTGCGACCGCGCTCGGCTATGTCGGTGTGATGGCCGTGGAGATGTTCGTGGTACCGGGTGCGGGCGGGCCGACGCTGCTCGTCAACGAGATCGCGCCACGCGTGCATAATTCGGGGCACTGGACACTGGACGGCGCATCGATTTCGCAATTCGAGCAGCACATCCGCGCGGTTGCGGGCTGGCCGCTCGGCAAACCGGTTCGGCACGGCACGGTCGTCATGACCAATCTGATCGGCGACGACGTTCTCGACTATGGGCGGTGGCTCACCGTACCCGGCGCGACCGTGCATCTTTACGGCAAGGGCGCGCCGCGCGCCGGCCGCAAGATGGGCCATGTCACCGAGGTGACGTGACGCCGGGCCGCGGATCGACGCGGCCCGGCGCTCGTGGCTTTCGCCTATCGTCCTGCGACGCCTTCCGGCTCGTCACCGAGCCAGCGATAGACGACGCCGCCGATGACGCCGCCGATCAGCGGCGCCACCCAGAACAGCCAGAGCTGCTGCAGGGCCCAACCGCCGACGAACAGCGCGGGACCGGTGCTGCGCGCCGGATTCACCGACGTGTTGGTGACGGGAATGCTGACGAGGTGAATCATCACGAGCGCCAGTCCGATCGCGAGCGGCGCGAAGCCGGCCGGCGCCTTGCCGTGGGTCGATCCCATGATGACGAACAGGAACATGGCCGTCATCGTCACCTCGGTGATGAAGCCGACCAGGAGGCTGTAATGACCGGGCGAGTGCTCGCCATAGCCGTTCGAGGCAAACCCCTTGGCGACGTCGAAGCCCGGCGCCCCGCTGGCGATCACATAGAGAAGCGCCGCGGCGGCGACAGCGCCGATGACCTGGGCGATGATATAAGGCACCACCTGCCCGGCCGGAAACCGGCCGCCCGCGGTCAACCCGACCGTGATCGCCGGATTGAGGTGGCAGCCGGAAATATGCCCGACCGCGTAGGCCATGGTGACGACGCTGAGGCCGAAGGCAAAAGAGACGCCGAGCAGGCCGATGCCGACCTGCGGAAACGCCGCAGCCAGCACCGCGCTGCCACAGCCCATAAAAGTCAGCCAGAATGTGCCGATCAGCTCGGCTGCGTATTTCTTGACGCCCATGTCGCACCTCCATTTGATTGCGGGAATCGCCCGCCCCGGCCCGAAGACCATAGGAACCTGCTGTGAACCATTTCTGAACCGTTTTGGGGCGCGAGGACCGTCAAATCCCCTGGAATCTGTCCGATCCGGGGATGGCCTGAAGTGCGCCGGCGCCGGTGGACATTCCCGGTTTGATCTGGTACATCGGCGCCCTTGACGTTGAGGGCATGGCCTTTGTCGGCCCTCCGCTGTCTTACGAATTCAAATCCGGTCAATTGAAAGAGGATGCCGCGTGCAGGTTCTCGTTCGCGATAACAATGTCGATCAAGCCCTCAAGGCGCTGAAGAAGAAGATGCAGCGCGAGGGCATTTTCCGCGAGATGAAGCTCCGCGGTCATTACGAAAAGCCCTCCGAGAAGAAGGCCCGTGAAAAGGCCGAAGCCGTGCGCCGCGCACGCAAGCTCGCGCGCAAGAAGCTGCAGCGCGAAGGCCTGCTGCCGATGAAGCCGAAGCCGGCGTTCGGTGCTGGTCCCGGCGCGGATCGCGGCGGTGCAGGTGGCCGTGGCGGTCCCGGCGCGGGTCCGCGCGCGCCGCGCTAACAGACGATCGTATCCGACGACAAAAACGCGGGCCTCGAGCCCGCGTTTTTCGTTTTGGGCGTTGGTTGCGCGAAGACGCGATAGGCGCCTATCGCGGCAGCACCGCCTGGAACACCGACTTCGCGGCGGACAGCACGTCGTCGGCAACGGTCGTGTCGCGCTTCCGCATGGCCGGAATCTCAGCCTGCGCCTGAAGGTCGAGCGGGCGCGAGCCTTCCGGAATATCGGCGGGCGGGACCGGCCTCCGCCGGCCGGCATACCGAGCTTCCGGTTCCGATTGCGGATCGGCGGTTTCAACCGGCGGCGCCGACACCATGATCGCCGGCGGCAGCGGCTGAACCGAAGACGGCACGACCTGCGGCGTCTCCTGAACCGCCACGCGGGGCGGCTGCGGCGGACGCGGCGCGGCGTCCCGCGAGCGTTCGGACTCGTTCGTTCCGCGCAGACGCTCGATCGCGGCGCGCGCCAGATCGGTCGCGTCGCGGCGTTCGTCGGGATTGGATACGGTCTCGGCGGGGGTCACCTTCGCTACCGTCTTTTCGCGGACTTGCGGATGGCGCTTCGGTTCCTCAACCTGCCTCTCCGCTTCGGCCGGTCTCGCGGCCTTCTCGATCACCTTTTCGACAGGCGTCCGTTCGACAGCTTTCTCGGAAAGCCCCTTGGCGCGAACGCCGGCTTCGGGAATGTTTGCGACATGCCGGGTGCCGTCCGATGCCCCGCCGGCCGCCTTGTCGACAGCCGCCTTGTCAATCCTGGAATCGACCTTGGCCTCAACGGCGACCGGCGGCGCGTCGGCAGGCTTGTTGACGATGTAATGATTGACGATGTAAGCGCCCGCCACCGTCGCAATGACGGACGGACAAATCTTTTCCAGAATAAATCTCGAAGCGAATTTGAACATGCCGGCCTCTCCCCGCACCGTCTGATGGGGGAACTTTGGGGCCGATTGAGGGATCAATCGCGACGGATCGGTGGCAACGGGCGCTGTCTCGTGATGTTTCGTGACAGGGAACGACCCGACAGGACGGCCGCTCAGGGCTTCAGCTCGACCTCCAGGAACACGATCTCGCTGTTCGTTTCGTTCAGCACGTCGTGCCGGACCCCGGCCTTGCGGAAGTAGGATTTTCCCGTGGCGATCGGCGCCTGCGAGCGAGCGCCATCCGGCGCGACGATGGTCATCACGCTCGTGGTGATGGGAACGATCACATAATCCATTTCGTGGGTGTGAGGACCGGTCGCGCTGCCGGGCGGCAGCCGCCACTCCGTCACGCGAACCTCGGGCGTATCCTGCTGAACGTCGGATTTCGCTGCAAGCATCGGTTCAACCTCCATTCACGGAACATCTCACGGCACGAACACCATGAAGATGTAGACCGCGAACACCACGATGTGGATCATCCCGAACAGAATATTGGTCCGCCCGGTTCCAAATGTCAGCATGCTCAGCAGAAACGTCATGCCGAGCAGGATCATCTTCTGCGCGCTGAGCCCGAGCTCGAGCGGCTTGTCCATGATGGCGGCGGCGACGGCGACCGCCGGAATCGTCAGGCCGATCGTCGCCAGCGAGGATCCGAGCGCGAGATTGATGCTCTTCTGCAGGTCGTTGTGACGCGCGGCGGAAATCGCGGCAACGCTTTCCGGCAACAGGATCAGGAGCGCCACCAACACGCCGGCAAGCGCCTCCGGCGCGCCGACAAGCGCAATTCCCGCATCGACGACCAGCGAAAATTTCTTGGCGAGCAGCACCACGGCCAGCAGCGACACCACGAGCAGCACGGCGCTCAGCGCGAGCATGCGATCGGGCACATGCCCGCCGTCACCGCCGCCGCCGTCGTCGATGACGAAATAATCCCGGTGCAGAATGGTCTGCGTATACAGAAAGACGGCATAGAGAACGATGGTCACGACGCTGACGAAGCTGAGCTGCAACTCGGAATACAGCGGCCCGGGCGTCGTCAGCGTGTAGTTCGGCATCACCAGCGTGATCGTCGCGAACACGATCAGCACGCTGAGATAGACGTTGGTTCCGGTCACCCGGACGTCCTGCTCGCGAAAGCGCAAGCCGCCGGTCAGGATGCAGACGCCGACGAGCCCGTTGCAGACGATCATGACCACCGCGAATACGGTGTCGCGCGCCAGCGTCGGCACCCCCTTGTCGCCCAGCATGATGGTCGCGATCAGGGCGACTTCGATGACCGTAACCGCCAGCGTCAGCAACAGCGTGCCGTAGGGCTCACCGATCAGTTCCGCGATCACCTCGGCATGGTGCACAGCCGCGAAAACGGTGCCGAACAGAATCACGAGAAGCACGACGGCAATGACGATCCCGCCTGCCGTAGGCGTGAACGCGACGCCAAAAATTTGCGATACCGCAAAAAGCAGCACGGCCAGCGCGGGGAAAATCCACGCTGACCGCGGCATCGGGCCGTGCATGCTCATGCTGCCGCCGACCGGCTACTTCGCACGCTTCTTCGCAGTTTTCCCGGCGGTCTTCCTGACGGTCTTCCGGGCCTTCTTCACCGTCTTCTTCTTTTTCACGGCTTTCTTCCGGGGAGCGAGATAAGCGCCGACCTTCTTCGAGGAATGCCCGACGGCCTTGACCGCCGCACGAAGCCGCGCCGGCGTCACCTTGAACTTCTTCGACCAGTAGCTGACTTCATAGGGTTGACTGAGGGCGATCAGCGCGCGATCGCGGGCCTTGTGCCTCTGCAGCTTGATGTAGGCTTCGACCTTCTTCGCGGAATGCCCGACGGCCTTGACGGCGGCCTTCAGCTTCAACGGCGTTACCTTGAACTTCTTGGACCAGTAACGAACCTCGTAGGCCTCACTCAACGCTATCAAGCCACGATCGCCGCCGCCTCGCTTCGCCTTGTTGTCAGCCATATCAGTCTCCGCTGTTGAACACCGCCGTATTACATCCCCTTGACGATATTCTCCGTCATCTTCTTCGCATCGCCAAGCAGCATCATGGTGTTGTCGCGATAGAACAGTGGATTATCGATGCCGGCATAGCCGGACGCCAGCGAGCGCTTGATGAACATCACGGTGCCGGCCTTCCAGACCTGCAGCACCGGCATACCGTAGATCGGCGAGGTCTTGTCCTCCTCCGCCGCGGGGTTGGTGACGTCGTTGGCGCCGATCACGAAGGCGACGTCGGCCTGCGCGAATTCCGAGTTGATGTCCTCGAGCTCGAACACCTCGTCGTAGGGCACGTTGGCCTCGGCTAGCAGCACGTTCATGTGGCCGGGCATGCGGCCCGCGACCGGATGGATCGCGTATTTCACCTCGACGCCCTCGGCCTTGAGCTTGTCGGCCATCTCGCGGAGCGCGTGCTGCGCCTGCGCCACCGCCATGCCGTAGCCGGGCACGATGATGACCTTCTGCGCGTTCTTCATGATGAAGGCCGCATCGTCGGCCGAACCGAGCTTGACCGGCTTGACTTCGCCGCCGCCGCCGCCGGCCGCCGCGGTCTCGCCGCCGAAACCGCCGAGAATCACCGAGATGAACGAGCGGTTCATGGCGTGGCACATGATGTAGGACAGAATCGCGCCGGAGGAACCAACCAGCGCGCCGGTGATGATCAGCGCGGAGTTGCCGAGCGTGAAGCCGATGCCCGCGGCCGCCCAGCCCGAATACGAATTCAGCATCGAGATCACGACCGGCATGTCGGCGCCGCCGATCGGGATAATCAGCAGGGCGCCGAGTGCAAGTGCGAGAACGACGATCAGCCAGAAGTCCATCGCGCTCGCGGACATCACAAGGCCGACAATGAAGAACACCAGCGCGAGGCCGAGCGCGATGTTGATGACATGACGCGCCGGAAGGATGATCGGCGCGCCGCTCATGCGGCCGGACAACTTCAAGAACGCAATCACCGATCCGGTAAACGTCAGCGCGCCGATGGCGACGCCGAGCGACATCTCAACGAGACTTTGCGCGTGGATATGGCCGGGTGTGCCGATGCCGAACGCTTCCGGCGCGTAGAATGCGCCAGCCGCCACCAGCACCGCGGCCATGCCGACCAGCGAATGAAATGCCGCCACCAGTTCCGGCATCGACGTCATCGGCACGCGGCGCGCGATCACCGCGCCGATGCCGCCGCCGATGGCGACCCCCAGCACGACGAGAAGCCAGGCCATGCCGTCGGCGGGCGGATGCGACGCGAGCGTGGTCGCGACCGCGATCGCCATGCCGATCATGCCGAGGAAGTTGCCCTGACGGCTGGATGCCGGGCTCGACAACCCGCGCAACGACAGGATGAACAGAACACCTGCCACCAGGTACAGAAGTGCAGACAGATTGGCGTTCATCTCAAGCCCCTATTGTCCCTGCCACCCCGAGGTGCGCGCCGCTCACTTGGCCTTCTTCTTGTACATCGCCAGCATGCGCTGGGTGACAAGGAAGCCGCCGAAGATATTCACGCAGGCGAAGATCAGCGCCACGAAGCCGAAGCCGCGCGCCCAGCCCGAGCCGCTTGAAATCATGCCGACGCCGACCGCGAGCAGCGCGCCGACCACGATCACCGACGAGATCGCGTTGGTGACCGACATCAGCGGCGTATGCAGCGCCGGCGTCACCGACCACACCACGAAATAGCCGACGAACACGGCCAGAACGAAAATCGACAGCCGGAACACGAAGGGATCGACGGCCTGCGCGAGTTGCTCCATGGCTTCTCTCCTTATTTCGGCTGGAAGTTCGGGTGGATCACGGCGCCGTCCCTGGTCAGCGCCGTGGCCTTGACCAGTTCGTCGTCCCAGTTCACCGCGAGAGCCTTGGTCGACTTGTCGACCAGCGTTTCGATGAACGAGAACAGGTTGCGCGCGTAAAGGCTGGATGCCGACGCGGCGACGCGGCCCGCGACGTTGGTGAAGCCGACGATCTTCACGTCATCGACCTCGGCGATCTCGCCCGCCTTCGCACCCTCGACGTTGCCGCCGCGCTCGACTGCGAGGTCGACGAGCACCGAGCCGGGCTTCATCGACCTGACCATCTCGGCGGTGACGAGTTTCGGCGCGGGACGGCCCGGAATCAGCGCCGTGGTGATGACGATGTCCTGCTTCTTGAGATGCTCGGCGGTGAGCGCGGCCTGCTTGGCCTGATACTCTTTCGACATTTCCTTGGCATAGCCGCCGACCGTCTGCGCGTTCTTGAATTCCTCGTCCTCGACGGCCAGAAACTTCGCGCCGAGACTTTCCACCTGCTCCTTGGTGGCGGGCCGCACGTCCGTCGCGGTCACCACGGCACCGAGACGACGCGCGGTCGCGATCGCCTGCAATCCGGCGACGCCGACCCCCATCACGAAAACCTTGGCGGCCGGAACGGTGCCGGCCGCGGTCATCATCATCGGAAACGCCCGGCCGAACGCTTCGGCGGCTTCGATGACGGCGCGGTAGCCGGCCAGATTGGCCTGGCTCGACAGCACGTCCATGACCTGCGCACGCGTGATGCGCGGCATCAATTCCATGGCGAAGGCGGAAACGCCGGCGTCCGCGATCGTCTTCAGGGCCGCCTCGTTGCCGTAGGGATCCATGATCGCGATCACCAGCGCGCCGCGCCTGTATCGCGCGAGCTCACCGGCTTCGGGCCGCTTCACCTTGATGACGATGTCGGCGTCCTTGAGCGCGTCGGCGCTGACCGTGGCGCCAGCCGCCGCGAATTCGGAATCGGGCAGCCCGGACTTCAATCCCGCGCCCGGCTCGATTGCGACGTCCGCGCCAAGCCCCTTGAACTTCTTCACCGTATCGGGTGACGCCGCCACCCGTGGCTCGGACGGATCGATTTCCTTCGCAATCGCAATCTTCATGACGCCTCCCCCGCAGCCTGGTACCGCCGATTTGAACTTCCCGCATCAGTCGCAGCGGGTTCGTTCTCAGGAATTTCAAACCGAAACCAGCGCCGTCGTAGCGAACTTCAGACCCGCGCTCCGGTTCTAGCATTCGCATCTCGTTTCAGCGAGTATCTTTGCGGATGACAGAATCAAGAAGCCACGTGTGACTAGATCACCAGCGGCATCGCCGGTGAATGGAAATTTCAGGACGGTCGGAAGTAAAGAGCGACCGGACAATCAGGTGAGGAAGATCGCCATCATGGCGACGATGAAGATCACCGCGGCAGTGCCGTATTTCACGAGTTTGATGAAGCCTTCATAGGTCGCCTCATGCGCCGGATAATCGTTTCCATCCGCCGTCGTGTAAGCCACTTCACCATGATCTGCCACGTCAAGTCTCCAGCCACTGTTCAGGTATTTGACGGTGGAATTACCGCAATCGGAATGTCAGGGCAACGGCATCGCGCGGCTTTGCAGCATGATGCGGCGTCTATTTTGCCTTTAAACAGGGCAAGGGGCATCGTGCCGCGGCTGCCGATCCCGTGGCATCCCGCTCGCGAAGGCCGCCGGATGCGCTCCCGCCTCGCCGCCCGGACATCCGGTCCAATGTCCGGGAGTTCCCTCCGCGGGGCCGTGGGGAGCCGTCCTGCCCTCCCCGCAATGCCGCGCCCCGCGGTAATTTAGAACCAATCTAGACTACAACCTGTCCGGCCGCGGTATCCGCCTTGTCAGGGGCGTCATATGACCCATAGCATCCTGCCCAATGGTGCGGCGTAGGGGCCGTCCTTCCGCTGCGGGGTCGCTCGGAGCATTCCCGATCCCCGTCAGTGTGTGCCCTCACGAACGTGCCGAACCCTTCTGGCCTCCCACGCAGGTCAGGGCGGGTGCTGGGGGCGTGGGGGGAGACCTTCAATGTGGAATCAAGTCTATAATCCGTTCGGCAACTCGGCGTTGTCGACGATCGCTGCGGCCATACCCGTCGTCACGCTGCTGGTCCTCATCGCCAGCGGCAAGGTCAAGGCGCACATCGCCGCGATCATTGCGCTCATCGTCGCCAATCTGATTGCGATCTTCGCCTTCACCATGCCGGCCGGCATGTCGATTCGGGCCTCGATCCTCGGTGTCGTCACCGGCTTCTTCCCGATCGGCTGGATCGTTCTCAACGTCATCTTCATGTACCAGCTCACGGTCGCGTCCGGCCGCTTCGAGACGCTGCAGCGTGCCGTCGGCGGCGTGACCACCGACCGCCGGCTTCAGCTTCTGCTGATCGCGTTCTCGTTCGGCGCGTTCTTCGAGGGCGCCTCGGGCTTCGGCACGCCGGTTGCGATCACGGGCGCCATCCTGATCGGCCTCGGCTTCTCGCCGCTGGCCGCCTCCGGCCTCTCGCTGATCGCGAATACGGCCCCCGTCGCCTACGGCGCGCTGGGCACCCCGATCCAGGGACTGGCCTCGGTCACCGGTCTCGATCCGTACCTGCTCGGTGCGATGGTCGGCCGCCAGTTGCCGATCTTCTCGCTGATCGTGCCGTTCTGGGTGGTGTGGGCGTTCGCCGGCTGGAAGGGCATGAAAGATGTCTGGCCCGCAATTCTGGTCACGGGCGTATCGTTCGCGGTCCCGCAATTCCTGATCTCGAACTACGTCAATCCGTGGATCGTCGACATCGGCGCATCGCTGATCTCGATGGCCTGCCTGATCGGCTTCCTGAAGATCTGGCAGCCGAAGACGCTGTGGACCTCCCCGGCGCTGCGCAGTCACGATATTTCGGCCGATCTCGCCAAGGCGGACATGAGCACGACCATGCCGCGGCTGACGTCGGCCCAGGTATGGTCGTCGCTGGTACCGTGGATCATCGTCTGCATCGTGCTTTTGATCTGGGGCACGGACGGCTTCAAGGCCGCCGTGAATCCGTGGGCGACCTGGAACTACGCGGTACCCGACCTCGACAAGGTCATCATGAAGGTCGCACCGATCGTTCCGAAGCCCACGCCGGAAGGCGCTGTGTTCTCCTTCACATGGCTGTCTTACACGGGCACCGGAATGCTGATCGCCGCCGTCATCTCCGGCTTCGTGATGGGCTTTTCGCCGGGCAGGATCCTCGCGGTCTACGGCCGCACCCTGAAGATCTGCGCGGTATCGCTGATCACGATCTCGGCGATGCTGGCGATCGGCACCCTGACCCGCCTGTCGGGGATCGATGCCACCCTCGGTCTCGCCTTCGCCGCGACCGGCGTGCTGTACCCCTTCTTCGGTACGCTGCTCGGCTGGCTCGGCGTGGCGCTGACCGGATCGGACACCGCGTCCAACGTGCTGTTCGGCAACCTGCAGAAGATCACCTCGCAGCAGCTCGGCCTGTCGCCGATCCTGATGAGCGCGGCGAACTCGTCAGGCGGCGTGATGGGCAAGATGATCGACGCGCAATCGATCGTCGTCGCCTCCACGGCAACCAACTGGTACGGGCATGAAGGCACGATCCTGCGCTTCGTGTTCAAGCACTCGATCGCGCTGGCCTGCCTCGTCGGCCTGTTCGTGATGCTGCAAGCCTACGTGTCTCCGTTCACCGAAATGGTCATCACCGCACCGGTGAAGTGAGCGGAACGGACGCCCTCACGACAAAATCCCCGCGGCGCGCGCCGCGGGGATTTTTGTTGTGCGCGGATAAACTTCCGGTCGCGCCAATCCTTCGCCGCGCTCGTGTGATGGTTCAGAAGTCCGCCACACCATCGCAGCGAGTCGGTGAAGCGGACTTCTGAACCTGAACCACACGAGAATCATAAACTTGCCAGTGTCCCTTTAATTCCGAAGTTCGCATCAAAGGTCGCC
>Ga0153956_1001184_pt1 | contig 24308 bp, 24 predicted proteins | sample TSFL040MetaG_FD_104704 | JGI IMG/M metagenome (GOLD analysis project Ga0153956, IMG submission 104704) | Attine ant fungus gardens microbial communities from Florida, USA - TSFL040 MetaG | ecosystem: Host-associated > Fungi > Mycelium > Unclassified | place: USA: Florida, Wekiwa Springs... | reverse complement strand
CGTCTACCAGGGCGTCTCGGTGGATCGGTCACAGGATCAGTATTCGAGCGTGGACTGGAATGCGGGTACGGCCTGGACCGGGCGGCTCGGGGCGCGGCTGCAATACACGGGTCGCGACGAGCGGGGAACGCTCTGGCAGCCCTATGCCCGGGTCAATCTCTGGCAGGCCTTCTCTGGGACTGACAGCACGTTCTTCGGGCAATCCTCACCCGCCATCGAAACCCGCTTCGGCGACACGGCGCTGGAGATCGGCGGCGGCGTCACTGCGCGGTTGAATCAGAATATGAGCCTTTACGGCCAGGCCAGCTACCGTTGGTCGCTCGACGGCGGTGGCAGCCGCCAGATCGCAACCGCCGGCACCTTCGGCATCCGCTTCAACTGGTGACCAGCGCGTCGGTGCTCCGACTCACCGCCGACCTGCTCCAAGCGGGCTCGAGTCTCTCAACGCGAAGATGCGTCCCTCAGTAGCGAGACGATCAGCGCATCGGGTGCCCTGAAGCGCCCGCGCCTTAGTTCGGGCGGGATGACCGCCTCGACCGCTTCCAGCTTTTCGGAAGGATCCATGCGCAGATAAACCTCTGTCGTGCGAATGTCGGCGTGGCCGAGCCACAGGGCGACCTTTCGGATGTCGTGGGTGGCCTGCAGCATGATGACGGCGCAGCTATGGCGAAGCTGATGCGGCGAGATGCTCCGGCCACGTAGCGATGTGCAGGTTGCCGCCGCCTTGAGAACATGCTTGTCGAGGATGTATTCGAAGCCTGCTCTTGTCATCGGATCACCTCGAGCATTGACGAAGAGCTCCGGCGCGCCAACAGTACCTCTGAGGCTCAGCCAGGCGCGGAGATCGCGCGCCGTGTCCTTCCAGAGCGGCAGGCACCGCTCTTTGCGACCCTTCCCCCGGATCGTGACACTGCCGCCGTAGCGGAGCGACAGATTTTCGATCAGAACGCCGACCAGTTCGGAGACCCGCAAACCCCCGGCGAAACAGAGGTGCATCATCGCCCGGTCGCGCCCGCCGAAGCGCGTCGCAAGATCGGGAGCGTTGAGGATCGCACGGACCTCCTCCATCGTCAGATGGCGGATGAGCTTCTGATCATGGCGCTTGACCGGAATGGCATGGATGCGACCAATCTGCTCCAGAGCGGAGGGCACCCGGTGCTCCACATAGCGCATGATCGTCTTGATGGCGGCGAGCCGCAAGTTGCGCGTGGCGGCGCCGTTCCCGCGCTCCTGCTCGATATGAGCCAGGAAGGCGACGACCAGCGGCGCGTCGAGGTCTTCAATCGTCAATCGCGACGGACGGGTGCCGAGTCGTTTCGCCGCGAAGTTGAACAGCAACTTGAAGCTGAACGCATATGTCTCGCAGCTCTGCGGACTGTAGCCCCGCTGGCGGGGCATGCCGTGCGAATATGGGTTTCGCTCTGTCCGGCGACGAAGCGCGCGAAGGCGCGAAGATGCCGTTCGGCCTTGACCAGAGCTTGTAGCCGAGCGTGCGGCGCAACGTGATGTAGCGGTTCACATCGTCGCTCAGCATGGCAGCCTCCCGCCCCAGGGCTGTGCCATCTCCGACAGCAGGCTGATGTCGACCTTGGCATAGAGAGCTGTGACCGACGGCGAGCGGTCCCGCAGTACGGCGCCGACGCCGGCAAGGCTCGCGCCGCCCCATAGCATGGCTGTCGCGGCGGAGTGGCGCAGAATGTGAGCGCCGCGATGAATGCTCATGATCTCTGCCCTGTCGAGGGCGCGGCGCACAATGCATTTCACTGCGATGCGGCTGAGCGGGCGGGGAGGCGCCGCGCTCGTCAAGAATACACGAGTCGAGACGTTGTGTGGTCGTGCCCGCTCGACATAGGCAAGGATGGCATCGCCGATATCCTGGGTCAGCGGTAGGCGCTTTTCGCGCCGGCGTTTGCCGACAAGACTTATCCGGCCATCCCTTTTTTCTTTGAACCTTTGCGATGGGCTAACCACTCACGGGAGATGGCAAATACGGGAGGTCACCATGCCGGCCGCAGTCAAACGCGCTTCGCACCCTGCAACTACCGTGAGCACAGCTATTTTAAGACATGCGCTGTGGTTCGTCGCGGCCGGACTGTTCGTCTCCGTGTTGAGCCTGACCTACGGGCTTGATCTCAGCGCCGGCTTGTTCTGAGCCTGCAACGGCGCCCCCGCCGCGATGCCCGCTAAAATCATCCCTGCGGATAACATCAGCTTCGGGTCCAACGCCTCTCCAAGAATGAGCGCGGAGAGTGCGATGCCGACAACCGGCGTAGCGAGCACCCCGAGGGATGCGGATATCGCCGGCATATTCTTGTTGACGACCGTCATGGCCCAGAAGCCGAGGGCGGTGCCGATGGCGCCGTTGTAAGCCAGCGCCAGGAACGCCCCGGTACTCAAGGCGAAGCGCGGCGCGGGCTCGAAGGCCAGAGCCAGCACCGAAAGAACAATGCCGGCCAGCAGGGTTTGCCACAGCACGAGCTGGAACGGCGTCGCAGTCCAGCGATGGGCGCGGGTGTAGACGATGCTGACCGACCAGCACACCGCCGCCAGCAGGATCAGCCCGTTTCCGAGCAGCGCCGTCGTATCCCGCCAATCGAACGCGCTTGGATCGAACATCAGCAGCAGGCCGCATATCCCGAGCACGATGCCGGCGATTTGCCGCCGCGCTATCGGCTCTTTCAGGAACAACCAGGCCGCCGGAGCCACCCACAAGGGCGTCGTATACCCCAGCACGATCGCCTGCCCGGCCGGAACATATTTGAGTCCGGCCGTCATCAGCGCCGCGAACGCCACCATATGAAACAGCGATATCACCAGGATGACCGGGATGTCGCTTCGCGGAGGAATAATGAGCTGCCCTGAAAGCAGCAGCGCCGGGGCAAGCACGATGACCGCGACGATCGTGCGCATCGCCACCGCCCACAGCGGCGTGACGTCCTGCAGGACGATCTTCATTACGACCCAGTTCAATCCCCAGGCCAGGACCACAAAGCCGAGAAGCGCCGCGTTGCACCACGCCGCACCGACCGGCGCATGCGGCGGTTTGCATTTCGGCGGCTGCGACATCGAACTGGCCACGAACGGGATGCCTCTGTAGAATGATCTGTCTACCGCACGCTAACCAATGTAGACAGACTTGTCTACTCGCTCCATTTACTGAATCGATCCATGGCCGAGAATAAGAAGAAGACCCTGCCCTCCCCCTCCAGCCTTTCAGCCCGAGAGCGCATTCTGCGCACCGCGCAGCAGCTGTTCTATCAGAACGGCATCCGCGCCACCGGCATCGACAGCGTCATCGCGGATGCAAGCGTGACCAAGGTCACGCTGTACAGGCACTTTCCGTCAAAGGAGGATTTGATCGAGGCATTTCTCGAACAGCGGCATCACATCTGGATTGCCTGGTTCAAAGGCGCGATCGAAGAAGCCCGCGACAAACAGACGGCTGCTGCAAGACAGCGCAAGCCCCTCGATCCCGTCCTTTCCGCAGCCGAAAAATTATTCGCAGCCACGACATTCAGAGGCTGCGCCTTCGCGAACACCGTCGCCGAACTGGGCACTTCCGTCCCGTCCATCCTCGGGATAGCCGCACGGCACAAGGCGGACGTGTGCGCCGTCATCATGACTTTGCTTCCGCCGCACAAAAAAGCGCATGACCTCGCCTGGGCAGCGACGCTGGCTCTGGACGGCGCGATCGTCAACGCGCAGACGGGCGATCAAGCCGCCGCGACATCCCTGGACGGCCTCAAAACCCTGCTCGACGCGCTGGCCCGCCAATGACGCAGGAAGCGATCACGGATCCGTCTTCGTCTTGAACTGCCGGATGACCCAATCGATGAACAGCCGCACCCGCGGCGACAGTTGCCGGCTCGCCGGATAGAGCAAGGACACCGGCGTCGGTGTCGGCGGACAGTCGGTCAGCACGGCGATCAGCTCACCGGCGGCGAGCGCGGCTTCGACGTGATAGCGCGGCGCCTGGATCAGCCCCAATCCCGACCTGGCCGCCGCGACGTAGCTTTCGGCGGCGCTGACCGAGACGGTCGTCGGCAGCATGACGTTGCGAACCTCACCCTGCATCGTAAACTCCAGCGGCAACACCCCGCCCGTCGCGGTGGAGTGAAAACCGACCATCCTGTGCCCCGCGGTGAGGTCGTCGAGGCTGTTCGGCACGCCGAAACGCGCCAGATAGTCCGGCGCCGCGAGTGTGACTTCCTCCAGCATCGCCACCCGGCGCACGATCAGGTCGCTGTCCTGCGGGATGCCGACGCGCAGGACGCAATCGATGCCCTCGCGCACCAGATCCACCAGCCGGTCCCCCTCGCTCATATAGATCTCGATATCGGGATAGGTTTCCAGAAAGCGCGGCAGCCCCGGCAGGAGAAAGTGCCGGGCCAGCGTGCCATGGACATCGACGCGCAGCAGACCTTTCGGCCGGGCGCCGGCAAAGACACCTTCCGCATCCGCGATATCATCGAGGATCGCGAGACAGCGACGGTAATAGGCTTCGCCGTCGAGCGTCGGGCGCACCGTCCGCGTGGTGCGCTGCAGGAGTCGCGCTCCCAGGCGCTCCTCCATCTGCTGGATCACCTGTGTCGCCGTCGAGCGCGGGATGCCGAGATCCCGGGCGGCCTGGGTGAAACTACGCCGCTCGACGACCCGCGCGAACAACCGCATCGCATCCAGCCGGTCCATGATGCCCTTGCCTTTTTGTTCTGGAATTTAGAATAATGATGTCAAACAATGACAGATTATCCGCATCTGAAAAAGGGACATCCTCTGCCTTGTCCAGCGCGTCACTGGCGGCGCATCGCGGAGAGACATCATGACTGACAGCAGGAAGATCGCCCTCGTCACGGGCGCTTCGCGCGGCATCGGCGCAGCCGTTGCCCGCCGGCTCGCATCCGATGGCCATACGGTCGTCATCAATTATGCCGGATCGGTCGGCCCCGCTGAAGCGCTGGCGGCCGACATCGAGAAGGCCGGCGGCAAGGCGCTGACCGTCCAGGCGGATGTGAGCGACCCGACCGCCGTAGCCCGCATGTTCGACGGCGCCGAAGCGGCCTTCGGCGGCATCGATATCCTCGTCAACAATGCCGGCATCATGAAGCTGGCGACTATCGCAGACGGCAACGACGCCCTGGTCGACAGCCAGATCGACATCAATCTCAAAGGCACTATCCATACGCTGCGCGAAGCGGCGAAACGCCTGCGCGCGGGCGGCCGCATCGTGAATTTCTCGACCAGCGTGGTCGGGCTGAAGCTCGAAACCTACGGCGTCTACGCGGCAACCAAAGCCGCCATCGAAACGCTGACCGGCATTCTCGCCAAGGAATTGCGCGGCCGCGCGATCACCGTCAACGCGGTAGCGCCCGGACCGACCGCCACGGCGCTGTTTCTCGACGGCAAGTCGCCCGAACTGATCGCACGCATGGCGAAGATGAATCCGCTCGAACGGCTCGGTACGCCCGAGGACATCGCGGCCGCCGTCGCCTTCCTGGTCGGCCCCGACGGCGGATGGATCAACGGCCAGATCCTACGCGCCAATGGCGGCATGATCTAACCGCCCTTTGAATATTTTCGACATAGTGTCCCGGACGCGATGCGGCGCAAGTGCCGCTTCGCCGAGCCGGGACCGTACCAAACGCCGGCGCTTTTGGCGGTCCCGGCTCTGCGGAGCAGCGTGCAGAACGCTGCACCGCGTCCGGGACGCGGACGACGGGAAAAGCCAAGCGTGCCCACGCGCCACCCTGCTTCCGCCGATACCGCTGGCATACAGCTAGATTGGTATGCCAGCATGCGCTAGAGTCGCCCCGATCACGCCGTCCATGAAGACCGGCGCACAAGAAGGACCAAGGGGACAACATACCGATGGCGCGCAATATCCTGATCCTCGGAGCCTCCTACGGCTCGCTGCTGGGCACCAAGCTGCTGATGGCAGGTCACAACGTGACCCTGGTCTGCCGGGCCAAGACCGCCGAGCTGATCAATCGCGACGGCACCGAGGTCCGCATCAAATTGCGCGACGAGCCCGCTCATCGCTCCATTTTCTCGCGCGACCTGCCCGGCAAGCTGGATGCGGCGCCGCCGCACGCCGTCGATCTGTCGCGTTACGATCTGGTCGGGCTTGCGATGCAGGAGCCGCAATACACCAATCACACCATCCGCGCGCTGATGGTCCGGATCGCGGCGGCGAAGCTGCCGTGCCTGTCGATCATGAACATGCCGCCCCTGCCCTATCTCAAGCGGATTCCCGCGCTCGCCGGCATGGACCTCGAGGAGGCCTACACCAATGCGCTGGTGTGGGAGCGCTTCGAGCCCGGCCTGGTGTCACTCTGCTCGCCCGACCCGCAGGCTTTCCGCCCGCCGGAGGAAGCCGCGAACGTCCTGCATGTCGGACTGCCGACCAACTTCAAGGCGGCGGCCTTCGCCGACGATGCGCACAACGCGCTGCTGCGCGAACTGGAAGCGGATATCGACGCGGTGACGCTGGACGGCCAGGACGTGCCGGTGAAGCTGAAAGTGTTCGACTCGCTGTTCGTCCCGCTGGCGAAATGGTCGATGCTGCTGACCGGCAACTACCGCTGCATCACGCCGGGAGAGCCGCAATCGATCCGCGAGGCCGTGCATGGCGATCTGAAACAGTCGCAGTCGATCTACGACCATGTCGACGGCATCGCCCGGCGCCTCGGCGCCGATCCGCAGGACCAGGTACCGTTCGCGAAATATGCCAAGGCGGCGGAAAGCCTGCTCAAGCCGTCCTCGGCCGCACGCGCCGTCGCCGCGGGCGCACCGTTCATCGAACGGGTCGATCTGCTGGTGAAGCTGATCTCGCAGCAGCTTGACATGCCCAATGCGGACATCGACCGGACCGTCGATGTGGTGGACATGAAGCTCAGCGAGAAGATCGTCGCAGGTGGAGCCGGCGCGCAATAGCGCGCTGGTGCCCTACCGTGTCCCGGACGCGATGCGATACGAAGTATCGCTTTGCAGAGCCGGGACCGTTCCAGACGCCGACGCTCGGTACGGTCCCGGCTCTGCGGAGCAACGCAAAATCGTTGCACCGCGTCCGGGACGCGGGGCTGTTGCGGCAAATTTCAATGAACCGACGTCAGCCAGGCGCGCGCGTCGCGCTGGGCGGCGGCGATCTCGACATCCGACATCATCTCCGCGACCTCGCGGCGCATCGGGACGGCATCGCCGCGGCCCTTCATGGCGGCGAGATTGAACCACTTGTGCGCGGCGACGAGATCGACGATCCCAGCCCGGCCGCTTGACCAGTACATGCCGCGCTCGAACAGAGCGTCCTGAATAGCTGTTTCGGTCACCGGCGTCGCCGCCTCGACATCGATCTGTCCCTGAAACATCGGTCGTTCCTTTTTCTTATGTTTGCCGCCCCAACCGAGCGCGGCTCCTGTCCGTATTCGACTGCGTCCCAACCGCCGTTTTGTCCGGCGTGTTGAGGCGACTATGACCGATCAAATTTGAAGGGCAGTTTAAGTATCGCGATGAACGGTTTCTGAACGCTGCCGCCCGCAACGGGTGCAAACCCAGGCAAAAACCCAGCATTCATGCGGGTTTTCCGCATTTTCGCGAATTTCGGTTTACCTTGCCGATTGGCAATGCCGTAACCATCGCCGCGAACGCGTAGCCCGGATGGAGCGAAGCGCAATCCGGGGACAAGAGATGCATGCGAGCAGGCGCCGCCCCCCGGATTGCGCTTCGCTCCATCCGGGTTACGAACTACGACCAATCATGGAAATAAGAATGGGCCGGGGGATCAACCGCACCGGCAACAAGACGAGGGGGCCGGCAACACGTCAGGATCATATCTCATCGGCTCGCGCCGGAGATAACGGATCGAGGATCCGTACATCGCAAAACACCGATCGCTGCACGACCGGCGTCGCTGCCGAACCGTTGCGCGCAGCAGAGACGACCCCTGCCCGGCATTCCCGGTCCGATTGTTCGACCTGATGTCTCGCCGACACCCTCTTTCGTCCGCGGAAGCCATCGGCGAGGTCCGGCATGCGGGGGTCTGCATGCGGACCGGCGCGGCGCCCGTGACGATGCCGGCGTCACCGCCGGCGCAGTCCGGGAAGAAGACGTTACTTCTTCTTCGCAGCCTTGGCCTTCTTGGCGACCTTGGCGGTCTTCTTCGCAGTCTTCTTCACTGCGGTCTTCGCAGCCTTCTTCACAGTCTTCTTCGCCTTGGCGACTTTCTTCACTGCCTTCTTAGCCATGTTGCTCTCCGTTGAGATGGCTGAAACGCTGCGTGCAGTCGTGAATCGATATGCACACGATTCCGAATACACCAACGATTTCAAAAGAACAGTGGCCCGCTTAAGGAAGTGTTGACGGTGTGTCGCCGGGGTCAAGCCGTTTCCTGCAGCGACAGAGCGTCCATGCGGCGCACGCATGATGCAGGAAACGCCTGAAAAACCTACATTCCCGAATGTCAAGTTCAGCGCGGATGCCTATTTTCGCAGCGCGCACGCAATATGAACTAACAAACAACTACACAAACGCGCGCCGTCTGCGAATCGCAATTCGGACGTCTCGCAGGCGAGCCGACAGTCCTGAGTCGCCACGATTGGCAATGAAAATATTTTTCGGGAAATCGCATCGGCAGCTACTCGAACGCAGCCGCGGTCGCCGTATGTGCGACGTCACCGGGCACGATTCGCGACTCGCTTCCATCGCGCATGGCGTCCTCGCACCGACGATCGACATGTCCCGAAACGATCACGGCGCCGCTTGACGCGGCGCCGTGATCGTCCCCGCGATGCGGTTCTGCAAAAAATCAGAGACCGAGCTTGGTCTTCAGCAGGTCGTTGACCGCCTGCGGGTTGGCCTTGCCGCCCGACGACTTCATCACCTGACCGACGAACCACCCCATCAGCGCCGGCTTCGCCTGCGCCTGCGCGACCTTGTCCGGGTTGGCGGCGATGATGTCGTCCACCACCTTCTCGATGGCCCCCATGTCGGTGACCTGCTTCATCCCGCGTGCTTCCACCAGCACGCGCGGATCGCCGCCTTCCGTCCAGACGATCTCGAACAAGTCCTTGGCGATCTTGCCGGAGATCACGCCCTCGCCGATCAGATCGACGATCGCCGACATCTGCGCCGACGACACCGGCGACGACGCGATGTCCTGGCCCTCCTTGTTGAGACGCCCGAACAGTTCGTTGATCACCCAGTTGGCCGCCAGCTTGCCGTCGCGGGCCTTGTCCTTGAGCCCGTCAAGCACGGCCTCGTAGAACTCCGCGCTCTCGCGCTCGGCCACCAGCACCGCCGCATCGTAGTCCGACAGGCCGAAGGCGCTGACGAAACGCGCCTTCTTCTCGTCCGGCAGTTCCGGCAGGTCCGCCTTCAGTTCGGCGACAAACGCCTCGCTGAATTCCAGCGGCAGCAGGTCGGGATCGGGGAAGTAACGATAGTCATGCGCCTCCTCCTTCGAACGCATCGACCGGGTCTCGCCCTTGCCCGGATCGTAGAGCCGGGTTTCCTGCTCGATGGTGCCGCCGTCTTCGAGGATGCCGATCTGGCGGCGCGCCTCATGGTCGATGGCCTGGCCGATGAAGCGGATCGAATTGACGTTCTTGATCTCGCAGCGGGTGCCGAACGGTTCGCCCGGGCGGCGAACCGAAACGTTGCAGTCGGCGCGCAGGTTGCCCTTCTCCATGTCGCCGTCGCAGGTGCCGAGATAGCGCAGGATGGTCCGCAGCTTCGACACATAGGCCTGCGCCTGTTCGCTCGAACGCATGTCGGGCTTTGAGACGATCTCCATCAGAGCGACGCCGGACCGGTTGAGGTCGACCGACGTGCTCGACGGATTACGGTCATGCACCAGCTTGCCGGCGTCCTGTTCGAGATGGAGGCGCTCGATGCCGACGACGGCGGTGGTGCCGTCAGCCAGTTCGATCGTCACCTCGCCCTCGCCGACGATGGGCGATTTGTACTGGCTGATCTGGTAGCCCTGCGGCAGGTCCGGGTAGAAATAATTCTTGCGGTCGAAGGTTGACCGCCGGTTGATCGCCGCCTTGAGGCCGAGGCCGGTGCGCACCGCCTGCCTGACGCATTCCTCGTTGATCACGGGCAGCATGCCCGGCATCGCCGCATCCACCAGCGACACATGCGTATTCGGCGCGCCGCCGAAGGCGGTGGACGAGCCGGAGAACAGCTTCGCCTTGGACGTGACCTGGGCGTGGATCTCCAGACCGATGACCATTTCCCAGTCGCCGGTGGCGCCCTTGATGAGCTTAGAAGTTTTGACAGGTGCGTTCATGGCGGCGTTCTACCGCGCCGGCCGGCGCGGGAAAAGCCCGAAGCGCGCTTCAAATCCCGGAAGCGAACGCACGAAACACCGGGCTGGCACGCAACGTGTCGCGTCCGGCCGCGATCACTTCGTCCACCTGCGCCTGCGGCAGATGGAAGCGCGTCGGCACCGCCTCGAGCGCGGCCGCACGGGCGGGCTCGAGCTGGTCAAAGCCGAGACGGCCGACGAAGAACTGCAGATCGTTGCAGCGCCAGCCCGGCTTCGCGCCGTAGCGCGCCCGATCCGCTGCCGACAGGCCGCAGCGCCAGCGGATCAGCGACGCCTGCCAATCCTTCATGGTGCGATCGAAGGCCGTGTAGCTCGACCCGACGCTGGCATCGATGGTGGTGTCGACAGCCGCCTTGATGAGATCGACGCCGCTCGGTCCCTCGACGGTGTTGATCCAGTTGCCGGAAAGGCCGTTCTTGGCATCCACCACCATCAGCACCGCGCGGCGCAGACGCACCGCCTGAAGCGGCGACATCGGACCGTAAGGCGTGTCCGACGACTCGCGCACGATGGTCAGCGCCGCGACGCCGTAGTTGTCGACCAGCCCGCCGTCCATCAGCTTGATGAACGGCACCGCGCCATCACGATAACGCAGGATCGCATTGGCATAGGCCGACACCATCGGGGACGCATTGCCGTTGCGCGCGACGCGCGCCACCCACGGCGGCAGCGGCTCCTTGCAGGTGCCGGGGAATGCCTGCACCACAGCCGGCGCAAAAGCGAGCGGTACGGCCGCCGACGCGGCGACCGCCTGCGAGAGCGGATATTTGGTGATGTCGCTGCAGATCGCGGAAAACGTCGTGTCGGTGAACACGAACGGCACGCGGTTGTAGATGTCGGAGGCGTTGAGCCAGACCCGAAGCGAACTGTGATGGCGCAGGCCGCCGAAGGTCGCATGGTCGAACAGGTGGGCATCGAGCCAGGCCGTGAACGCCTTGGAGTCGTTGACGCCGCCGCCGAGCGCACGGCCGAGCGTACCAAGAGAGAGTTGTGTCGTCAGTTCCGCTTCGGCGTTCTGCACCAGGAAACGCTCGCGGAAATCGGACAGCGCGGCCCGCTTCTTCAATCCGAAATAGGCCGCGGTGACCGAGCCGCCGGACACGCCGGAGATATAATCGATGCGGTCGAGCATGGTATCGGACGCACCGCGCACCGGCATCCGGTTCAATTCTTCCAGCACGCCGAAAGAAAACGCCGCCGCGCGCGTCCCGCCGCCGGAGAATGAGAAGCCGATCAGAAGCTCGTCCAGCTCGGCCGGGTCATTGAAATTGATACCGGCGTCCGGGTCCACGCTGGCGCCGGCCAAAGGGACATTGGCGGGAAGATTGTAGACCGAGGCGCAACCAAGCAGCAGCGCGCAAATCGCGGCTGCCGCGCCGATCGAACGAAACACACGCATCACAGGTCTACCGATCCCCAAGCCGGCCGCGCGCCGCAACCGCATCCGGCCGATCCCCATAGTGGCCGTCTCAAGCCTATACTACCGTAAAACCTGCGATTTTACGCAAGCCGTACCGATCACAGTCCCGCGAAGGTAACGTGACTAATAAAAGATGAAGCCGCGCTTCCCCGATCGGAATGAGCGCCATCGGGCTTCGATTACCACCACCGCGCCGGCGTAAGGCGCCCCGACGCCTGCTCGATCACTTCACCGAGCGAGAACAGCGTCTCCTCGTCGAACGGACGGCCGATCAGTTGCAGGCCGAGCGGCAGCCCCTGCGCATCCTTGCCGGCGGGAACCGCGATGCCAGGCAGGCCAGCCATGTTCACCGTCACCGTGAAAATGTCGTTGAGATACATCTCGATCGGATCGGCGCCGCCCTTCTCGCCGATGCCGAAGGCCGCCGACGGCGTTGCCGGCGTCAGGATGGCGTGGATGCCCTTGGCGAAGCAGTCCTCGAAATCCTGCTTGATCAGCGTGCGGACCTTCTGCGCGCGCAGGTAATAGGCGTCGTAATAGCCGGCCGAGAGCACATAGGTGCCGATCATCACGCGGCGGCGCACCTCGGCGCCGAAGCCTTCGGCACGGGTATTTTCGTACATGTCGACGATGTTGCGGCCAGGAACGCGGAGGCCGTAGCGCACACCGTCATAGCGCGCGAGGTTCGACGACGCTTCCGCCGGCGCCACGATGTAGTAAGCCGGCAGCGCGTATTTCGTATGCGGCAGCGAGACGTCGACGAGTTCGGCACCGGCGGCCTCAAGCTGCTTTGCGCCATCCTGCCAGAGCTTTTCGATCTCGGCGGGCATGCCGTCGAGGCGATACTCCTTGGGGATACCGATCTTCATGCCCTTCACAGACTGGCCGACCGCCGCCTCATAGTCCGGCACCGCGCGATCGACCGAGGTGGAGTCCTTCGGATCGTAACCGGCCATCGAGCGCATCAGGATCGCGGCGTCGCGCACCGTACGGGCGATCGGCCCGGCCTGGTCGAGCGACGAGGCGAAGGCCACCGTGCCCCAGCGCGAACAACGCCCATAGGTCGGCTTCAGGCCGACCGTGCCGGTGAAAGCCGCGGGCTGGCGGATCGATCCGCCGGTGTCGGTCGCGGTCGCGCCGAGACAAAGCCCGGCGGCAACGGCCGAAGCCGAACCGCCGGACGAACCGCCCGGCACCAGACGGGCGTCCGAACCATCGCGGCGCCACGGATTGACAACCGGCCCGAAGGCCGAGGTTTCGTTCGCCGAGCCCATGGCGAATTCGTCATTGTTGAGCTTGCCGAGCATCACCGCGCCGTCGCGCCACAGCTGCGCGGTCACGGTGGACTCGTAGGGCGGCACGAAGTTGCCGAGGATTTTCGAGCACGCGGTGGTGCGCACATCCTTGGTCGCGAACAGATCCTTGATGCCGAGCGGAATGCCGCCGAGCGGGCCGCCCTCGCCCGCCGCGATTTTCCCGTCCGCCGCCTGCGCCATGGCGCGGGCCTGCTCCGGCGTCTCCAGCACATAGGCGTTGAGCACGCGCGCAGCTTCCATCGCCTTCAGATGCGCATCGGTCAGTTCGACGGACGTAAAGGACTTGTTCGCAAGGCCGTCGCGGGCCTCGGCGAGCGTGAGCGACGTCAGATCTGTCATCTATTTATTGACCGGGCTGCAAAAGAAAGGAGAGAGAGACTTGTCGTTTTCAGGCGCTTCGCCATTAAACATGGCGCGGCGGCGCTTGTCGTCGTCGAGCTGCGCGGCCTGCACCTTGTCGAGGATGGCGTCCATGGCGGCATCGACATCCTTCACCCCGCCCTGACGCTCCATCTGGTCGAGATAGTCCATATAGAGGCTGTAAGCCTTCTCATCATCGCAAAGCAGGCACATGACGAACTCCTGTCGCGCGTTATTCGACGACCTTCGGCACGAGAAAGAAATTATCGTCGGCCTCAGGCGCGTTGCGGGTGACAAGATCGACGATCTCGCCATCGGTGACCGCGTCGATGCGCTTCTTCATCTCCATCGGCATCACCGAGGTCATCGGCTCGACACCGTCCACATCGACTTCCTGCAACTGCTCGACGAAAGCGAGCATGGCGTTGAGTTCGCCCTGCAGATGGGGAACCTCATCCTCTTTGACCGCGATCCGCGCGAGATGCGCGATGCGGCGAACGGTGGCGGCGTCGACCGACATTGATATAGAGCCTCTGGGCGAAATCTGCCTGCCGTATAGCAGACAGAGCTTTCGCGCCGCAACCGCGGCCGGGAAGCGGTTCAGCCGTAGGGCGGATGACGAATGTCATCCGCCGCCGTCGCCTGCCGCAAGCGCGGCGGCGGATGTGCTGCGCCCATCCGCCCTACGGCTCAGAGCTGCGCCAACCGTGCCAGCCCATCGGCCGCCAGCTTGCGCGTCAATTCCTCCGCCGGCATCTCGCCGCCAAGACGCACGGCCTGCCCGGCCCACAGATTGGTGAATTCCACCTTGCCCTGCTTCTCCGCCGCCGCCTTGAGCGGTCCCAGCGCGGTGGCTGCATGCGGGAACGCCGGCGCATCCGGCGACATCGGCCCTACCTCGCGCATCACCCGGTTGACGATGCCGCGCGCCGGACGCCCGGTCATGACATTGGTGATCACCGTGACATCATCGGACGCCGCCGCCAGCGCGGCGCGATTGAGCTTGCCGAGCGTCGATTCCGGCGTGCGCAGATACGCCGTGCCGATCTGCACGCCCGCCGCCCCGAGCGCGAATGCCGCCGCGATGCCGCGGCCGTCCGCGATCCCGCCGGCGGCGATCACCGGAACCTTGATAGCGTCGGCCACCTGCGGCAGCAGCGACAAGGTGCCGGGCTGGGTGGCGATGTCATCGGTCAGGAACATGCTGCGATGGCCGCCGCCGTCGGCGCCCTGCGCGATGATGACATCGGCGCCGTTCTGTTCGAGCCAGACCGCCTCGCGCACGATGGTCGCCGAGGCGAAGACGATGCAGCCGGCCGCCTTGACGCGCTTCAGCAGCGCCGGCACCGGCAAGCCGAAATGGAAGCTGACCACCTCAGGCTTCAGTTCCTCCACCACCGCGCACATCGCCTCGTCGAACGGCGCGCGGTTGGCGGCGTTGATCGGCGCGGCCGGATCGATGCCATATTCGCTGTAATAAGACCCCAGCCGCTGCTTCCAGACCGCCTCGCGCACCGGATCGGCTGCGACGGCGGTGTGCGCGAAAAAGTTGAGATTGACCGGCGCCGAGACCTGCTGACGGAACACCTGGACCTGCTCGCGGACCTTGTCGGCGGACAGCATCGCACTGGGCAGCGACCCGAGCCCGCCCCCTTGCGCCACCGCGATCGCCAAAGCCTGGTCATGCGCGCCCGCCATCGGCGCCTGTACGATGGGGGCTTCGATCCTGAGCAAATCGATCAAACGGCGGTCGGGCCACATGGCTGCACTCTCTCGATAGGGGGAATTTTGCGCGCGGCATTGCCGGGCGGGGCAACGTAACATACTCCCCGGTTGCAGCGTTTGACTACACTGTGTCCCGGACGCAATGCGGCATGTCAGGCGATGCTCTTGCATCGCCGCTATGCCGCTTCGCGTCCGGGACACGTTTCAATCATGCCCGAAATGCTCTATTGCCGAAGCCATGCCCGCTCCCATCCTCCCCCTCGTCGAGGCCGCCGCGCATCTGCCGACCCGCGGCGCGCTGATCGGCCTCGATCTCGGCACCAAGACCATCGGCGTCGCGGTGTCCGATCCCGATCGCCGCCTCGCCACCGGCGTCGAAACGGTCGAACGCAAGGCGTTCAAGGCCGACGCCGCGCGGCTGCTGGCGCTGTCCGCCGAGCGCAACATCTGCGGCATCGTGCTCGGGCTTCCCATCAACATGGACGGCAGCGAGGGGCCGCGCGCGCAATCGACCCGCGCCTTCGCGCGTAATCTCGCACAGCTCACGGCCATGCCCATCGGCCTGTGGGACGAGCGGTTGTCCACCGCCGCGGTGGAGCGCGAACTGATCGCCAACGACGTCAGCCGCGCCAGGCGCGCCAAGGTGATCGACCAGCACGCCGCCATCTTCATCCTGCAGGGCGCGCTGGACCGCCTCGCCGCCCTCGCGCGTTCTCCGGATATTCGCTGACGATGCTCACCGTATTTGCGGCCCTGGTGCCCGTGTTCCTGCTCATCATGCTCGGCTTCGGTCTGCGCCGCAGCCTGATGAAGCAGGACGCCATGTGGGTCGGGATCGAGAACCTCGTCTATTACGTGCTGTTCCCCGCGCTGCTGATCGACGGCCTTGCCCGCGCCGATCTCCGGTCGGCACCGATCGCCGGTATCGGCGGCGCGTTGCTCCTCGCCGTGATCGCGATGACGCTGCTCTGCCTTGCATTGCGGCCCGTGCTCGCACGCGCGTTCGGACTGAGCGGCCCGTCGTTCACCTCGCTGTTTCAAGGCGCGACACGCTGGCAGACCTTCGTCGCGCTATCGGTCGCCGGAAATCTGTGGGGTCAGCTGGGCATCACGCTGGCCTCGGTGGCGATGGTGGCGATGATCCCGCTGCTGAACGTGCTCTCCGTCTGGATCCTCGCGCATTACGCCTCGCCGCAGCGCCTGGCCTGGCCGGCGCTGCTGCGGGCCATCGCCAAAAATCCGTTGATCTGGGGCTGCGTCATCGGCATCGCCATCAATGTCATCGGCCTGCCCGTGCCGCATCCGGCCCATGAATTCCTCGACGCGCTCGGCCGTAGCTCGCTCGCCCTGGGCTTGTTGGTGGTGGGTGCCGGACTGCATCTCGAAAACCTGCACAAGCCCGGTGCGCCCGCGCTCCTCACCATCGCGCTCAAGCTCGTGGTGATGCCGCTGATCGCCGTCAGCCTCGGCATCGCCTTCGGTCTCACCGGCACCAGCCTCGCCGTCGTCGCCTGCTGTTCATCGGTGCCTTCGGCCTCGAACGGTTATGTGCTGGCCCGGCAGATGGGTGGCGACGCGCCGATGCTGGCGCAGATCCTGACGATCCAGACCGCCTTGGCGGTGCTCACGATGCCGATTGTCATCGCCTTCGCGGAAAAGGGATCGCTGTTCCCGTAGCCCGCATGAGCGCAAGCAACCCTGTAGGGTGGGCAAAGGCGCGAAGCGCCGTGCCCACCATCTTCTCCTGCGATGACGCCTTGGTGGGCACGCTGCGCTCTACCCATCCTACGGCGACATCACGCCGTTCGCGATCAGCAGCGTCTGCACCGTCGCTGCGAGATTGTTCAGGCCGTGCAGCAGAACCGTCAGCCACAGCGAGTGGCTGCGGTAGCGCAGATAACCGAACAGCAAACCGATGGTGAAGACCTGACCGAACAGGAACGGCTCATAATACTGCGCATGCATCGCGGCCCAGGCCAGCGCCGACAGCACGATGGCGCCCGCCGGCCGGAGAAACGTCTCCGACCATCCGCGATACAAAAAGCCGCGCGCCAGCAGTTCCTCGGTCAGGGGCGCGCCGACGCAGAGCGCGAGCACCAGCAGCCACACCGTGCCCTCGGCCTGCGCAGATTTCGCCACATCCACCATGAAGCCGGGCGAGGATTCATGCCCCGTCAGCTTGGCGATCACCTCCCAGGCCCCGACCAGCACGATCAGCGCAGCGATGCCGAACAGCACAGTCGTCCATGACGTGCCGCGCAATGCGAGGTAATCCGCAAAGGACTGCCGCGCGCAGCGAATGGCGATCCAAAGCGCGAGACAGACCGCCGGCAGCCCCATCATCACGGACAGCGCGATATTGGTGCCGCTGCTCGCGGATGTGACGATCGCACCGAGATCGATGGAGCCGCCGCTTCGGACCACGTCGATGCCGACAACAACGAGTTGGCCGATACACATCGCGGCAAAAATGAACACGCCCCAGAGGCAAGTTCCCCAGAATTTCCAGACCCGGGCCGGCTTCCGCGCAGGCGGCGCTGCGCCGGGAGCGGGTTGCGTCTCGACCGCACTCACAGCGGCAACGCCCTTTCGAGCAGCGCACGCGTCTCCGCTTCGGAAAATTCGGCCGCGCCGTAGAGCGCACTGCGCGGTCCGTCGAGCCGGCTCCGCGCAAACAGGATGGCATGGCGCGGATTGACGATGTTGAGCGCCGCGGTCGCCGCCAGCATCGCCAGCATCTCCACCGCCTGCCGCGCCGCGCGCTCGCTGTCGGGACGCAGCAGCGTGCGGATCACGAAGGACGCGACATCCGCCGCGCCGGGAAGGCCGTGGGTATCCTGCATCAAGTCCTGAAGCACCGCCGTCGCGGCATCGCCCTCGCGCGCCAGCGCGCGCAGCACGTCGAGGCACATGACATTACCCGACCCTTCCCAGATCGCATTGACCGGCGCCTCGCGGTAATGCCGCGCCAGGATGCCCTCCTCGACATAGCCGTTGCCGCCGAGGCACTCCATCGCTTCATAAAGGAAACCCGGCGCCGACTTGCAGACCCAGTATTTCACCACCGGCGTCAGGAAGCGCATATAGGCGGCTTCCGCCGCATCTTCCGGCGCGAGGTCGAAGGCGCGGCACAGCCGCATCACCAGCGCCGTCACAGCTTCCACATGCAGCGCCATGTCGGCCAGCACGCTCTGCATCATCGGCTGGTCGGCCAGATGCTTCCGGAACACGCTGCGATGGCGTGCGTGATGCAGCGCATGGACGAGCCCCGAGCGCATCAGGCCGGCGGAGGCGATGGCGCAATCCTGCCGGGTCAACTGCACCATTTGAATGATGGTGCGGATGCCCTTGCCCTCCTCGCCGACCCGCCGCGCATAAGCCGCATTGAACTCGACTTCCGACGAGGCATTCGAGCGGTTGCCGAGCTTGTCCTTGAGGCGCTGGAAATTCAGTGCGTTGAGCGAACCGTCGGGCCGGAAGCGCGGCATGAAGAAACAGCTCAGCCCGCCTTCTTCCTGAGCCAGCACGAGGAAAGCGTCGCACATCGGCGCCGACATGAACCATTTATGGCCGGTGATGCTGAACGCATCGCCGTCGCGTTTGGCCATCGTCATGTTGGCGCGAACGTCGGTGCCGCCCTGGCGCTCGGTCATGCCCATGCCGAGCGTCATGCCCGTTTTCTCGAACCATGGCCTGAAGCTGGAGTCGTAGGCGTTGCTGCCGATGATCGGCATCGCCTGCGCCAGCACGTCCGGTTGCGACGCGAGCGCGCCGACCGCCGCGCGCGTCATGGTGATCGGACACAGATGCCCGGTCTCGACCTGCGCGGCCATGTAGAATTTCGCGGCGCGAATGACTTCGGAGGCGCGGCCCTTCGGTTTGCCGTCCGTCGTCCAGGTCGAATTGTGAATGCCGGCGGCGACGCTGTGCGCCATCAATTCGTGATAGGCCGGATGAAACTCGACCTCGTCGCGGCGGTTGCCGCGCGCGTCGAAGGTCCGCAGCTTCGGCGTATTCTCGTTGGCGAGCCGCGCCCGCTGCGCCATCTCCGCCGAGCCCCACAGCCTGCCGAATTCGGAATGCGCGATGAAGGCGCCGGACGCATCGTTGAACGCCAGAGCATCGACCAGCGGCCGATCCAGCTCGAACAGATTGACATCCTCGAAAGGCGGCGACTGGTTCAGCACCGCGTGTCGTGCGGAGTCGGGAGAGGTCATCGGAAGGTTCCGGCGGAAATTGATCGAATCGATTTGCGCTGGATTTTACGTGATTACCACGACGCTTCGTAGCCCGGCCGTGCGAAGCAAAGCTTCACTCGGATCAGACGCCTCAGTAAACATCGGCGATGAGAATACAGAGCCGGACAGTCGGCGCTTACTGGGTCCACCGCTTTCGCGGAGGACGACAAAATGAGTTCGTCACGGCATGGCTACACCCACTCCGCCCTTATCCTGAGGAGCCGCGCAGCGGCGTCTCGAAGGATGGCCGCGGGGCTCCGAGCCAAGCCGTCTCATGGTTCGAGACGCGGCCTGCGGCCGCTCCTCACTATGAGGAGCAGGACGAGAACATTTCGGAATGACTGCAATTCTACCTTCACACCGACATCCCGGGGGATAACCCGGAACCGGTGCATCGGCGCTTGCCCCGCCGGGCAACTCTGCCTATAGGATTTGGCTTTAATGACCAGCACCCCCAAATCCAGTTTCGTTTTCGCCCACCGGCATCTGCTGGGGATCGAGGGCCTGACCGCCGCCGAGATCACCGGCCTTCTCGACCTGTCCGAGGAATATGTCGAACTGAACCGGCAGGTCGACAAAAAGCGCACCTCGCTGCGCGGCCGCACCCAGGTCAACCTGTTCTTCGAGAACTCCACCCGCACGCAGTCGTCGTTCGAGCTGGCCGGCAAGCGGCTCGGCGCCGACGTCATGAACATGTCGGTGGCGTCGTCCTCCATCAAGAAGGGCGAGACGCTGATCGACACCGCGATGACGCTGAACGCGATGCATCCGGATATCCTGGTGATGCGCCATCACGCCTCGGGCGCGGTGGAACTGCTGGCGCGCAAGGTCGACGGCTCCGTCATCAATGCCGGCGACGGCGCGCATGAACATCCGACCCAGGCGCTGCTCGACGCGCTCACCATCCGCCGCAACAAGGGGCGGCTCGAAGGTCTGGTGATCGCGATCTGCGGCGACGTGCTGCATTCGCGCGTGGCGCGCTCCAACATCATCCTGCTCAACACCATGGGCGCGCGCGTGCGCGTGGTCGGCCCCTCCACACTGCTGCCGCCGGGTATCGAACGGATGGGCGTCGAGGTGGCGCGCGAGATGCGCGAGGGGCTGAACGGCGCCGACATCGTGATGATGCTGCGGCTGCAGCGCGAGCGCATGAACGGCTCCTTCGTGCCGTCATCGGGCGAATACTTCCAGTATTTCGGCCTCGACCAGAAGAAACTGTCCTACGCCAAGCCGGACGCGCTGGTGATGCATCCCGGCCCGATGAATCGCGGCGTCGAAATCGACAGCCTCGTCGCCGACGGCGCGCAGTCGCTGATCCGCGAACAGGTCGAAATGGGCGTCGCCGTGCGCATGGCGGTGCTGGAAGCACTGGCGCGGAATCTACCAAATGCGTGATCGCGACAAACGCCGCGATCGTCAGGCTCATCAAGACAGAACGGCGATGATTTCATGCTGACCAACCGCCGCCCTCTCCTGCTCGCCAATGCCCGGCTGATCGATCCGTCGCAGGATCTCGACACCACCGGCGACGTGCTGATCGTCGGCGGCGTGATCCGCGACGCCCGGCGCGGCATCGGCACCGCCGGCGTGCCCGAAGGCACCGATATCGTGAATTGCGCCGGCAAGGTGGTCGCCCCCGGCCTGATCGACATGCGCGCCTTCGTCGGCGAACCCGGCGCCAGCCACCGCGAAAGCTTCGCCTCGGCGAGCCATGCCGCCGCCGCCGGCGGCATCACCACCATCATCTGCCAGCCGGACACCTCCCCGGCGATCGACAATTCCGCCACCGTGGATTTCGTGCTGCGCCGCGCCCGCGACACCGCCATCGTCAACATCCATCCGATGGCGGCGCTGACCAAGGGCCTTGAAGGCCGCGAGATGACCGAATTCGGCCTGCTCAGGGCCGCCGGCGCCGTCGCTTTCACCGATGCCGACAAGAGCGTCACCGATGCGCAGGTGATGCGCCGTGCGCTGACCTACGCGCGCGATTTCGACGCGCTGATCGTGCATTACACCGAAGACCCCGATCTGGTCGGCGAAGGCGTGATGAACGAAGGCGAGCGCGCCTCGCGGCTCGGCCTGATGGGCATCCCGAGCGCCGCCGAAGCCGTGATGCTGGAGCGCGACATGCGCCTCGTGGCGCTGACCGGCGGGCGCTATCATGCGGCATCGATCACCTGCGCCGAGTCTGTCGAAATCCTGAAGCGCGCGCGCGATGCCGGCTTGCGCGTCTCCGCATCGGCCTCGATCAATCACCTGACGCTCAACGAGAACGACATCGGTCCGTACCGCTCCTATCTCAAGCTCTCGCCGCCGCTGCGCACCGAAGACGACCGCCGCGCGCTGGTGGATGCGGTGGCGTCCGGCCTGATCGACGTCGTCATGTCCGATCACAATCCGCAGGACGTCGAGACCAAGCGCCTGCCCTTCGCGGAAGCCGCGCCCGGCGCCATCGGCCTCGAAACCATGCTGTCCGCCGGCCTGCGGCTGGTCCACAACGGCGAGCTGACCCTGCCCCAGCTCATCCGCGCCATGTCCGTCCGCCCGGCCGAACTGCTCGGCCTGCCCGGCGGCACGCTGCGCGCGGGCGCGGCGGCCGACGTGATCGTCATCGACACCGACGTGCCGTGGGTGCTCGACCCTGCCGACCTGAAGTCGCAATGCAAGAACACGCCGTTCGACGAAGCCCGTTTCACCGGCCGCGTGGTCCGCAGCATCGTCGGCGGGCGCACCGTGTATGAGCATGTGTAGTTCAAGCTTTTACCCTGCCGTATCCCGGACGCGGTGCGGCGCAAAGTGCCGCTCCGCTAAGCCGGGATCGTCACAAGCGCCGGTGTCTGGTACGGTCCCGGCTCTGCGAAGCAGCACTGGCGGCGAAGCTTCGCTTCGCCTGAGTGCTGCATCGCGTCCGGGACACGGGTGACATCATGAATCCGCTCTATCTCCTCGCTGCCGCTTTCGGATACCTGCTCGGCTCGATCCCGTTCGGCTTGCTCATCACCCGGTTCGCCGGCACCGAGGACATCCGCAGCATCGGCTCGGGCAATATCGGCGCGACCAACGTGCTGCGCACCGGCCGCAAGAGCCTCGCCGCGGCGACACTGGTCTGCGACGCGCTGAAGGGCACCATTCCCGTGGTCGTCATGGGCATGCTCGGCGGTCCCACGGCGGCCATGATCGCGGCGTCCGGCGCGTTTCTCGGCCACCTGTTTCCGGTCTGGCTCGGTTTCAAGGGCGGCAAAGGCGTCGCCACCTATATCGGCGTGATGTTCGGCCTGTTCTGGCCGGCGGGTCTCGTCTTCTGCATCGCCTGGATCGCCACCGCCTTCGCCTCGCGCTATTCGTCCGCTTCAGCGCTGATCGCCAGCGTCGTGACGCCGGTCTTCCTGTCGTGGATGGACGTCCCGCATTTCGCCGCGCTGGCCGCGGTGCTCACCGTGCTGCTCTGGATCATGCACCGCGAGAACATCCAGCGGCTGCTCAATGGGACCGAAGGCAAGATCGGCAAAAAATAGCGCAGGCCCAGCCTGCACGCCGCGCGTATCCGACGCCTTGATCGCACCCTGAAGTTGATTAAGCTGCCCTCGGGGAGATGCGGCTTGATCGATCCTTTGAATTCACCGATCTGGAATCCACCGATCCGCCTCGGCGACGACCAGCGGCGTGACAGGCTGCGGCTGATCCGCAGCGCGCATGTGGGACCGCGCACCTTCGGCATGCTGATCGACCGGTTCGGCAGCGCAGGTGCGGCGCTCGAACACCTGCCCGACCTCGCCCGCCGCGGCGGCGCGGCGCAGACGGGGCGCATCTGCAGTGCGGACGAGGCCGAACAGGAGATGACACGCAGCGCCCGGATCGGCGTGGCGTTGCTCGCACCGGGCGAAGCCGGCTACCCGCCCCGCCTGACGACGATCGACGACGCCCCGCCTCTCCTCGGCGTACGCGGAAACGAGGAGGCGATGCGGCGGCCGATGGTCGCGATCGTCGGCTCGCGCAACGCCTCGGGTGCCGGGCTCAAATTCGCCGGGGCGCTGGCGCGCGACCTTGCTGACGCCGGTTTCGTCGTCATTTCCGGCCTCGCCCGCGGCATCGACCAGGCCGCGCATCGCGCCGGCGCCGCGGCCGGGAGCATCGCCGTGCTGGCCGGCGGTCATGACCGCATCTACCCGCCCGAGCACGAGGGGCTGTTGCACGACCTGCTCGCCGCCGGCGGCGCCATTTCAGAAATGCCGCTCGGCCATGTGCCCCGTGCGCGCGATTTTCCACGCCGCAACCGCCTGATCTCAGGCGCCGCGCTGGGCGTCGTGGTCATCGAGGCGGCGGAGCGTTCAGGCTCGCTGATCACCGCGCGCATGGCCGCGGAACAAGGACGCGAGGTGTTTGCGGTGCCGGGCTCACCGCTCGATCCGCGTGCGGCCGGCACCAACCGGCTCATCAAGCAAGGCGCGGCACTGGTCACCGGCGCCTCCGACATCATCCATGCGGTCGCTCCCATCATGGAGCGGCCGGTCGCCTTGTCGACCCGCGAGCCGGAGAGCGTAACGTCGTTCGACGAACCTGACGGCCACGACCGCACCCGTATCGTCGCACTGCTCGGACCAAGCCCGGTCGGCATCGACGACCTCATCCGCCTGGCGGACACCTCACCGGCGACGGTGCGATGCGTGCTGCTGGAACTCGAACTCGCCGGCCGGCTGGAACGCCACGGCGGCGGACTGGTGTCGCTGGTTTAGGAGCAGATTTGGATTCGACGGCACCGTGTCCGGGACGCGATGCGGCGCGTAGCCCGGATGGAGCGCAACGCAATCCGGGCTACGCGGAAAATACACTCAATGATTGAAAAATACAACCAACAGACGTTATCACGCCGCATGCCCGCGATACCGACCGCAATCCCCCATTTGACAGCGGCCCCCTTCGCACCCATG
>Ga0153956_1001183_pt1 | contig 24308 bp, 21 predicted proteins | sample TSFL040MetaG_FD_104704 | JGI IMG/M metagenome (GOLD analysis project Ga0153956, IMG submission 104704) | Attine ant fungus gardens microbial communities from Florida, USA - TSFL040 MetaG | ecosystem: Host-associated > Fungi > Mycelium > Unclassified | place: USA: Florida, Wekiwa Springs... | reverse complement strand
GTGTTCGGCGAACTGGATGGCACGCTCGCCCGGCGCTGGCGCTGGGCCGCCGGGGTACGTGCCGAGCGGCGTGCCGCGGATTACCATGATCTCACCAATGATCTCCTCAACCCGGATCCGCTGACGCATGACTTCGCGCCGGTCAACCATCTATGGGGTGGCAATGCCTCGCTTGAGTATCTGCTCGATCAGGACCAGCGCTTGTATGTGTCGGTGGGCCGTGGCTACAAGGCCGGGGGGTTCAACCTCGGCCCGGGGCTGCCGCCGGGCCAGCTGCAGTTCAATCCGGAGTCCGACCTGAACTTCGAGCTGGGGTACAAGGGCGAGCTTGCCGACCATCGGCTGCGCCTGGATACGGCTTTTTTCTACATGCAGCGCAGGAATCTGCAGCTGGAGACGGGTGAGCAGCTGCTACCCGACAATCCGACGACGTTCGTGCTCTACAACGTCAATGCGCCCGGCGGCCGCAATTATGGGCTGGAATCGTCGCTGGCCTTTGTTCCGAACCGGGTGGTGGAACTGGGTGCTTCGGCCGGGTGGCTCAACACGGCCTACCACGGCCTGACGCTCGATGGCGCGGTGCTGCCGGAGCGTTCGCTGCCGCATGCGCCGAGCTGGCAGGCGTCGGGATCGATGACACTGCATGCCCCGTGTGGCACGTACCTGCGGTTCGACCTCACCGGCAAGGGCAGCTTCTACTATGACCTGCCGGCGCTCGATCCGTATGCCTCGCATGCCTACGTGCTGCTGAACATCAAGGCCGGCATCCGGCGCGGCAACTGGTCCGCCGATGTCTGGGTGCGCAACGCGACGGACCGTAACTACACCGTGCGTGGCTTCTACTTCGGCGACGTACCGCCGGACTACAACCCGCAGCAGTTCACGCAGCTGGGCGAGCCGCGGCAGTTCGGCGCCGGGGTCAGCTATTCATTCGGCAGTGTGCACTGATGGACGCGCTGCTGCAGGCGCTGCGGGCGATGACGCTGACCGAGATGGCCACGGTGCTGCTGGGCGCGGCCTACCTGGTGCTGGCGGTGCGCCGCGGCCGCTGGTGCTGGGTGGCCGGCGGCGCAAGTTCGGCCCTCATGATCTGGTTGTCGGTGCAGGCGCTGCTGCCCATGCAGGCGCTGCTGAACGTCTACTACGTCGCCGTGTCCGTCTATGGCTGGTGGCGCTGGAGCTCCCAGGAGGCGCACACACCCGCGGTGACGCTGCTGCCGTTGCGTTGGCACGTGGCCGGTGTGGCGGCCGTGATTGCGGCCAGCCTGTTGACGGCGCGCCTGCTGGCGGCGGAAACCCAGGCCGCCTGGCCGCTGCTCGATTCCCTCACGACCTGGGGCAGCCTGTTCACGACCTGGCTCGTGGCACGCGCCAAGCTGGAGAACTGGGCGTACTGGTTACTGATCGATGCCGTGGAAGCGTGGTTGTTCTTCGAACAGCACCTGTACCTGGTTTCGATCATGACCTTCGCGACCCTGGGCGTGATCGTGGTCGGGCAATTCTCCTGGTGGCGCGCCTGGCGCCTGCAGGCCGGCCTGCGGATGGCCGCGCGCGGCTGAGCGATGGTGGCGCCGTCGGGTCCGCTGTGGGACGAGGTGCTGGCACTGTTGCCGGGCGGCGCAGCCGGCGTCGCGCGCCTGGGCGGTACCGCCAATTCGACCTGGCGGGTCGAGACCGCACAGGGTGTGTTCGTCGCGCGCCTGCATGATGGCTGGGTCGATCCTGCAGGCATCGACCGGCGGCGCGAGATGCAGCTGCAGGCCGAAGCTGCGCGCGCCGGGCTGGCGCCGCGGATTGTCGCCGCCGATCCGGCCGGACGCTTCCTGGTGACGCAGTTTGTCGAGGGTCGGCCGTGGCAGGCCGAAGACATGACCCGGGCGGAGCCTCTGGGTCGGCTGGCACAACGGCTGCGGGCTTTGCATGAGCTGCCCGCACCGGCGGTGGCGCCGTGGGACCTCACGACGCTGCTGGCGTCGCATGTCCGGTCCCTGGCGGCTGCCGATGCGGGCCTGGCGGCCGGATTGGCGCCATTGCTGGCCCGGGCTCATGCCATTCTGGCCGAAGCCGCAGCGGCAGGCAGGGGCCCGTGCATCGTGCACAACGACGTCAACCATACGAACCTGGTGGGCCCGGGGCCGACGCTGCTGGATTTTGAATATGCGGCGGTGGCCGATCCGCTGTCGGATCTGGCGTGCCTGCTGGCGTACTACCCCGGGGCGGAACCGCATGCGGCGCTGCTGCTGGCCCACAGCGGCCTGCCGGCCGTGCCGGTCACGCAGCTCCTGGAACTGGCCTGGGTGTACACCCTGGTCAGCTGGCTGTGGTACCGGCGATACGAACTCGCCGGCCGGATGCGGCCGGCCGAACGGCACACCATGGAGGCCCTCCGGCGCCGTCTGGCCCGGTAAGAAAAACCACGCTCAGGGTCGTCGCCGCACATCGCGGCGGCTGTCCATTGCCGGGCGCGCGGAACGGGCCGAAGGCCGCCTTGTGCCGAAGATGAGGTAGAATGCCCGGCTTCCCCCTTTGTGAGTTTGCGGAGCGAAGTTCATGCCCCTGCTGCGAGTTGTCGATCGGGACGGAGTGGAACACCAGGTGGACGGCCGGACCGGCGCCAAGGTCATGGAGACCCTGCGCGACCTGGACTACGGTGTCGCGGCCATCTGCGGGGGCATGTGCTCCTGTGCCACCTGCCACGTGTACGTGGATCCGGAATGGGTGGCCAAGCTGCCTGCCCCGATGTCCGACGAGCGTGAGCTGCTCGCCGATATCGCCAACCGCGAATCGAATTCACGCCTGTCCTGCCAGATCGAGTTCACCGACGCGCTGGCCGGCCTGCGCGTCACCATCGCCGCTGACGAGTAAACCGGATCATGAGCTGGCTGCTGACGCTGGTGTTCGTGGGAGGTGTGGTCGCCATCGGCCGCATCTACTACAGCATCCGCAAGATGCGTGAGCAGCGCGTCAAGGACTGGGACGAGGTCCAGATCGACCGCTTGCGCAAGATGGGCTCGGACCCGTTCAAGGCGCACGACGTCGACTTCTTCATGGCCATGCCCAGCGAGGCCGCCGGGCTCGACGTCAAAGCCAGGCTGGAGGCCGATGGCTTCCGGGTGGACCTGAAGCCGGCGCCGGACAATCCGTCCACGCAGCCGTTCAGCCTGCATGCCTCCAAGGCGTTGCGGCTGTCCGTGCCGGGGATGCGGGAGTTGTCGGCGCAGTTCCGGGACATCGCCAAGGCCAGCGGCGGCACCTACGACGGCTGGTCAGCCGCCGCTGTGCCCCGGACCGATTCCACGCACTGACGCCGACGGGTTATTTCTTTTCGGTCTGGCGCCGCACCGCTTCGGCGGCGGCGGCGATGGCCGCGGGGTCGCCCAGGTAGCGGTGCGAGACCGGCTGGAGCTTCGAGTCCAGTTCGTACAGTAACGGCACGCCCGTGGGGATGTTCAGCTCCACGATGTCGGCCTCGGACACGTTGTCCAGCATCTTGATCATGGCGCGCAGGCTGTTGCCATGCGCCGTGACCAGCACGTTGCGGCCGGCGGCGAGCTCCGGCGCGATGCGGTCGCGCCAGTACGGCTCAACACGCGCCAGCGTGTCCTTCAGCGACTCCGAGGCCGGCAGCAGCTTCGGATCCACGCCGGCATAGCGCGCATCAAAGCGCGGGTGGCGCTCGTCGTTCCAGTCCAGAGCGGGCGGCGGAATGTCGTAGCTGCGGCGCCAGAGTTTCACCTGCGCTTCGCCGTGCTGTTCCACCGTCTGCGCCTTGTTCAGGCCCTGCAGCGCGCCGTAGTGGCGCTCGTTGAGGCGCCAGGAGCGCTCCACCGGCACCCACATGCGGTCGGTTTCATCCAGGATGAACCACAGCGTGCGGATGGCGCGCTTGAGCATGGAGGTGAAGGCGCAATCGATGCTGATGCCTTCCTTCAGGATCTGTTCGCCGGCGCTGCGTGCCTCGGCGCGGCCCTGTTCGGACAGATCGACGTCATGCCAGCCGGTGAAGAGGTTCTCTACATTCCAGATGCTCTGGCCGTGACGTACAAGAATCAGTTTTCCGGGCACTTCACATATCTCCTTTCCGGCCGGCGGCCGGCGCGGCCGTATTACACCAGTTTTCGCAAGGCCTCGGCTCCCACGGTGAGGGTGGCGAAGTCCCCGCCGCCCGTACGCAGGTCCTCGAGCATCTGCCGCCAGCGCGCCAGCGGCGCGCCGCCGGTGGCCAGCCAGGCCGCTACCCGCGCGTCGCCGCTGCCACGGCCGGTGGCCAGGGCTTTTTCCACCAGCGCACGGTGGGTGCGCTGCAGGCCATTGCGCAGTTCGGTGCAGGCGACGGTCTGCCAGCTGCCGTCGGTCTGCAATGCCTCCACCCGGTCGCGCAGCCAGTCCAGGCCGAGGCTGGCGCCGAGTTCGAACCAGGCGCGCGCGACCACGTCCACGGACAGGCGGCGCGCCGTGGCCAGTTCGACGATGTCGAGGGCGGCATCCAGCGCGTCCAGCGCCGCGACGCGTTGTGCGATGGCTGCCGGCACGCGGGCATCGGCGAGCTGCCTGAGGGTGCCGTCGTGCCGTTCACGCCAGCCGCCGGTGATGCAGGCGGCAATTTCCGCGGTCAGTTCGCGTACGCCCGCTCGCAGCAGCTCCATGGCGGCGTCGACCGACAGCTCCTGCTTGCGCGCCAGCAGCCAGCAGGCCGCGTGCCGCAGCAGGATGGCGCTGGCATCCATCATTTCGTACTGCGCCTGCGCCGCCACCTGGTTGTCCAGGGCTTCGATGCCGGTCCACAGGTCGCGCATGCCGAAGACTTCGCGGGCGGCGGTCCAGGCGCGCGCGATGCGCGTGGGCGTGGCACCGGTTTCCTCCTGCACCCGCATCACGAACCCCGGCCCCATGCGGTTCACCAGACTGTTGGTGGTCGCGGTGGCGATGATTTCGCGGCGCAGGCGATGGTGGGCGATTTCGGCGGCAAAGCGCGTACTGACCGCCCGCGGGAAGTAGCGGGTGAGCTCGCCGGCGAGATAAGGGTCCTCGGGTACGTCTGACTGGAGCAGATGGTGGCTGAGCCAGATCTTGCCGTAGGACAGCAGCACCGCGAGTTCAGGCCGGGTGAGCCCGGTACCGGCGCGCTGCCGTTCCGTGAGCGTCTCATCGTCCGGCAGGAATTCCAGCGCGCGATTCAGGTCGCCGGCGCGTTCCAGCTGACGGATCAGGTGGCGGTGTTCCGGCAGGCGCGCCGGCGCCTTCAGGGCTTCCATGCTCACGGCCTGGCTTTGCAGGTAGTTGTTGCGCAGTACCAGCGCGGCGACGTCGTCGGTCATCCGCGCCAGCAGCCGGTTGCGTTCGTTGCCTCGCAGCCTGCCGGATTGCCGCAGCGGATTGAGCAGGATCTTGAGGTTCACCTCCAGGTCGGAGGTGTTGACGCCCGCGGAGTTGTCGATGAAGTCGGTGTTCAACCGGCCGCCGGCCTGGGCGTATTCGATGCGGCCCAGCTGCGACACGCCGAGATTACCGCCTTCGCCGATGACCCTGGCGCGGACCTCGCGGCCGTTGATGCGCACGGCGTCGTTTGAACGGTCGCCGATGGCCGCATTGGTTTCGGAAGTGGCCTTGATGTAGGTGCCGATGCCACCGTTCCACAACAGGTCCACCTGCATCGCGAGGATGGCCTTGATGAGGTCCTGGGGCGTGAGGCTGGCCTGTGACACACCCAGCAGCGCCTGCGCCTCCCGCGACAGCGCGATCGACTTCGCGCTGCGGGCGAAGACGCCACCGCCGCGCGAAATCCTGGAGCGGTCGTAGTCCTCCCAGGAGGAGCGGGGCAGCGCGAACAGCCGGGTGCGCTCGGCGAAGCTGCGCTTCGCGTCGGGGGCCGGGTCGAGGAAGATGTGCTGGTGATTGAAGGCCGCCACCAGCCGGATGTGCGGCGAGAGCAGCATGCCGTTGCCGAACACGTCTCCGGACATGTCGCCGATGCCGGCCACGGTGAATTCCTGCCGCTGGATGTCGGTGCCCAGCTCGCGGAAGTGCCGCTTGACCGACTCCCAGGCGCCGCGCGCCGTGATGCCCATTTTCTTGTGGTCGTAGCCGGCCGAGCCACCGGAGGCGAAGGCATCGCCCAGCCAGAAGCCGTACTCGGCCGAAATGGCGTTGGCGATGTCCGAGAACGATGCCGTGCCCTTGTCGGCAGCGACCACCAGGTAGGGGTCGTCGCCATCGCGACGCACGACGTCAACGGGTGGCGCGATGCCGCCATCGACGATGTTGTCGGTGATGTCGAGCAGGCCGCGCATGAAGGATTGGTAGCAGGCGATGGCGGCCTGCTGGCGCTCCTGGGGCGCGGGCCCGGTGGCGCGCTTGATGACGAAGCCACCCTTGGCGCCCGCCGGCACGATGACGGTGTTCTTGACGTTCTGGGCCTTCATCAGGCCAAGGATTTCGGTGCGGAAGTCCTCGGGGCGATCCGACCAGCGGATGCCGCCGCGGGCGACGTGCGCCATGCGCAGGTGCACGGCCTCGACGCTGGTGCTGTAGACGAAGACTTCGAACCGGGGCCGCGGCAGCGGCAGTTCCGGGATGGAGCGCGAATCGAGTTTGAACGACAGCCGGTCCTTCGGCAGTCCGCCCGGACCCTGCTGCCAGTAGTTGGTGCGCAGTATCGCCCGGATCACGTGCAGGAAGGCCCGCAGGATGCGGTCGGCGTCGAGGCTGGTGACGGTGTCGAGGCCGCGGGCGATGGCGGCCTCTATGGCCTGCGTGCCGGCGCGCGCGCGCGGCGAGAGGGAGGGGTCGGTCTGCCGCGAGAACAGGCGGAACAGGTCGCGGGCGATGCCGGGGCAGGTGAGCAGCACCCGCTCCATGTAGGACTGGCTGTAGGTGATGCCGGCCTGGAGCAGCCAGCGGCAGCAGGCGCGCAGCACGCTGATCTCGCGCACCGTGAGATCGGTGGCCAGCAACAGGCGGTTGAAGCCGTCGTTCTCCACTTCGCCACGCCAGACCGCCGTGAAGCCCGCCGCCAGCCGGCTGGACACCGCGGCAACATTGATGGCGGCGCCGTCGCGGGATTCCAGTTCGAAGTCCTGGATCCAGGCGGCGTCCGGCGTCGGCCAGTTCAGGCCGTAGGGGCGTTCGGAAATCAACCGCAGGCCGAAGTTTTCCACCACCGGCAGCAGGTCGGACACCGGCAATGGAGCATCGCGTTGCACCAGGGTGAAGTGCATGCGCGTGGCGGGCTCGCCAGGCCGGCGATACAGCCGCAGGCGCAGCGCCTGCTCATCCCCCTTGCGGTCCGGCGTGCCCAGCTGTTCCAGCAGCTCGATATCGGGCAGGGCGTCCGCAGGGGCGACGTCTTCGGTATAGGCGGCGGGGAAAACGTGGGCATAACGCCGCGCCAGGTCCAGCGCGGCGGCCTCGCCGCGGACCGCGGTCGCGGCCGTCGTGAGACCGTCCAGCCAGCTGGCGACGACCTGTGCGAGATGGTGTTCGATGCGCGGCACGTCGATCCGGGTGCGCTGATCGCCTTCGACGCGAACCACGACATGCAGCCGGGCGAGCGCGGAGGCCGACAGCCGTACCTGGGTATCGGCATGCACCCCGCCCAGGGCGGCCATCAGCACCGCCTCGATGCGGGCCCGGACCGTGGAGTTGTAGCGCTCGCGCGGTACATAGACCAGGCAGGAATAAAAGCGCTCGAAGGCGTCCCGCCGCAGGAACAGCCGCACCTGCTGGCGCTCATACAGGTTGACCACCCCGCGCACGATGTGCACGAGTTCGGCCGTGCTGCCCTGGAACAGTTCGTCGCGGGGAAAGTCGTTCAGGACCCGGGTCATCGACTTGGCGTCGTGGCTGCCCGGCGGCAGGCCGAAGTTCTGCACGACCTCCCGCACCTTGTGCCGCAGCAGCGGGATTTCCAGCGGCGGCGCCTGGTAGGCGGTCGAGGTCCACAGGCCCAGGAAACGGTGCTCGCCGCTGACCCGGCCGCGGGCGTCGAAGGTCTTCACGCCCACGTAGTCGAGGTAGTCCGCGCGGTGCACGGTCGAGATGCTGTTGGCCTTGGTGACCAGCACGGGGGTGCTGGAACGCGCGATGCGGCCCATGTTGGCCGTGAGGTGCGTGGCAGCAGGTTTCGGCCGGTTCCGCTGCGCCCGCAGGACGCCAAGGCCCGAGGGAACGTCCGGCAGCAATGTGTCGCGTCTGCGCCCTGAGCGCAGCCGGTAGTGGCGGTACCCCAGGAAGATGAAGCGGTCCGCAATCATCCAGTCGATGAGTGCGCGGGCCTCGCGGGTTTCGGCGCCGCCGCCGGGCAGCGCGCCGGCCGCGGCCCGCGCCCGATCGAGCATCGCCGGCAGATCGGTGACGGCCGCGCGCACGTCGGCCAGGGCAATCATCAGCAGTTCCGCGAGCGGTGCCAGGGCGGCTTCGTCCTGGCGGTCGATTTCCAGGAACTGCCAGGATTCGTTCGTGCCCTGCGCCGCAGGCACCTGCCGCAGCCTCCCGTTGCGGTCGCGGGTGACCTTGAGGATGGGGTGCACGATCAGGTGCACGCCGATACCGGCCCGGCTGAACACCATGAGCAATGAGTCCACCAGGAACGGCATGTCGGCCGCCGCCACCTGTACCAGGGTGTGCGCGCTGGACAGCCCGCTTTCCGGGGTTGGATTGAACACCCGCACCAGGGTGCGGTTGCCCGGTCTCGATGCCGCGAAGCGGGCATGCGCCACTGCGGCGCGGGCCAGCCAGGCGCTGTCGCGCTCGGCGAGGTCCTCTTCGGCGAGCAGCTGGAAGAAGGCGCGGAGGTAGTTGGGGATATGGAGGGCTGCTGGCGCTTCGATTCCAGCAGATGCCTTCACGACGCGTGCGATCAGCCGGGAGCGGATCGCGGGTATCCGGATAGCCATGGCGGATTATAGACTCCGGGCTGGAGCCGGGTTCAAAGTTCGAAAAAGTGCGGGCGTTGCAACGCAACTGTACTGGCCCCGGGCAAAAAGACGCCCGCGGCGCTTATTGCACGTGCGCTGAAACGCGTGGCTGCCGTCGCGCTAGGGCCGGTGTTCGCGCCCCAGGTACTGCGGGGTCTGCATTTCGATCAGGCGGCTGGTGGTACGCTGGAACTCGGGCCTTAAGCGTTCCCCCCGGTACAGTTCCTGGGGCGGCGCGGCGGCGGCGGCCGCCAGCTTGACGTCGTGGTCGTACAGCTCGTCCACCAGCGCCACGAAGCGGCGTGCGGCGTCATCCATCAGCGGCGTGAGCAGCGGCACGTGAGACAGGATCACGGTCGGCCAGCTGCGTGCGATTTCGATGTAGTCGGCGGGGCTTCGCGGTCCCTCGCACAGGGCGCTGAACTCGAACCATGCCACCTCGCTGCCGGCGCCCCGTGCCGCGATGTCACGGCCGGCGATACGCAGGGTGCGCGCGGTCGCGGCTTCACCGCGCATGAGCGACTGGAACAGGCCGGCGAGGGTGGTTTCGGCCATGGGATCCCGCGTCAGCCAGGTGCCGGCGCGTTGCAGGCTGAGCAGCCGGTAGTCGGCGCCGCCGTCCACACTCACGATGCGCAGATTGCGCTTCAGCAGCTCGATGGCTGGCAGGAAACGGGCGCGCTGCAGGCCATCGCGGTACAGGTCGTCGGGCGCGGTGTTCGACGTCGCCACCAGCGAGACTCCGCGACGGAGCAGTGCCTCGAACAGCGTGCCCAGGATCATGGCGTCACCGATGTCGGTGACGAACAACTCATCGAAGCACAGCACGCGGGTATCGGCGGCGATGTCGGCGGCAACCCGCTCCAGCGGATTCTGACTGCCGGCATGGCGTTTGAGCGCGGCATGGGTTTCTTCCATGAAGCGGTAGAAATGCCGCCGCCGGGCCTGAGGAAACGGCAGGCTGCGCACGAACAGGTCCATCAGCCAGGTCTTGCCGCGGCCCACCGGACCTTTGAGGTACACGCCGCGCTCGGCTGGCGGGGGAGACCGGCGCAGCAACCGTGACCACAGGCCGCCAGCGGCGGGTGCGCCGCGCGCGATCAACCGCGTACGCAGGTCCTCCAGCGCCTCGAGCGCTGCCAGCTGCGAGGGGTCGGCGTGGTAGCCGCGTTGCGCCAGTTCAACGTCGTACAGCGCCCGCAGGCTGGAAGGCGCCGGCGTTCCTGCCATTACAGCGCCTGGTAGTTGGGTCCGGAGCCGCCCTCGGGCGTGGTCCAGTCGATGACGGCGTACGGGTCTTTGATGTCGCAGGCCTTGCAGTGGACGCAGTTGGCGGCATTGATCTGCAGGCGCTTGCCGCCGGCACCGTCGTCAATCATTTCATAGACGCTGGCTGGACAGAACCGCGTGCACGGGTTGCCGTACTCGCGCGCGCATCGGTCGGCGCACAGCGAGGGGTCGCGGACCTTGAGGTGTGCCGGCTGGGACTCGTCATGCGAAGTGGCGGCGAAGAACACCGAGGCCAGCCGGTCACGCGGCGGCAGGTCACGCGGGCCCCAGTGCCGCTCGGGCGCGGTGTAGTCGCTGAGCTTCGCCAGTTGTTCGTGGTCGGGGCGATGCTTCAGGGTCCAGGGCAGCCGGCCGCCGGTGACGGTCTCCAGGGCGGCATTGGCCAGGCCCATCCACAAGCCGCGTTTGAAGCCGGGCTTGATGTTGCGTACGGCCTTGAGTTCCTGGCCGCCGGGCGAGGCGCGCCAGCGGGCCTCGAAGCCTTCCGGCGTGCCGGTCTCGGCCAGGTGTTCGGCCGCGAGCATGCCGGAGCGGATGGCCTGGTGGACTCCTTTGATCTTGGGAACGTTCACGCCGCCGGCGGCATCACCGATCAGCAGTGCTCCCGGCATCGCCAGGCGCGGCATGCCCTGCCAGCCACCGGCGGCGATGGTGCGGGCACCGGCAGCCAGGATTTCCCCGCCTTCGAGCAGCGCATGCACCTGCGGATGGCGCTTGAACTGCTGGAAGGCCTCGAACGGCACCAGGTTCGGGTCCTTGTAGTCCAGGCCTACCACGAAGCCGATGTACACGCGGTCCTGGTCCAGGTGGTAGGTGAAGCTGCCGCCATAAGTGGCCGGATCAAGCGGCCAGCCGACGGTGTGCTGGATGAGTCCGGGTTCGACACGCCCCTTGGGCAGCTGCCACAGCTCCTTCATCCCCAGGCCGAAGGTCTGCGGACCGGACTCACGGTCCAGGCCGAAGCGCTGGATCAGCTGCTTGGCCAGGCTGCCGCGGCAGCCTTCGGCGATGATGGTCGTGGCGGCCCGCACTTCGGGGCCCGGCGCGTAGTCCGGGCCGGGCGAGCCGTCCTTCGCCAGGCCCATGTCGCCAATCTGCACGCCCGCGACGCGCTCACAGTCGAACAGCGGCTGCGCCGCGGCGAAGCCGGGGAATACATCCACACCCAGGCTTTCAGCCTGCTGCGCCAGCCACGCCGTGAGCATCCCCAGCGACACGATGAAGTTGCCGTGGTTCTTCATCTGCGGCGGTGTCGGCAGTTTCACGCCGCCGGTGGCGGTCAGCAGCCGGAACTCATCACGGGTTGCGGGCACGCAGATGCCGGGCGGGCTGTGTCGCCACTGCGGCAGCAGCGCATCGAGCGGCCCGGGCTCCATGACGCAGCCGGACAGCGAGTGCGCACCGACGGTGGCGCCTTTTTCCAGCACGCAGATACTGGTGTCGGGTTTGAGCTGCTTGAGCCGGATCGCCGTGGCCAGCCCCGCGGGGCCGGCGCCGATGATCACGATGTCGTATTCCATCTGGTCGCGTTCAATCATGGGCACGCAGCATAACGCATGGGGGTTCGCCCGCAGCAGTCAGGTCCGGTTCACCCAGGGCCGCGAGAATGGCCGCGCGGGCCTGCTCCTGCAGGCGTGTCGCCGCGCCGGGGCCGACCTGCAGTTCGATGGCGGGCAGCAACTGGATGCGCAGACGTTGCGGCCGGGGCAGGCCGCCATCGGGTGGCAGCGCGCGGCGGGTGCCATGGATGACGGCTGGAACCACCGGGCAGCCGGCACGGGCCGCGGTAATGAACGCACCGGCGTGGAATTTCAAAAGGCCAGGTCCGGTGCCAAAGGTGCCTTCGGGGAAAAACACCAGCGAGTGACCATCCTCGGCCCGGCGCATAACCCGGCGGGCATCGGCGGTGCGTCCCTCACGGACACGTTCGACGAATTCCGAGCCAATGCGGTGCAGCAGCAGGCCGGCCAGCGGTACGGCGGCCATTTCGCGTTTGATGACAAAGCCGAAGCGAGGGGGCAGGGCGGCGGTGAATACCGGTCCGTCGAGGTAGCTGGCGTGGTTCGAGACCACCACGCACTGGCCGGCCGGCAGGTTCTCCACGCCGTGCAGGCTCACCGGGCTGCCGGCCAGTCGCAGCCCGAAACCGGCAGCGGCCTTGACCACCTTACGGCGACGCTCAAGCCCAGGGATAACCAGCACCAGCAGCAGCGCTGCCAAGCCTACGGTCAGGAAGGCCAGCAGGGCATACAGGGCGTAAAAAAGACGTGGCAGTTTCGAAAGCCGGGGCCGGAAGCTCATGCGTATGTGATCTGGTTCTCTTTATGTAATGCAAAGCCCAATAGTTGTGATAATGGTCACTCCAGAACGGGCCGGGCCGCTTCCATACTGGCGTTGACCCAATGGCTTGCGCAGGACTCCCTGCGTGGCAGCGGGACAGCACACTGACGTGAGGCCGAACTTGTCCAAGCACGCTACAGCTATCGCGAACATCGCGCCAGAGACCGCCGATCCCGTGGTGGGCCGTTTCCTGGATGCCGTGTGGATGGAACGAGGCCTGTCCCAAAATACCCTGGCCGCGTACCGCGCGGATCTTACCGCGCTGTCGCGCTGGCTGGGTGAACGTGGCATCCCCATGGTCAAGACCGGCCGCGCGGACCTGCAGGACTTCATTGCGTGGCGCGTGGAGGCCGGTGCCCGGCCGCGTTCCACCGCGCGGCAGCTGTCCAGTTTCCGCCGCTTTTTCCGCTACCTGGTGCGCGAGAACGTCATCACCGAGGATCCGACCGCCCAGATCGCCATGCCCAAGATCGGCCGTTCGCTGCCGAAGTCGCTGACCGAGGAAGAGGTGGATGCCCTGCTGGGCGCGCCCGTGGTCAGTGATCCGCTGGGCAACCGTGACCGCACCATGCTGGAGGTGCTTTATGCCACCGGCCTGCGGGTCTCGGAACTGGTCAACCTGCGCTACTCGCAGGTGAACCTCAACCAGGGTGTCATCCGCATCATAGGCAAGGGTAACCGCGAGCGGTTGATCCCGCTCGGTGAGGAGGCGGTGCGCTGGTTGAATGAATTTGCCCGCGCCGCGCGCGGCGAAATCCTGCTGGAACGGCAGACGGACTACCTGTTCCCCACGCGGCGCGGCGACCGCATGACGCGTCAGGCGTTCTGGCACATCATCAAGCGCTATGCACGCAAGGCGGGGGTCGATCGCGACCTGTCGCCGCATACCCTGCGGCATGCGTTCGCCACGCACCTGCTGAACCATGGTGCGGACCTGCGCGTGGTGCAGATGCTGCTGGGTCACAGCGATCTGTCGACGACCCAGATTTACACCCACGTGGCGCGTGAGCGCATGAAGGAACTGCACTCGCAGCATCACCCGCGGGGCTAGCCGCGGATTCCCTCCGGTCCTGCTGAGGGCGCCGCCATGAAGCAGCGGGCAGCTCTGGTAAGCTTGCAGCCATGAAAATCGTTGCCGCGAAGCTTGTGCTGTTGGCCACCGTGCTGGTGGCACCCCTGTCCCTGGCCGCGACTCCGGCGCCTGTGGCTGCCCCTGCCGCGGTGCCCGCTTCCGATCCCCGCGTCGCCATCGCGGCGAAACTGAAGGACGTGAAGCCCGCCGACCTCAAGTCCACCGCCGTGCCCGGGGTCTATGAGCTGATGCGTGGCACCGATGCCGCGTATGTCTTTGATAACGGCAAGTACGCGGTCATCGGCGATCTGTACGACACCACCTCCAACGATAACCTGACCGATGCGCGGCGCCGGGAAATGCGGCTCAAGCTGCTGTCGACCATCCCGGAATCACAGATGGTGGTTTTCGGACCGGCGGATGCGAAACACACCATCACGGTGTTCACCGACATGGATTGCCAGTACTGCCGCAAGCTGCACAGCCAGATCACCCAGATCAACAAGCTGGGCATCCGGGTGCGTTACATCGCCTACCCGCGCACCGGCCCCGATACGGAGTCATGGACCAAGGCGGAGCAGGTGTGGTGTTCGGCGGACCGCAAGGCTGCGTTGACCGAGGCAAAACTGGGCAAATCGCTGCCGAACAAGGTCTGCAAGGACAATCCGGTGCAGGCCGAGTACGAACTGGGGGAGAAGTTCAACCTGCAGGGCACGCCGACCATCGTGCTTGCCAACGGGGACATCATCCCGGGCTACATGGAACCGCAGGACCTGGCGAACGAACTCAAGAGCGTGCCGAACTAGGGCTGCAAGTCCGGCATCTGTCCTTCAGCCACGGGGCGCCGCGCACCGGGGCTCGCCTTCACGCCTGGCACCCGCCCGCCGGTCCCCGCCAGGAGGCCGGTGGGTCAACAGCCGGGGTGTCAGCCAGGAATGCGGCAACAGACGGCTTCAGCGCTCGAGCAGGTCCCGCTTGCCGGGCTTGCCTTCCCAGTCCTTGGCGTCGGCCGGGGCGGCCTTCTTCTCGGAGATCACCGGCCACTTCTTGGCCAGTTCGGCGTTCAGGGGCTTGAAGGATTCCTGGCCGGCGGGAAGCTCTTCTTCGGAGAAGATGGCCTCGACCGGGCACTCCGGCTCGCACAGGGTGCAGTCGATGCATTCATCGGGGTCGATGACCAGGAAGTTCGGGCCTTCATGGAAACAGTCCACCGGGCAGACTTCCACGCAGTCCGTGAATTTGCACTTGATGCAGGCTTCGGTAACGACAAAGGCCATTTTGGATCCCCGATACGACACTTAAGCTGGCGGCCTGTACGGCTCACCCCAGCCGCTCATTGTGCCATGCGCGGCCACGCTTCGGAAATTCTCAGGCGAAATGGCGGAAATAGCCTGTGGGAATAACCCATGCCATCAGCGCCCGCGCAGGGCCGCCCCGGTGCCCGGCAGAAGGTCGCTTGGGGCGCCTGACCCGGCCCTAAACGTGGGTTTTGCCGGGCTGGAGGGGAATGCCGGGCGGGCGGCGTTCCACGGAGGTGAAGTGGTGGTCCTCGCGACCGGCGGCGCGGTCCTGGAAATAGCGGCGCAGGGCGAATTCGATGCTGGGAAAGGCGATTTCCCCCCAGGGGATTTCCGCCTCGCTGAACAGGCCCACTTCCAGGCTTTCGGGAGTGGGACCGAAACTGGCCAACGGCAGCCTGGCGCGGAAGAACATGTGCACCTGGCGGGCCGACAACACGTGCACCACGGCCAGCAGGGAGCCGATTTCCACCTCTGCCAGGGACTCTTCCCTGGACTCACGGGCGGCCGCCTGCTGCACGGTCTCGCCGTTTTCCATGAAGCCGGCGGGGAAGGTCCAGAATCCCAGTCGCGGCTCAATGCCGCGCCGGCACAAGAGGATGCGACCCTCGTATTCGGGAACGCAGCCGGCGATGATTTTCGGATTCTCGTAGTGGATGGCACCGCAACTGGCGCAGACGAAGCGGGGCAGGTGGTCCCCGGGTGGGGTGGCGAGCGCCACGCGCTGGCCGCAATTGCTGCAGAAGTTCATGCGGGCATGTTCGCACGGGCGGGATGCGTCGCACACCCGCGCCTGTATGACAGTGTCCGGGGACTGGTCCGGGGACTGAAGATTGCGGCGATCCCGGGATTGTGCGATACCGGCAGTCACGCAAGGGCTGTCGGGATTCATGACCGGAGGTCGTCATGGCTGAAGTCGCCAAGGGTACGAAGGTCGAACTGCAGTTCGACGGCAAGCTCTGCATCCACTCGCGTTTCTGCGTCACCCTCGCGCCGAAGGTGTTCCTGGCCAACGTGCAGGGGCCCTGGATCCATCCGGACGCCATGACGGTGGACCAGGTGGTGGAAGTCGCCCACGATTGTCCCTCCGGCGCCATCCGTTATCAGCGACTGGATGGCGGGCCGCAGGAACAGGCGCCGCCGATGAACCTGGTCGGTGTGCGTGAAGCCGGCCCTTACGCCTTCCGCGCGCAACTTGTCATCAATGGCGCACCGGCGGGATTCCGCGCCACGCTATGCCGTTGCGGTGCTTCAAAGAACAAACCGTATTGCGATGGCTCGCACCACGAAGCGGGATTCACCGCCACCGGTGAGCCACCCACCGGCAAGGTTGATCCGCTGCCGGCAGCGGACGGCCCGCTGAAGGTCGACCCGCTGCCCAACGGGCCGCTGAAGGTCACGGGCAACCTGCAGGTCATGAGCGGCACCGGACGCAAGGTGGCGCTGACCACGACCACCTACCTGTGCCGCTGCGGGGCGAGCAACAACAAGCCGTTCTGCGACGGCTCGCACTCGAAGATCGGTTTCAAGGCCGAGGCCTGAGGACCGCGGCATCGCCGGCGGCGGGCCTTGAGTCAGGCTGGTACGGCGGGCTGTCCGGCGAGCTGCCGCAGCACCTGCTCGAAGGCCTCGGGCGGCTGCCCGCCCTGCACCAGGTGCCGGCCGTTGAAGATGACGGACGGCACCGCGTGGATGCCCCGGCTGGTGTAGTACTGCTCGCGCTCCCGGACCTCGGCGGTGAAAGCACCGGATTGCAGCACCTCGCGGGCGCGCGTGCCGTCGAGGCCGGTGCCGGCTGCCAGGTCGGAGAGCACCTGGTGATCGCTGATGTCGCGACCGTCGGTGAAATACGCCTGGAACAACGCGAGCTTCAGTTCGAACTGGCGGCCTTCAATCCCCGCCCAGTGCAGCAGCCGGTGGGCATCGAAGGTGTTGTAGATGCGGACACGCCTGGCGAAGTCGAAGTGAAAGCCGAGTGCGGCCCCGCGTTCCGCCAGTGTTTCCTGGCTGTGGGCAATGGCCTTGAGGTCGTACTTCTGCGCCATGTGGGTGGCGAAGTCCACGCCCTGCGCGGGCAGGCCCGGGTTGAGTTCGAAGGGCTGGAAGCGCACTTCGGGGTCGATCCCAGGCGCGACGCGCGCCAGGGCCGCCTGCAGTGACTTCAATCCCAGCGCGCACCATGGACAGGAGACGTCGGATACGAAATCGATCCTGATCTGCGTCATTGAACCGCCTTGCCCGCACCAACCTCGGACGCTGAACGAGCCTCAGCCCCTGGAGCGTGACTCGCCCCTGGAGGGCGTCAGCGCCACGGCGGCCTCCGTCGTCAGCAGCAGGAAGGTGAAGCTCTCCTGGAAGTACAGCTCGACCTCGCTCGCGGTGTGGGAGAGGTAACCGATGGAGAAGTCCTGGCCGATGTCCAGCTGGAAGTCGCCACCACGCGTGGTCAGCACCAGGCCGCCGGCGATGGCGGGGGCCCAGATGATCTCGCCCTCGACCAGCCGCAGGATGTGCTGCAGGACGGGATAGCCGTCTTCATTGCCGCCGTTGATGGCCGTGAAGGCCTCGTTGCCCAGGACCAGCCTGTAGGGGCCCTCGACACCCGCCAGGCGCAGCTGGCTGACGGCCTGCGCGACCGCGGCCGGGTAGCCCTTCACGGCGGACGGCAGGGGTACGGCGGGATTGCTGGCTCCGGGGCGGATGCCACCGATGCCTGCGGCTGCATAGCCGTCGAACACCGCGCGGTCCTCGGCAAAGGCAATCGTGCGCGCGGCGTCCTTGAGTGGCGACCAGTCCGCATCCAGGGAGCCGCGTTCCACGGTGTCGATGGCCTGGCGCGAGAGCCGGAACGGGACGCGCAATTCCACCAGGTGCCGTGCTGCGCGCCGTACCGCCTGGACGCCGTCGCCGGGACCCTCGATCTTCTCGACATGGCCGGTGCCGACCGCGGCGAGCGTCGTACCCCTGGGTTCCGGCACGTCGACCACGCGGCGGGCCGCCAGATGACGCTTCAAGGTGCGTGCGGCTTCGGCCTCGATCTGTTCCCAGGCGGCTTCGGAGACCGGGGCGAGTTTGCGATGGAGATTATTCACGGGGGATCTCCTGCTTGAGGGAGCCGATGTTGAGTGAGCCGTCGGCTGACGGCGGCGATGACGCGGGTGGGCTTGCGCCGCCCGCAGCGGGCTCCCGGGATGCGACTGCATCAAGGAATGCCTGCGACGGCACGAAGTACAGCGATCCGGTGACCGCACGGCTGACGTCGAGCAGCCGGTCGTAAGTGCCCGGCGGGTTGCCGATGAACATGTTCCGCAGCATGCGCTCGATCCGCTCCGGTGAACGGGCATAGCCGATGAAATAGGTTCCGGCCTCGCCCCGGCCGATATCGCCGAAGGGCATGTTGCCGCGCAGGATCTGCAGCTGCTCGCCGTTGTCCTCGATGTTCGTGAGGACGTTGTGCGCATATGGGGGTTTGGCGGCGTCGTCCAGCTCGATGTCCGAGAGTTTTTCCCGGCCGACGATCTTTTCCTGCTGCTCCACCGGGATCGCGTTCCAGCGCTTGAGGTCGTGGAGATACTTCTGGACGATGACGTAGCTGCCGCCGGCAAAGGCCGGATCCTCGGCATCGATCAGTGCGGCGTTGACCGCCGCCTGGGCGGCCGGGTTTTCGGTGCCGTCGACGAAGCCGAGCAGGTCGCGGTCATCGAAGTACTTGAAGCCGTGGACCTCGTCGGCCACCGCGGCCGCGCCGGCGAGCTTCGCCATGATCCGGGACGCCAGCTCGAAGCACAGGTCCATGCGCGCAGCGCGGATGTGGAACAGCAGGTCGCCGGGGGTTGAGGGGGCGTGGTGGACGCCGTTGATTTCATGAAACGGGTGCAGTTGCGCCGGCCGCGGAGCGCCGAACAGGCGGTCCCAGGCGTCGGAACCGATGCCCATGACGCAGGACAGCTCGCCGTCGGGTACGCGGAAGCCGACACCGCGAAGCAGTCCGGCGAGTTCGTCGCCGCACAGGCCGCGAACGGCGGCTTCAGCGTCCGCACCGGCATTGAGCGTGACGACCAGGAATATGGCGCTTTGGGTCAGGCGGGCGGTGACGGCAGACTGGGGAGTAGCGGATGACACACCGGGCTCCATTGGGAAACTGCCCCCGCCGGTGCGGGGGCGGATTCGAAAGTGGTGCCCGAGGTCGGAGTCGAACCGACACGCTTTTAAGGGCGGCGGATTTTGAGTCCGCTGCGTCTACCAATTCCGCCACTCGGGCCTGAGTACTGGCGGCATCCTAGCCGGAGCCGCGTGCCGACGCCATGGCTGATCCGTCCGACCTTGCCGGATGCAACCCTTTTGCCGGTTGGCGCATCTTACCAATGTGACAAGGCTTGCCGACATCGATGTGCCCGGGGAGCTGCTGGCGCGGGTACGTGGCGGAGATGAGGGCGCCCCGGGACGAGGGCGGTGATTGCCTGAATCCCTGTCCGCCGCGGTTTGATCCCATGCCGGGCTCGCAGGCGCCTTGCATCCGCCGGCCTGATCCGCTGCCGCCGCCGCGGCCTTGCGTGGCGCCAGCGGGCCGGGAGTCAGCCCGGCACCATGCTCCGCAGGGGCTTGAAGGCGGCTTGCGGCGGCCCGAAGGGCGAGGCGCTGAAAGCGCCGGGCAAAATCCGGGCTGTCTGCCGAGGAGGATCCGGCCGACCTTGGTACCATGCGCGGGTGCAGCCAGCTGATTTCGCCTTCGACCTCCCCCCCGAACTGATCGCCCAGGCCCCGCTCGCCGAACGCTCGGCGAGCCGCCTGCTGGTGTTGCCGCGCGTGGGCGCGATGCCTCTCGCCGGGCAGTTGCGTGACCTTGCGATCCGCGACCTGCCCGCGCTGCTTCGGGCGGGGGACCTGCTGGTGTTGAACGACACGCGCGTGATCGCGGCCCGGGTCATGGGCAGCCGGCCCACCGGCGGCCGGGTGGAAATATTCCTGGAGCGCATCACCGGTGAGGACGCCGCGCTGGTGCAGATGCGCGCGAGCAAGCCCATCCGTCCCGGGCTCGTGGTGGCCACGGCCGGTGGTGAGGCCGTGGTGCTGGAGCGGCATGATGGGCTGTGGGCGATCCGCACGCCCGGTCCGGCGCTGGCGTTTTTCGAGGCCCATGGCGCGGTGCCGCTGCCGCCGTACATCCAGCGTGCGGCCGGCGCCATGGACAAGGAACGTTACCAGAGTATCTTCGCGCGCGATCCGGGCGCGGTGGCGGCGCCGACGGCGAGCCTGCACTTCGATGACGGTCTCATCGCCCGGCTCGACGCCCTGGGGGTGGAGCGCGCCTGCATCACCCTGCACGTGGGCGCCGGGACCTTCCAGCCGGTTCGTAGCGAGCAGCTGGAACAGCATGTGTTGCACCGGGAGCGCGTGGTAGTGGGCGCCGGGGTCTGCGAGGCCATCGCTCGCACCAGGGCCCGCGGTGGCCGGGTGGTCGCGGTGGGTACCACGGTGGTCCGGGCGCTGGAGGCTGCTGCCCTGCAGCAGGCGGGTGTGGACACCACGGCGGGGGGCGGCGCCGGACTCGATGCGGCTCTTGCTGCCGCACGGCCGGCACTGAGGTCCTGGTCCGGCGACACCCGGCTGTTCATCCGTCCGGGATTCCAGTTCCGGGTGATCGACGGCCTGCTCACCAATTTCCATCTGCCGCAGTCCACCTTGCTGATGCTGGTGTGTGCCTTCGCGGGCCGCGAGCGCGTGCTGGCGGCATATCAACACGCGGTCCGGCAGCGCTATCGTTTTTTCAGTTATGGCGATGCCATGTTCCTGACGCCATCCACGGCCACTGTCCATGCAACCTGAATTCAAACTGCTGAAATCCGTCGGTGCCGCGCGCCTGGGGACCCTGGCCACCGCGCACGGTGTCATCGAGACCCCGGCCTTCATGCCGGTGGGCACCTACGGCACCGTCAAGGCGATGACCCCCGAGGAGCTGGAAGGCCTGGGGGCGCACATCATCCTGGGCAACACCTTCCACCTGATGCTGCGGCCGGGTGCGCAGATCATGGATGCCCATGGCGGGCTGCATGGGTTCATGCATTGGAACCGGCCCATCCTGACTGATTCGGGCGGCTTCCAGGTGTTCAGCCTGGCCGAGTTGCGCAAGATCAGCGAGGAGGGGGTGAAGTTCCGCTCGCCCCTGGACGGCGGCGCGGTGTTCCTGACCCCGGAGGGCTCCATGGACATGCAGCGCTCGCTGCGCTCCGACATTGCCATGGCCTTTGACGATTGCACCCCGTACCCGGCGACGGAACGGCAGGCGCGCGACTCGATGGAGCGCTCCATGCGCTGGGCCGTGCGCGGCCATGCCCATTATTACCGCCCGATGCCGGACGGGTCCGGGCCACCGGGCGGCTTGTTCGGCATCGTCCAGGGGGGCATGCATGTGCCGCTGCGGCTGGCATCCCTGGAGCAGCTGTTGAAACTGGATTTCCCGGGGCTCGCCGTCGGCGGCCTGGCTGTGGGCGAGCCGCTGGAGGAGCGCCTGCGGGTGCTGGAGGGGGTGGTGCCGCACATGCCGGCGGACAAACCCCGCTATCTGATGGGCGTTGGCTTCCCGGATGACATCGTGGCCGGGGTGGCGCGCGGCATCGACATGTTCGACTGCGTCATCCCCACGCGCCATGCGCGCAACGGGCACCTGTTCACCTCCCAGGGGGTGATCAACATCCGCAATGCCGCCCATGCCGCCGACCTGGGCCCGGTCGACCCGGCCTGTGGCTGCTACACCTGCCGCAACTACAGCCGCTCCTACCTGCGCCACCTGGACCGCTGCGATGAAATCCTCGGCTGTCGCCTCAACACCATACATAACCTGTACTTCTACCTGGAGCTGATGCGTTCCATCCGCGCGGCCCTGGCGGCGGGAACCTTCGGGGAGTTTGCCGCGGCCTACCCGAAGCGCCAGTGACGGACCGGCCGGCGATCCCGGGGAGAATGTGCCCGGCCCGGGGCCGGTCCGGGCCCGGTCCGGGCCTTGCTGTCGCTGTGGCATAATGCCGCCCCCTCGGGGCTGGCTGGATGAGCCGACCGGGGCAGCACGTCTCAACAAGACCTTACGGTACACCTCAATGAATGCACTGATTCCCGATGCGCTGGCGCAGTCCGCCGGTGCCGCCCAGACGCCCACGCAGCAGTTCTTCCCCGTCATCATGATGGCGGTGTTCGTGGCGATCTTCTATTTCCTGCTGATCCGCCCGCAGCAGAAGAAGCAGAAGGAGCATCAGAACATGGTGTCCCGGCTGTCCGCAGGTGATGAAGTCGTGACGACCGGCGGCATCCTGGGCCGCGTCACCGACGTCGGCGACAACTTCGTCACCGTCGAGATCGCCGACGGCGTGCGCGTGAAGGTGCAGAAGGCCCAGATCACCCAGCTGATGCCCAAGGGCACCGTAAAGGGCGCCTGACATGCTCGAATACGCGCGCTGGAAATACATCCTGATCGTCGTCGTGCTGGCGCTGGGGGTGCTGCTGGCGCTGCCCAACGTATTCGGCGACGACCCGGCCCTGCAGGTGGCGACCAAGAACCACAACCCGGTGGGTCCCGATGCACTGCCGGGCATCGAGTCGTATCTTTCGCAGCAGAAGATCGGTTACAGCAGCGCGTATGTCGATGACGGCCGGGTGATGGTGCGGTTTGCAAACACCGCCGACCAGTTCAAGGCCCGCGATGCCGTCAACGCCAGATTCGAGGACCAGTACATCACGGCGCTGTCGTTCGCCCCGCGCACCCCGGCTGTGCTGCGTGCGCTGGGGCTGAAGCCGATGAAGCTGGGCCTCGACCTGCGTGGCGGCCTGAACCTGCTGTACCAGGTGGACACCCAGAGCGCGATCACGCAGCTGCTGGACAGCTACGCGCAGGACCTGCGCCGGTCGCTGACCCAGGCCAACCTGCAGTTCACCGATGTCACGGTGGTGGCCATCGATGGCAGTGTCCAGAACGGCCTGCGCCTGAGCCTGCCGGCCGGCTCCAATATCGACGCGGTCCGCGCGGTGACCGACAAGACCCTGCCGGAACTGAAGCTGCTGCCGGTCAACGCGGTCAACGGCCTGGCGCTGCAGGGCCAGCTGACGGCGGCGCAGGTGCGCGAGCGCCAGGACTACGCCATCCAGCAGAACCTGATCACGCTGCGCAACCGCGTCAACGAACTGGGCGTGGCCGAACCCATCGTGCAGCGCCAGGGCCTGGACCGCATCAACGTGCAACTGCCGGGCGTGACCAATTCCGCCGAGGTCAAGGACATCCTGGGGAAGGTCGCCACCCTGGAGTTCCGCCTGGATGCCACCAATGGCAATCCCTATGACGTCGCGGAGCACGGCAACGCGCCCATCGGCACCAAGCTGTACTACACCCGTGAAGGCCAGCCGCTGCTGCTCAAGCGCGAGATCATCGCCACCGGCGACGAACTCACCAGCGCCAACGCCAGCACCGGCCAGGACGGCCCGGTGGTCAACATCCGCCTCGATGCCCGCGCCGGCGACCGCATGCTGGCGGCCACCCGCGCCAACCTGGGACGTCCCATGGCGGTGGTGTACATAGAAAAGCGCCGCGAGACCCGCGAGGTCGATGGCCACCCGGTCACCAAGGACGTGACGGACGAGAAGGTCATCAACAACGCGACCATCAACGGCGTGTTTTCCAATTCGTTCATGATCTCCGGCATGACCTCGGGGGAATCGCGTGACCTGGCACTGCTGCTGCGCGCCGGTTCGCTGTCCGTGCCGATCTACCCGGTGGATGAACGCACCATCGGTCCCAGCCTCGGCAAGGAGAACATCCAGCGCGGCGTGACCGCCCTGATCGTGGGCATGGGCGCGGTGTTCGCCTTCATGGTGCTGTACTACAAGGTGTTCGGCCTGGTCGCCGACCTGGTGCTGCTAGCGAACGTGGTGCTGCTGACGGCGCTGTACTCGCTGTTCGGCGGCGTGCTGACCCTGCCCGGCATCGCCGGCATCATCCTCACCGTGGGCATCGCGGTGGACGCGAACGTCCTGATCTACGAGCGCATCCGCGAGGAACTGCGCAACGGCGTTTCGCCCCAGGCCGCCATCCGCGCCGGCTTCGACAAGGCGTTCTCGGCCATCGCCGACTCCAACATCACCACGCTGATCGCCGGCATCGTGCTGTGGGTGCTGGGCACCGGCGCCATCCGCGGCTTCGCGGTGGTGCTGACGCTGGGCATCGCGACGTCCATGTTCACCTCGCTGATGGGCAGCCGCGCCCTGATCACCCTGATGTACGGCGGCCGCCGCAAGCCCGCCCGGCTCGCCATCTGAAGCGGCCGGCAATCCCTTAAGGAACGCACATGGAATTCTTCCACAAGCCGACCAACTTCCCGTTCATGGCCACCCGCAAGGTGTGGTACGGGC
>Ga0153956_1001182_pt1 | contig 24323 bp, 19 predicted proteins | sample TSFL040MetaG_FD_104704 | JGI IMG/M metagenome (GOLD analysis project Ga0153956, IMG submission 104704) | Attine ant fungus gardens microbial communities from Florida, USA - TSFL040 MetaG | ecosystem: Host-associated > Fungi > Mycelium > Unclassified | place: USA: Florida, Wekiwa Springs... | reverse complement strand
GGGAATCTCAAATTCGGAACATTGGGCTTTTGTTGCTTCTTAGTCGTTTTCTCAGTCATTTGCTTTCTTAACTATAGGAATTGAGGATGATTAAAAAACGAGACCAAGTTCTTTGAGATAACCTTCAATCTCTTTATCTAGGTCGGTGCGCTGGGCTTCAAGTTCTTTGATCTCACGCATAACGGCTTTGATGTCGATTTCCTCTTCTTCCTCGAATGTGTCGACATAGCGGGGAATGTTGAGATTGTAATCATTGTCTGCAATTTCTTGTAAAGAAGCGCAATGACTGTACTTTTCAATCGCAGCACGATCGCGGAAGGTATTGACGATTTTTTCGATATGATCTTTACGCAGTTTATTTTGAGTTTTAACTTTCTCAAAGTCCTTGCTGGCGTCAATGAAGAGGATATTGTCGTCCTGTTTCCGACATTTTTTGGCGACGATGATGCAGGTAGGGATGCTGGTGCCGAAGAAGATATTGGCAGGCAGGCCGATAATCGCATCAATGTAGTTTTTCTTCTCAATCAAAAAACGGCGAATCTTGCCTTCGCTGCTGCCCCGGAATAATACGCCATGCGGCGCAACGCAAGCCATCGTGCCTTGCTCGTTAAGGTGATAAAGCATGTGCAATATAAATGCATAATCAGCTTTTGATTGCGGGGCCAGTACGCCCGCCGAGCTGAAACGGTCATCGGTATTGTATTTGGCTGCGGCACTCCAGGTGGCCGAAAATGGTGGGTTGGCAACTACGGCGTCAAATTGCCGTTCGTCAAATTCATTGGCCTCCAGCGTATCGCCATTACGAATGTCGAAGTTGTTATACTTAACACCATGCAATAGCATGTTCATTCGACAGAGGTTGAATGTGGTCGGGTTTTTTTCCTGACCATATATCATGTCGGCATGACCATCTTTGGCTGTGCGCAGCAGTAAAGATCCGCTGCCGCATGTTGGATCGTACACATCCTTTAAACGAGGGCGACCAGTTGTTACTATGTCAGACAGAATCTGGCTAACCTCTTGCGGCGTATAGAACTCGCCGGCTTTTTTTCCTGCACCGGCCGCAAATTGTGAGATCATGTATTCGTAGGCATCTCCCAGGATATCGATCTCATCCGCTTCGTGTAAGCCAAAATCGATTCCATTGAGCGCAACCAGTACCTCACTTACCAATTTATTCTTATCATCAGCCGTTTTACCCAGTTTAGGAGATGCCAAGTCAATATCTGAAAACAAGCCCCCAAAGTCATCTTCGCTTTCCTGTCCGATGGTGCTGTCCTCAATGCGTTTCATCGAGCGTTCCAGTGCCGGTAAAATATTTTCCTTCTTACCGATCAGATCGATCATAGTTGAATACAAATGCTCTGGCGGTACGAAATACCCCAGGTCTTGCATACAGGTCTCTTTAATCGCTGTTTTGATTTCTTCGTTGTTGCTATTCCAGGCTTCCTTAAAGGTCATTCCATCCGATTGCAGTTCGGCATCGACGTGCATTTCAATCTTTTCCGACAAATATTTATAGAAAATAAAACCAAGCGAGAAATACATAAAATCGCTCGCTGACATATTGCCTCTTAAAGTATTGGCTACCATCCAAAGTTGATTGCGTAGCCTTTGCTGTAATTCTTCACTCATACGTTAATCCCAATTATAGATATCCATAATATTCCTTAATTTTTTAACCACCCGGTCCAGGATGGTGCCACGCTCGACGATACCAGCTTTCTTCTTTCGCACCGCTTCTTTAACGATATCAAGTTTCTCACGTTTCAAATAATCATATTCAGCCATAAATTGCTGCAAGGCTTTTTCTTCGATTGCTTCTTCCACTGCCACTTGTTGTACAGCTTCACCACGTTTACGGGTCACGAAAGCCGATAATCGGCTTTCCAGATCCATTGTACCGTCTGATTTTGCTTTTGCAAAGCCTTCTTTATCGTTATCAATATTCTCGCGCATAAACTCATCAACCAATTTGGTTTTATTACGCATCCCGGCATCCTTGATCATCGTGTCAAGGATATTTTGACGTTGCTGCGGATAATCAGGGCTCGTGGTATTCAAATCCAGCATTAGTTCCAAAATATAAGCCACATTGATAACATCGCTACGCAATAGTTCCAAGCAAAAATCAATATCCTGCAAGGTTGTTTCTTCCTCATCCGGTCCATACGGCACCTGTGGCTCAGCAAGAATGTTATTCTCTGGTGGCGGTTTTATCGGCCCTATTGCGATATCCAGGTACTTACTTCTAAAATCCATAAATTCCTGCTCCGTCATCATTAAACTCTCATCTTCCGCATCAAAGTCCTCATAGACCTGTATTTCCGAATGCTTCCGGATGATTTCCCGAAAGGCTAGGACAAAGTCTCTCCGGTCATACTCACTTTGTAGTGCATCCACTGACTGGACTTCCGGGTATTTTTCTTTGAATTTAACTATCAGGACATTTAACTCACTTTTGACCTTTTCAAAGGGCTCTCGAATTATAAACTCGTTGGGTTGATTATTGCTAAAAAGTCTAATGGCCGCGTCTACATTATTTTTCAGGTCGCGGAAACAGACAACTTTGCCAAAGCGCTTTTTCTCGTTCTGTACACGATTGGTTCTGCTAAACGCTTGCACCAGGCCATGATACTCCAGGTTCTTATCTACGTAAAGTGTATTCAGCTTTTTCGCATCAAAACCTGTCAGAAACATGTTCACTACCAGCAGCAGATCCAAGGGCTCTAAGTCCGCCCGTTTCTTTTTCATCCGCTGGTTGACGTTATCATAATACTGACCAAAATTTTCGGTTGAATAAGCCGTGCCGAACATCGTGTTATAATCGTCAATGATCGCTTGTAACTCGTCAGCTGCTACAGCATCGTTGGCAAAACCTTGGTTCATGCCAGTCAATTCATCATCCTGACTGCCATTAGCAGCATAAGTAAATACCGCGCCTATACGGATCTTAGGTTGTAGGCTTTTAAAGATTTTATAGTATTTCAGTAAGGCCGTCACCGATTGTGTCGCAAATACCGCATTGTATTCGCCATCAAAAGTTGATTTGGCAAAGTTTGCAAGTATAAACTTGGCGATCTCCTGCATCCGCACCTCATTCATGTAATCATTACCGGCCTCGTTTTTGCCTTTGTAATATTCTACAAGAAAGCCCAGTACATTCTCGTCAGCAATCGCATCCTTGATCAAATAACGATGCAAACAATCGCCAAAGATCTCCGCCGTTGTATGTTCTTGTGCGTTCTCTGTAAATATTGGGGTGCCCGTAAATCCAAATATTTGTAATTGGTTAAAGAATTTTCGAATGTTTTTATGTGAATCTCCGAACTGGCTTCGGTGGCACTCATCGAAGATCATCACCACTTTTTGATCACGCACCCTTTGCAAATGCTTGTTATAACGATCACGCGTCACAGCATTATTCAACTTTTGAATAGTGGTGATCATGACCTTGGTATCTCCACTCAACCGCTGTATTAATTCATAGGTATTGTCCGTACCGTCTACCGCGCCTTTTTCAAAAGCCTCATACTCATCCTTTGTTTGAGTATCGAGATCACGCCGGTCCACCACAAAGATAACCTTATCAATACCATCGATCTCCGCCGCTAACTGTGCCGCTTTAAAAGAGGTAAGCGTTTTACCTGCCCCTGTCGTATGCCAGACATAACCATTTTTGGTTGAGTTTTCAATCCGATCTAATATCTTCTCAACCGCATAATATTGATAAGGGCGTAGTGCCATTAACACCTTCTCGCTTTCATTCAAAACAATATATTTACTGATCATTTTGCCTAAGCCGCATTTTTCTAAAAAATGCTCGGCAAACTGGTTGAGATCATTGTAAGGATTATTGTCGGCATCTGTCCAATTAAACGTAAACTTATAGCCTGGATTTGGATTGTTGGCAAAATAGCGTGTATTTACGCCATTGGAGATAACAAATAGCTGAATGTAATCGAACAACCCGTTAAAAGAAGTTTTGTGATAACGTTGAACCTGGTTATAAGCTTCCTTAAGTTCGAGGCCACGTTTCTTCAATTCGATTTGCACCAGCGGTAATCCGTTAATCAGAATGGTTATGTCATAGCGGCATTCCCGTCGTCCTTCTACCGTAATCTGGTTGGACACCTGAAATTCATTCTGACACCATTTCTGTTTATTTAGAAACTCTATCCAAACCCGCTCACCATCCTCGGTTTCCAACGGATACAGGTCGCGCAATTTTTTCGATTTCTCAAATCGTGTTCCGCCCTCTAAATGAATACGAATCCGCTCAAACTCCTTATCTGTAAATTGCGCCCGGCCGATTTGCGCCAACCGCTTCTGATTATGCTTTTCCAACTGGCGCTTGAAATTCGCGTACAGGTTTTCTTCCTCTTTTAAAACCACCCGCTCATAACCCATACCTACTAAGGCATTGATCAGTCCATTTTCTAATACTAATTCGCTTTGAGTTGTCATATTTGCCTCGTGATAATACTCATCCGATCTGCGAATTACAGAAAATAGCAATAAACTATTCGGATAAGGTTAAATCACTGGTAAACTTACAAAAAATCCCTAATTAGTTTTCTTTGAGTCGATCTCGTTTAATGGCTATATCTAATTGTCTTTAAGCTAATAAATTCTTATCTTTATATCACATCATTTGAACACAAACAGTCTCAAAATCAAAGTGAGTTTTTGGTGAGTCACTTTCAAAAAGACTGATAAAATATTGATAATGAGACGAGAAGTGACATGGTTCGAGTCCCGTCCATTCCGCTAAAAGAGCCGCAAGGCACATCAAAAGCGCTTAGATTACTGGTCTAAGCGCTTTTTTATACCCCAAAATCCGCATAACACCTCAGCATTTATGGGCTCAGGCAGAATAATTGTGGGGTTGATAAAAAAGTTTGTTGATTTGTGGGATAATAAAACACGATCTACTTGTCTGCAGCATACGAAGCCCTTGTCCGTCTGATATTGGATCAGTCTGAAAAGTTGGGGGATAAGTTTTCAGGCTGATCCCTTTTTAGCAAACCATGATTGCGGACACGAAGCAAGCTAAGAGAAAGAATGGCGCGGAAGATTTACTACTTTTACTCACCATGCCGCAAAAACTACTCATCATTATACCCTGTTACAATGAGCAAGCCTCATTGCCTGCTTTACTGACCGAGGTGAATGCGCTTAATTTGCCGGGTTATGCTACCACGCCTTTGGTCGTGAATGATTGCTCAACGGATGATACATGTGCGGTAGCAAAACAACATAAGGTAAAAGTGCTTGATCTGCCCATTAACCTGGGCATTGGCGGCGCCGTGCAAAGCGGACTGCTTTATGCTTTTACCAATAATTTTGACCTTGCCGTACAGATGGACGGCGACGGACAGCATCCGCCTGAAGAGTTAATTAAACTGCTTTTCTGTCGCGAAACTACACAAGCTAACCTGGTAATTGGCTCACGGTTTATTGAGCGGCGGGGTTTTCAGTCGTCATTTACGCGGCGATTAGGCATTGGTTATTTTTACTGCCTCAATCATTTTTTTACCGGCAAGCAGATATTTGACAGCACCTCTGGGTACCGCTTGTTCGACAGAAAAGCCATAGTGTTAGCGGCAAATTATTACCCGGATGATTACCCGGAACCCGAGTCGCTGGTGTATTTTGCCAGAGCGGGATTAAGGATTCAGGAAACGCCGGTCGCTATGGACGGGCGCGCCGGGGGGCAGTCGTCCATTCGTAATTTAACTTCTTTGTATTATTGTATAAAAGTCAGCATCGCTATGTTTTTTTCTGCAATACGTAAAATCAGGTAATTTATGGCACGCATACAAATCGTCACTATCATCATCAGTTTATTGTTCCTGCTGTACATTGCCAGGCTTATTATAAAAGGTAAGCTGCGCGAAGAATACAGCATTGTCTGGTGCGTTTGCACACTGGTGCTGGTAATATTTTCTTTTTGGCGCAGTGGGCTGGAGGTGATGTCCAGGCTGTTTGGCGTGTACGAAGCGCCCAACCTGGTTTTTACCGCCTGTATATTTGCTATACTGGTGTACCTGCTGCACCTAAGCGTAGTAGCCTCAAAACTGCACAAGCATAACAAGCAAATGGCACAGGATATAGCATTACTGAAAGAGAAGGTTTATGGGGATAAAAGCATTCCAATTCATTAAAAAAATGAGAAAAAGCCACCTGTCTGGTCTGGAAGCCAGCCTGCAATGCACACCGCTGACAACAGTCATTTACGCATGTGAAATGCAAGCTTAGCTGACCCGCTAGTATATTTCGTTACTGCTTATTAATCCTATAAACCAAATGATGGGAGATTATTTTCTGCAAACTTTGATCCCTCAATAATTGTGTTTAAATTAGATTCAATTATTTTTTTGTAAGCGCGAACTCGTTCAGACAACCGAATCGTCCAAAATTCCAGTCGAACATGCGAGTATGAGTGCCGCCATGCTATGCGTGGGGTTTTTCATTCGTATGTACGCTTTTGGACGAGCGTGGTTGTCGGTGAGGCCCCACGCTGCTTATTTATAAATGGTCTGAATGGGGCTAGGACACTAAACTTAGTCGCAATGAAGCGAATTTTACTAATCCTCATGTTGCTGACAAACCTTGTCTGCAAGAACAGTTTTGCACAATCCAAAGCTAAAACCAAAATGCCGGTTGCTGGTTCCGAAGTCCTGACAAATTTATCTGTTATTAATCTGGCCAAGGCTGGATTAGGCGACGAACTTATTATTGCAAAGATCGCGGCTTCTGAAACCAGTTTTGATTTGTCATCGAGTGCCCTTATAGCGCTGAAAAATCAAAAAATTGGCAATGATGTTATAAAGGCCATGTTAGCAAAGAACACCTCCGCTTCTCGTTCGGTTGTATCTGCTGTTGCCCCAGTATCCGACGACATTCCGGCACCCGCCCTAATTGGCCAGCTTTATCAGTATGATAAAGAAAAAAACAGTGTTACGCCGCTTGAAAAAACCAGCGCCACTTTAAAAACCAAAAGCAAAATGTTGGGCTATGGCGGCACTAGCGTACTTTATACAATTGATGGCGCAAAGGCGGCATGCCGTATTCCGGCGGGGCACGCTATTAATTTCCTTGTCGATGCCGGCGGTGGCGCAGCGTCTGATTATACCCTTTACAAACTGGCCGTAAACAAAGGCACAAGGCAGGCAACCACTCAAAAGGTGGGCGGCGTAGGCGCGGTATTTAGTGGCGGCTCTGTCATGAATGGCGGCGAGACAATCCCTTTTAATGTTGCGCGTGTCAAAGACGGCATCTATCAGATCACGCCGTCAAAACCGCTTGACAGCGGCGAATATTTTTTTGCGGCAAAGGTAACCACGACAGGCGGCTCTATGGACGTTTACGCCTTTGGTATTGACTAACAAATTTAACCTGAAAATCACAATTAAAAATCTAATAGTTATGGAACACATTACACCTATTTATAACTTCATTGTAGAACAGGAAGGGGATTATTCTAAATTTATTTATAAGAAAACACCTGTCAGTTATATGGCTGCTGCACCGGTATGTATTTACACTTTTGTTCCGGCCATCGCTATTGTCGGAGTAATTAAACCCGATACGTTTGGCGCAATGGTATTTACCTGGCTATTTGCAATGATTTTGCTTTCTCTTTCGGTTGTATTTGTCATCAATTATTTGCGCAAAAGGGTGAATTTAAAATAAGCAAGACCACAATCGTCGCCGATAATAAATCCTATCAGCTTGATCATGTTTCCAGCTTTGTAATCAAAGACCCATCAGGTAATTATATTGAAAATACGGTGATTGTGCAAGGTATGCACAATCCGTTCAGCGTTGCAGGAAGCGTTGCAAATCTGGGTAACAGCATGGGCAATCTTGCACGTGAAGGTAAAAAAGCCTTACAAAAATACTTACGGGAGGCCGGTTATAAAATCGTAATCCGCTATGGAAAGAAGGAAATAGAGATTGCCAAAGGGCTGGGCGAACTGGAGGCCGAGAGCCTTTTTGCGAAAGTAACGGAAATAGCAGGATATACTAAACCACTATAACCATCAAATAAATTTTATCACTAATAACTATTCACATGAAAAAAATCAAACTTTTATCTGTGGGCTTTGCTATGGCCTTACTTATTTTTGGCTGTTCAAAAAATAATCCTGCGCCCAACCCAAAACCTGATCCTACTATAGCACTGACGGTAATTGCATTTACCCCGCAAAGCGGTTCGGTCGGTACAACCGTTACTATTACGGGCACAGCCTTCGGTACCGATGCCAACGCCGTAAATATTAAATTCGGCAATTCGGCCGCAGTGCATCCGGCAACCATAACAGCTACGCAACTGACGGTTGCCGTACCTCAGGATGCCGCCACCGGAAAAATTACCGTAACCGTCGGAAGTTCCGCTGTAACAAGTACCGATAGCTTTACAGTAACGATTCCGGCAATTGATTATTCAACTTACAATAAAATTGAGTTTACCGGCACGGCCAGCCTGTCAGTTGCCCGCAGTGGCTTTGCTTGTGCCGCTGCCGGAACAAAGATTGTCTTTGCTGGCGGTACAACCAGTAACGATGTCACCGATGCGGTTGATATATATGACGTGGTAACCAATACCTGGACAGCTGCCAAACTAAGCGAACCACGATACTTACTGGCCGCTGCTGCCGCAGGCAATAAAATTGTATTTGCGGGCGGTTCAAGCAACACTACTGATTATTCCAAAACTGTTGATATATATGACGTTTCAACAAACACCTGGTCGACCGCGCAATTGAGCGAAGGCCGTTACCGACTTGCTGCTACAGCATCAGGTAACAAAATTATTTTTGCAGGCGGCGGTAACAGTACAAGCACAAATTCAAGGGCTGTAGATATATACGATATATCTACCAATACATGGACGACTGCCCAATTAAGCGAGGGCAGGCGCAGGTTAGCGGCAGCATCAGCAGGTGGAAAAGTTATAATCGCAGGAGGGAGCGATAATAATGGCGACGAATCAAAAACCGTCGATATCTATGATGTACCCAGTAATAAATGGTCAACTGCGCAGCTCAGTGTTGGCCGGTCGCACTGCGGCGCAGTGGGTAACGGCAATAAAATTGTTATAGCGGGCATTGATAACACGGCGGATATTTATGATGTAGCCAGCAATACATGGACTACGGCCAGGTTAAGCGATAGCCATACTGATTTTGCGGCGGCAGCGGCCGGAACAAAGATTGTCCTTGCAGGCGGCGACGGTGATTTAGGCTACAGCAAAACGGTTGATGTTTATGATATTGTCACAAACAGCTGGTCAACCCTGCAATTGAGCGAGGGCAGATCTGCACTCGCGGGCGCGGCTATTGCCAATAAAATGCTGTTCGGCGGCGGCGATACCGAAACAGACAATTCTAAAACGGTAGATATTTTCACGCTTTCCAAGCAATAAATCTAATGATTAAGCAAAGAGGGGGCCAAAAAGTAAAATTGAGACACTGAGAATCGTCTGTATGAAAACATTCTCCATTACCTACCAAGTAAACTACCACCACCTAAGGTGGTGGCTTTAAATATCCCACGAGCATTTCGCAAAAATGGAATTCTCTTGGCAAACTTAGCGTGTGGCTTCTGGCGTAGCCTTCACCCCTTACCTACCGCCTTAGGCGGTGGTTTAGATGTTAATAAATTAAAGCAAAGAGGCTGTTCTAAGATGGGTCGAAATGCCGTTTTTGAAAAAATAGTTAATTATAATAAATCAAATTAATATGAAAGTACATTTATCTCTAATAACAGGTATCATTATTATAGGTCTGTTAGGCTCATGCAGCAAAAAGGATGCACCATCAAAAAATAACTCAGATAACAATATTGGTAACAACGATGTGTCAGGTTATGATAAGAACTTTAAAGGCATTAGCGGCAGCGGTTTTGCCGCCGCCATGCAGTCTGATGGAAAAATAATCGTAGCGGGTAGTTTTGGTTCCGACAGCCAATATTCCTACAAGGTTTACAGGCTTAATCAAGACGGAACGGTAGACAATACATTTAACATTGATGCAGACAAGTCCTGGTTTTTAAATGGCTTATCGGCTGTAGCTGTTTTAAACGATGGCAGAATATTGTTAGGCGGTGACTTTACGATCAATGGAACGAAAAAGTTTATGGTGCGGCTATCATCAAATGGGCTGTTAGATAAAAGTTTCACATCTCCGTCATTTAACTATATCGCAAATTCGCAACCGTACATCAATAAGATTATTGTATTAAGTGGCGATAGGGTGCTCGTTGCCGGAAGTTTCAATACTTTCCTATCCAATAAAGTGAATTATAATCACCTGATAAAAATTGACTATAACGGCTTATTAGATCCCGATTTTAGATTAGATATTTCAATCTTAAATGGCATCAGCGATGTAATTCCGCTAACCGATGGCAGTTTTTACATTGCCGGAGGTTCCCATTATGTTACCAAGATTAACAAAAACGGAGCTGTAGATGCATCTTTTAATTTCAAGGAAACGTTGAACTCAACATTAGGATCGGGCCTAACGGGCTACATAAGTTCAATTGCCTTACAGCCAGATGGTAAGCTGATTATAGGCGGCGATTTTTCTTCGATAGAAGATAAATCAATGCGAGACGGGATATATAACTACTCCCAAATTGCCCGGTTAAATATTGATGGAAGCATAGATATGTCATTCAAGGCATCTGATGGTGTCCGCGCTAAAATTAGCAAGGTAAGTGTTCTATCAGATGGCAGGTTATTAATTGGCAGGAAAACAGACCTTAATGCCGCCACGGGCAACACCTATCTTAGCCTGTTTGAAAAAAATGGTGAACAGAATAAAAGCTTTAACATTGGTTTAGACAATAGTGATGTGTCTGATATTATCAAACAGGACAATAACAGATTTATTCTTTTGGGCATTTTCACAGATGCTTCACAAAATGGCGTTATTCGGATAAATGTTAATTGACCATCTTCTATAGTTGTGAAATTGCAGGAGCCTGGTCAGTAATTGGAATCAGGTTTAGGTTTTAAAGCCCCTGGCTTCAAAAGCAAGGGGCTTTATCGTTATCGTGTTCCGCTTGCGGATGGCTCGCTGCCAGGCGATGATCTTTTGTGTCTTTTCCAGTTATTGAACAATCGTTCTTTGGTGTTTTGTTCAGATTTAGATTTATCCCAGCTCGCTATTTAATCCTTGATCCCCTCAACAATCAACGACGTATAACCCAATTTATCGCCTTGATTACGGGGGTCAAAACGGCGTGAGCGGTTTATTTTACCACCGTCGAGTGTCCAGTCGGTATAATGAAATTGGCCGTTTTCGTCCCAGTATTCCAGCAACTCAACCCTGAAGCCGGCTTGCTCCAGGCGGCTTTTCATAACGTCATAGGTGTACAGTATTTTATGGTCGTCGGCGCCCACCCCGGTGCCGCCTACGCGTACCCATTCAATGTATTCTTTGTCGGGGTTGTTACCGTCCGGCACGGCTATGCGTATGCTACCACCTTTGGCCAGCCAGTTATAACAGTTTTGGTTTGAAAGGCGGGTTTCCTCGTCGGGAATGTGCTCCCATACATGTTCGGCCAGTATATGGATCAGGCGATCGTCACCGAAAAGCCGCTGCCAGTCGCTTGCCTTGCTGGCATCCAGGGCATCATATTCAGACAAGATCCACCCCGGCCCCAATTGCACTTTTGATGAGCCAATGGCCAGCTTTCTTTTTTTCAAAACGCGAAAGTTGAACCAAATATCTATCGATCCTTTTAACCTCAATATCAAATGCTTTATCATACGGGATTTTACCTTTTTATAATACCTGCAAATTTACAGCATCAATTATAGGCATTTTATACGGATTATTTATTCCCCTATGTGGGCGTGCCGGCGATTTGTCTGATGAGTAGCCTGCGTTTTGTTTAACTCCAAGATGCTAATGGCATCTCTATGAATGTTTAACTGTTCATCTCCCTATGCACACTTATCATCAGCAGCACACCGCCGAAGACCAGTGCAAATCCGGCCAGGTGAAGCCATTCGAATTTTTCATGAAGCAACACGTACGACAATACCAGGGCACTTAACGGCATAATGCCCATAAATGACGCTGCGACACTGCCTTCCACCTTACTGATACCCTTGTACCAAAGCACTGAACCTAAGCCCATGGTAATGAGGCCGTAAGCGGCCAGCGCCACCCAGTTGGCGGGTTTAATTTGTTGCAGCTCAAGTTGTGGCCCACTGCCAGATACAGAAAGGGATAAAACAAACAATAGCAATAAGGGCTGACAATCCCGAAATCTCCTCAGGCGGATAGTTTTTGGTGAGCGCTTTGCCCATGAGTGTATAAGCGGCTTCGCAACATACGGCAGCAAAAATTAGGATAATACCCAGCCACGATTGTGGTTCGCTGCTGTGCTTGCCTGCTTTTAATTGTAACAGCAGTACACCGGCAATGGCCAATGCCAGGGCCAATACCTTTTTCAGGGTTACTTCGTCTTTAAAGAAGGCGATAGAAAGTACCGCTGTTACGGCAGGTGTAGTGCTCATTACCACGCTGCCGGTAACGCCGGTGGCCAGCTTCATACCATATAACATTAGGGCAGTAAAACCGAGTGTACCCAGTACCGCAATCCCAAGCAGCAGCCAGCGGTCCCGGCCCTGGTAGTGTCTTAAATGCGACACCTTAATAAAGGGCCACAATACTATAAATGCCAGCAATACACGCGTACCGCCGGCAATAAATACCGGAAACCCCTGTGTAACCAATTTACTCAACGGCGTGGCACTGCCAAACAGCGCCATACCGAAAAAGAGCATGGCGTAAGTTGTCAATGATGTACTTCTGTTATTAGCCATATAAGCTGGTGTTTCTTTTGGGCGTATTTACGACGTCCTTACGGTTTCCGACAAACCAATATTGATCGCATGCTTCCTGCCGGCTACTTTTTTTACCGATTTTAGGCGCCTCTCTTTTTCTTCGTGTAGGGTTTTATGAACCTTGTCTTGTGCCCTTTCTGAATATTTGACCATATTATATAGTTATTATTAAAACCTGAGGCAGCGGCACCTGTTTTTAAAAGATGAAGAAATTGCAGCCGGGAGATGGAATAAACGGGCAACCGCACAATTACAATCGTTTAAAAAGGAGGTTGGGATATTTAACAGCTTCATGCCGGTAGTAAATTGATACCTTCATCGTTTGGCTTATTGCAACTATGCGCCAGCGGCTAGGCCGCCTTCTTTTTGAGCAGATAGCGCGTAAACCGGCCAATGGTCAGGCCCTGCACCAGTATCGAAAAAACAACGATGATGTATGTGATCACTACAAAGAAGTCCCGATTCATGCTTTGGTTAAGGGATAAAGCTAAAGCGATGGACAGCCCGCCTTTTAACCCGCCCCAGGTCAGGATAGCGGTTACATGCGGTTCAAATGTGATTTTTCTTTTGAGCAGCCAGACGGGCAGCGCAACCGAGACCCAGCGCGAGAGCAGCATCACCGGTATGGCAATAAGACCTATCCACAGCGTCACCGGCTCTATCTTCAGGACCAGCAATTCAAGGCCAACCAGCATGAACAAAACAGCATTGAGTATCTCATCGATCAGTTCCCAGAACTTGCCCAGATAATCCCAACTACTGTCTGATAACCCTTCACGGCGGGTTTTGTTGCCGGTGATCAGGCCCGCCACTACCATGGCCAGCGGGCCGGAGATATGCAGATGCCCGGCAAGCCAGTAACCACCTGTTACAATGGCCAGGGTAATCAGTACCTCAATCTTGTAATCATCAACGGAACGCAGCAGCATAAAACCGGCATAACCCAGTATTGCGCCAAAAGCCAGGCCGCCGCCGGCCTCGCGCACAAAGAGCTCGCCGAAAGCCAGGGTCGAAAAATTACCCGAGCGGGCAATTTCGGTCATGGTAACAAACAGCACTACCCCTACGCCGTCATTAAACAGTGATTCGCCGGATATTTTGAGTTGCAGCGAGGCGGGTATCCTGGCCTCTCTAAGTATGCTGAGTACCGCAACCGGATCAGTCGGCGAGATGACGGTACCGAAGATAAGGCAAAAAATGAGCGGTACCGGGTGCTGCAGCCAGCCACAGGCCATCCAGATGAGCACGCCCACCAGCACAGCCGCTATCAGGGTGCCAAATAACGCCAGTACAGTTACCGGCAGCTTTTCTTTAGCCAGTTTTTTGCCGTCAATATGGATTGCGCCGGCAAAGAGCAGGAAGCTAAGCAGGAAGTTAAGCAGCACCTCCCTGAAATCAACCGCGCTGATCATCCGCGCCAGGTTGGCCCCCAGCGAAAGGCCCAGGCTGCGCGCCAACAGCAACAGCAGCGAAAAACCCAGCGCCAACACCATAATACCAATGGCGGCCGGCCATTTCAGTATGCGGTGGTTCAGGTAACCGAAACCGGCAGCCAGTAATATGGTCAGGGCTATCAGATCATTCATATTCATCATTGCGAAGGTACAAAACAGTCTTGAGCTTGCCAGAACAGCCTGTTTTTACTACCTTTGCAGCATATGCTGAAGCGATGGCCGAATATCTTCCTGGCAGCATGGCTTATTAATGCACTGCTTTGTTTTCATCCGGTTTTTGCCCGTAGTGCTGCCCGGCAAGCCATAGATTGCTTTGGCCGCGGTTATTATGGTAATGAAAAAGCTACGGCCTTTGTAAACGTCTGCTATCATCATCGGATACAAGAAAAGCCCGATAAGTCAGGGCAAGGGCAGCACAAGCATCACCGCAAGCTTCCAGGGAAATACCACTATTTGCTTTCACGTACCGGCGGGCCGGATATGCTGAACATGCAGCATATGCAGGCGCTCCTGCCAGACTGGCCTTATTTGGCCAAGAGTACCTTACCTGTATACCGGGAATGCAAATTCATGCTGCCGCCGCATTATCATTACTTATTCCTCCTGAGTCCTTTCTAAGTTTGCAGCGCCTGTCTTCGCCTGGCAATTTTATTCATTACATCAACATTTATCACATCCATGGATCATGGCCATGGGGAATCATTTCGCTTATGCGCCGGTACTGAGTAACCTGACGGGCCAAACGCCCGTCGGCCGGCTTCATTAAAACGACAAAACATGGAAAAAAGATTATTCATTGTAGCCAACCGGCTACCGGTAACCGTAGAATTACAGGACGGACGGCCACAATGCCGCCAGTCCAGCGGCGGACTGATCTCTGCTGTTAATGCTTATCTGAAATGCGATGGCCGCGATGTGTTCCGCGAGCGCCTGTGGGCGGGTGTGCCTGATTGCGATGAAATGACCTGGCAGCAGGCGGTGGATACCGAAAATGCTGACTTTACCTATTTGCCGGTCTTTGCCGATCAGAAGCTTTACGAGCGATATTACGACGGCCTGGCCAATTCCCTGCTTTGGCCGCTCTTTCACTATTTTCCATCCTATGCCGAATTTCACGAAGAAGACCATCAGGCGTATATGGCTGTGAACCGGCTGTTTGCAGACCGTTTGCTGGCCGAGGTAAGAACCGGTGATACGGTATGGATACATGACTACCACTTGTTGCCGCTTGCTGCAATGCTGCGACAGCGGTCGCCGGGTTTAGCCATTGGCTTTTTTCTGCATATCCCATTCCCCGCATTCGAAGTTTTCCGGCTTATCCCCAAATCCTGGCAGCGCGAGCTGCTGACAGGAATGCTTGGTGCCGATGTGATCGGCTTTCATACAGATACCTATCGCCGCCACTTCTTAGAAGCCGCAGAAAAGGTGCTGCAACTTACTGCCACAGGCGCCGAACTGGGCTGGGATGCCCGGACAGTGAGCACCGGTGTTTTCCCGGTCGGTATTGATTTTGAGGCGTTCCACAACGCCGGTGAACGACCCGAAGTGCAACAGCTGACAGAATATTACCGGTCCTTAAAAGATCATAAGCAAATGCTTTTTTCGGTTGACCGTCTTGACTACACTAAAGGGCTGCACCAGCGCATTAAAGGTTATGAAAAGTTCCTGCTGCAGCACCCTGAATACATGGGGCAGGTGGTATTTGTACTGGTTATTGTACCATCAAGGCATCATATCAAGGCCTACGCAGAATGGAAAAGGCTGATCGATGAATATATCGGCGACCTGAACAGCAGCCTCGGAACCATCGACTGGAAACCCGTGATTTACCAATACCAGCACTTAACCACAGACGAGTTGGCGGCCCTATACAGGGCCTGCGATGTAGCGCTGATAACACCCTTGCGGGATGGTATGAATTTGGTGGCCAAAGAATTTGTGGCAAGCCGGGATGAGCAGGATGGTGTACTCATTCTCAGTGAACTGGCCGGCGCGGCGACTGAACTGTCCGGCGCGCTGCTGATTAACCCCAACGATGCCGGAGAGATCGCCTTATCCATCCGCAGCGCGCTGCAGATGGATGCCGTTGAGCAAACCGCTAGATTGCGGATGATGCAGGACCAGGTGCGGCGCAATGATGTGAACCATTGGGCAACCACAATGCTGAAGCAGCTGGAACAGGCGGGCCGACGCAGGCTCGAAACCACAACGCAAGACCTTGACCTGTTTTCCAGGGCGCGTTTGCTGGAGCGCTATACCACTGCCGGGAAACGATTATTATTGCTGGATTATGACGGCACCCTTTCTCCTTTTGCTGACCGGCCTGAAGCTGCGCTACCCTCTGACGAACTGTTAGCCCTGCTGGCCCGGCTGGCGGGTGATACCGCGACCGATGTATATATAGTGAGTGGCCGAGACAGCAGTACATTGCAAAACTGGTTTGGCCATTTGCCGGTTGGCCTGGTTGCCGAGCATGGTGCCAAGATACGGCGGATACACCGGCAATGGGAAGTAAAGGCCCCCGGTCTTGATCATTGCTGGCCCGTTATAGAGCAACTTATGGATAGCTATGTCCGTAAATGTCCGCATTCATTTGTCGAACGCAAAGAGTTTTCGCGCGCCTGGCATTACCGCAATGCTGATCCTTTTCAGGGTGAACAAAGGGCTGCCGAACTTTATACCGGCCTGCAGGAACAAGCCGCAAACTTGCCGGTCAAGATACTGAACGGTCATAAAGTGATTGAAGTGCGCGGCCGCGAGGTTAATAAAGGGAATGCCGTAGCGAGTTTGCTGGCAGATGCAGCTTATGATTTTGTGCTTTGCGCCGGCGATGACGAGACAGATGAGGATATGTTCCGCGTACTGGCGAAGGTAGGCGGGGCTTTTACCGTGCGCATTGGCCCACAGCCATCATTGGCAGCTTATCGTTTATATACGCCTTACCAGGTACATACCTTGTTGGAAAATATATTAAATTGTCCTAAGCCGCCCCGGGCGGGTTAGGGGGGCTTTTAGTACTGATATGAAAACCCGGGGCCTGGTAATCGCCGGGCAAGTAATCCGCCGGAATAGTGGTGGTATTGCCATCGCGCAGCGCTTTATAATGTGGCGATGTGATCTCTACACCAGCTTCATTGAATTTATCTTGTATATAGGCATGCAGGTCTGAGTAAATACGTGCCTGACTGTTCGGCGCTTTAGTATAGGCATTGATGCGGTAGCTCGCATAATAATCTTCCAGGCTGGTTTGCAGCACATAGGGCGCAGGCTCCTTTTCAATCAGTGGTGTGGCCAAAGCGGCATCTATCAATAGCTGGTGTACCTGCCGCCATGGTGTATCATAACCTATAGTCACTGTTGTATGCACGATAAGTCCGTTCTGCGGCGCGTCAGTACTATAATTGATGGTATGGTTATTCATTACCGTAGCGTTTGGGATGGAAATAATCTCGTTCTGAATGGTACGCACGCGGGTAACCAACAGCGATTTGCCGATCACATCGCCGGTCACCTCGCCGATCTTTACGCGGTCGCCCAGCTTAAATGCCCGCATATAGGTTAGTACCAGGCCGGCCACGATATTGCCTAGTGCCCCGGCAGAACCGAAAGTGAACAACAAACCGACAAAAACAGATACACCCTTAAAAACCGGCGATTCTGACCCGGGCATATATGGAAAGACCACAATGAGCATAAAAGCCAGTATCAACACGCGCAGTATCTGGTAGGTTGGATTGGCCCAGTCGGGGTAAAAACCGGGGATGGTCAGCTTACCCAGCTCAATCTCTTTTTTCAGGTAACGGAAGAATTTAAGCACGTAGCGAAAAATGATGACCAGTACCAGGATGGTGATCAGATTAGGTACGTAATCCCATACCGCCCGGCTAATCTTTTTAACCGGGCTTACTACATAACCAAGCAGGGTTTCAGAAAGGTCTCGGGTAAACGGAAATATCCCGAACACCACAGGCAGCGCCAGGTAAATGACCAGGATAATGAACAACCAGCGGCCAAGCCGCATAAGGTTTTGCAGCACATACCGCGATCGGGCCGGGTCAACAAGCTGATAGGTTTTGATACGGATGCCCTTACTGTACCAGGCTGTTTCATTATGCGTTTTCGACAGTAGCCACCTGAACAGGCGATTGATGCCGTAGATCAATAACGTAACCAGCAGGACAACTCCCAGCGCCAGCAGGCTTTCGCGCAATACGGTTTGCCAGCGGGTTTCCTCAATGTGCACCATAATAGTCTCGCCGATGCGGCTTTTAATAACTTGAGCTAGTTTTACCCGGCTGGTATTTTGCCAGATCGCATCTTCTTCGGACACGGTAAGCAGCAGACGGTCTTGATAAAAAATATCAGTAGTCTGTTCCGAAGCGCGCAATCTGAGCGAGTCCTTGCTAAACCACGGTGTTTTTGCTAACTGCCGCACGCGATCATTAATAGCCGCGGCGCGTTCCTGGGCGGTGAAGCTGCCCTGTCGGGTAAAGAGGTAAGTGATAGTATCCCTGAACGGTATAACCGGAAAGCCTTTGACAAATGCACGCAGTGAATCGATCTGATGGATTTGCTTCTCATGGCGCAGTGAATCTTTAACCTTTAATGACGTCAGCGCCTGCAGCAGCGCGCTTTTTTGCGAAAGATCAGCCGTACGCAATTGCTGCTGCAGATCCAGCCTTTTCAACGAGTCTGTGGTACGTTCGGCGGTTAGCGCTTTAATGCGGGCCTGCTGCTTATCCAGTTCCTGGTTAAGTAGCGAATCTTTTAACCGCCGCAACGAATCTGTTTGAGCAAAAAGCTGTTGGGCGGTCAGTAAATAAGCAAAAAAGAGTAAGTAGCGATACCTCATAATTAACACGGGAAACAATTTTAAAGTTAAGTGCTTTAATAAATATACCAACACTTGTAAAAATATGAACAGAACGATAGGCATATTGTTGCTGGTGGTCGGCATTGTTATGTTGATCTGGACCGGCTTTACTTACACGAAGAAAGAAAAAGTAATTGATGCAGGGCCACTGCAGGTATCAGCTGATAAAGAAAAACGCGTGAACTGGCCGCCTTATGCCGGCGGTATATTGGTTATAGGCGGTGTAGTTTTACTTATGGTCGGTAATAAAAACCGAGCTTGATGACATATCGTGTTTTAGGGCCGTTAAGGGCGGTGCTTTACCTGTTATTATTGATGCTGCTTTTCGGCGGCCTGTATTTTGCCGGCGGTGTGCTGGTGCCGCTGGCACTGGCGGCTATGCTGGCTATGTTGTTTTTGCCGCTGAGCCGCTGGCTGGAAGGCAAGGGAATGAACCGAACAGTTGCGGCAGTTTGCTGTATCGTTATCCTGCTGGCGGCGATAAGCCTTTTTTTCTTTTTGCTGAGTTGGCGTATTGCCAATCTGCAAGCAGACCTGGACCAAGTGGAAGCACAGGCCAAAAGCTATCTTTCGCAGTTACAAAGCTTTGTTAATGATCGCATAGGGGTGTCTAAAAAGCAACAGGAAGAGTTGCTAAAACAAAGCCAATCAGGCGGTGCCGGCGCCGCATCTTACCTGGCGCAACTGGCAGGCAGTTTATTAAGTTCGCTGACTACGGCTGTATTGATCTTGATTTATATTTTTTTACTGATCAACTCCCGGCGTCATTTCAAGAACTTTGTGCTAAAGCTGATCAAATCAGAACAGCGGGCCGAAACATTAAGGATAATGGAAGAAACTACCGGGGTTGCTCAGCGTTATGTGTCCGGCCTGGCCAAAATGATAGGTTGTTTATGGGTGATGTATGGCATTGGGTTTTCAATTGTAGGGGTGCATAATGCTGTTTTTTTTGCCATTCTTTGCGGGACATTGGAGATAGTACCTTTTGTAGGCAACATTACCGGCACCTGCATAACCATACTTATGGCGTTGGCCCAGGGCGGCGGCGCGGGCATGGCCGTGAATGTAATGATCACCTACGGCATTATACAGTTCACCCAAAGTTATATCCTGCAACCGCTAGTGGTAGGTAAGGATGTAGACCTGAATGCTTTCTTTTCTATTTTCGTGCTGGTGGTAGGCGAAGTGGTTTGGGGCATTGGCGGTATGGTGCTGGCCATTCCCTTACTGGGCATGCTCAAGATAGTGTTTGACCATGTAACACCACTAAAACCTTATGGCTATCTGATTGGCAGCGGCGACGAAAAAAAATCAGGCCCAACCCTGATGGAAAAGATCAAAGCCTGGTTCAGCTTACGCCGGAAATAGCTGCAGGATTATTTTCGTTTATTTTAAGCGGCTTAGAAAACGGGGGGATTTAGCCCAAATGTCGTATCGGGTTTTAAAAGCCATTTCCCTGCTTTAATCCTGCACACATCTAAACCCTAAATGTTCCATGCCGCTATCTTCAGTACTTTTCATGCGTCGCGCTACGCGATAGCCCGAGCAGTAGCTGTCATTACATAAAAATGAGCCACCGCGGATGACACGTTTTTTAGCATAAGGCTCGTCCGGGTCGTAACTGTCGGCAGGTCCTTGCGGGTTGCTCACTCCCTGTGGTTTGTTGATGCTTGCGTAATAGTCGTTCTTATAATAATCGGCACACCACTCCCATACATTTCCGGCCATGTCGTACAAGCCATAACCATTGGGCTTAAATGAGCCGACAGGCGCTGCAAAAAAGAATTTATCTTTCAGCGTGTTTTTATTCGGGAAGTTGCCCTGCCAGGTATTAGCTTTGGGTTGGCCGGCATCTACCGGTTCATTACCCCAAGGGTAAATGGCGTTGTTCAATCCACCGCGCGCGGCCCATTCCCATTCGGCTTCGGTAGGCAAGCGTTTGCCCGCCCATTTGCAGTAGGCTGCTGCGTCATACCATGACACATGCACAACCGGGTAGTTTTCTTTTCCGCTAATGTTTGATTTTGGGCCATGCGGATGTTTCCAGTCGGCACCTTTTTCCCAGCTCCACCATTGGCTATAATCGTTCAGGTTAACAGGATGCGATGGCTGGCTAAACACCAGCGATGCAGGTACCAGCAAGCTTTCATCCGGTTTTGGCGTTCCGGGAGGAACTTGTTCTTTCAGCTCTTCCCAATCGGGTTTGCGCTCGGCGACGGTAACGTAGCCCGTAGCCTTTACAAATTTGGCAAACTCGGCATTGGTAACCTCGGTGGCATCCATCCAAAAGCCTTTAACCGATACCTTGTGTTTTGGATATTCATCCTGCCCGGCCTGGCTGTTATCGCCGCCCATCCCGAAGGTGCCGGCTTTGATCCATACCATGCCTTTGTGTGAATGGTCGCCAATGCTTTTACCATTCATACCCCCTGGTCCCGAAAGCCCCGGAAAGCGCGCCGGAATATTTGACTCGCAGCAAACTGCCGACTTACCCATGGCCACCGGCTTTTTAACCTCGGCAGCACCGGCTGTGGTAGTGCTGGTTTTTTGTTTACACGATGTAATAGCGGTTTCCATAATAACCATCCCCGCAAAAAACAGTAATCTCCCTCTAATCATTCCTATACTATTAATCTGAATTAGTTTTCTTTTTTGGTCCCGGCTTTGGCAGCACGTAATGTGTATGTGCCCATTTTTGCCATAGGCTATCCATTTGCTTTACCTTATCAGGATATTGTGCTTTCAGGTCGTTGGTTTCGCTGCGGTCTTCGGCCAGGTTAAACAGGTGCCAGTTATGATCAGAAGTCGATACCAATTTCCAATCGCCCTCGCGTACATAACGTGCCTGAAAATGCTCATTAAATAACTCGGTATGGCCGGCCTGTGCTTTACCTTTAAATGCAGGCACCAAACTAATGCCCGGCGTAGCGGGGATATCATGACCTTTGTAGGTTTTGGGATAAGTTGTACCGGCCAGCTCGGCAAAGGTGGTCATAAAGTCCATTACGTGGCCTACCTGTTTGTTAAAACTGCCTTTAGGAGCGGTAATGCCTTTCGGCCAAAAAGCGATCATGGGCGTATGCAAACCTCCTTCGTACGACTCGGCTTTCCACAAACGGTAAGGCGTGTTAGCCACATTAGCCCAGCGCTGCCCTATCGACGAGTAAACTGTTTCCGATCCTGGTATGTTATCTTTCCTGGTCGAGTAATCGATCTTGCGGCCGTCGCGGGTTTCGCTTGGGCGGTCAAACCCCGGGCCGTAGCCTGCTGCGCTTTCGGCACTGGCACCATTGTCAGACAGGAAAACAATCAGCGTGTTATCCAATTGTCCCGTTTGTTTCAGCGCGGCTATAATGCGGCCTATGCCTTGATCCATGCAATCAATCATTGCCGCATGTACGGCCATGGCCTGGGCATCCCAGTCTTTATCGGGGTTGTTCTCCCACTTCAGGTTGTCGTTCCAGCGTTGCGATAGCTTGGTGGTCTTAGGGTCTATCAACCCCAGCCTGATCATTTTTTGGTATCTCGCTTCGCGGATAACATCCCAGCCACCTTTGTAAGTGTCTTTGTATTTGACAATGTCCTGCGGCTTAGCCATAAGCGGCCAGTGCGGGGCATTTTCGGCCACGTATAAAAAGAAGGGCTGCTTTTGCTTAGCGTACTGTTTAATGTAGGTTACCGCGGTATCATTAATAGCATCGCTATGGTAGTAGTTTTTAGGAACCGATGTGATAGGCTTGGTACCGCTTACCAAACTAAACGGATCAAAATAATCAACCACACCCCAAATAGTGCCAAAGAATTTTTCAAAACCACGACTGGTTGGATACTGTTCGATAGGTGAAAACTCAGGATATTCTTTATGATGATCTAACCAATCCAACTGATCTTTGGGGTTAGGTTGCCCATTGGTGTTTGATACATGCCATTTGCCCGACATAGCGGTATGGTAACCTGCTGTTTTCAAAACCTCTGCCAGGGTAACTGCATTCTCGGTGATATGGCCCAGGTAGCCCGGCTCGTCCTCGGCGTCCGTCATTTTGCCTATGCCTGCCTGATGGTTGTATAAACCTGTAAGCAATGACGCTCGTGTGGGGCAGCAGCGTGAGGTATTGTAAAAATTAGTAAAACGGATACCATTTTGCGCCAGGTAATTAATGTTGGGCGTATTGATCTCGCCGCCGTAACAACCCACATCACTAAAGCCCATATCATCGGCCAGTATAACAATAATGTTCGGGCGTGGTGGCGCGGCTTTTGCCGGCTTGGGTTTGTTGATCTTCCAGGCCAGCAGAGCGGCCAGCGTAACGCCCACCACAGGCAGCATCACATATAGCTTGTTATATTTCATGGTATGGGTTGGGGTTTAAATTTATTATTTATTTATAAAATTCACACTTGTTATGTTGAGCATAACGAATCTAAAATTGTCATTGCAATGACAACATGGTTATCAATCATTATCCCCACCATTTTTTGGCTGGCGGGTTAGCGCCTGCATTTCGGTCTCTATACCCTTATCATTTTGCTGATGCATGAAGGCTTCCAGCTTGTTTTTCAGATTGGTTTTGATGGATGCGTATTTCGGGTTGGCCGCCAGATTGGTCAGATCGTAAGGGTCGTTTTGCACATCGTATAACTCTTCCTCGGGCCGGGTTTGGTAAAAGGCAGATCGCGCCGGATTGGTTAGCTGCCATTCCTTAAAGAACGGCATCCTCACTACCGTATTCTTAAATGTATCGTTATAATTGAGGTTATGAATATACAGATAACGATTATCGCGCGCCGAGCGGATAGCGTAGGCGTCGCTGCCCTGGATAATACCGCGGGTTGTTTCCTGCGCAAAAACATAATCGCGCATATGGTTTTCCATGCCTAACAATACTTTTTTAAAGCTCATGCCGTCAAAACCCATTTTACCGTTACCGTCTTTTGAGCCGGTATTTATTTTGGTGGGGTCGCCTCCGGCGATGTCTATCAGCGTCGGTGTGATATCGATATATTCCAGCATAGCCCGGTTACGGGTGCCGGCTTTGATCTTACCCGGCCATTTGGCAATAAAGCCCGAGTGCAGGCCCTGATCATACAATGTCCACTTAGAAAACGGGAATGAGTTGCCCTGCTC
>Ga0153956_1001179_pt1 | contig 24380 bp, 22 predicted proteins | sample TSFL040MetaG_FD_104704 | JGI IMG/M metagenome (GOLD analysis project Ga0153956, IMG submission 104704) | Attine ant fungus gardens microbial communities from Florida, USA - TSFL040 MetaG | ecosystem: Host-associated > Fungi > Mycelium > Unclassified | place: USA: Florida, Wekiwa Springs... | reverse complement strand
CGAAGACCGACCGCGACAGAAACCACCCCCCGCGCCTTTCGGCGCGCCGCCTCCCCTCATGCCTGGAGGGGAGAACTGCTCACCCCTCGGACGCGAAAGCGCCGCGAGAAGGCGAACCCGTGTTTTCCAAGTGGCTGTTTGACAGGTTGAGCCGTTTTCGTAGCCCGGATGGAGCGCAGCGCAATCCGGGATTCAGTGGTGCGGCATATCGCCGGCCCCGGATTACGCTGCGCTCCATCCGGGCTACGGGCTTTCCACGGGCACTTTCCTAGTCAACACGATGCCGCCATGGTCGATCGCGCAGGTATAGGCCAGAACCTCGACGCCGGCGGCGCGGGCCCTATCGAAGGCGCGGCCATAGGCGGGATCGATGTCGCGGGCGACGGCGACCTGCCGACTGGAGCCGATCTGCACCACGAACAGCAGCACCGCGCGGGCGCCGCGGGCCGCCATGGCGGCGAGTTCGTCCAGATGCCGGGCGCCGCGGGCGGTGACCGAATCCGGGAATTCGGCAAGGCCGGGCCGGCGCATCAGGTGGACGTTCTTCACCTCCACATAGCAGAGCGGTCGGTCCGGATGTTCCAGCAGGAAATCGACGCGGGACGCCGCGCCGTATTTCACCTCACGGCGGATGCCGGCATAGCCGGCCAATTCCGGGATCGCGCCGTCCGCCAGCGCCTCGGCGACGATGGCGTTGGGATGGAGGGTGTTGACGCCGACGAGTTCCGGGCCGTTGCCGAAATCGGCCTCCACCAGCTCCCAGGAATAGGGCAGTTTTCGCGTCTTGCTCGGAGACAACGAAAGCCAGACCCGCGCGCCGGGCGCCTGCAGCCCGGTCATGGCGCCGGGATTGGCGACATGGGCGGTGAGCGTGCTGCCGTCAGCCAGAGCGACATCGGCAAGGAAGCGTTTGTAGCGGCGGATCAGCGTCGCCGGCACCAGGTCGGACGGGAGTTTCATGACGTCATTCCGGTTCGGACGCCGGGCCTTCGGCGGCGCTTTCCACCGGCAGTGCGCCGCCGCGGATGCGCAGCTCGCGCACTGGATAGGGGACGCGGATGCCTTCGCGCTTGAAGGCGTCCCACAGCGCCAGCATCACCTCGCTTTTCACCGTGTCCATGCCGTCCGGCGAGTCGATCCAGAAGGTCAGTGAAAAGCGCATCCCGGTTTCCGCGAATTCGCCGAGCAGGCAGTTCGGCGGCTTCACGGTGGAAGCGCGCGGCGCGGCGGCGGCGCAATCGATGGCCAGCTTGCAGACGAGGCGCGGATCGGCGTCGTAATTGGTGCCGAAATTCACCTTCACCAGGGTATCCTTGTCCGTATAGGTCCAGTTCACCACCTTCTTGGTGATCAGATCCTCGTTCGGAATCAGGAATTCGCGGCCGTCGCCGGCGGCGACGGTGATGTAGCGCGTATTCATCGCGCTGATGCGGCCGGAGCTGTCGCCGATGGTGACGAGGTCGCCGGGCTTCACCGATTTGTCGGCCAGCAGGATCACGCCGCTGATGAAATTGGCGACGATCTTCTGCAGGCCGAAACCGATGCCGACGCCGATCGCACCGGAGAACACCGCGAGCGCCGCCAGATTGATGCCGACCGCGCCCATCACCAGCGCGACCGCGAACACCATCGTCGACAGCCTGACAAGTTTGGTGAGCAGCACCTGCACCGACGGCGTGAGGTCGTGCGATCGCCGGATGCGGGCTTCGAGGAAGTTGCTGGCGATGTTGGCCAGCCACAGCGCCACCGCGAGCAGCACCGCCAGCTTGATGACGAGCAGGGGCGTCAGCCGGAGGCCGCCGAGCTCGATGCCGGGGCCGTCGAGCAGCGCGACGGCCGGTTGCAGCAGGCCCAGAATGCTGAGCGCCGCCACGAACCAGGCGGAGATCGACACCACGCGCACGATGAGCGGGTTATGGATGACGCTGGTGACCAGCCGGATCACCAGCCAGGCCAGCGTCAATTTGGCGGCGATGGCGAGCAGATAGCTGCGGCTCGGCCAGGTTGCGCCCCGCATGACCTCGCGGGCGACGATCATCAGGATGGTGAAAACAGCGGTCGAAACGCTGTCGATCAGCACGCGGACGAACATGCGCAGCGGTGCCGGCCATCCCATGACCAGCGACGTCAGGTCGATTTTCGCGCGCATCAGCGCGCCGACGGCGAACGCGATACCGGCCGCGACGAGCATCAGGCCGACCTGAAGATAAAGCCACGGCGAGGCGAATTCCGCGCCGAGCGACTTTGCCATGTCGAGGACGAACGTATGGGCGTCGGTCAGGTCGAGCATGAAGCGGGTCTCGTTGAGCTTTGATTCGAGCGAGCCGGAGATTCACACAAGGGATGGAGGGCTGTCACGCATCGGAGTGGCGTTTGAACGACTGTCATCGCCCTACGGCCGGGCTCATGCCGAAAGCTAAAGATTCACGGCCATGATCGTTTTCACGCAAACTTCGATGAGAAATCGTTTGGCGTCACGGGAACGCGACGATAAGCATGGATTGCAAGCGTTCCCGTCCTCGGAGCTCTATGACCTCGCTCGATTCAGTCAGTATTGCGATTCTGCTCGGCGCCGTTCTGGTGATGGCGGGCATTCTGTCGAGTTTGCTGGCCTTGCGCTTCGGTGCGCCGCTGCTGCTGTTCTTTCTGTTCATCGGTATCGTCGCCGGCGAGGCCGGGCCGGGCGGGCTGCATTTTGACGATGTTCACACCGCCTATGTGGTCGGCTCGGTGGCGCTGGCGCTGATCCTGTTCGACGGCGGGCTGAAAACGCGCTTTCAGGCGATCAAGGCGGTGTTGGCTCCATCGGTGGTGTTGGCCACGGCGGGTGTGCTGCTCACGGCGCTGATCACGGCGCCGGTGGCCAAATACACGCTCGGCATGAGCTGGACGGAGGGGCTGCTCACGGGCGCGGTGATCGCCTCCACCGACGCCGCCGCCGTCTTTCTGCTGGTGCATGCGCAGGGTCTGCGCTTGCGTCCGCGCGTCGGTGCAACCCTTGAGGTCGAATCCGGCACCAACGATCCGTTTGCGGTATTTCTGACGCTGACTTTGGTGAAGCTGCTGTCGCTCGGCGATGCCACGGTCGGGCATGTCGTGATGGAATTCCTGCAGGAATCCGTACTCGGCACTCTGATCGGCATGGTGGGCGGCCTGCTGGTGGTGATGGCGATGAACCGCGTCGCGTTGCCGCAGGGGCTGCATGCGCCGTTCGTCTGCACAGCGGCGCTGGTGATCTTCGGCCTTGCGCAGATCGCCCATGCCTCGGGTTTTCTCGCCGTCTATCTCGCCGGACTCGTGATCGGCAACCGGCCGACCCGTGCGCATAATTCGGTGGTGACATTTCTCGACGCCGCCACCTGGCTGGCGCAGATCGTGATGTTCGTGATGCTGGGCCTGCTCGTTTCGCCCGAACGGCTGGTGAGCAGCATCCTGCCGGCGGTGGGTGTGGCGCTGGTGCTGATGCTGGTGGCGCGGCCGCTCGCCGTATTCCTCTGCCTGCAGCCGTTCCGCTTCAACTGGCGTGAAAAGGCGTTCGTCTCCTGGGTCGGCCTGCGCGGCGCGGTCGCGATCTTCCTGGCCTCGATTCCCATGCTGGTCGGCCTGCCCAAGGCGCATCTCTTTTTCGACGTGGCCTTCGTCGTCGTCATCATCTCCCTGCTGTTTCAGGGCTGGACGCTGGGCTATGCCGCCCGGCTGCTGCATGTCGCGTTGCCGCGGACCGACCGCGGCCCGCGCCGGATCGAGCTCGATCTGCCCGGCCAGCTCGAACAGCAACTGGTCGGCTATTCGGTGCGCCCCAAGAGCCTCTATCTCAAGCGCGGCCTGATCCCGTCCTGGTCGAAGCCGACGCTGGTGATCCGCGACGAGCATATTCTGACGCCGGAAGAAGCGGCGCCGGTGGCGGCCGGCGACTACCTGTATCTCCTGGCGCCGCCGGAAAAGGCCGAGGCGCTCGATCGCTTCTTTGTCGATATGCCGCCGGTGGCCGCGCCGGATCCGCATCTGCTAGGCGACTTCATGGTTCCCGGGGAAACGACGCTGGGCGATCTCGCGGCTATTTACGGCATCACCATCGACCCCACGCAGGCGGCGCTGACGCTGGCGGATTATTTCGACATTCATCTCGATCATGCGCCGAAGATCGGCGTGGCGGTTCCGATCGATACGATCGACCTGGTGGCGCGCAGTCTCGGCGGCGGGCGGGTGAATGTGGTCGGCTTGCGTCTGCCGGAGGACGAGCCGGAGCCGTCGCCGCGCTTGAGCCGTGCCGAGGCCCTGCGCGGCAAGCTGAAGCGCGCTTTGTCAGGTTGACAGCACCTCGGGACCGCCGATGGCTGCCACGCGCCCGCGTTTGAGCAGGACGACGTTGGTCGCCAGCTGCCGCATCTCGTCGGCGTCGTGGCTGACCAGGACCATCGGAACATCGCCGTCGTCGCGCAGGCGGATCAGGTAGGGCATGATCTCGGCCTTGCGCGCGTCGTCCAATGCGCCCATCGGTTCATCCAGCAACAGGAGCCGCGGCTTCGCCAGCAGCGCGCGGCCGAGTGCCACGCGCTGGCGCTCGCCGCCGGACAGGCCGCCGGAACGGCGCGCCATCAGATGGCCGATATCCAGCATGCCGGCGATGCGGCTTTCGTCGGCGGCGTCGCGGGCAAGGCCGTTCATGCGGCGGCCGTAATCGAGATTCTGCGCGACGCTGAGATGCGGAAACAGCCGCGCATCCTGAAAGACATAGCCGATCCGTCGCAGATGCACCGGCAGGTCGATGCGTTTGCTGTCATCGTAGAGCGCGGCGTTGTCGATGGCGATGATGCCGCGATCCGGCCGGACGAGGCCGGCGATCATGTTCACCAATGAGGTCTTGCCGGCGCCTGACGAGCCGAACAGACCGGTGACGCGACCCTCGCTGGTGAAAGCGACATCGAGCGAGAAGTCATCGAGCTGTCTGGAGATATCGACACGCAACATGTCAGTTGCCGTGCAGTCGTTGCGTCGCGCGACGTGCGAACCATTCCGAAAGAACCAGGGCGACCACTGCGATGCCGACCGAGACCAGCACCAGGCGCCCGGCCGCGGCATCGCCGTCCGGCGTCTGGATCAGCGAATAGATCGCCGAGGAAATCGTCTGCGTCTCGCCGGGGATGTTGGACACGAAAGTGATCGTCGCGCCGAATTCGCCGATCGCCTTGGCGAAGCCGAGCACCATGCCGGCAAGCACGCCGGGCAGCGCAAGCGGGAGGGTGACGGTGGCGAAAACTTTCCATGGCGGAGCGCCGAGCGTGCTCGCCGCCTGTTCGAGCCTGCGATCGACCGCCTCGATGGACAGGCGGATCGGCCGCACCAGCAGGGGAAATGACATCACGCCGCAAGCGAGCGCCGCGCCGGTCCAGCGGAAAGCGAACACGATGCCGAGATGTTCCGCAAGAAAGGCGCCGAGCACGCCACGCTTGCCGAGCAGGACCAGCAGCAGATAGCCGGTCACCACCGGCGGCAGCACCAGCGGCAGGTAGATGAAAGCATCGATGAATGCCTTGCCCCAGAAATCGCGGCGGGCGAGCAGCCACGCCACGGCGATGCCGATCGGCGTGGAGATCACGGTCGCGATCACGGCGACCCTGAGCGACAGCAGGATCGCCGTCCATTCTTCGGGAGAGATGTGGGACATCGGAGAGCAGCTTTCGTCGCGCGCCGTGAATCTTTTGCTTTCAGCCGTAGGTCGGTTGACGCATGTCATCCGCCGCCGTCGCCTGCTGCAAGCGTTGCGGCGGATGTGCTGCGCCCATCCGCCCTACGGCTTCTATCCATCCTGCGAAAGAGCGATTAGGTCGTCGGGCTGACCAGGAAGGTGAAGCCGTACTTCTCCATGATGGTCTTCGACGCCGTGTTCTTGAGGAAGTTGAGGTAGTCGTCGGTGCCGCTCTTGGCGGTGACGGTCGCCGCGACGGGATAGATGATCGCCGGATGCGAGTCGGCCGGGAACGTGCCGACGATCTTGACGCCGGGGTCGACCTTGGCGTCGGTGGAATAGACGATGCCGAGCGGGGCTTCGCCGCGCGACACCAGCGCCAGCGCGGCGCGCACGCTTTCGGCCATCGCGAATTTCGGTTCGGCGGCGCTCCAGCTGCCGAGGTGTTCCAGTGCGGACTTGGCATATTTGCCCACCGGGACCGACTTCACGTCACCGGTGGCGATCTTGCCGTCGCCGGCAAGCTTGGCGAGATCGAAGCCCTGCCCGATCTTGACGTCCGAGAGCTTGGAATCCTTGCCGGCGATCAGCACGATGCTGTTGCCGAGCAGGTTGGTGCGGGTCGATTCATTGATGGACTTTTTGGTGATCGCATAGTCCATCCATGCGAGATCAGCGGAGATGAACACATCGGCGGGGGCGCCTTGTTCGATCTGTTTGGCGAGCACCGAACTGGCGGCATAGCTCGCCGTGACCTTCACGCCGGTTTTCGCCGTATAGGCCGCGTTCACTTCGTCCAGCGCATTCTTCATGGATGCCGCGGCAAAGACGGTGAGGGTCTTGTCCTGCGCCTGCGCAGGCGAGAAAGCCGATCCGAGCAGGATCGTGAAAGCGGCGAAAAGTCCGGCAAAACGATTCATGATGGCGCTCCATGCGTAAGCGCAGCGCAAAGCGCACGCAGCTCAGGCGTTGGTTGAATGGATGTTGCGACGGGCGGAAGCGCCGTTCCGGCAATCCCGGGAAGACTTACGGTCCATCCGGGATATCGCAGGGGAACAATACTCAGGCCGATCAGGGGGGTAAAGACCCTGTCCCTTACTCGGCCGGCAACACCGCAAGGCTGATGCTGTTCTCGGCGGCGTTGGAAATCTGCACGATGAAGGGACCGGCGGAGAGATCGAACTTTACGGTCTTGCGGATGCCGTCGCAGTCGGTCGCGCCGCTGAACGCCATCGGCTTCAGTTGTTCGCCGTCCTGCACCACATCGATCCAGGCGCCGGATGACAGATTGACGGTATAGGCGCCCGCTTTGGGGACGCTCTTGAAGCGGAGGAACCCGGCAAAAGTGCCGTCTTTCGTCTTGCGCTCAGGTGGGTGGGGCAGCTTCGCGTCGGTCGATGGCTTCAGCGCCAGGATCGCTTTTGCGGGGATCGAGAGTTCGTCTCCCGAGGCCGCCTTGAGACGATCCTGCGCCGTCAGAGCCGCGCGCGCCTGATCGATCGGCCACTTGAACTTGTCGCAGCCGCTCGGCTCGGCCGCCCATGCGGGCGCCGAGCTCAGCAGGCCAAGCGCGACAATCAGGCGCGCACGCATGGTCAGTCCACCGCGATCATGACGTCTGACGCCTTGACGACGACGATGACCTTGCCGCCGGTTTTCAGGGCGAGATCGTCGACGGCTTCATTGGTGATCGACGAGGTGACGACCTGGCCGCCGCCGATGTCGACACGGACATGCGACGTGGTCGCGCCCTTCGTCACTTCGAGGACGGTGCCCTTGATCTGGTTGCGTGCACTGATGCGCATAGAAGATCTCGTTGGATTTCGCCGAGCCTCATCCTGGCCTCGGCAGGGGAGGAAACAAATGGCCGCAGGCCCGCTTCGGCTGCCTGCTTACGGCATGACAGCACGATCTTTTAGCCCATCTCGTGTGTTCGGTGATAGCCGCCCGCTCACGGTGCCGTCAGAACTTGCCGGCAGGCATCGGGCAGGTCGGCCAACGTCATCGGCGGTTTGGGCTTCGGCGGAACCCGCGGGGGCTTGGGATGCAGAACGGCATCGCTGAACCAGTAGGCGAGGTCGCTGGCAGCGCAACCCTCGGACTCATTCGGCGGTGCCTGGGGTATGCAATCGCTCGCGCCGACCGGACATTTGATGCGGATGTGAAAATGGTAATCGTGCCCATGCATCGGCCGCACCTTCGACAGCCAGTGCCGGTCGCCTTTGGCCTCGCGGCACAGCGCCTTCTTGATGGCGGCATTGACGAAAATGCGTTCCACCGCCGGTTCCTGCGCCGCGGCGCGGATCACCGCCAGATGCGTCGGCGTCCAGGCGTGCGGATCGATATCGAGGCGGTCCTTGCGCACCATCATCACCGCGGACATGTCCTCGCGCTCGTTGCGCGACAATTGCCGGTTCGGCATCGGCGTCAGCCAGATATCGGCGTCGAGTCCGATCTGGTGGCTGGCGTGGCCGGTGATCATCGGCCCGCCCCGCGGCTGCGCCATGTCGCCGACCAGAAGGCCGGGCCAGCCTGCCGCCTTGTTGGCTTTGGCCGACAGCCGCTCGATCAGTTCGATCATCTGCGGATGCGCCCAGTTCCGGTTGCGCGACAGCCGCATCACCTGCCAGGTCGGCCCGTTGATCGGCAGCGCCTCGGCGCCGGCGATGCAGCCTTTGGCGTAAAAGCCGATCACCTGCGGCGCGGATCGTGTCGGGAGCATCTTGCGGCCGAACAGTTCCTTCGCCGGAACCGTCGGATCGTTGGGATTGGCGAGCGGCGGCAGCGGCCTGGGATTGAGCGTGCCTTTGTCCTGCGCCAGCGTGCCTGAAGCCGTCGCGAGGACGAACGGTAAAATGAGACTGAGAATCAGGCGGGCATTCATGGCGGGATTATAGCCCAGGCGGGCGACAAGTCAGCGCGTTGCGGCGGGGCTTGCCGCAATGCTCCCGCAATGTTTACGGGGCGCTAACCATGCCGTTACCCGGCGCGCTTCCGCTCTGCAGGCAATGTTACCGTTTCTTCAGAGACTTGAGGCACAGAATGGCACACGCAGGATGCGAGTACGATCTGGATGCCGAAGGACCGGCCCACCAAAACTGGACTGAAGGCATTGCACAGAGCGCGTATGGATGGCGCGAAACGTATTGCCAAGCGGTCGTTTGCAGTCTCGCCGAAATCCATCGGCGGGATGGGTCAATTCGTGCGCCAGCGCGCGCAGGTGCATGCCGCCATGGTGGAGGCGCGCAAGGCCCGCGAACAGTTGCGCGAGGCGATCGACATCCTGCCGCAGGGGGTCGTGCTGCTGGATTCCGAAGGGCGCTATGTCTTCTGGAACAAGAAATACGCGGAAATCTACCATCGCAGTTCCGATGAACTCGTATCCGGCGCCAGGTTGAAGGATGCCATCAAGGTCGGCGTCGCGCGCGGCGATTATCCGGAAGCGGCGGGCCGCGAGGAAGAATGGATCGCCGAGCGGGTGGAAAGACTGTTCCATCCGGGCGAGCGTCACGAAGAAAAGCTGGCTGACGGTCGCGTGATCCTGATCGACGAGCGCCTGACCGAAGACGGGGGTGTGGTCGGGCTACGTGTCGATATCACCGAACTCAAGCAGCGTGAGGCGTCATTCCGCCTGCTGTTCGAAAACAATCCGGTCCCGATGATCGTCTGCGCCATGGAGGATGAGCGCATCCTCAGCGTCAACGATGCGGCGGTGGAGCACTACGGCTACACACGGCCGGAATTCGAGAAGCTGGGCATCCGTCAGTTGCAGGCGTTCGAGGCTGCACCGCCCTGGGTAAGCAATCAATCGGCCGACGAGCAGGCCGCGCGCACCTGGAAACATATCAAGGCGGACGGTTCGCTGATCGATCTCGCCATCTATTCGCGGCCGCTGACGTATAATGACGAGCCTGCCGTGATGCTGGCCCTGATGGATATCACCGAGCGCAAGCGCGCCGAGATGCGGCTGACCTTCATGGCCCATCACGATGCGCTCACGGGCCTGGCGAACCGCAACCTGCTGCGCCAGCGTCTGGATGAAACGCTGTCGCATGCGCGCCGCAGTGGCGAGAAGCTTGCGTTGCTGTTCCTCGGCCTCGACAATTTCAAGGGCGTCAACGACTCGCTCGGCCATGCCATCGGCGACAAGCTGCTGCGCAGCGTGGCGGGTCGTTTGCGCTCGTCGTTGCGGGAGGAAGACGCGCTGGCGCGCCTGAACTCGGACGAATTCGCCATTGTCCAGACCGGCATTCAGCGTCCGGAGGATGCCGTGCTGCTGGCGCGCCGCCTGCTCGATGCGATCGGCGAAACCTTCCTGCTCGACGGCAACTCGGTGGTGATCGGTGCCAGCATCGGCATCGCCATGGCGCCGGGCGACGGCGACGAATCCGAAACGCTGTTGAAAAACGCGGATATGGCGCTGTCGCGCGCCAAGAACGACACGCGCGGAACGTTCAGCTTTTTCGAATCCGGCATGGATGCGCGGGCGCAGGCGCGCCGCAAGATCGAGAACGACCTGCGTGTGGCGATTCACGACGATCAGTTGCGTCCCCACTATCAGCCGTTGGTCGATCTCAAGACCGGCCGCATCACCGGCTGCGAGGCGCTTGTGCGTTGGTCGCATCCCGAGCGCGGGATGGTTTCGCCGGCCGATTTCATCCCGGTCGCCGAGGATACCGGCCTCATCAATGTGTTGGGCGCGCAGATTCTGCGCCGGGCCTGCAACGATGCCGCGCGGTGGCCGGACGATGTGCGTGTCGCCGTCAATCTGTCGCCGCTGCAGTTCCGCGTCGGCAACCTGCTTTCGGTGGTGATGGAGGCGCTCAAGAATTCCGGCTTGCCGCCCCGCCGGCTGGAGCTTGAGATTACGGAGACGCTGCTGCTGGAAAAAAGCAACCAGGTGCTGGCGACGCTCCATGCATTGCGCGCACTCGGCGTTCGCATCTCCATGGACGATTTCGGCACAGGCTATTCGTCGTTGAGTTATCTGCGCAGTTTTCCGTTCGACAAGATCAAGATCGACCAATCCTTCGTGCGCGATTTGGGAGCGAACCGGGATGCGCAGGCGATCGTCTCGTCGATCGTCAATCTCGGCATGGGCCTCGGCGTGACGATCACCGCCGAAGGCGTCGAGACGGAAGCCGAACTCGCCTGCCTGCGCAGTGAAGGCTGCCATGAGGGGCAGGGCTTTCTGTTCAGCCGTGCGCGGCCGAACGACGAGATCGTGCAGCTGCTGCGTGCGCAGGCGGTGAACGGGGGCGTGCAGGTCCAGGCGGTGTGACGCCTATGCCATGCCTCTGACTGTCATCGCCCGCGAACGCGGGCGATCCAGTATGCGGCAACGATTGTAACGACACCCCGATGGCAGTGTTTACCGGGTTGCCTGGCCAAGCCGGGCAACGACAGGCCATCGGGCATGAGAAGCGGCTGCTTCAATCCTTCTTCACATACGGACAGTTGCCGTCCTTCATGGGCCGGAAGACCTGGTCGCCCGGTACTTCCGCGAGCACTTTGTAATAGTCCCACGGATATTTCGATTCTTCCGGCTTTTTCACTTCCAGCAGGAACATGCTGTGCACCATGCGGCCGTCCTCACGGAGATAGCCGTTGTCGGTGAAGGCGTCCCGCACCGGAAGTTCGCGCATCTTGGCGAGCACCGTCTTGGTATCGCGCGTCCCGGCGGCCTTCACGGCTTTCAGATAATGCAGCGTCGAGCTGTACATCGCGGCCTGATTCATCGTCGGCATCTTGTTCGTCTTCGCGAAGAATTTCTTGGCGAAGGCGCGGGTGCGATCGTTGATATCCCAGTAATAGGCTTCGGTGATGATCAATCCCTGTGTCATCTTGAGTCCGAGGGAGTGAATGTCGGAGATGAACATCACGATGCCGGCGAGCTTCTGGCCGCCTGCAACGATGCCGAATTCGGCTGCCTGCTTGATGGCGTTGATGGTGTCGCCGCCGGCATTGGCCAGGCCGACGATCTTGGCCTTCGACGCCTGCGCCTGCAGCAGATAGGATGAGAAATCCGACGAGTTCAAAGGATGGCGCGCGCTGCCGATGACCTTGCCGCCTGCGGCCCGGATCACATCGCCGGTGTCGCGCTCGATCGAATGACCGAACAGGTAGTCGGCGGTGATGAAGAACCAACTGTCGCCGCCCTGTTTGACGATGGCGCTGCCGACGGTGTGAGCGTTGCCGTAGGTGTCGTAGGTCCAGTGGGCGGTATAGGGCGAACAGGCTTTCCCGGTGATGTCCGACGATGCCGCATCGACGATGATCATGATCTTTTCGTACTGCTTCGACATCTCCATCGCGGCAAGCGCGGTGGCCGAGGTGGGCAGATCGATGATCACGTCCACATTCTCGGTCTCGTACCATTTGCGTGCGAGGGTCGAGGCGACATCCGGTTTCATGAGCACGTCGGCGGCGACGAACTCGATCGGCTTGCCGAACATTTGTCCGCCGAATTCCTCGATGGCGATCTTGGCCGCCTCGACATTGCCTTGGCCGCCGATGTCAGCATAGACCGAGCCGAAGTCGCCCAGCATACCGATCTTGAGCGGCCGGCTGTCGGCGGGCTGAGCCGTCTGCTGGGCGTTGGCGGTGATGCCGAAAAGCATAGAGACGGCAAATGTCGCCGCCAGCGCGCGATGCGCAGTCATGAAGTCCTCCCCACATTTTCAAACGCGCCGTGTTCGGCGTCGTGGAGAGAGAATGCGGGGAGGCGAGGAAGGAGGCAAGAGCGGAGATCGGTTACACGCCGAAACAGCTTATGCAGCATCCGACAGAAGCTCGGCTGAAAGTAAAGCGCGAGCATCCAGCATTTCAATGCCAACGATGCGCCCCTCGGCGTCGTAGTCAAAGATGATATTTGGCGCGACTTCTTCGCTTTCGAGAATTTTGCTGCTCGACAAGCGAATATAGGCGGCGTTGTCCTCGGCCTGATATTGAATCGTCGGCTTCATTTTGGCTCCCTCGCGCGTCGGTCGAAGAATACAGTTATAATTCGGATGTTGAAGGATGTTTCAGCACAAACAACACGCAGAATGCGTCCTCCGAATTCCGGAATGGCACGAAATCGTCGCTCAACACCTGGCCGAGGATCCGGGCGCGACCAAGTTGGTTGCCGAGCGGTTCGTTCTATCCATTCGAGATCAAGTTCCCGCTCTCGAATCTCATCATTGGCGTGTTTCGTGAACGTCAAAGGCTTGTTCACGGCCATCATGACATTCCAATTCGCTACGAGGAAGTTGGATTGTTCTATAGCTTCAATCTGATCTTTCAGCAACTATAGGTTGCTTGTTGGCGTGAGAAATAGGGCAGCTTGGCAAAACTTTGGCCGCTGACCACGTATGTCTAACGAAAACGGGCAGATGGCGCGTCGGCCACCGACCTCACTGCCCTCAGCTATCCACCTTCAGCGCGGCGATAAACGCTTCCTGCGGAATGTCGACCTTGCCGAACTGCCGCATCTTCTTCTTGCCTTCCTTCTGCTTCTCCAGAAGCTTGCGCTTGCGGCTGATGTCGCCGCCGTAGCACTTGGCGGTGACGTCCTTGCGCAGCGCGCGGACGGTTTCGCGGGCGATCACCTTGCCGCCGATCGCCGCCTGGATCGGAATGACGAACATGTGCGGCGGGATCAGTTCCTTCATCTTTTCGACCATGGCGCGGCCGCGGCCTTCGGCGCGGGTGCGGTGGACCAGCATGGACAACGCATCGACCGGTTCGGCATTGACGAGGATCTGCATCTTCACGAGATCCGCGGCACGGTAGTCGGTGAGGTGATAGTCGAAAGAGGCGTAGCCCTTGGAGATCGATTTCAGGCGATCGTAGAAATCGAACACCACTTCATTGAGCGGCAAGTCGTATTTCACCATCGCGCGGGCGCCGACGTAAGTCAGTTCCTTCTGGTTGCCGCGGCGCTCCTGGCACAGCTTCAGCACGCTGCCGAGATATTCGTCGGGCGTCATGATCGTGGCTTCGATCCACGGTTCATGAATCTCGGCGATCTTCACCACATCGGGCATGTCGATCGGATTGTGAATCTCGATCTCGCTGCCGTCGGTCAGGTGCATCTTGTAGATCACCGACGGTGCGGTGGCGATCAGGTTGAGGTCGAATTCGCGGCTCAGGCGTTCCTGGATGATTTCCAGATGCAGCAGGCCGAGGAAGCCGCAGCGGAAGCCGAAGCCGAGCGCGGCGGAGGTTTCCATTTCGAACGAGAACGACGCGTCGTTGAGACGTAACTTGCCCATGGCGGCGCGCAGGGTTTCGAAGTCGTCGGCATCGACAGGAAACAGGCCGCAGAACACCACGGGGATCGCGGGCTTGAAGCCCGGCAGCATCTCGGTGATCGGCTTGCGGTCGTCGGTGATGGTGTCGCCGACGCGGGTATCGGCGACTTCCTTGATCGCAGCGGTGATGAAGCCGATTTCGCCGGGGCCGAGCTCGTCGATATTGACCATCTTCGGCGTGAAATAGCCGACCCGTTCCACGTCATAGGCGGCGTTGGTGCCCATCATGCGGATGCGCTGGCCTTTCTTCAGCACGCCGTCGACGACGCGGACGAGCACGACGACGCCGAGATAGACGTCGTACCAGCTATCCACCAGCAGTGCCTTCAGCGTGGCGTCGCGGTCACCCTTCGGCGGCGGCAGGCGGGTGACGATGGCTTCCAGCACGTCGGGGACGCCGAGGCCGGTCTTGGCTGAAATCATCACCGCGTCCGAGGCGTCGATGCCGATCACGTCTTCGATCTGCTGCTTCACCTTGTCGGGTTCGGCGGCGGGCAGATCGACCTTGTTGAGCACGGGGACGATTTCGAGGTCGGCGTCGAGCGCGTGGTAGACATTGGCGAGGGTCTGCGCCTCCACGCCCTGCGAGGCATCGACCACCAGCAGCGCGCCTTCGCAGGCGGCGAGAGAGCGCGATACCTCATAGGCGAAGTCGACGTGGCCGGGCGTGTCCATCAGGTTGAAGATGTAATCCTGCCCGTCATGCGCCTTGTAGTGCAGGCGCACGGTCTGCGCCTTGATGGTGATGCCGCGCTCGCGCTCTATGTCCATCGAGTCCAGCACCTGCTCCTTCATCTCGCGCGCTTGCAAGCCGCCGGTGATCTGGATCAGGCGGTCGGCCAGGGTCGATTTGCCATGGTCGATATGGGCGACGATGGAGAAGTTGCGGACATTGGAAATCGGGGAGGTTGTCATGCGCGCGGGATAGCATCCCGACCCGTGATGCGGCAACCGAAATGGGGCTTTTCGGCCTGTCCCACGGGCCTGTTTCGCATGCGTGTTCGATCAACCCATTCTGATTTTACTCCGCAGCAAAACAGGCTAGGCAGGATGTCATGATCGCGCCCAGCCCCCCGCCGAACAACAGCCGCAAACAGAACAGCCGAAAACCTGTCGCCGTTACCGTCCCGGCGCGGCGGCGCAGTCTTCTGTCGCGCAGCCGCCGCGGCGCGGCCCGGGTCGCCGCCTGGGCCTGCGATCCGCAACTGGCGCCGGTGCTGGCGATCGGCTTCACCATCGCGCATGCGGTGCTGTGGACCGCGATCCTGACGCAGATCAAGGCGGCGCAGAACGTCCATTTCGACGTGTCCGAGGCTTATGCCTGGGGGCAGAAGGCTCTGCTCGGCTACGGCAAGCATCCGCCGCTGTCGGGCTGGATCGCCGGCGCCTGGTTCTCGCTCTTTCCTGCGGCGGACTGGGCGGCCTATGCGCTGGCCATGGCCACCGTCGGGATCGGCATGGTCGCGTGCTGGGCCATCGCGTGCCGTGTGGCCGGTCGCCGCCGTGCGTTCTACGTGCTGGTGATGGTCGCGCTCTACCCGATCTTCAATTTCAAGGGCTTCAAATACAACGCGGACCTCGTGCAGCTGATCTCGCTGCCGCTGCTGGTGCTCGCTTATCTCCATGCGTTCGAGAAACGGACGATCCGCTCCGGCGTGCTGCTCGGTCTTGCCGCCGCCCTGGCGCTGATGTGCAAATACTGGGTGGCGACGATGATCGGCGCCATCGGCCTTGCGGCGCTGATGCATCCGAAGCGCATGCTGTTCCTGCGCTCGCCTGCGCCATGGATGGCGCTCGTCACCATGGCGGCGGCGATGCTTCCGCATCTGCAATGGCTGCGCGATGCGGATTTCGCGCCGTTCCGTTACGCGACGGACACTTACGTGATCTCGTCGCATTGGGAGAGCCTGCGGCTGGTCGGGGCCTATCTCGCCCATAACATCGCGTTGCTGCTGTTGCCGCTGGCGATCGGCGCGGCGGTGCTCGGCTGGGCGCCGCGCTGGTGGACGCTGGTGCTGCGCGACCCGCGTGCGTTCTTTGCGCGGCCGTGGTCGCTGCGCGACAATCCCGCCATCGATCGCGATCAGGCGCTGAACATCCGGCTGATCCAGGCGATTGTCGCACTCGGGCCGCCGATCGGGGCGCTGATCCTCGACATCTACATCAAGACCGATTGGGGCATTCCGCTGTTCTTCCTGGTGCCGCTGACGGTGATCGCCATTCCGTCGCTGCGGGTTCCCCGGGTCGCGTTGCCGCGCATCGCGGCGATCTGGCTGCTCTCGTCGCTGGCGGTATTGGCGGCAGCGCCGCAGATCAACATCGCGTCGATGCCGCGCGATGCCAACGGCAACTTCACCCATGTTTCCTATGCGCAGTTGGCGCGTGAACTCACCGAACTCTGGCACACGCGGTTTCACACGCGCTGGTCCGTGGCGGCCGGCTATATCGAGGCGGCCGGAGAGATGACGTTCTACAGCGTCGATCATCCGATGCCGATGACCCCCCATGACCAGGACATGCCGTCGGGCCTGGTATCGCTGCAGGATGCGCGGCGCGACGGCTTTATCGGCGTCTGCGAGGCGGCGGATCCGCGCTTCGATCAGTGCCGGGCGTGGATGAAGGACACGGCTCCCGATGCCGAGCGCATGGTCATGACCACGCGGCATTTCTTCAACGGCAGCGCCAGCGCGCCGTCGAAGTGGGAGGTGTATCTGGTGCCGCCTGGGAAATCGTAGGGCGGATTAGCCGAAGGCGTAATCCGCCGGCCGGGTGCATGAGGCGAAGAATGGCGGATTACGCTTCGCTAATCCGCCCTACGGCTGCAGGTTATTCCTCGCCGAATTTGTCGGTGACCAGCTGCGAGATGGCGTCGAGCGCCGCCTCGGCTTCGGGGCCTTTGGCGGAGACGACGATGCTGGTGCCGATCCCGGCGGCCAGCATCATCAGGCCCATGATCGAGGTGCCGCCGACGGTTTCGCCGTTGCGCGTCACGGTGACGTCGGCATTGAACTTCTCGACCATCTGCACGAATTTCGCCGAAGCGCGGGCGTGCAGGCCACGCTTGTTGGTGATCGGCAGTTCGCGGGAGAGAGGTTCGCTCATTTGCCGGCAAGCACTCGGCTGGCGATGGTGACGTATTTGCGGCCGGCTTCCTGCGCCATGGCGATGGCATCGGGGAGCGGACGTTCCTCGCGCACTTTGGCGAGTTTCACCAGCATCGGCAGATTGATGCCGGCGAGCACCTCGACCTTCGGCCGGCTCATGCAGGAGATCGCGAGGTTCGACGGCGTGCCGCCGAACATGTCGGTGAGGATTGCGACGCCGTCGCCGCTATCGACGCGGTTGACGGCCTCGATGATGTCGCTGCGACAGAGATCGGAATCGTCTTCCGCGCCGATTGTCACGGCTTCGATTTGTTGTTGCGGACCCATCACGTGCTCAAGCGCTGCTTTGAACTCGTCGGCGAGGCGCCCATGGGTCACAAGTACCAGACCAATCATCGGAAACTCCTCGTGGGCGCGGATGGTGCGCCGCACGAAAGCGCCACTTTGACCATCCAGAGCCCCTATGCAAGAGGACTCTGCGCAAAACTCCCGTAAAACACGACAGATATCGGGGAAGTCCAGCGGGTCTCGTCGGTGGCGAGTGTGGGACTAATATGGTTACCAATTCCTTGGGGCAATCGTCCTAAAGTCGCGATGACGACATGCCTTCGGTCGTTGTTAGGTATGCTGCCACCAGGGGGAGCGGCGAAAAGCCGAATCCAACCGGGATTCGGGGCAATTCGACGCCGTTCAGCCGGGTTCGCAGCGCTTCTGCGGCAGGAAGTCGCGCCGCATCGGGAGCGTCGAGATCAACCACCAGCCCCACGGCGGCGGCTGTGGCGCAATCGAGGCGTCTGATACCCAACCCCCGGACTTCCAGCAAGCCGATCAATTCCGGCACCGGGCGGACGCGAAGCTGGCCGTCGGGAGTGGCGTCCAGATAGACGCGGTCGTCGGCCACCAGCATGGCCTCCGGGAGCTGCCCGGCCTGCGCGGCCAGGATCAGGTCGAGCACCAGGCGGGATTTCCCGGAGCCCGATGGCCCGCGGATCAGGACCGCACGGTCGCCGACCAGCACGGCCGACGCGTGGACGCTGATATGGGGAGCGCTCATGTGGCCGGCAACCGCACCACGAAGCGGGCACCGAGAACCGGCGTCTCGCCGTCCGCGTCGGCCGGGCCGACGCGGTTTTCGGCCCAGATGGTGCCGCCATGGGCATCGATGATCTGTTTGGAGATGGACAGGCCGAGACCGGAATTCTGGCCGAACCCCTGATGCGGGCGGTCGGTGTAAAAGCGCTCGAAGATACGCTCCAGCGCGTCCGGTCCGATGCCGGGGCCATCGTCGTCCACCGTGATCTCGACCTGAGACTTCAATCGCCGGCAGGCGATCCGCACCTTGCCGCCGGGTTCGGAGAACGATTGCGCGTTGGTCACCAGATTGGTGATGACCTGGCCGAGCCGCGAGTCGTGACCGGGCACCGAAAACGTATCGTTGGCGGCGCCTTCGAAGCGGGCTTCGACGCCGACGTCATGGCCGAGCTTGGTTTCGTTGGCGACCGCGGTCAGCGTGTTCAGCAGCTTGCGGACATCGACCGGTGCGGTATCGCTCCGTTGCAGCTCGGCATCGAGACGGCTGGCGTCGGAAATATCGGAGATCAGGCGGTCGAGCCGGCGCACATCGTGTTCGATGACCGCAAGCAGGCGGCCGCGGCTGTTCTCGTTCTTGGCCAGCGGCAGCGTTTCGACGGCGGAGCGCAGTGACGTCAGCGGGTTTTTCAATTCGTGCGAGACATCGGCGGCGAACATCTCGATCGCCTCGATGCGGTTATAGAGCGCCTCGGTCATGTCGCGCAGCGCGCCGGACAAATGGCCGATTTCATCGCGGCGATTGGTGAAATCGGGAATCTCCACACGGGTCCGGATCCGGCGGCGCACACGTTCCGCGCTGTCGGCGAGGCGGCGCACCGGGCCGGCGATGGTGGAGGCGAGCAGCAATGACAGCACGATCATCACCGCCATGGCGACGGCGAACACTTTCAAAATGGCAAGGCGTTCGGCCGTGACCATCTGGTCGATGTCGTCGCCCTGGGTCGAGAGCATCAGCGCGCCGTGCACGGCGCGGAAACGCTGGACGGGCACCGAGACCGACACGATGACTTCGCCGCGGTCGTTGATGCGCACCATGCTGCTTTTCACGCCGTCGAGCGCCTGCTGAACCTCCTGATAGCCGTTGCCGTTCTCCGGGCCGAGCTCGCGATAGAGCGGCAGGTCGCCGCGGTTGAGCCAGGTGCGGACGGCGATGGTCGCCTTTTCCAGCAGGCCGGGTTTCTCGGTGGCCGGCGGCGCGAGTTCGAACCGCATGACATCGCCGCGGCCGTACAGGCTGCGGCTGTCGAGCAGCAGCACGCCGTCGCGGTCATAGATGCGTGCGCGGGTCTTGGTGGGCGAGATCAGCCGCCGCAGCACCGGCGCCACGCGCTCCGGGTTGATCGGGAAATCGAGATTGTTGAATTCGTCCGGCGCGCCGTAGCTTTCGCCCGGCTTGAGGTCGAGCAGGCGATCCGGATCGATGGTGATCGTGTTGGTTTCGACCGTCGCTGACGCCGCGATGGCGCCGGCGATGATTTCGGCCTGTGTCAGCAAGCTCTGCGCACGGGCATCGATCAGGCCGGCGCGGAATTGCGAAAGATACAGAATGCTCGCGACTAGCGCGCACAGGCCGGCGAGATTCAGCGAGACGATGCGGCGCGTCAGGCTCGAAAAGGTCAGCGCGACGAAGAATTGCCGAGCCCGGCGCAGCCAGTCCAGCGGGCGCTGCCAGCCGCGCGGCGCGGTGTCGTCGGCGGATTGCGACGGCGCGCCGCCGGCATTCTGCCTTCGGTCAGGGAGCGTTCGATCCAGCAATGCCTCAACTGCCCGCTTGTTGTCGATAGTCGCCTTATACGCCCGTCATTGCGAGGTCAGGGAAAGCCTTTTGGCTTTCCCTGACCTCGCAATGACGAAAGAAATACGGCTCAGGTTTCCTTAAAACGGTAGCCGACGCCGTACAGCGTCTCGATCATCTCGAAATCGTCGTCCACCACCTTGAACTTCTTGCGCAGCCGCTTGATGTGGCTGTCGATGGTGCGGTCGTCCACATAGACCTGATCGTCATACGCGGCATCCATCAGCGCATTGCGGCTCTTGACCACGCCGGGGCGGGTGGCCAGCGCCTGCAGGATCAGGAATTCGGTGACGGTGAGGGTCACCGGCTCGTTCTTCCATGTGCAGGTATGGCGTTCCGGGTCCATACGCAGCAGGCCGCGGTCGAGCGCCTTGGCGTCGGTCTCCTTCGGCGCGGCCGTCGGATCCTTCGGCGCGGAGCGGCGCAGCACGGCCTTGACGCGCTCGACCAGCAAGCGCTGCGAGAACGGTTTGCGGATGAAATCGTCGGCACCCATCTTGAGGCCGAACAGTTCGTCGATCTCCTCGTCCTTCGAGGTCAGGAAGATCACCGGCAGGTCGGACTTCTGGCGCAGGCGGCGCAGCGTCTCCATGCCGTCCATGCGGGGCATCTTGATGTCCAGAATTGCGAGATCCGGCTGGCTGGTGCGGAAACCGTCCAGGGCAGACGCTCCGTCCGTATAGGTCATGATGCGGTAGCCCTCGGCTTCCAGCGCGATCGAGACGGAAGTGAGAATGTTGCGGTCGTCATCGACCAAAGCGATTGTGGGCATGAGCCTGCTTTCCGAAGCGGGATGGTCTGTCCGGCGGAATGCGACGATAAATCACTCGACGATCCGCCATATGGAGGTGGCCTTAAGAACACAGTCAACTAACAAGATGCCTGCAACGAGCAATGCAAGCTGGGCTGAAGTGTGGCCAAGTTCCCTAAACGCTTGAATGAGGCGCGGGTTCCCGAACAATATACGCCTGCAGCGGTCGAAGGAAAAGCCACTTTTGGCAATGAATCTCGGGATTTAACGATGCAACCGACCTCTGATTTCAATCCTTCGCGCGTCACCCGGTCGCTGCTCCGGCGCAGCCGGCAAGGCGCTTTGGCAACCCTGGTGCCGGAGTGCGGCGACCCTTATTGTGCCTTGGTGAATGTCGCCAGCCATCCCGACGGCTCACCGATTCTGCTGATTTCCCGGCTGGCGCTGCACACCCGCAACATTCTCAATGATCCCCGGGTTTCCCTGATGCTCGACGAGCGGGCGCCCGGCGATCCGCTGGAAGGTGCCCGGATCATGCTGGGCGGCGTCGCGGAGGAGGCCGCGGCAACCGAACGCAATCTCATGCGCCGACGCTACCTCCGTGCTCATCCTTCGGCGCAAGCCTTTGTAGATTTTAAGGATTTTTCGTTCTTTCAGATCAGGCCGGCGTCGCTTCATCTGGTGGCCGGTTTCGGGCGCATTCTCGATCTTGCACCCGCCCAATACCTGACCGATCTTAGCGGCGCCGACAGCCTGATCGCGGCCGAGGAAGATGCCGTAGCGCATATGAATACCGATCATCGCGACGCGCTCAGTCTTTACGCAACCCGGCTGCTCGGTGCCGAACCCGGCGACTGGTGTTGTACGGGGTGCGATCCCGACGGCCTCGACTTGCAGAACGGAACGGCGGCGGCGTTGCGGCTGGATTTTCCACGGCGGATCGTGACACCGGCGGAGTTGCGGCGCGTGCTGCGGGAGTTGGCGGAGCAGGCGCGCGCTTCGGGGGGCTGATCTTTCCTGCGGCTGTGTCCGGAACACCAGGCAGAGCGGAGATTGCTTTGCATTTCACATCTTCGTCACTATTAGATCGCTCTCTCAAGGCCGGAGCGGTTATAATGACGGCATGACCGCTGCGGCGTGCGATTGGAGGCAATCGCGCAACTTGAATAGCGGACTCTAGGGAGGACTATCCGTGCAGGAGACGGGCGTACGTAACGGGGCCTATGGCGCCGATCAATTCGGACTCAAAAATCTCAAGACAGTGCACTGGAATCTCGGCGCACCGCAGCTCTACGAATATTCGCTCCGCAACGGCGAAGCCGAGTTGTCGTCCGATGGCGCGCTCTGCGCTGACACGGGCGAATTCACCGGCCGCAGCCCGAAGGACAAGTTCACCGTCAAGGATGCGTCCACCGAGAACATGTGGTGGGCCGGCAACCAGGCGATCACGCCGGAGCAGTTCGAAGCGCTCTACACCGATTTCAAGAAGCATGCCGAGGGGATGACCCTGTTCGCGCAGGATCTCTATGGCGGCGCCGATCCGACGTTCCAGATCAAGACCCGCGTTTTCACGGAGCTCGCCTGGCATTCGCTGTTCATCCGCACGCTGTTGATCCGCCCGGACGCCGCGGTGCTGAAGGACTTCGTGCCGGAACTGACCATCATCGACCTGCCGAGCTTCCGCGCCGATCCGAAACGCCATGGCGTGCGCTCGGAGAACGTCGTGGCCATCGATTTCGCCCGCAAGATCGTCCTGATCGGCGGGTCTTATTATGCCGGCGAGATGAAGAAGTCGGTGTTCACCACGCTGAACTACTATCTGCCCGCCAAGGGCGTGATGCCGATGCACTGTTCGGCCAATGTCGGCCCGAACGGCGATACCGCGATTTTCTTCGGCCTCTCGGGCACCGGCAAGACCACGCTCTCGGCCGATCCGAAGCGCACGCTGATCGGCGACGACGAACACGGCTGGGGTAAGGACGGCGTCTTCAATTTCGAGGGCGGTTGTTACGCCAAGACCATCAAGCTGTCGCAGGAGGCCGAGCCGGCAATCTACGCCGCGTCGAAGCGTTTCGGCGCCGTGCTTGAGAACGTGGTTCTCGATGCCGGCACCAAGGTGCCGGATTTCGACGACGGTTCGAAGACCGAAAACACCCGTTCGGCCTATCCGCTCGATTTCATCCCGAACGCCTCGCGCACCGGCTGTGCGCCGCAGCCGAAGAATGTGGTGATGCTCGCCGCCGATGCGTTCGGCGTGCTGCCGCCGATCGCCAAGCTGACCCCGGCGCAGGCGATGTATCACTTCCTGTCCGGTTACACCGCCAAGGTTGCCGGCACCGAGCGCGGCCTCGGCAACGATCCCGAGCCGGAATTCTCGACCTGCTTCGGCTCGCCGTTCCTGCCGCTCGATCCCTCGGTCTACGGCAACATGCTGCGTGACCTGATCGCCAAACACAATGTCGATTGCTGGCTGGTCAATACCGGCTGGACCGGCGGCAAGTACGGCGTCGGTTCGCGCATGCCGATCAAGGTGACCCGCGCGCTGCTCACGGCCGCGCTCGACGGCTCGCTGCGCAATGTCGAATTCCGCACCGACAAGTATTTCGGCTTCGCCGTCCCGACCGCGCTGCCGGGCGTGTCTTCGGAGATTCTCGATCCGGTGAACACCTGGAAGGACAAAGCGGAATTCGATGCCACCGCGCGCAAGCTGGTCGGCATGTTCCAGAAGAACTTCGCCAAGTTCGAAGCGAAGGTGGATGCGGAAGTCAGAGCCGCCGCGCCGGACGTAAAGATGGCAGCGGAGTAGGCGTCGCGGAATTGAAGGGAAACAAGGGCGGTCGCGAGGCCGCCCTTAATTGTTGAATGTTTGTTGGGTCTTTGCATCGACGCTTCTTCTTCACCTGTCCCCACCGGGGAGAGGTCGGATTGCGAAGCAATCCGGGTGAGGGGGCTTGCATCGGCGTTTGAGTTTGCCCCCTCACCCGCCCGGCTTCGCTACGCCGGACGACCTCTCCCCGGCGGGGAGAGGTGAAAAAAAAAGGCACACCGAGAGGATGCCGTCGATGAAAAACCTGTCCCTTGCGTGGCCGTTCTGGGCCGTCCTCTCCGCCGCCTTCGCGGCGCTCACGGCGGTCTTTGCCAAGATCGGCGTTGAGAACGTCAACTCCGACTTTGCCACCTTTATCCGCACCATTGTCATTCTATTCGCGGCGGGATTGATGGTGGTGGTGACGGGGCACTGGCAATCGCCATCGGCAGTCACGCCGAAGACCTGGCTCTTTCTGGTGCTGTCCGGCTGTGCGACCGGCGCGTCATGGATCTGCTACTTCCGTGCACTCAAGCTCGGCGACGCGGCGCGGGTGGCGCCGATCGACAAGCTGAGCGTGGTATTCGTGGCGGTGTTCGCGGTCCTGTTTCTCGGCGAGAAACTATCATTGCCGAACTGGCTCGGCGTGGTGATGATCGCCTGCGGCGCGGTGCTGGTGGCGTATCGCGGGTGAGATGAATTTTGAAATCCAGACTTCGCCCCTTCCTTCACCTTGTATCTACCTGAACGCAGTTCTGTGCGATGGAAGCGACTGAGCGCCGGGGCCGATGGCCATCGGCCCCGGCGCTTGGCGATGTCGCCCGTCCCCCCTCCGGCTACAACCGTGGG